>Ga0172371_10003154_pt1 | contig 25716 bp, 22 predicted proteins | sample Lak12m_FD_114543 | JGI IMG/M metagenome (GOLD analysis project Ga0172371, IMG submission 114543) | Freshwater microbial communities from Kabuno Bay, South-Kivu, Congo - kab_022012_12m | ecosystem: Environmental > Aquatic > Freshwater > Lake | place: Democratic Republic of the Congo: South-Kivu... | reverse complement strand
CGGCATCCGTGAAGGGACCATCAACAACAACCGTAGTACCAGCATATTCACCAGCAATAGCTTTCTCTAATTCACCGCCGGGCATTACCGGGAAAGCAGCTTCCTCAACGACAACCTCTTCAGGCTCCACCTCTTCTTCTTCTACGACTTCCTCGACAACCACTTCTTCTGTCTCGGGAGCTTCAGTGGGAGCCGGTTGACAGGCGCTGACGACTAACGATAGAGCAACAAAGATCGCCAGTACATACCAAAGGGCACTTTTTTTAAACATTTTATCTTCTCCTTCAAAATTTAGTTATTTCTTATCGGATTTTTCAACATAATCTTACTTGCCTTACAAAAGTTATTAGAATAAAAAAATTTTCCATTACCTCCTTTCATTTCACAAGATCTTCCTCAAGTTAGCGCCACAAGACTCTCGGATTACCAAATCCGTTTCTAAGAGAATGTGGCTACTATCTGGTTGCTCACCTTCGAGAAGTTTGATTAATAGCTCTGTTGCTCGGCGAGCAAGGTCAATTGTTGGTAAATGGATTGTTGTAAATGATGGATCAACATATTGTGCAAACGGTAGATCATCAAATCCCACCAAAGCAATATCTTGAGGTATTTTTAATCCGTGACGCAATATAGCAGATTTGGCGCCTAAAGCGACAATGTCACTCGCAACAAAGACAGCGCTAAATTCGAGCTCGCTCTCTAAAAGATCGGCCATTTGTTGATATCCGCTTTCTACTGTGAAATCTGCTGATCGAACTAAGTTTTCCGCATATGGAATCCCCGCTTTTTCTAAAGCGATTCGATAACCATCTTTTCGATCTACAGCAGCGGTATAAGTAAGGGGAGCATTAGAGATAAATGCAATCCGTTCATGTCCCAAGTTAATTAAATGCGCCACAGCCATTGTAGCCGCAGCGCGATTATCAACGTCAACCGAACAAAAAGACGCGTTCGGAAGTTGACCAATCAATACCGTAGGAAAGTTTTCAGTCTCCAATACCCGCAAAGCATCATCATCCAAACGAGGACCTGAGAGCAGAATACCATCGATACGATTTGCTCTTACTAATTGTAGATAAGCTTCATGCTGATGTTCAGGCTCGATAATATCAATCAGTAAACGCATATCGTTCTGATGAATAATATCAAAGAGACCTTCTAAAATTTGGGTTATAAATGCATCAGTAGAGATTTGGTGGGGGAAACGCGTTAAAATGAGTCCAATAATCCGTGCTCGGCGACTTGCCAGCGCTTGTGCAGCCGCATCTGGGACATAACCTAATTCTCTAGCAGCTTTAATAACTCTTTGGCGTGTATCACGTCGGATCTTAAAGCCCTCAACATTATTAAGAACTAAGGAAACCGTGGTTCGAGAAACCCCAGCTAAATTTGCTACATCCTGGCTCGTCACTCTTCTTGTATTCAAATTCACACCATACCGATCGAAGAAACCCCACGACTAACACGCTTTAGTAACACGTGTTATCAATATAACAAATAAAAAGAATAAAGTCAATAGGAAAATTATTAAAACAAGCGACATTAATTTCACTTTAACTATTTCAATGATTCTTTGTGCAATCCTTACATATTACCTATTATATTGTAACAAGAATTTTCCCATCGTAAGCTGCTTTGCGTGGAACCGGTTCCATTCTACATTATAGCAATCTCCAGACCCTTGTCAAGGGTACCCGCGAATCATTAATCTTTCACTTACGCTAGGTTTACGATTATAAATTTATTATCTTTTCCCAAATTATTTTTAATCTTTGCACAAATATCTTTAACCATATATAAATCCCCCAAACTGAAACCCAATTTTGTGTAGTATTCCCTCGTCCCAATAGCAGAGATAACAGCCAATCGTTCATACCCATTCTTGTAAGCAATTTCCTGCGCCCTCTGAATCAACTCCGATCCTAGCCCAACATGTTGCGCCGCGCCCTCCATTTCAGATCCCAGCGTTAACGATTGTCCATAAATATGCACCTCCCTGATCATCGCGGATGACTCCAAATCACGAAATCCCAACTCAGACACATCCAGTTTGGGTAGAGATAAACGTAAAAAGCCTGCGATTTTATCTCCTGGAGTCTCAAAGGAAAGAAAGTGCTCTTCGCTTACTTGCGTAGAATAAACCAAATCATTAAAAACAAGTTTCTCCAATTGCACAGATTGTTTCCTTACCTCCCGACAACGTATACACTGACAAACTGTCCCCCTTTTACTCATCTCTTGCTGTACATCTTGTCGCAAACTCGTACGCTTATTTCCCTCCACAACATTGGTTGAAGGAATATCTCTGATAATCCGATTAATCCGTGTATAGCGTGGGACAACGGTCTTTAAATCCGCGATCAAGTTTATTAATTCTTGGGTTGTGTAAGGGGTATATTCCCCTTTTTGCCAGATTTCATATAGTTCTGTATTTTGTAATAGTTGAGTGGGATAAATCTTGATTTCATCAGGACAATAACCATCCCATAATCGTTCAAAGTCTTTGCGGTCTGATTCTATCGTAGCGCCCAGCAAATTCGGCATCCAATGCAAAACGATCTTGAAACCACTGATACGCAGTAAATTAACCGCGTCAAGTGTATCTTTCACTGTATGCCCACGCTTGTTGATTTCCAGAATATGATCATCCAAACTTTGCGCACCCATTTGGACTTTCGTTACCCCCAAACGACGCAGCCTGATTAATTCAGAGACATTTATCAAATCCGGGCGCGTCTCAACCACTAATCCCACATTTCGATGTTCAGCGGTCTGATTTAATGCTTGTGCTTCTTCTAAAGTATCTGCCACGGTATGATTCAATGCATCAAAACAACGTTTGATAAACCATTCTTGATAGTCCTGTTGATAAGCGCTCCAAGAACCGCCCAAGATTAATAGCTCAATTTTTTCAGTTGGATGTCCTACGTCTTGCAAAGCAAGAATCCGTGAGTGGACTTGTTCATAAGGGTCAAATTTATTCTGTAATCCTCGCATAGCCCCTGGCTCATCAGGTAAGTAACTCTTGGGCATACGAATATCATCGGGACAAAAAATACACTCACCAGGACAAGGATAAGGCTTGGTGAGAACTGTAACCGTTGTTACCCCTGAAAGCGTTCGTACCGGCTTCATACGAATACTTGCCAAGAAATCAGGATCGGGTAACCATTCGCCAGATTCAACCAATTGACGATAAACTCTTACTAAAACAGTTTTCGCAATATAGCCACCAGAAGATAAGGGATGCCGATGAACTGCATCCTTGATTTGGCTGCCTTCCTTTATTTCCTCAAGAATAATACGCGCTAGTTGGATTTTCTCTGGTGTTATTCTTGTTTTTTCTGTCCAGGTGGTGGGAGTAGTAGACATCGTTATTACCATTATAATTATAGTGTGAATAAAAGTACCATTAACAGACTAATTGATCTTAATCAACAATTTTACCAGACCTTTGGGAAACATTTCTCCGATACGCGTCAAAGGTTGCAACCAGGAGTCCATCGCATTGCTGAGAGAATTCCTAAAACCGCGAGGATCCTCGACCTTGGTTGCGGAAATGGCGAATTGTTCAATTTTTTAATTTATCTAGGTTTCCAAGGTCAATATATTGGACTGGATTTTAGTGGTGAAATGATTGAATTCGCTAATCAAAAAAAATCCACCTCACCTAATAAAGTTCAATTTCTTCAAGCTGATATTACTTCACTAAACAAAATCTCTTTTCTAAACGATCAATTGTTTGATTTTGTATTCGCCTTTTCGGTCTTACACCATATACCCGGAGCAACAACACGCCGCAATTTACTGAAAACGATACATTCACTCCTAAACAAAAACGGTAAATTCATTCACTCGGAATGGCAATTCCTAAATAGCAAACGGTTAATAGACCGAATCCAGGATTGGGATAAGATCAATCTCAAACAAGAATTGGTGGATGAGAATGACTATTTATTAGACTGGAGAAGAGGCGGTTTAGGTTTTCGGTATGTGCATTTCTTTAATGAGCACGAATTAAGCCTACTGGCTGAAGAATGTGGATTTATTATCCAAGAAACATTTTATTCTGATGGAGAAAATGGGAAGTTAGGGCTATATCAAATCTGGGCTCGAGAATAATAGTATTCCTCGAATAATTGTTACAACAAACTTTATACACAATAGTATAATTTTAATTCACCATGATTTCAACTCATCCAAAATTCGTGGATGACTTTTATTGCACCTACTAAAGAGTATTTATGCGCGCTTTGATCATATCTGATATACATGCTAATCTTACAGCGTTGGAGGCGATATTACAGGAAGCTAAAGATTTCGACGCAACCTGGTGCCTTGGTGATTTGGTTGGTTATGGTCCGGACCCAAATGAATGTATAGAGTTAATTCGAACACTTCCTAATCTATCATGTATCCTTGGAAACCACGATTCCGCTGTTATTAACCAAATCGATCCTAATTCCTTTAATCCAGAAGCAAGAATGGCAATCCAATGGACAAAAAATGAATTAAGTAAGGAAAATAAAGCTTTCCTTAGTAATCTTCCAACAACTCTCACTCAAAAGAATGTAACCATCGCGCATGGAAGCCCTAGGCATCCGGTATGGGAATATTTACTAGATCCACAAACCGCCATGATTTCATTCAATTACTTTGAAACTCCTTTTTGCTTCGTTGGTCATACACATCTTCCAGCCATTTTCACTCTTGAGAACAAAACTGATTCATGTGCAATATTAAAAATCCCGAAACCAAATCAGAACTTTACTCTAATAGAACGATCGATCATCAACCCTGGATCAGTTGGACAACCAAGGGACAAAGATACCCGATCTGCTTTTGCCATATATGACACCGAGAATCATCAATGGGACTATCGTCGTGTAACCTATGACATACCTAGCGTTCAAAAAAGAATGCGGAAAGCAAAATTACCAAAACGACATATTAACCGATTATCTGCTGGATGGTGACGAAGGAGTAAGAAAAATGAAACCAAAAGATGGAACTAATTTCAAGAGATGAACGTTTTAATAATAAAACCACCGAGGAGGTAGTCCCATGTTAATAAGAATACCAAGATTTATTCAACTTCCAGTTTTGGCAATGATCATTATCACCTTGCTACTAGGAGCATGTGCCGCTAATGCCCCAGCACTTCGCAGTGATTATGAAATGGTCGCCATGGAGGCTCCTGCTGCCCCTATGGAAGAAAGCATGTCCTATGAGGAAATGAGCAAATTCGCATCAGGAGAATATTCTGGAGAAGCCGTTGTATCAAGCGAAACAGACGAGAGCGTTGAACGTGTTGTGATCAAAAATGCATATTTAACCATCGTTGTCGAAGACCCTGCAAAATCAATGGAAAGAATCGGCGCTATGGCTGAGGAAATGGGTGGGTTCATAGTAAACGCAGAATTATATAAACAAGAGCTAGAGAGCGGCATACAAGTACCACGAGCGTCAATAAATATTCGCATCCCAGCAGAGAAATTAGACGATGGTTTAGAAACTATTAAAGCCGAGAGCGATCAAGATCCACAAAGTGAGAGTATTAACAGTCAAGATGTCACCAGCGAGTATGTCGACCTACAATCACGACTAAAGAACTTGGAAGCAGCGGAAAACCAACTCACTGAAATCATGGAATCAGCAACAAAAACCGAGGATGTATTAGCTGTATATAACGAGCTTGTCGAAGTACGGGGAGAAATTGAAGTGATCAAGGGTCAAATTAATTATTATGACCAATCTGCAAAATTTTCATCCGTACAAGTTGAGTTATTAGCTGATGAAGCAGTGCAACCGATAACAGTTGGTACATGGCAACCTCAAGGGGTTGCCAAAGATGCTATCCAAGCATTAATAAACACCTTTAAGTTCCTGGTCAACATGATTATCTGGATTATTATTTTCCTATTACCGCTTCTACTGGTTATTTACCTGATCATATTCCTTCCCCTTTCAAAGACATGGAAGGCATGGAGAAAACGAAGAGCACAAAAGAAGGCAAAAGATTCACAAATGGACGAAGTAAACAAATCACAAGCTGAATAGAGATCTCCATTTTCGAAATTTGCCGAATAAACCATGAATTCCAAGAAAGAGATGTTCCTATAGGACATCTCTTTCTTATACCAGAAGGTATAATTTTCCATATGTTGGAACTAATACAGTACACAAAGGATTTGCTAAACATCTCATTGAATAGATATCAGGTCGAGCAACTCGAAAGATACGAGAAAACGTTGATGGATTGGAATCAACAAATGAACCTGACTGCAATTCGAGATCCAAAACAAATCCGTATCAAACATTTTCTAGACTCTTTCACATGTACATTTATCGCTCGGGATTTGAATAATTCGTCTGTCATTGATATAGGAACAGGAGCAGGGTTTCCTGGAATACCTTTGAAAATACTCTTTCCAAAGATGAAATTGATCCTGGTCGAATCCGTACGAAAAAAGGTGGATTTTTGTCGAAATGTCGTAGATATTCTCAGACTCGACAATGTGGAGGTGCTTAATGAGCGGGCTGAAAGGATTGGTCAAGATAAAAAACATCGACAAAAATATGACTGGGTAGTTGCCCGGGCAGTTGCCTTGATGCCAATTTTAGTCGAATACTTATTACCATTAACACGTGTGGGTGGGAAGGTGCTGGCGATGAAGGGAGAGAAAGCCTTAGCTGAGACACACCAAGCAGAATTTGCAATGCAAATCCTAGGCGGTCATTTACATAAAATTACACCGGTCACACTACCCGGTGTAGTTGAACAACGTTATTTAATTGAAATTGATAAAATTGCCGCTACCCCCAAAGAATTTCCAAGGCGTGTGGGTTTACCAGGAAAACAACCTCTTCAAAATCGCTCTTGAGAAATCAATTGCCCCTTAGAAATTTGCCATACTCGAGATTTCTGAACAAATTCATTAGAAAATAAATCCAAATCAGTTGTCGTTAACAATGATTGCTCATTCTCTAGAAGGTGTTGAATAAGATCTGATCGACGATTTAGGTCTAGCTCAGCTAATACTTCATCGAGCAAAAGAACTGGACACTGCTTCGTCCTTTCTTTCATCCAATTCACCTCTGCTAATTTTGTTGAAAGGATAGCTGTACGTGCCTGTCCTCGAGAACCATAGGTTCCCAAATCAATCCCATTACTTAAAAACCGCAACTCATCCCGATGGGGACCTATCGTAGTAACACCACGGAAAATCTCATGAGCTCGCAACTCTTGAAGACCTTTCAGAAATCCTTCGCGAATCTCCTCCAATGAAAATCTTGAACGATCCATCGGTTCATCTAATGGCAAAGAAAACTGTATAGGATCTTTTGGAATGGGGTCAAAAGAAGGCTGATAAGAGAAACGCAAAACTTCGCCTGTTCGCGTGAGAGCACTATGAATACGCGTAGCATGTTTTTCGAGCTCTGAAATACCTTCTATACGAGCACGAATAATCTGTGATCCAAAATAAACTACCTTTTCATCCCAATACGTTATTTGTTCCGGATCACCACCCCTCTCACTCAATTGTTTTAAGAGCGCATTACGCTGAGATAGAGAATTTTTATAATCCGTCATATATTGTGAGTAATGTGGAAAAACTTGACCAAAGGCAAGATCCAAGTAACTTCTCCGCTCTTGAGGTGATCCTTCAATAATGCTAAGCATTTGTGGCAAGAAAAGAACTGCATTAAACGATCCTGCAACTTCATCTACTTTTTGTTTTACACCATCCAGGAAAACTTCTTTTCGGAAGCGTGATCCATTCTCTAGGCCATTTGATTCTTGAATTAGCCGAATTTCAAGATGATGATCTTTCAATCTACCTGAGACGGTATCACCTGAGTAAGAGTAATCCGCTACAATGCGCGCCACCGCCACAGGGTCCCGAGCAGCTAGAAAATTAATCAACTGACGATCACTTGTTGCATTAAACGATGTAAATGTTGCAAGGTAAATAATTGCTTCTAGCAGACTCGTTTTTCCCTGTGCGTTCCCACCAATCAACAATAACGACCCGCCAGGAATATCAACATCCAGGCGGGTAAAATTTCGAAAATTGGTTAATGACAGATGATTAATACGCATTCAATTATTGTTATTTGGATGGCGCTAATGATCCACTTAAAAACCAGTAAGTTGAGGATAGCTCATTAAACCACATTCTCAAGTTCAGTTTCTTCTTCCTCTTTCAATTTCCATACTTGGTCTGTTCGGTCTATATACAAAATACCATTTACATGATCAATCTCATGCTGGAAAATTCGAGATAACCATCCCTTCGCTTTTAGCCGAAAAGGTTGTCCATGCCGATTTTGCCCCTTAACTGTTACACCCTCAGATCTCTCAACCTCCCCAACAAATCCTGGAATTGACAAGCATCCCTCCATACCATTCACTTTTTCATCTGAAAAGTGAGAGACTTCTGGATTTATAACTGTGTAAAGCTTCGCGGGGACTTCTTCATCCTCTTCATCGCCAAATTCAACAACAATCACTCGTTGAGAGATTCCTACTTGTGGCGCTGCTAATCCAACACCAGGCGCTTCACGCATTGTTTCAACCATATCATCGATCAATGTCTGTAATTCCTGCCCAAAGTCTTTAACCTTGCGCGCTTTTCGACGTAATACTTCATCCGGAATAGTTACAATTTCTCTTACTGCCATTGCAAAAAACCTCTTATCCTTACTTATCGATCATCAGATAAATCCCGTAAATTTCGGTGATAACTATCCAATACTGCTATAATTCGATCTCTCTGATGATCATCTTCTGCTTGCTTTCGCTTCTTCCTCAAAGAATACATGCGATTAAAAATATCTTGTTGCACTCTCGCCGGCTCATAGACATCTCGGAAGATGAATTTCACTTCTCCAATATTAATCGTTACATTTCCAAAATTCAATAAATATCCTATCAAGCCCGGGCGTTCATGCTCCAAACTCAAGATATTTTCTATCGGTGCGGATTTCTTAATCTCCTTTCCGAAAGGTTTCCGTTCAATATCAAAGATATTCTTATCGGTAAGTTGATAGATATCATTACACCAATCTATATAATTATAAAGCCACCATGGAAATATAAATAAAAACAATATTAAAAATGTGATTACCTGAATTATAAGCGGTGATTCAAACTGAACTTCACCAATGATATAGAAAAAATCATACAAAATTAATGCAAAAACAACCAGTAATATAATCAACGAAGGTATCCATGCTTTCTCAAGTAAACTGATCCAGTGTTTCCGGAATGTTATTGTATCTCCTTCTTCAATTCTCACAGCAAACAATTTTCCGAAATAGGTTTCACGAATACCAGGCTCTTTATAATTTGGCAAATCATTTCCTTTTTCCTGCTGAGAAAATGGTTTATTAACTCGATATTCTTTTACATCATCTCTCTCTTCGTTATGGATTATTTGACGAATTGATTGATCAATGGTTCGCTCTTCTTCCTTCTGAATTCCAAAGACAGCTCTATTCCAGTGTTCTTCCACCAATGCTGACATCAAATCTGGAGCTCCCACTCCTCGAAAAGGCACCTGCCCTGTAAAGGTCTTTACAATCACATCGCCATATCCCAAGATCCTACCGATATAACTAGAAGAAACATTTACCGAAAGAATAGTGTCCAGAGGGGCTTCGACACGGCTTTCATAAATCAACATGATCCGTTCGATCCATAACACTCGCCGACTGGTCACAACATAGATATCATTTTTCCAATCTAAACTAACCCACCCCCCCCATATTAATGCAATAAGATTAAGAAAACCTGCCCCAAAAAATGCTACGTTATTAATAGATCTTGAAGTAAGCAATGCCTGCATCAACACAACAAATAAAATCGAAAAAAACATGAGCAGCAAAGGCGGGACTATTGCGACAAATAAAAATGCTATATGTTTTCTTCTAACTTGATACACTACTTCGTCGTCTGCTTCATTTATCCAATCAAATTTATTCTTCCTGACGAATCTTCGGCTATTTACCATTCGGACTAATGCATTCTTGATTTCTGAACACTCATTCATGAGAGTCAAGAAATCCTTCTTACTTATATAAATCAATGTGCCATCTGAAATCGCTGCAACCGTCATTTGATTCGGCTGATTAAAAAGTAAAGCCTCCTCACCAAAATAATCACCAGACACCAATACATCAATCTTCGATGTCTTTCTTCTTTTCAGATGAGAAGTTGAGACCTGTCCTTTAAAGAGAATGAAAAAGAAAAGTCCTTCTTCACCTTGGTTAACAACATAATCGCCTGAACGAAAATCGAGAACCCCTGCATACTGGACAACTCTTCTAATTTGCTGTTCATTCAAGGCGCTGAATATTGAAAGTCCTTGAAAAAACTCTACAAGTTGAGGTGCATCCACTTCCATTTCTCCATTTTAACATAATCTAACACAAGTATTATGTTGCAAAATGAATGCCAAAGGAATTTTGAAAATTGCATGATAAAATAGCCAGGCAAAATTATTACTAGCAGGAGAAATATTATGCCAATCAATTTTGGTACTGATGGGTGGAGGGCTGTAATTTCCGACACCTTCACTTTTCACAATCTACGTTTAGTCTCCCAAGCAATTGCAGATGCCTTCCATGCCGACCTATTGAATGGTGACTTTCCCATAGAAGAGAAAGTTGATCATAATAAAATGGTTGTTGGCTTTGACACCCGCTTCCTATCTGACAGATATGCAACCGAAGTCGCACGCGTTTTAGCAGGGAATGGTTACACCGTCTTTGTTTCACAATCTGACTCACCAACACCAGCGATATCTTACGCGGTAAAACAAATGGGCGCCATTGGTGGTGTGATGATCACAGCTTCCCACAACGCACCTAGATATAATGGAGTAAAACTGAAAGCATCCTATGGTGGGGCAGCCACCAGCGAACAATGCCGAAGGATCGAAGTTTATTTGAATGACAATGAGGAAAGAGGACGCGGACCAAACCTGATGGATTATCAACAAGCACGCAAATTAGGTTTGTTGCGCCCCTTCAATCCGCTTCCGGTTTACTTTGATCATCTCAGAAATTTAATTGATTTCGACATAATCGCTGAAAATCCACAACGGATTGTGGTTGACTCTATGTACGGTTCAGGAAGAGGAGTAATTAAAAGTATTTTAAAAGGAACTGGTTGTGAGGTGAATGAAATTCGTGGTGAAATGAACCCTGGATTTGGAGGTGTACATCCTGAACCCATCGCGGTTCATCTTGGTAATCTTGCGGGCGCCATTAGCACACATATGGGTAATTTTGGCTTAGCAACGGATGGAGACGCTGACAGAATTGGGGCAATGGATGAACGCAGCAACTTTATTGATCCCCATAAAATTATGGCGCTTTCTCTTAAATACTTATATGAGGAAAAAGGATTGAGCGGTCCAGTTGTGCGCACTGTATCAACCACACGCATGATCGATCGTTTAGCGCTGAAATATGGCATTCCAGTATACGAAACGCCTGTTGGATTCAATCATATTGCAGAATACATGCTAAAGGAAGACATCCTCATTGGTGGAGAGGAATCCGGTGGAATCTCCTTTAAGGGTCATATACCTGAGGGTGATGGTATTCTGATGGGTCTACTCATCGTTGAAATGATCGCAGCTACTAACAGTACATTATATGAATTGGTCGAAGAACTGCTTGTTGAAGTTGGACCAGCGGTTTATCAAAGAAAAGATATTCGGTTGAACCGTCCTGTGTCAAAGTCATACATGACAAAGAAGCTTACTGATAATGCACCAAAGGAAATCGGGGGGGAAAGCATTCAGGAGATAAAAACTGCAGATGGCGTAAAATACATTCTCGCAGACGACTCCTGGTTGTTGATTCGCCCATCAGGGACAGAACCTGTCCTGAGAGTTTATGCTGAAGGGCGCAGTCAGGAAATGGTCGATGCCCTGCTAAATTATGGTGAAGCCATTGCCACCGATAACACTTAGATAAAAAAACGGGATGAAGGAATACAACTTCATCCCATTTTTTTTCGCTAAGCTGTCCTCAATCTCCTCGCTAGGAAGAAAATCACAATCAATAACACTGCTAAACCTAACATCACTGGCAATCCAACCTCATCAGCAAAACCTGTTTCGGGAATCGCAGTTACCGTCGCCTTCGCGGTAAGCGTAAGAGAAAATAACTCTGCATTTGCGGTTAGAGTCGCGTGAAGAGCAGTTGCTGTTAACATTTCTGGGGCAACGGTAGCCGCTTCTGACTCGACAGGTTCAACAACAACTGGTGTGGAAGTCAGTAATGGTGTCGGACTTTCCAGCAAAGGTGTAGCAGTAAACGTTGATGTAAATGGCGCCATGACTGCTTCGGCAGCCGCGGTAGATGTTTCGTTAATGATCGCATCTACTGTTGCATTCTGAGCTGCAACTGTTTCCGCCTGGGCTGTCTGTTGAGCATTTCGCGATGGAATATACCAGATCGCAAAGACAGCAATGCAGATCAATGAAAGCAAAGCGATCACTCCCAATATCGCTGCTGCTATCAGGAATGTGCGATTACTAGATTGCTCTGGCGTCTCTCCATCATTATCTACAAAATCCAAATCATCATCAATATCCAGATTTTCAAAGGTCATAGGATACTCCTCCTCTTAGGGGTCTCCCATCATAGACGGGGATTTAGTGTACATTCAGGCATTAGTGAATGACAAGAAAGTCACATCTAATAATAGATGCATCTTTCATGCCAAAACCTCCAAATTGGCTAACGGAAGGATGACTTTTTCGTTATTATCCAATTGTATTTCAGATGCTTTTGCTATTAGATTACTAGAAAAGCGATGTTTATTGATCATCTTAATTATTGTACCAACCTCTGCAAAATGCGGTTGACGAACGATACGGACTCTGTAACCTACCTCGAAAACAACCTTTTCTTTTGAAGTTGGAATACTCTCAAGACCAGGAAGAGGAATAATGATTTCAGGTCTCTTTCCGTTCATATGGTCCCATTGCTCAGCGTTTATCGCAACTTCTCTCCGATCATTCGTGGATAACAGTTTATGAGCTGCCTGATTCATGGGTACTCGTCCGATCCCATCCGTTACTATCAAAGGGATTGATAAATTCATTGCTATAGGAATCAACGAAGGAGTGATACTCGATAAAATTAAACCCCGTAATGGTAGTTTCTCCGAGATGTTTAGTACTTCTGCATCCTGACAAGCTCCAGCCAGAATAATCATCCCTCGCAAACTAATATCTAATTGATCAGTCGTGAGAATATGATCTCGTTCATGTGCCAGAACAGAAAGAATTCCATATTCAACTCGTTGATTCCCCCAAACACCTTGAATAAGTGCACCATCAGTTTCGATAATCACGCCACGATTTGGAATAATATCTATCACTTCTCCCAGCAGACCAGCTTTTAGTTGAACTACATCGGAAAGACATTCAAGCAGAATTTTTCCATCCCCACTTAAAACTACCCGTCCCTTTTTCGGCGCTCGAACCAATCTTTGGGTAAACCCAATTGGGCCCGCAAGAATATCACCTTTAGATACCTGATCTCCCGCTTTATATTGAATTAAGCTATCTGCCTTTTCTTGAGAAACTTTCAAACTGCGTGAAATATCAAGCAACAAATATTCAGGAGTCAAGTTCGACTCGGCTATGACGTCGGTAGGATTTACTCTTTGTCCCACTCTTACTAAAACCTTCCCATCAATCAGAAGCATCCGCTCTCGTTGAATTGAGGTGATTGGTAATATATGTGTGATTGGAGCATTCATTTATGAATCTCCCATCTTGGATAACCAGCGTTTGTAAAATTCTGCTCTTTTTTGATGATCTCTTATCAAAGGTAGAGGACGACCGCGTGCATCAATCATTACTCCCATCACACCGCCCATAACATGTCGTAGAACACCACCACGACCAGGCGCTCCCATGCCAATATCAAATTTTTGAAGGGGTTGCAGATGTAAATCAGCAGACTGCCCGGGAGAAAGTGGAAGGATCTCAAATGTTCCATAATTTACATCCATGTTCGTTTCCTGTCCATTTGAATAAACTAATTTCAGTCTCAATATGGGTGTTCCTATTCGGGCTTTACCGATTGGTGAAATTACTGTACCTAAATAAACAAAGGCATTTGAATCTAGGACTTGGACAGTTAATAGTGGATTAATTGAAGCAGCAGCCCCCAATGCCGAAGCAATGTGATTTTTATCGAGAACTAAAAAACTCGATCCAGTTGGTTGTAAACCATCCAACAAGGTTAATATACAGTGAGCCAAAGACGGGGAGTTAGTCAAAACACTTCCCGTTGCGATGATTGGATCTACACGCGGTAATAAACCAGTAAATTCTGATCCATCTTGTTTCATTATCAGATTCGAGAATTTTTTCGCAGCTTTATAAATAACAGCGCGTGCCAATGCTTGCTCAATTTCCATCTCTTCCCTAAGTACTGGTAAACTTTGAGGATAATATACTTTATTCAAAATATATTCATGAATTCGCTGGTCAGGTGTTTCAACGGTTAGCCAGCGCGTTATATCTTGAATAGAAATATGCTCCAATAGTTTATCAATATTCCTGCCCAATCCTAATTCGGGATATACCCCAATTTCTAAACCCTCATCAAATGAAGCAACCAAGGTTGTCGCGGAGGCAGCGACATCTATCCCCAGCACCCCTCTTTTTGTAGTGTATAGATGGTTCAAGTACCTGATCACACGTCCTAATGCCAAAGAATTAGGCATCACATTTCCATTCGACCAAGCATACATCTCTTCTATGCCGCGAATCTGCTGAACGCGTATCTTTGAATAAATATCCGACAACCGAGTTTTTGCTGCGTCTAATTGTTCAATCTCTAATGCAGGACGGATATTTGGTGCAAAATATAGATCTGAGAATGGACCTATTTCTTTCTCGATTTGATTTTTTATTTCCTGATTACCTACATAAAGGACCTTCGTTTTATTTTGCTTCGGCATTAAATATGAGGCAAGCGCAACTCCTTCGAGGATGTTTAAGATGGATTGCGAAGCGCCACCATCCATTCCACCCGCAAAAATGATTAAATCTGGGGAAAGCTGAACAATCGAAGTGATTCGTTGATCGGTTCTCATGTGATCGTTTAATCCAATCTCAAGACCAATTTCCGAATAAATTGTACGGGCTAGATTGTTAGCGCTCTCTATTGAAATATCTCCAAGCAATCCCACTGTCACTACTTTGATCGGTGGTCCAACAGAGATTAGTGCAGCAAAATGATCAACGCCAGAACCGTCAGGTGTAGATGGAATAATTAATTGCTCATCTGAATCAATAATCTTTTTACCTGTGACTACTGACAATTCATCTATTGCTTGACGAACCCCCTCACTGATATTATGGAAAGGAGCGCCATCTGTAGTTGATGCAATTCCAGAAGCAATATAGCGGTATTTACCTTCAACTACATCGAAAAAAATCGCGCGTGTTGATATTGAACCAACATCTATTACTAATAATGTACCTGAATTTCCAGATGTTTTCATACGCAATAAATTAAAGCTTGATCAATAATCGGAATATAAACAACCATCTTTCAACAAAAGCAGTCACCGCAGTTGAGTAAATCCCAGCAAATAAGGCGCCAAAGGTAATAGCAATAAAAACTTTTCCAATCCAACGAATAACTTGTAGCCAGACAGGGATCGTCTTATGCTCTTGATCAACCTTTTTAATGGTGAATTGAAAATATAATAAAGTGGAGATTGTCCCAATTAGCATAATGATTCCATTAACTAGTCGAAGCCATGAACCGGAGATTGTTGGAGATGAAAAGTCCAAATCAAAAAGGTTAATTGTTGAACCTACTTGAGGGAATATTGTTCCTTGCACTGCCCCTCCGATAGCCACCGAAGCGCCTACTCCAACCAGAAAAGCCAGAACTGGCGTTCCGATATGTGCCAGACGGGGAGATATTTTTGTAAAGAGAAAAATACTCAACAATAATGGAATAATCAATATATATTTTCTTAGCGAATCTCCAAAAAGAAGAGGTGATAATAATTGTGACCAGATAATATTGGAACTGATTAGGACAACAACATAACTAGCGCTCACACCAATAAATAAATGGATTGCGACACGAAAAAGGAAATTATCCCCCAAGATAAAACTAAACACGGATAACGTCAGGAACAATCCCAACAAAACGCCAATCAGATCAGTCAAACCAATTTCAGTTGGTATCATAATTCCTTTTTTATTCTCTCAACTCGCTACCATTCCTGGCGTGCTTTCTACTTTTTTCGATAAGAAAATATAGTATACAGAAAAAACTTACTAAAATCGCAGCAAGTACACCTATACTATAAGCTGACCAATATTCTATAGCGCCATCCATGCGTCCTAATAATGATTGATATTGAACAGCCGAATTTAATCCTCCTAAATAACCCTGAATTTGAAGTGATTTTGTTTCAAAATATGGACGAACAAGCGGTTCTGCCTGAGAACTGGTTAAAATTACGAGAGGAGTATTTCCCAATTGGGGTTGCGCTTGTTCAATCCAAGAACGAGCTGTTTCCGGATTTTCAGTAGCTACAATTAACATCGCGAAATCAGACAAATGATAAATCGTTTCAAGCTGTGGATTCTCCCAAACAACAGTTGAATCGATTGAGCTAGGTCTGATTAGTCTAGGGTCTTGTGAAAACGCAAGGATTCCTGATGAGCCAGCACTGATCAAACCTAAATTCACATAATTGCTTGGTGTTTCATACGGATTATCAATAGATCGGTTAACCTTTTGTATCAAATGCTCAGCCTGTATTGCGCCAGTATTTGTGGTTGATGCAAAAACTAAATAAATCCTTTTACTGATTAAATGATCAAGAATCACACCCGAAATCGCATCCATCTCACCAGAATAGCCTGCTTGGTAATCAACAATCATTAAAATAGGTCTACTTCCATTGAGTTCTGATATCATTTGATTTAACTCAGAGACCTCAGGTGTACGATTCGGTAGGTTTACTTTTGGAATATCTAATACGATAGGGAAAAAGATAGCCAAAACTAGAGTAAAAAAGACAACTCCACGGAGGATAAATCGAGAAGATACGATATTTTCAGTAGGTAAAATTCTTGGTTCTTGCTCATGCTTAAGAATATCTTGAAGTATCTTTACATGAACCGATTGCTGTTCGGAAATATTTATTTTTGAAATTAGATTTGTTGGTTCCCCTGGGAGCGCAATATCTGGTTCTGCTGGTAATACATTACTTAAACCAGCTAAAGGACCTGCTCTCTCGACAGAAGCAGTTTGTTCTGCTTCTATTCCCTGAACATCTTCTTCGATAAGAGAATCCGGTCGTATAGCTTCTAGCCATGTAGGTAAATCGGCTGGAGAAAGCAGTCCATCTCCACCATTTTCAGCTTCCGGAATATCATCCTCTGATAATTCATCCGTGTCAGGGATATCGGAAATAAATTCCTCGAACTGTTCGTCATATAAAGATTGACTAGCCGTGGGTTCTTCTTGTGTGAATGAAGATTTTTCTTTTTGGAAATTTTTATCAATAAATGAATCGTCAATTCCTACTGAATCAGTTTCCTTCTCTAAAGTCACCGCCTCTAAATCAAAAAAGTCTTCTTCTAAATCCTCAAGTAATAAATCATCTATCCACTCAGATAATTGCTTTTCATCCTTACTTACATCATCCGAAATTGACGATTTTTCTTCTTTCCGATTCTTTTGAATTATCTGATCAGCAATATCATTCTTGTCAACATCTTTAGGCGTCTCCTCGATCCGGCTTAACCAATCTGTTGCTGTTCCATGGGAATTATTCAGATCCTCCTCAGACCATTCTCCAGACAAGTTGTGCTCTAGCGATTCCGGCACATCTCGAATCTCATCCATCCAATCCGGTAAATCAGATTTCCCAGATATACTTTCATAAACAGGAAAATCATCATTTTTATCATTTAAAGCATCCGTGAGTGGTTTTAATCGTGCTTGACAAAACCGACAGACATCTATATCTGAAGGATTTGTTTTTCCACACATCGGACATCGAATCTCACTCATAACTACTCACCGTAAGGTCTATCTTTGCCTATTAAAATTCTTATACCGATTGCAATCGTTCCAAGGGCAATACCCAATAACAATCCTCGAGCGCCAGCGGTTACCCATACAGTTACAATCCAAGACTTAATTACTTTAATTTCTGAAAAATCGACATAAGGAACTGTAATAGTTCCGACGAGAATTACAAAGAAAGTAATAACAAAGACAAGATTAAAAATAGTAAATCTCTCCGTAATCATTCTCGCGATCGCAATAATCAAGATAATTGCTAGAATAGCCAATAAACTGGTCTCTATTGGAATTTGAATATGATCGAATACCCACAGAGACCATCTACTAGAAGGTCCAAAAAAGCCTATCACCAATGTTGTCATGATAAAGGATAGGATCAAGATCACACTGTAGATCCATCCGGTTTCTTCATTAGAAATTTTTTGCCAATGGACAGAAATCAAATTAATAATTCCCACAAACACAGCTAAAGCTGTCAGAATAACCGCCCATTCCAAGAATAGCTCACGTAAAGCATAAAGAATCGGTATTCTAACAAAATAACCTATCAGCACAACTATTCCTGGAATAGCTGCACATGCCCCAAAAACGACGGCTTTGTTATTTAGCTTCACAATATTCCTACCAATTTAAGTATGGAGCCGATCCCGATGATGAAAACTATTATCCACCGAAAGATGTCCTGTGTTTTTACACTAGCTGTGTGAAAACCTCCAGCCTGGAGATAAGCGCCACTTGCATAAAGTTCTTCACCGATTAACAATTGATCTGTGAATGAATAAAGGATTGCCTGGGCTGTAAGACTATCACTACCAGCGACGGTTGTACTATTATTTCGGTGAATAGCTTCTGATATGACTGCCACTTCTCCGCCAAATGAACCGGATAAGATATGTGTTGAAACATTTTGATCATAAATCACCGGAATCATTCCAACCGTAAAAGAAAACGGTGTTAATCCACACACCTGCCCATCAAGGTGACTATATTGGTGCTCCTGTCCCGAAAGCTGATAAGAAGCATGAAGTGTATCTTGTGATAAGATCGCCTCGATCGACTCCCCACTCGTTGCTATAGGAGGTTTATCAGCAATAGAAGCTATTTGAGCAATTCTTTTTAAGATATTTAATCCAACGAACGCAGAACCTGAATGCCAACCCAAAACACCGCCATACCCTAAGGATAAATGCAATCTTTGTCCAGCTTCAACTGCCAAACCAATTTCATGGTTTAATTTTGCGAAAGCAGATATCTCACGTAACTTTCCATGCATACCCTTTCGGTCAAAGACAACCCATAGGATCATTACTATCAGAAAAAGTCCAATGAAAATCAAACCCAGAATACCCATGAAGTTCATTTCAAGGTTGTTCAATTAATTTATCCTCACGTAATATTTCAGTAAAACAACTCAATTTATTTTGATCTTCCAATAGCTCTACCATCGATCTCAAATGAACTTCCGGGATCACACTCTTTAGCAGAGGGTAACCAATATGCATAATTTGAGCACCAATAATATTTAATGGTTTAACTGTATCAAGAATAATTGCGACATATTTACTAATCCCCCAATGTTGCAAGAAACTTGCCCAAATCTTCCAGGTCTTCAAATCCTTGAACATAAATTAAGTATAGCATAAATCAAATTAAGATGGGTGTTCCGTAAAAGGTAAATCCAATATCATATTCAATCCACTTATTTCCATCAACAATAATTGTATTTACGGTGGAATTTGATGACTCAAAATAAATAAAAAAAATATTCCAAAAAGTGACAGGCAACCGTGATTTTTGTGTTATAAATAACTATGGGAAAAAACGATTCAACGCTAAACTAGTAATTTAGCGATAAGTATAATACGGATATTATGATATATCTGCATATGCCAAATAAAAAATGAAGAATGCACAAATCCAAATGGAGTAAAAGAAATGAAAAGATCTATGGTAACGATAGATGGCAATGAAGCTACCGCTTATGTTGCCCATAAACTGAGTGAAGTCATCGCGATATATCCAATTACACCCTCTTCATCAATGGGTGAATTTGCTGATGCTTGGTCAGCACAAGGTAGAACGAATATTTGGGGAACAATCCCGCTCGTAACAGAGATGCAATCTGAAGGCGGTGCAGCTGGAGCGGTTCATGGCGCTTTACAAACCGGCTCATTAACAACAACCTTCACCGCCTCTCAAGGATTATTACTAATGATGCCGAATATGTTTAAAATCGCAGGCGAATTAACTGCAGTTGTATTTCATGTCTCGGCTCGTTCAGTTGCAGCACAAGCGCTTTCCATCTTTGGTGACCATTCTGACGTGATGGCTATACGTGGAACTGGCTTTGCACAATTAGCCTCCAGTTCAGTTCAAGAAGCACATGACATGGCATTGATCGCCCACGCAGCTACACTCCAGAGCAGAGTGCCTTTCATACACTTCTTTGATGGCTTCCGAACATCACATGAAGTCAGCAAAATCGAACAACTCGCTGATGAGGATATTCGATCAATGATCAACGATGAATATGTATATGCTCACCGCAGTCGTGGATTATCCCCAGACCATCCCGTTCTAAGAGGAACAGCACAAAACCCGGATGTCTTTTTCCAAGCTAGGGAAACTGTCAATCCATATTATCTCGCCTGTCCAGATATTGTGGAAAAGACAATGCAACAATTTACAAAAATCGTTGGGCGCGAATATCACCTTTTTGATTATGTTGGCGCTCCAGACGCCGAATATGTTATTGTGATTATGGGCTCAGGCGCTGAAACTGCCTGTGAGACAGCCAAAGAATTGGCTTCAAAAGGGGAAAAGGTTGGCGTGATAAAAATTCATCTATATCGCCCCTTCTCTGTAAAACACTTTGTGGATACGCTTCCTGCGACCGTAAAAGTGATTGCAGCGCTGGATCGCACTAAAGAACCAGGTTCCGCTGGAGAACCACTTTATCAAGATATACTTACCTCGATTGATGAGTCAAAATCAAATATAGCGGTAATTGGTGGTCGATACGGACTTTCTTCAAAAGCATTCACCCCTGGAATGGTGAAAGGGGTCTTTGAAGAAATGAAAAAAGAAGCGCCTAAGAACCATTTCACAGTAGGGATCAATGATGATGTCACCCATACCAGCATTGAATATCCCAAGAGTTTCTATGTAAATATGCCTGATACAGTGCAAGCGATATTCTGGGGATTGGGATCTGATGGTACTGTCGGTGCAAACAAGAACTCAATTAAAATCATTGGTGAAGAAACTAATCACTATGCACAAGGATACTTTGTCTATGACTCAAAGAAATCAGGCGCGGTTACAATCTCTCACTTACGGTTCGGTCCAAACCCAATCAAAGCGCCTTATGAAATTGAACAAGCAAACTTTGTAGCTTGTCATCAATTTAATTTCTTAGAGAAATATGATGTTTTGAAATATGCTAAACCAGGCGCTGTCTTTTTATTGAATAGTATATATGGAAGAGATGAGGTATGGAACCATATTCCCCAAGAAACACAAAAAGCGATCATAGAAAAAGAACTTCAATTCTATGTGATCGACGCCTACGAGGTCGCTAAGAATACAGGAATGGGTGGGCGGATTAATACTGTAATGCAAACGTGCTTCTTTGCAATCAGTGGCGTACTACCAAGAGAACAAGCCATTGCCGAAATTAAGAAGGCAATCAAGAAAACCTATGGTAAACGTGGCGAGGCAGTCGTTCAACGAAATTTCGATGCGGTTGATCAGTCAATCGCGAACTTATACGAAGTTAAAGTTCCAGATAATGCTACCAGCAAATTGACCCGCCGTCCTCCTGTTCCAGCAGAAGCGCCAGAATTCGTACGTGATGTTCTAGGGACGATTATATTAAGGGATGGTGATGACTTACCCGTTAGTGTTTTCCCTGACGATGGATCTTACCCAACAGCTACAACACAATGGGAAAAACGCAATATCACCCTTGAGATGCCAGTATGGGAACCAGACCTTTGTATTCAATGTGGGAAATGCGTATTTGTTTGTCCGCATGCTGTCATTCGAGAAAAAGTGTATGATCCATCCTATCTTGAAGATGCACCCGAAACTTGGAAATCAGCCGATGCACGTTGGAAAGAATTTCCTAACAAGAAATTCTCTATTGTGGTATCACCAGAAGATTGTACCGGTTGTACATTATGCGTAGAAGTATGTCCAGCAAAAGATAAAACCCAAGCGGGCAGGAAAGCGCTCAACATGGCTCCCCAACCCCCACTACGAGAAAGCGAGGGTAAGAATTGGGAATTCTTCTTGAAGCTGCCTGAAGTGGACAGAACGCAAATCAGCTTAAAGACGATTAAAAATTCTCAATTATTGCGACCTTTATTTGAATTTTCGGGCGCATGTGCTGGATGTGGTGAAACACCATATATCAAATTGCTAAGCCAATTATTTGGCGACCGAATTGTCGTTGCGAATGCAACTGGTTGTTCTTCGATTTATGGCGGAAACTTACCAACCACGCCCTGGGCTCAAAATGATGATGGACGCGGTCCAGCATGGTCAAACTCCTTATTTGAAGATAATGCCGAATTTGGACTAGGGATGCGCTTAACCATAGATAAACATTTAGAATATGCCAAGGAACTAATTCAAGGCTTGAAGGATTCGATCGGTGCTACCCTAGCCGATGATTTGCTAAATGCAGATCAATCCAGCGAGTTAGGCATCAGCCAACAACGCGAAAGAGTTGTACGATTAAAGGAAATCTTAACAAGCATGGATAATCCCAAAGCGCGCGACTTGCTCAGTTTAGCAGATGTATTGGCGCGTAAGAGCGTTTGGATACTCGGCGGTGACGGATGGGCATATGATATCGGTTACGGTGGCTTGGATCACGTTCTGGCATCAGGTCGAAATGTCAATGTGCTTGTCATGGATACCGAGGTTTATTCAAACACAGGTGGACAATCATCGAAAGCAACCCCTCGCGCTGCAGTCGCAAAATTTGCCGCTCTTGGTAAAGATCTGCCCAAGAAAGATCTCGGTATGATTGCAATGGCGTATGGATATATATATGTCGCACGGATTGCATTTGGCGCCAACGACCAACAGACACTAAACGCATTCCTTGAGGCAGATGCTTACGATGGTCCATCTCTGATTATCGCTTACAGCCACTGTATCGCACACGGTTTTGACCTTCAAAAAGGTCTTGATCAGCAGAGGTTAGCTGTTCAAGCCGGTGTTTGGCCTCTGTACCGATTTAACCCTGCCTTGATCGATGAAGGCAAAAACCCACTGAAGATCGATTCGCGGGAACCATCTATTCCTGTTAGTGAATACGCATACAACGAATCAAGATACCGAATGCTACTACAAACCGATGAAACAAGAGCAGAAAAGTTAATGAAGCAAGCTCAGTTTGATGCTACCGGTAAATGGGATCTTTACAAACAAATGGCAGATATTCACTATAAAGCTCGCAATGAAACAGAGGAGCAAAAGGAATAAAATATTAATCGTGGGGATAAGACACGATTGATCAATAATGGTCTTATCCCCTTTTATCAAATTGTGATGATATTTTGAAGGGAGATAATATGGTAGATCTATCAACTAATTATTTAGGTTTGACTCTAAAAAATCCGTTAGTAGCTTCTTCATCACCTCTTTCTGAAAAAGTTGAAAACGCTCAAATCTTAGAGAAAGCTGGTGTATCAGCGATCGTTATGTACTCATTATTTGAAGAACAAATTATCCAGGAGAGTTTGAAGCTAGATGCTGATCTGGAACGAGGCAGTTACACTTATGCAGAAGCATTAGACTATTTGCCTCAATATGGCAGATATAGTGTCGGTCCTGAAACTTACTTGAATCGAATCAAAAAGCTTAAAGAAGCTGTTGAGATTCCCATAATAGCAAGTTTGAATGGATACTCAGCAGGCGGATGGACAGAATATGCTAAAAAAATCGAGGATGTGGGTGCAGATGCATTAGAACTAAATTTATACTATCTCGAAACGGATCCCAAAGTTACAAGCGAAGAACTAGAAAATACATATCTGGATGTCGTTCATCGTATACGGAAGAGCATTCAAATTCCTATCGCAACTAAGTTAAGTCCATTTTACACAGCGATTCCCAACTTCGCCACGCATCTTGTCGAGGCAGGTGTGAATGGTCTAGTATTATTTAACCGCTTCTACCAACCAGATTTTGATATTGAAAACTTAGAAATAATCCCTCGATTGGTCTTGAGTACTTCCGATGAAATGAGACTGCCTTTGCGGTGGATTGCAATCCTTTACGGAAACGTCAGCACAGATTTTGCATTAACCAGTGGTGTCCATTCAGCCCAAGATGTGATTAAAGCAATCATGGCAGGTGCAAGTGTAACCACTATTACCTCTCATTTCCTAAAGAAAGGCCCTGAAAGTGCAGCTGATATCATATCCGAGATGCAAATATGGCTAGAAGAAAAGGATTACCAATCCATTTCTCAAATGAAAGGTAGTATGAGTCAAAAAGCAATTGGTGAAACAACAGCAATTACAAGAGCAAATTATATGAAAGTCTTGAGTTCTTATTAATATTACATCAAGACAATTACCCGATTAAAACTATAGATGACCACATTTAGATTTCAAATGTGGTCATCTATGATTTTCTAACTTTATTGAAAAGAATATTTCAGATTAAATTATTCATTTATCAATACACCATCCGCAAACATCCAAAAAAGAATATTCACGAAGAGAAAGCGCAAATTATTGGCAATAGATTAGACTTCTGGTTCGCCGACATGTTTTTTTTGTCGGTAAACAATTCGACCACGAGATAGATCATACGGTGAAATTTCTACCCGGACACGATCACCTAGCAAAATCCGAATATAGTACTTTCGCATTTTACCAGAAAGATAAGCTAAGACTTCATGATCATTATCTAAGCGTACCTTAAATTGTGTCCCAGGGAGCGCCTCAACAACCATACCCTCTACCTGGATCTTTTCTTCATCTTTCGCCATAAACTCCTCCACCGCGGTAAATAAAATACCGGGTCAGTTCATCAATTACTCATTTTCTGTGAATTGTCTCCGCCTTATACGACGAATAGCCTTTTTCTTGTTGATACGACGAAGTTCACTTTTAGAGACAAACCATCGTTTTCTACGTACAGTACTCAAGATACCACTCTTAGCGACTTTTTTTCGAAAGCGCTTGAGAAGCTGATCTTGTGATTCATTAGGTCGTAACGTAACCGTAGCCAATGCATTCACCTCCTTTCCATAAGTAATAATTTCTAATAAGAACTATATAAAAAATCTCGGCTGGTCATCACGGCACAGCCGAGCAAGTACCTAATCATAACCAGGAAATAAATATCGAAATCCTTATGATTCTCCTTGACAACCAGAAATCAGAAAAAAAGAAAAAAGCTGTAAATGACCAAGCACAATTATAGCGATTTAAGCTATTATTGTCAAATACTTAAAAGAATATTAAGAAAAAAAGTCTCTTGGCAATGACCTACTCTCCCAGGGGGCTGCCCCCCAAGTACCATCAGCGCTGACGGTCTTAACTTCCGGGTTCGGGATGTGTCCGGGTGTACCTCCGTCGCTCCAAT
>Ga0172371_10003153_pt1 | contig 25717 bp, 21 predicted proteins | sample Lak12m_FD_114543 | JGI IMG/M metagenome (GOLD analysis project Ga0172371, IMG submission 114543) | Freshwater microbial communities from Kabuno Bay, South-Kivu, Congo - kab_022012_12m | ecosystem: Environmental > Aquatic > Freshwater > Lake | place: Democratic Republic of the Congo: South-Kivu... | reverse complement strand
TTTTTTTTAATAAAAATATTTTGTTAAAAATTAAATTTGATAAACGGGTGCATTTGTCCAAGCTGGAAAGCTTTTTGCCTCTAATCCATCGGTTAAAATTCTAACTTTACCGCTTCGGCAGTTTATAATAGCTACTTGAGGGACTGCTTTTCCTCGCTTTGCAACAGGTACTTCTTGGGTGAATGCTATGTAGTTACCGCATTCAGACCATGAAGGTTCATGTTTGTTGCCATGGTTAAATGTAATTTGCTGTTCATGCTTTTTTGACTCGTTAAGATTGATTTTGAAGAGTTGAAATGTGTTGTTCATCAAGCGGCTGTAGACTATCGAATTGTTTTTTGCGCAGTATGATGGGGCTGCGCAGTAGCCATGTCCGTTGGTTAGTCTTGTTGTAATGTTGTTTTTTACATCGAGGTGATAAATTTGTGGCCATGGTGATTCAAAGTCGGAGCAAAAAATAACATTTCCGTTATCCATCATGCTTGGGCAGACATTGTTGCCATTGTTTTTAGTAAGTTGTTTAAAGGCTCTTCGGCCAAGTTTTTGGCATATGAGCTGGTCATAGAGGTAAAGCTCTGAATTACCGCCACCTGAAAGGCACATGACCGCTTTTTGTCCGTCTTTTGAAAATGTTGGCTGCATGTTAAGCCCATCGTAGGCGCAAACTACAGAATGTTTTTTTGTCTTTAGATCCACAGACATTAATTTTCCGTTGTGTTTGGTGAGTTGTGAGTAGTATAAAATTGGAGCCTGTGAATGCCAGCATGGAGCAACGTTTATGCTTTGCTTGCCGACGACAATTTTTTCTTTTTTACATGCATAGTCAGCAATACATACGACTTTGCATTTTGGGGAAACTTGTTTGCAGTAAGCCAACGTACTTAAAATAGGGCCCTTTTCGCTTGTTAATGCAGGAAGTAGATCATCAGATATCTGATGGCTTTGGTAAACAAGATTGGTTTCAGAACATACAAAATTTTTATCAAAAAGTACTTTGTTTGAGCTTGGTTCTTTTAGTGATACTTGAAATGAGTGTTCATTTTTTTTGTCTGTTTTTCCAAGGTCTTTGACGTAGATAAAAATTGAAGTACCCTTATCGAAAAGCTTACTCAAGACAACAGGCTCGAGTTCTTTTTCAACTTTTTTTAATTCAATTTCAAGTTGGTCTGTGAATTCTAAGTCAAATTTTACAATCTTACTTATTTTTGACAAAAGCTCCGATTCTCCGATGTTGAGCATAAGGCCTTTAATTGTGCTGTATTGTCTTACTGAGCTGCTTACCTCAAAATTAAATTCTGTTTGGGGTAATTGGGTTGAAGCAGTTTCTGCCTTTAAATCGATTTGACTGAATGCCAAAATTAGCACAAGAAACATGGAATAGAATAACATCATAAGCCTCGGTTAAATTTTTTTGTTATTGTCTGAATGCGATTGTAAATTTTTTACCCCATAGAGTTTTATCAAATTTTAACTGCTTTGCAATACGAATTATGCTTAAGTCGTAGATTAAAACATTTGATGGTTTTGATATTGTAAAGTTTTCGATTTCGCCATCTTCATTTACTACGAATGAAACGACGCATTCGGTGCCACGAGAGACTCCAACAGGCGGCCTCCAAAGGCGTTCGACTTCACCTTGAATGTGCTTTTGATATTTTTCCATTTCTTTTGTTAGTTCTAAATTACCGCTTAAATCAAAGTGTTCATAGTTATCATCGTCCTCATAGTCACCAATTTCATCATCGTCTTCATCTAGTTCTATATCTTCTTCTTCCAAAATATCATTTTCAGGAGTGGTTTCATTTTCGGTAACTTGAGGCTCCTTTGGTTTTTCTTTTAATTCCTCTTGTTCTCCTGTTTTTACTTCTTCCTTTTGTTCCGGTTGTTCTTCTTGCTTCGGTTTTTGAATTTCATCTTTTGGAGGCTTTTCTTTGTCTTTAGGAGTTATGATAGGCTCTGATTTCTTTTTGAGATCTTTTTTGTTTTTTGTTTTTTTAATTTTTTCATTTTTCGACATTGATGTTGATCTTGAGCCTTTTGTTTTTGAAGCAGCGGCTTCAACTGTTTTTTGTGATGATGTTGTATCAGCTGGTAAATTTTTTAATTTTTCAGCCTTCTTATTTTTATTCACTTTGATTTTTGGTGCTGACTTTGTTTTGGCATTTTTTTTATTTTTTACAGTTTTGCTGTTGCCGTTGCCTCGTTTTTTTCTGCCCAGCCCACTTCCATGTCCAGAGCCTTTACCCCCTCTAAAATGCCCTCTACCTCTGTGAGCAAATGGAACGGTTGTTCGAGAATGTTTTTTAGAATGTGCTCCGAAAACAATGAACTTTCCTTCGGCGTGAACGCTGCCAAGCCAAATTGCGAAAAATGCTATCGCAATGTGTAGTAGCAGCGACCAAAAAAAATATTTTAAAATGACCGAGTCGTTCATTGTCACCTTAATTTTTTAATGTGGTTGTGTGGACATGGCGACGTATTTAACACCTGCGAGTTTGAGCTCATCGACTATTTCTATAACTTTTCCATATTTTACTGACTCATCAGCATGAACGTAAACAGGGGTGTCTTCTTTTTGTACAAGGGCTTTTTGTACTGATGAAACCAGGTTTTTTCTTTCTATTGCAAAATTATTGAAATAAATTTTACCGTCGCGATTAAGTGTTACGACGAGGTCTTGCTGGTTGCCAACTTCTTTAATTTTACCCTGTGGCAAGTCAACCTTTATTCCATTTTGCACCATAGGAGCTGCTACAATAAATACAAGCAAAAGAGTTGCAAACGTGTCAATTAAAGGAGTTAGCGTCATTTCTGGTGATGCTGTTTTTCGCTTTCCAAATTTTTTAAACCTGTTCATTTTATTAACCTTACTTTAAAAAGGCTTGCTTCGCGGAAGACAAAAAACGTTCTGCTATTTCGTTCAACTGTTTTTCAAAAAGTTTAACTTTGTTGGCCAAATAAATGTATGAAATCAATGATGGTATTGCGACTACCAATCCAGCTAAAGTTGTTATAAGAGCTACAGCCATACCAGGTGCAACAGTTGCAATGTCTGCGCTTTTTTCTTGGCTTATGTCTACAAATGTTCGTATCAAACCCCAGATGGTTCCAAACAATCCCATGAGCGTTCCAACTGAGGCGCCAATATTTAATACTGGAAAATAAGACTCTTCTTCGTAAATTGTATTTTCGATATTTTGTCCTAGCATCATCTCAAGTCGTTCTACGTCTTTGGTGCTCAGGGATGCATGATCATCGTTTGTAGGCGTGGCTTCAGGTGTTGAGCTTTTCTTTTTCATGTTGTTGTCCAATATTGATTTGAGCTCGCTTAAATTTAACATTAAAAATTTGCCGCCAATTGTCCCTTTAAACTCTTTGCTTAACGCAATCATTTCACTGAATGTGCGTACGTTTTTTATACGAGCAACAAGTGCTTCAAGTGATGCCGTGTGTCTTTTGAATGTGATATATTTAAAAGCAATAATTGCAACGCAAAAAACCGAAAAAAGCATTAAGCCAATCAAAACAAACCAACCAATAAAATCGAACTCTTTTAAGAGTTGCCAGACAGCAGAGTTTGTAAAAGAGAAATGCATAGCAGGTTCCTTTTTAAAGACGTTTAACAATTTACAACTTTTTAATATCAGGCTTTTGTTCGTCGAGTTGCAGGCTATCTGAAGTTTTATACCCCAAAGTTTGATTTGAGTATAGGGAAATTTGTTTTGACCTGTCAATTTAAGAGTATAAGTCTGATTTTCTTGCTTACAGACAATTCTTTTTGATATCAGGAGAAATGGCTGTTCTAATTTTGCTTGAGTTTTTTATTTATTTTGAGTTGCAGAAAATACAACTTTGAAAGATTTTTCTCAAATGAATGATGATCAAAAAATAGAATTTGTTGAAGAGTTTTAAAAGTTTTTTTTGATAAAGTCAATGAGGTTAAGATTGTTAAAAGGCTTATAGAACCAGTTAGGCGTGAAATCATGAGAAAAATGTTGTGGTATTTGAAAAATATTGTTTAACAACCGCGTATTTTTTTAGACTGTAAAAAGCACATTAATTATTTAAAGATAAGGGTGTCTATGAATTTTAAAAGTTTTTTTTCAATTTTAAGTGGTTTCGTTTTTTTCTTTTCGCATAATTTACTTTGTGTGGATAGCAAAAACGCCCAAGCGGGTTCATCTACGGCAAGTTCTGGAAGCGCTGTAACAACTCAAACACAAAAAACAGATTCTAATCAAAGACGGGGGCAGGGTTTTGCTCCAAGTCGGGCCCCTATAAGAGGTCCAAGAGAAGCAATGGGCGGACATAGAGGAGGCCTTGTTGCGCCAAAAACTGGTCCAGTTGTTAAGCGTCAAATGCAATCTTCACAACGCAGGGCATCTGTTGTTAAACCAGCGCAAGCGCGGGTAGGGAATACTTCTAAAGACTCCAAATCTCAAGAGGCGAATCAACAATCTCAAACGACTCCTGCTAGTCAGCAAACAGGTGGAGCTTCAAATGTAAGTACCCAGACAAATCAATCTCAAACATCTACTGTTCAGACCTCTGCGGCTACAAGTGTGACAACTGAAAATAATTCCACTCAAACTGCTGCTGGTACGGAACAGACCAGCGGAGCTGATAATTCGGCTCTTGAAATGCCGTTAAATGCTACAACAGAAGAAACCGGTAATGGGGTCGAGCCGCAAAAATAAAAAGTTTTAAGATGCTATTTTAAAAGAAGGGTTTTTTATGCATGGATAAGGTGTTTTGATTTACGTGTTTAACCAATGTTGTTTGTTTTTACAAAAGGGGAAATGTTATGAGTTTCAGATTTAATTTTTTACGACTGCTGCCTGTTGTGGTGGCTTTGTTTTTGCAAGGTTCAGTTTTGACTGCGCCGATAGATGAATTACCACAGGGTACTTTGGTCGCAATCAAATCGCTTCAAAATGGAAAATACTTAGAAGTTGTTGGGACGGGATTACAGGCCATAGGAACGCATTCAGCTACTGCAAAGAATTCCTTTAGAATCCTTAGAGATGGATATTTTATTGGGTTTGAATCAGCGGCAGCTAATGGCAATAGATTACAATCTCCGCCTGCTGGTCAAGGTGGTGCATTTTCTGTGGGCTTTAATAATGGAAATTTTCAGGCCTGGGAAAAGTGGACTTTAGAGGGTAATAGCCTTGGTGAAGCGTGGTTAAAGAGTAATGGGTCAACTGGTTACTTAAGCGTTCGTGTTGAGAAACCAAATGCGCCTGTCGAAACAAAAGATCATACAGGTGGTCCAGCCGGAAAAGGTCCTTTTGAACGTTTAGCAATTGAAAAAATAATATCGCCAAAAATACAAGACATACCAACAAACGCTGCTATATCAAGTTTAAAAACTAATGCAGCAGCTTTACAATTGGCGCCTGATGTTTCAGGTGGAGCGATGAGTATTGCTGTTGGTGGTCAAAACGGCGATGTGGTTTGGGCCGTTTCTAATGAAGCATGGACACCTGGTCCTGGAGCCAAGGCTATCTATAAATTAGTTAACAATGCATGGCAAAAAATGGAGGGCGGAGCGGCTTTTGATAAAGTAATTGGTGGAGCTCAAGCAGGTCAATCAATCATTGATGGTGGTCAGATATCTGTTGGTAAAGATGGCTCTGTATGGGTTATTGGTGGCTTGGATGCAAACAGAGGTTTCATTTATCATTGGGATAACGCGATTAATAATTGGTCGGATAAAATAAATGGTAGGCAAATAACAGGCCGATTAAACCAAATTTCTGTCTATGATGAAAATCTCATTTGCGGAATTGGGCAAGAAGGCTCAAACATGATTTATATAACTACAGACAAATGCGCCAATTGGAGACGCTTGGACGGTGTATCAGCGAAATGGTCATCAGTAACTAAAGATGCTCAAGGTAATCCAGTTGTCTGGGCCGTTAGTCAAGATCGCAAGTTGTATCGCAGGGCAAATGCTACTAGTAAATATCGCAAGTCGTATGGCGGGGCAAATGATACAGGATGGAAGCAATCCCCAAATGCGTCAGGTGACAAAGTGTTGGCAGTTGATGCAGCAACTTTATTAGTTGTAAATTCAACAACGGATGGTAGTTGTTGGTTAAGTACTTCTACTCAGTCAGATGGTCTTATAAGTGCCTGGGAGCCATTTATGTCTCCAGGATTTAAATTTAATCAAATCTCAGCGACATCAAATGGTAAGATTTGGGCTGTAAGTAAAGCAGATGGAAAAGTTTATTCCAATTCAGGCATCTTGGCCCCTGTTGCTACACCAGTAGCCTCGGTAACGCCGCATGTGTTTAATTTTGAGGAATTAGCCAAGTTTGGTTTTGTTGATGGTGCAGAAGTTGCATTCAAAACAAATACTGGAAAATACCTTAAGCTTGAACATGGTGATTTAAAAGTTGGTGATGATGTTTTGCCTATCGGCGTTTTAAAGGCTACCGCAGACCAAGCATTGCCAGGTGACACAAATTGTTGGTTTAAAGTTCAAAAGCGTGGCGATTATGTTGGTTTTAAAAATGCGGCTGGTTTAAACTTAGTTTTTGGTTACAGAACTGCATATTTTGTCAAAACTGATGAACAATCACCTTACGCATCATTTATGATTGAAGGTGATACCCAAGCGGCAACTGATTTGAGCAACGTTTATATCAAAAGTGTTCTAGATAAAGGTGCTTGGTTTCTGGGCAAAGGAACTAATCCAGATGAAAGATTTCAAAATGCTGCAAATGGCAGAGGTGATCCAACTGCAAAATTTATGATCCAAACATCCACTCCTGCGAAGAGGCAAGATGATTTGATGGTTACACGAGTAGAAGACCGCCCAACGCCTCAGCCAGAGATCAACATTCCAAAACCAGAAGGTTTCAGAGCGCCTCCTCAGTCGGAACGAATAATTTATAAAGAACCATCACAGCCAAGTTCTATATCAAATGATTTAGAAGCTTTGCTTAAGCAGCTTCAAAGTGGTACGGTTGCTACAGTGACTCCTCCTCCAGCGACAATAAATCCTGCGGCCTCTCAACTACCAGCGTCAATGATTTCTGGAACAACTGTCCCTACACCTGTAACTCCAACAACAACACCGCCATCTGTGACTACAGCAACGGCAGTTGCTGCTCCAGTTGTGACAACTGCAGCTCCTTCTGCTTCAGCAGCTGCTCCTGCGGTCACTGCACCTCAAACTACTGTTGTAAATACTCCAGCTGCGATAGCGCCTCAGCCTCCTTTAACCATAGTTCCTGCGGCAATTGCTCCTGTGGTAGTTCAGACACCTGCAAAGGTTACAACCACTCCAGCTGTATCTAAACCTGGTGTTAGAGGTCGGACGACACGTTCTCAAGCAAAACCTATACCAACAAAGCCAGCAGCCACTACTGTGATTCAACCAACTTCTAATTCTGTAACTCCTACAAATGTTGCTAAGTCGGGGGGTGCCAAAGCTGCTATTAGGGCATCTAGGAGTAAAAAAACAAATAAATAAAAAACTATAAGAAATCTCCGCTGAAACACACTAAAGGCAGGGTGGACCCCCTGCCTTTTTTAGTTAGTTCTTGGGCGAAATTATTTTTTTGCCAAGTTTGGATTTATGTTGAAAATATTGCTTTGCGAAAAGCTTTTTTTGTACAACTCAATAGAATATTTAATAAAAAATTATGGAAATATAATCAAGAGGAGGCTTTTTATGTATGGGTAAGGTGGCTCAATTTTAGCGTTTAAACAATGTTGTTTGTTTTACAAAAAAGGGGAAATGTTATGAGTTTTAGATTTAATTTTTTAAGGTTGCTGCCTGTTGTGGCGGCTTTGTTTTTGCAGGGACATATTTTTGCTATGCAGCCAAATGCTGTTATTGCAGGTTTAAAAACAGGTACAACAGCGCTGCAGTTAGCGCCTGAAGTCCCAGGCGGAGCAATAAGTATTTCAGCAGGAGGCGCAAATGGTGATGTAGTTTGGGCTGTTTCAAATGGCGATTGGTTACCTGGTAATAGTGGTTACAAAGCCATTTATAAGTTAGTTAATAATGCCTGGCAAAAAATCGATGGTGGTGCTGCATTCGGTGCTGACATTATTCCTGGCGGAAATATTTCGGTTGGTATAGATGGAACTGTTTGGGTTCTTGGTGGAAAGGCTGCAGACGGGAGAAATATTTATCGCTGGGACGGCGCGCCAAATTGGAAGATGACGAATGCAGGTATTTTAAAACAGGTTTTTGTATACAAATCTGATCTTGTATGTGGTATTGGTACGGATGATCGAGTGTATTTGACTAGAGACCAGGGTGTAAATTGGCAACTATTGGCGGGTCCATCAAATCGTAAATTTAAGTGGACAACAGTGGTTAATAATGCTCAAGGCTATGCCGTTGTATGGGCTGTTGGCCAGGATCGTAGACTTTATCGTTGGCCGGGTGGTGACTGGGTTGTGCAGGGCGATGCAACCGGTGATAAAGTTTTGGAAGTTGATGCGACAACAATTTTACATGTGAATGATACAAATGGCAGTTGCTGGCTTAATAATGTTATGGGTGGTGACGGAATGATTCCCGGCGGATGGTCGCAATTTTATCCAGCATTTCAGTTCGGTCAAATATCTGCAACACCAAGCGGCAAAATTTGGGCAATAAGTAAAGCAGACGGAAAAGTTTATTTCAATTCAGGCATTGTAACCTCAGTTGCGATACCAGTAGTGCCAGTTGTGCCACGAGTAACGCCAGCAGTGCCTGTAGCTCCAGTGTTGATCCCAGCGGGTGGCGCAAGTTACACGTCATATAATGTTGAAGGAGTCTTTGAATACTCAGATAATTGGAAAGTAAGTACGCCTGGTTCTTTTGGCTTGATGTTCAAGGTAAAAGGTAATGACTTTTATGTTGGTTTTTCAAATGAAAAGAAGGCAAGCAAGTTTTTAAATGCCACGTATGCGGCAATAATTGCAGGTTGGAACAATAAAGAATCCCGTATTTACAAAGATGGTGCAGAAAAAACGATGAAGGGTGGTACAACTATTTCATCAAATGACTTTGTACAATACTGGGCAATGATAGATCAAAGTGCTAAGAAAATATCCGTAGGTAGTGGTGATGTACTTGGTTCAAATGAAATAATTTCGTGGACCGATCAATCATTTACCGATGGCGTTGTCTTTTACTCTTTGAGTGGTTATAGCAAAGGTCATACTATTGAATTTAAGGACATCAAGATTGTTAAACTTGTACCTGAAGTTAATTTTACCGAGTTAGCTAAATTTGGACTTGTTGATGGAGCAGAAATTGCTTTAAAAACAAATACAGGAAAATACCTCAGAATTGAACAGGGTGATTTAAAAATTGGAGAAGATATTTTTCCAGTAAGTGTTTTAAAAGCAACATCAGATTCGCCAGTTCCAAGTGATAAAAATACTCGTTTCAAGGTTCAAAAGCGAGGCGATTATGTTGGGTTTAAGAACGCTGATGGATTGAATCTTGTTTTTGGTTATAACTCAGCATATTTCGCAAAAGTATCAGATCAATCACTTTATGCATCATTTACTATTGAAGGTGATACACCAGGTACTGCGGCAACAAATTTGAACAACATTTACATACGAAGTGCTTTAGGTAGCGGCAGTATGTATTTGGGTAAAGGTATCAATCCTGATGAACGCTTCCAGGATGCTAAGGATGGAAGAGGCGATGCAACTGCTAAATTTAATATAGAAGCGGGTGCATACTTGGATATGCCTGGCCGTTTTGGTGGTGGTGTACGACCTCCGGATGTTATTATGTTCACTCCAATTCCGCCTTCTGCACCAGCAAGTTCTACTACAACATCTGATTTGAATGCATTGCTTGGTCAGCTGCAAGGTTCTACAGGTTCAGGGACCTCTGTAGCAACTTCAGGTTCTTCCACTTCTGGAACTTCTCCAGCGACTCCAGCAACACCTTCAGGTTCTACAGCAGCTGATATGGCGTCCTTGCTTAATCAACTTCAGGGTGCAGGAACTACACCTTCTACTATAGGAACAGGTTCTACTCCAGCTGCATCTACTCCAGCAACAGTGACTCCTCCTCCTGCTGCAACAGAAACAACAGGTACTACAGTAACCCCTCCACCAGCAACTACGGTTACTCCTCCTACAGCGATAACAACAGGGGCTACAACTCAAGGTACTGCAGCAAAAGATGATAAAACTCCTGCAATAATTTCTGCAAGAGGCGGTGCAAGAGGTTCTGCAAGAGGTGCTTCTTCGGTAGCTCCTGCAAAGGATGAAAAAGTTTCTTCTAGAAGTTCTGCTAGGGGTTCTGCTAGAGCTTCTTCTAGAGGTGGTGTGGCCGCAACAAGTACAGCAGATACGGGTAAAGCTGCAGCCTCAACTGTTACATCAAGTGTACCAGCGGCAACTACTTCATCAGCCGCTACCACAACAATAGTGACAACTCCTCCTGTGACAACAGAAACAGCGACGGTAGCGCCTGCATCTACGACAACTGCGCCAGCTTCTACGGTGACTACTTCATCTGCAAGTACGCCTGCTTCTACAACTAGAGGTAGTGCAAGAGGTTCGGCTAGTAAGGTGACAGATACAACTAAGACTACAAAAGGTTCAAAAGATGCAACAGCGGCACAGTCTAAAACCCCACAACCAAGAAGGCGATAACAACCAAGAAGGCGATAAAAGGAAACGATAAAAACAATCTCCGTTGAAACACACACATTATTAGAGGCAGGGTTTATTCCTGCCTCTTTTTGTTGCATAGTGTGTAAATATTAAATTTATATCAAGAATATTGTTTATCAATAACATGATGTTGTAAAATACAGATAGAATACATAAAATGTATTTGTAATTTGTGCTTTGAGTAAATGTTGTTTTTTATAAAGGGGGAGTTTGTTATGAGTTTCAGATTTAATTTTTCACGGTTGCTGCCTGTTGTGATGGCTTTGTTTTTACAGGGACATCTTTTTGCTATGCAGCCAAATGCTGTTATTGCAGGTTTGAAAACAGGCTCTCTGCAGTTAGCGCCTGAGGTTCCGGGAGGGGCAATAGGTATTGCTGTAGGAGGAGCAAGTGGTGACATTGTTTGGGCGGTTTCAAATAATGCAGAGGGCCAAGGTAAGGCTATTTATAAATTGAATGGAAATATTTGGGAGAAAAAGTCAGGTTGGGCTCATTCTAATGCTGGTATGCTAGCTGTTGGACGCGATGGAAGTTCTTGGGTTGTAGGGATTGATAGTAATGTTTATCAGTGGGTTAATAATAATTGGGTCAAAACGCCAACAGGTATGTTAAAACAAATTTCAGTTTATGAAAAAAATCTTGTTTGTGGTATAGGCCTTGATGATCGAGTGTATTTGACTAGAGATCAGGGTGTAAATTGGCAACTATTGGCGGGTCCATCAAATCGTAAATTTAAGTGGACAACAGTGGTTAATAATGCTCAAGGCTATGCCGTTGTATGGGCTGTCGGTCAGGACCGTAAACTATATCGTTGGCCGGGTGGTGATTGGGTTGTCAATTCTGATGGAGAAGGCGATAAGATCTTTGAGGTTGATGCGACTACGATTTTATGTATTAACGATACAAGCGGAAGTTGCTGGCTTAATAATGGTATGGGTGGCGATGGAATGGTTACTGGCGGATGGTCGCAATTTTATCCAGCATTTCAGTTCGGTCAAATATCAGTGACACCAAATGGTAAGATTTGGGCTGTAAGTAAAGCAGATGGAAAAGTTTATTCAAATTCAGGAATTTTAGCGCCTGTTGCAAATTTTTCTACTGAAACTCAGCAATCGATTACTTCAAATTCTACAGGAACTCAATCATCGGCAACTAACACATCATCGGTTGCTCAATCGTCTGGGGGTTCTTCTGTTTCTACTGGTTCTCAAACATCAGGTAGTAGTTCTTCTACGGGATCTCAAACAGATGTTTCTACGCCAATAGTTACTACTTCTTCAGGAACTCAAGCAGCTGTTAGTAGTTCATCTAGTCTTGGTAGTTCACGAGGTGGTCGAACTGGTGGATCTTCTGTGTCAACATCTGGTAGAGGATCTAGGCCGGCATCTTCTATACCTGCTGGTGTTCCAGCACGTACTGCAAGAGGTAATAATGCCGTAGCAACTAACACATCATCTGGGGCACAATCGTCAGGGTCTTCTTCTGTTTCTACTGGTTCTCAAACATCAGGTAGTAGTTCTTCTACGGGATCTCAAACAGATGTATCTACGCCAATAGTTGCTACTTCTTCAGGAACTCAAGCAGCTGTTAGTAGTTCATCTACTGGCGGTAGCTCACGAGGTGTTGCTCGTGGTACAACAAGTCCATCGGCCGCTAGTCGTCCTTCACGAGGTGCTGCTTCAACACAGCCAAGGGCTGCTCAGGAAAGCAATCGTTAAAACAGTATTTTGGAAATACTAAAATAAAAAAGGCTGGGATAAACTCCCAGCCTTTTTTATTCGTCATCCAATGGGGTTTGAGATTCAGTCCAATGTTGAACTCTTTCAGCAAAAGCATTAAACCTTTTCTGTCCAACTATGTCTTTTATCTGTGTATGATTTTCTATTACCATGCTAAAGCATGAAATAAAAATTTGAGTCGGCGGAAGTTGTGGAAAATCTGTGGGGTGTACAGAAAGTTCTTCGATTATTTCAAAAATTTTTAAACGAAAAGCTGGTGGAAGATCTGGGTAATTCCAGGTACTAACGAGGCGACGATGGTTGTTTGCGTCGCTCATTTTCAATGCAAGTGCTTCTTTTGAGTTACCGACGAGTATTAAAATAAGTTTGTTTTTTTGAGTTTCATCCAAAAATGGTGTTTGTCTGAGTACAAAATTAAAAACTGGATCGAAACTTGTATCATTAAAATTGCCTATTCTTTGAATAAAAAGTTCATTAAATTCTTTTTTTTTAGTGTCGTCGAAAGTATCAAAGTCTTCTTCAATTAAATTTAAAACATGTGGTGTTATGATTCCTCCAAACGAATCATAACCAAAAATAACGTTTAACTCGTTTGGTGTTTTATCTCGTATCAAGTTTTTTATATCATCATAAAATTCTTGAAACAGGTTTGAGTTTGCAATAATTTTATAGATTATGCTTGAAGGTCTATGTTTTATTTCTCTTCTTATGAGGGCTTTTGCGTGATCTTTATCTTCTGGCGAAATCTGCATGGTTGGTTCAAAGCAATTTAAGAGGGCATCTATAATAAAAATAAAGTTTTCATCCGAAAGAGTTTTTAACATACTAAAAACGCCAAAAGACATGTTGGGCCTAAGTCGTAATAAATTTTTTATCGAGTTTGGATTAGCAGTCTTCAAGTCATTTTTGAAAAGCATCAAAAGTGATATGGCTGTTGGAAGGTGTGAATTCAAACCAGTGTAGGAGCTATTTAAACATGAAACTGTATATTTTGGTTGAGGTTGGATTTGTTCTTCAGTTTTTAAATCACCATGCACACCAAGTAAGATTTGAAATCGTTGAGCCCCTCTTGTAATCACCAGAACAGAAGGTATTTGCTTGTCGCTAGCATCTAAAAATTCAGTTGATATTTCGTTTCCCGGATCAGCTTGTTGTGCAAAAAGCGATTCATGCAATTTCCAAGAGAAGCCAAGCCTATGCATAACTTGGGGTAGATATGTTGTTATAAATGTTGGACTTGATATTGCTTGACGAGCATCAGGAAATAAATTTAAACCAAACAAGTGATTTGTCAGGGCAATAAATGAACGCATTAAAATTGCGAGCTCAAAACCTGTATAAACGGTGTTGTCAAAGACTATATATTTATTTTGGCCGATTTGTTCTTCTCTTTTTTCATTTGGTATTCGATCATTAAAAGTAATGAATACAATATCATCATTAGGTATGCTTTGCGTCTGGGTCCCAATTTTTCCCATTTTAATGTAGGACGCTCCAGGTATGTTTTCTACGATATTTAACCATTGTTTGTGAGTTTCTTCGTTATAAGCTTTGTGATATCCATGTTCATAAAAATTAATTAACGATGGGTGTAGATTAAGTCCTAGTTCACGGGCTTTTTCTGTATAGTTAATTGTGCCTGTTTTGTGATCATACAAAATAATATTACAAAGGTTCAAGATGACGGTTTCGCCACAGTTCGTAAAGTAGTGGCCAAGATATTGTGTGAATTGATTAGTTAATAAAGCAGGAAAAAGTCCCATATGGTATTGGCGCATGAGTTCATAAAAAACAATATTTTCAAAATTTGCAGCAAGGTGGTTGAATAATTCATTTGGCTCTTGGTCCTTTAAAGGAAGCATATTTTCTTGAGCCCATTCGTAAATTTGATTTTTGTTTTGTATTTCCGGAAAGGCGCCATTAATACATTCTTCTGTTGGCTGTAGCCACTTATTTTTCCACTCCTCGTTCAAGAATGGAGCGAGTGTTATGTGGCTTGGGATGTTATTTATAGTTCTATGTAATGCCCTAAAGAAATTAATTAGGTCATTTCTTGTTTGCATTGCTTTGTAAAATGCGCCTAAAAATAATATTTGAGTTGTATAAGGTGTGTAATTGGTTTCAGGATTTTGATTTGAATTTATAAAATAACCACATTCGTCAAGGGAGCCTTGAATCAAATTTATAAAATCGTCTAAAAAAATATTTCCACCAAAGTCATCGCTGGCTGAAATTGCACACTTATTTTCGAACGTGACAATTTTTTGCAGCTCTTGAATTCTGGGTTCATATTTATTATTAGCTTCTCTAATAGCCGGGTTTGGTTCGGCATGCATTTTGAGTTTGGTTTCTTTAAGCATGCGAATTTGTTCTATAATTAACGCCTTGATGCCAGCATCTTCACTTGTGCCTAAAGTTTCAAGTTGTTTAGTTAATTTTTCAATTTCGGCTTGTATCGGTTGTTCTTGAATTTTACGTATTTTGGTTTCTGCTTTTCGCTTTTCTTTTTCTAACATTTCAAGTTCATTTAACGCATCGGATTTTTGCGTTAAAATTTTCTTAAATTGGCCCGTGGGATATTTTTTTATGAATTCAGCCATAAATTTATATTTAGCCGATGGACTAGCCGCTGTTTTTGCGAATTCAGCGTCACTTTTTACTCGTTTATTAAATTCTTCAACAGCTTTGTGTGTTACTGAATTTTTTAAAAAACTAAAACATTCAATAGCACCAAGTATGGTTCCTAGTTTTTCAGGGGTTATTATTCTGCTGAACCCGTGATGTGATGAAATGTCAAAATTTGCACCAACCAAATGAAACAATCCACCAGCTAATTTTTCGGTTGCTGTTTTTTGTTCTCTCTCATGTTTGTATATTTTTCGTATGTAGTCTGATTCTAGCGCCACTGCACCATGAAAAGGCGAAAGATGTTTTAAATGTGGAGCCAAGCAGTCATATGAACCTTTTAGTAAACTAATGTTCCCAGTGGTAGCGAATGAGTTTGCAAAAAATAAGCATGCAAATAAAAACGTTAACTTGAAACGATTTATGATAAATGCGACCATACAAAAATCTCCTTTTTTTAAAAAATAAAAGCTTGTAAAATTGCTGGTGAATTTAAAACTGAAAATATGAAAAATAAAGAGTATATGGCAATAAATATGAATAAAAAATCCAAAGCAAAAAGTGAATTACGCCTGCTTATGAATGTTGGACCTGCGGTACAGGATGATCTGAATCTGCTGGGAATTACTACAATATCTCAGCTTTCACAAGCTCATCCCGATGAATTGTATGCGCGCTTGCAAAAAATTACAGGATGTCGCCATGATCCATGTGTGTGGGATGTGTTTGCTGCAATTATACATGAGGCAAACACTGGTGAAAAAATACCCTGGTGGCACTGGACAAAAATACGTAAGGCGCGTAGCTGTAAGTAGCGTAAGAATTATTAGGTCCTCAAAAAATGTTGAACGTCAATGTTGATAAATATAAAAAAGAGGCAAATATAATAGATTTTTTGCATAAAATTGACAAATAATCATATATTTGCGAGGCTGGTGGTTGATTAATTATTCGGAGCAAATTGTGTAAAAAATTAAAATTTGTGGAGATTATCAAATGATTTCAAAAAAAATGATTTTATTGATTGCAACGTTGCAGCTATTTTTTTCTACCGTTTCAGGAATGCAAAACCAAGGTGGATCGGAAAAGGTGGTAAATACGTTGGATTTAGGTCCATGTAAAGGTCTTCAACAAAAGATTTTGCCTTTTGAATATAAACATTTGTCAGAGGATGAGCGTGCTAGGGTAACCTGGCTTCCTGAGCGTTTTTATACCATTATTGAGCCAGGAAGTGAAAAGCTTGTTCTTGTTGGGCCGCTACAGCCATGCCTGTTTGTTGCAATTAAGAATAACGACAATGGACGAGTAATTATTTTTCATAAACACAGCTCTAATAAAATTGAATATTTGGTTCAAATAGCTTGTGAAAAACTTGGCATTATGAATCCTCGAGCTATAAGAGGAGTTGTTTTCACCAATATACCAAACAATCCATTTGTGGCTGCAGCACTTAGATCCGAGCTCCAGGGGCGATCTATTGAGGAGGAGGTATCCTTTGTAAAAGATCGACTTATAAGTTTATTTCAGATTCCAAGTTCAGAAGCAAACCAGATAGAGTCATTTTGTTTTAATTCGTATCCAGCTTATGAATTAGGCGAATATGAATTTGCCGAATTATCGGTTATCATTGGAGAAAATTTTAAGCCGTACAGTATTTCTATGATACATGAAAATATTTTTGATGAGATGGTGCCATTTAGTTCTGCGCCATTGTCGAAAAAAGTCAAAAAATTTGAAGAAATTTTGGTTTCAAAAGTTTATGAGATAACAAGAAAAAATTTTGGTGAGATAATGGAAGACTCCGTCTATGGTGGCGAGGATTTGCTTTATTACTATGATCAATTACCGTTTGCATGCATCTAATATTTAACTCATTAAACCGGAAAGATTTATATGAATATGTTTTTAAAAAAAATGATTTTATTGATTGCAACGTTGCCGCTATTTTTTTCTACCGTTTCAGGAATGCAAAATCAAGGTAAGCAATCAAGGGTAGTAAATATGTTGGAGTTAGTTCCAGGCCAAGGTCTTGAACGCGTAGAGTTGCCTTTTCCATATAAACATCTGACAGCCGGTGAAAGAGCACATGTGGTTTGGGTTCCTGAGCTTTTTTATACAGTAATTGAACCCGGAAGTAGAAAACTTGCTGTTGCTGGCCCACTTCAACCGTGCCTTTTAATTGCTATGAAAAACAATATTACAGGGCGAGTGGTTATTTTTCATAAACCTTACACTTGTTCAATGAATTCTATACTTGATATTGCTACAAGAGAGCTTGATGTTCGAAATCCTGGTGATATTAGTGGCTTAATTTTTACAAATCATAAAATAGACCCTAATTTTATAGAGTTATTTAAACATACTCATCAGGGCAGAACTATCATGGAAGAGGTCAAATTAGTAAAGGATTTAATTGTTGCTAGATTTAACATCCAGGATAGAACGCAAATCAGTGCAATTTTAAATAAGTTTGATTTAGAAGAATCTATGAAATTGGGAGTTTACCCACATGCTGAATTGTTTGTGGCAATTGGCGCGGACTTTATTCCGTACAGTACCAGCATGTTTCATGAAGATATTTTTAGTGAAATGGCTCAATTTAAGGATTTGCCATTGGAGTTTAGGCTTGTCATGTTTCAAAATATTTTGGATAAAAGGACTAGCGAATTAGATGTTCGGTTTAATGGACTTGTTGCGGATAGAAGATTGTTTGCAACCTATGGAGTTGTGCCTTGCCTCAGAATAGATGCTTAGGTGAATGGATTTAGCTTTTCTTAAAAGTGTGTTACGAATAATTTTGGGTGTAAGTTAATATTTAAGAATTGAGAATAATGTATGTCTAATTTCACAAAAGAACATGTGATAAATTCTGTATCAAAACTAGTTAAAGAGGCTTGCTTTGACAAGGCAAATATGATGGGGCCGGGGATATGGACTCATCATATAGTTTTTGTTGTAAAATACTCCAAAATGTTGGCAGAAAAGCTTGGAGCTGATCAGGAGATTGTTGAAATTGCTGCGCTTTTACATGACTATGCAGGTATAAAAGATTTTTCCTGTAGTGAGGATCACCATATTCATGGGGCAAGGGAAGCTGGGTTGATTTTAAAAACATTCAATTATCCTGACGAAAAAATTGAAAAAATAAAACAGTGTATTTTGTCTCATCGAGGTAGCGTTGTTGTTCAAAGAAATTCTCCCGAGGACGTCTGTGTTGCTAGTGCCGATGCCATGGCGCATATAGATCAGGTTGTATCCTTGATGTTTTATGTTTTTAAGGAAAAGGGTTTATCAATCGAAGATGGAAAAACTTGGGTTAGTGATAAACTTAAAAGAACTTGGAAAAAGCTTTGTCCCGAGGCACAAGATATTATAAAATACAAATATGAATGTGCTCTTGAAATTTTGAAATAAAATTTGTTGGATACTATCTGGACGGGCTTTTGGAGTTCAAATATGGCACAAGAAAAAATTCAATTACCGCGGCCAACCGGTTCATATAAAGTTGGCGTAAGTACTCATTTTTTAAAAGATATATCTCGCCATCATAATGGTTAAAAAAGCCGCCCTCTTTTAGTTCGTATTTATTTTTCTCGCCAGGTTTTTTTATGGCTGCACAATTATATTCATCTTTGATTGAAGAAATGGCTAGTCATGGATATGTTGTTGTTGCAATTAATCACACTGATGCTTGTTGGCCAGTGATGTTTCCCGATGGATCTAGCCCAGCAATTCTGCCAGAACTTGCGAATATATTTTCCAACAAAGAGCGATCATGTATGCAAACATTTGATATGACTCAAGAAACATGGATTAAAGATGTTGAGTTTGTTCTTGCATGGCTGCGAAATCAACCATTAAAAAAATCTCTTGATCTGACTCACATGGGCATATTTGGTCATTCATTTGGCGGCAGCACGGCAATTGAAGCGGCTCGGCAATATGAGGCTTTTAGAGCCGTTGTAAACTTGGATGGGTTATTATTTGGGCTTAATTGGGATAAACCGTTTGAAAAACCAAGTTTATTTATTGTAGCGGAAAAACAGCTAACGCATGATGAGGCTCTCAATTCAGGACTAACCATAGAGCAATTTGATAGCTTGCGAGCAAGACACTCCAAAAAAGTTTTTGAACAATTAAAAAATAATTCTTTTTATGTAACGGTAAAAAATGCCGACCACGCAACATTTGTCGATTCAAGGCTTATCAAGAGCCCTCTAAGTAAAAATAGATCTAATCCTTTAAAGGGTATTGAAATCACTCGTATCTTACTTGTAGATTTTTTTGATCATTATTTAAGAAATAAAAAAGCGACCGTGCTCACAAAACAAAATCTTCGATTTCCCGATATTCTAGTCGAGCAAAAATAATTTCGTTATCGAAAATTGATTCGTGAGTGGAGTTTTTGTGATACCGTTTACACCAAGATAAAGTCAATTACATAACGATTGTATTGAACGCCAAGACAATTTTTTTGTCATCATAAAATCACTTTTGAATAATAGCTGAGAGATCGTCATTGTTTAATTTAATTATCTGAAAAGCTTCGGCGTACATTACACTTTGTTTTGTAGAATTTAGATTAATTACGCTTCGATAACGATTGAGTCCTTGTATGGCGTCGTCAAATTTAGTTCGTGACAATTGTGAAGCGTGTTGTCTTAATGCTTTTAATTTTAATTCCATGAATTCGCTTATATCTTCGGAGTACGAAACCTCTTGCAATGGAGTCCAAACTTCATAACAAAGAATTGTTTGTACATTCCAAGGTTTGCCAGGACATTCTTGAAAACATGACCAGCCGGCACGTTTAACAGCTTCTACCACAAGCTCGTGTGTGATTATATGGTCTGAATGTGCATCGGCGTGATGAGGAATATAAACAATGTCAGGTTGTTCTTTGCGAATCAGACTTATAAGCTGAATTAAATTTTTTTGATCATGGGTTAGATACCCGTCGGAGTTTCTCAAAAAATGAAGCTTTGTAACGCCCAGTATTTCGGCGGCTTTAGAGGCTTCTTTTTCGCGCAGTTTAACCAGTTCTTTTTTGGAATATTCAAGACTGCCTGAGTCGCCTGATGTCATGTACGCAATCGAAATATCATGGCCATTTTTTTTGTGCTTAGCGATACTTCCTCCACAGCCGATTATGTCGTCGTCTGGATGTGGAGAGAAGACTAAAATTTTTTTGCGATCAAAGGTGTTTGTGTTATTCGATTTTTTAATTTTCATATCAATCTCCGTCACTATAATTCATTCGAAAGAATTTTATAAAATTCTACATGCGCTTGCTGTTCAATCCATGGTTTGTGTCCGCAGTTTTTAAGCAAAATGAATCGAAACTTTTCAAGAATATTTGATAGAGGTTTCTGAACTCCCTCTGATGGATGAGGGTCATAGTCACCATGAATTGCCACCACGGGGCACTTAATTTTTTTACCCAAGGCCAATAATTTACCACTTCTTCTTAGTTCAGAAGCTTCCTTCCAAATGGATTTGTAAATGTCATATTGGAATTGGGTGTTGTTATTTTGTCCTGCTTGTGGAGCATATGAATCTGTTTTAAGAAAATATTTTTCAACGTCATTCCAGGTCTCATCATTGTTTTTGTCTGTTAGATCGCGAAGGTTTTTTAAGAGTGGTTCTATCGTTGCTCGGTCTTCATTATTTAAACGACTTAGCCTTGTGTTCATGATGTTTGTTGCATATGATGCTTCGAATGGGCCGCTACCTACGAGTATAAGCTTTTTTACAAATAGGGGGTTTTGAGCGGCAAAAATAAAACTAAGCCATGCGCCCCAAGAATATCCAATGAGTGTTAGAGGAAGGTTGCCGTGTTCTAGGAGCACATTTTTTAGTTCATCAAGTTGATTGTCGATGCTGGCTTTAGTTTGTAGTGGTTCTAAAACACCACGAGTTTTAGAGAGCTCTTTTGCAACCGGTGCAACTTCACCTGGCGCGCCAGGCCCGCCATGAATGATTGCGATGTTGAATGGTGAGTTGCCATACTTTTTTAGATTTTTCATTTTGCACCTATGTTTAGTTACGCGTGCTTTTGCTGAAGAAAAATTTGTGATCTTTGTAGATCAAGAATATTGCCAAGATACGCTGCCATAAACCAGAAGGACCATGGGATGAGTGTACACAGAAAATAAAAAAGAATGGGGTGTTTGTATTCATTGATTGTCATGGGGGCTCCTTATTTTTTTAGTTTTTTGAAAATGATATGTGCTCAAGAATTAATGCAGCTATTTTTTTGGCCAACTTTTGATTGAAAAACGAATGTCCCATACCAGGTATCATAACAAATTTTGCATTCGTAATTTCTGCAGCTACGGCTTGTCCAAAGCGCAATGGAATAACCGTATCTTTGTCGCCATGTATAACAAGAGTAGGGCAGTTAATTTTTTGCAAAATACCTAACGGCTTCATTGTTGCAAGAAACGCGCTTAACATAAGTTCATGATTTTTTCCCGCATTTTTATTTTTTGTGCGTGTTAAAAAATCTTTGGTAAAGTCTTTTGCCACTGTTTCATCAAGCGGAAAGTCTCCGTTGGTATGACGCCAGATAGGCAAGTAGCTTTGAATTGTGTTTTCTAGCGTTGTGCCATCTGTACGACTTAGAAATATTTTTGATAAATTCTCCATGTTTTCTTGTTCTTCTTTGTTCAAATGGCTTGATGTTTTTTCAGTTATTTCAACGGGTGCAGCAGAGATAATTGTTAAACTCAACACTCTCTCCGAATGGTTAAAACCAATCCATTGGCAAAGCCATCCGCCCAAAGAATCGCCTACAAAATGAGCTTTTTTTATGTCATAACCATCAAGAATCAAAACGGCATCCTTTGCCATATCTTGCATGGTGTATGGTTTTTTTTGCCAATCGATCGCTGAAGATTCACCAACATCACGATGATCATAGCGAATAACAAAAAAGCCTTGACCGGCTAGATTTTGACAAAAACTGTCTGACCAAAATCGAGCTGTGCCTTGTTTGCAGGCAATGAGGATACAAGCGGGTTTAGAGTGATCGCCAAAAGCCTCGCTGTGTAGGACAAGATCTTGAGTGACAATATTTTTTTTACAATAATTGATCATACAAGGTACCCTTAATCAAGTTATTCGAACAGCTCCATCTTGAAATTTATGATACGATTATTATATGACATAAAAATAACTTTTTCATAGCGCATAAGGCCATCGGATATTAATTGGACCTAACTTACCAAACTACACCCAAAATGGAGTTTGTTGGTATAGGCCCAAATACACGGCTGTCATCGTGATGGGCAGAAAGTTTATCAGAGAGTACGAAAACATGGTCGGTCGGTATTTTTATTGGTTTATCAATTGCATAAATTCCAAATTTCCAATTATCCCAATTTCTAATAATTCCCATATTTTTTAAAGGAATGTCATTTACGATTATGTTACCGTTGGTTATCTGGACAGTATTTGAGCCCAAGGCTACGATTCGAGATATCCAAACTTTTGATTCATGCTTGTATAGAATAATATCGTTGATTCGATATTTTTTTAAAAATGAGGGTATTCGGTTTAAAAAGCACAATTGTCCATCTTTTATTTTTGGTTCCATACAATCACCTGAAATTTTGTACGGTTGTGCAATAAGTAGGTATACAGCTATCAATATAACAGCCAATATAACAGTTGTAGCGCATTTACTTTTGAATAATTTACTACTCAACATGATACTTCTCTCCTGTGATTAAGAAACATTTTTTCAAGAACACTTTTCGAAGAACTGAGTTGTTGGTTGTGCTAGAAATCTAATCAAAAATATAAACATACCATAAAGTGAAAGCATTGACTTATACTTCGAGCGCTTTCTATTTTGAACTATATCAAATTTTTCTAAATGCGTAAAAGGAGAATTCTATGAAAAGTGGAATGGGTATCTTTTTAATTTTTGGCTTAATTGTGGGATCCATTTACCCCGCGTCTGTAAAAAAGCAACCAAGTGAAATTGAGCAAGTTGCTTCAGTGTTTAATGAAATATCATATTATTTTGGTTCGACTTTACAATTTTATATGGCGTTGAAATGTTTTAGCCAAAAATATAATACTAATACCCCCGAAATTACTTGCAAATTTTGTCCATCAAGACCATTGCCCTGTGATGAATTGCTTGTTAAGATCCAAACGAAAGCAATCGATAAGGCTATTGGTGCGAACGATCCTATTGCTAACGAAGCGCGCAAAAAAATGTTGACGATATACGAAGAAATTACGAAATTATTATATTCTGAGTCAATCGATAACATTAGAAAATTTATGGCAAAAGCTGCACAAGAAGAAGAAATTCAATGTGAGGATTGTCAAAAAAATGCGTGGATGGCGGTAGGAATAAATAAAAGCACAAAATAATGATATAGCACAGAGGATTTTTATGAAGATGATCTGTCGGGAGTGTAAAAGAATTGTGACGTTAAGTGAACTTACAGGTTATGCCTGTGGGCATTTTGCAACTTTTTTGATATCGGCAGGTCTTGCGGCATGGTTGTCCGCTGCTTTAAAAGATTATTTTTCAAATCCTAAGCGCGGGTTTATTGATGAAACCATGGCAGGAGCTTGTAATGGTCTTAAAATGGCGTGCCCAAAATGCAAAAATATTTTGTGTTGGGATCCATTTCCAGAAATAGAACTACAAAAGCAAGAAAAAAAACGCCAGATAACAACTGAATAATTTAACGTTCCACAGAACTATTTTATTTATACAGATAAAACAAAAATTGTAATTATTTTAGAGTGGCTCCCCGAGCAGGACTCGAACCTGCGACCCAATGATTAACAGTCATTTGCTCTACCAACTGAGCTATCGGGGAACGTTAATTTCAAGATGAGCCGAAACGGCTTTAAACTGGTGGGCGAAACAGGATTCGAACCTGTGACCCCCTGCTTGTAAGGCAGGTGCTCTAACCAACTGAGCTATTCGCCCCGATACTCGGGATTTTTCAAAACACAACCCGATGAAAAGTACTGCACAAAATATTAAATTAAAAACTCGAACAAGTCAAAATTTTTATTTTGCCAATAGTTTTAAAATTATAAGCTTAATAAGCTAGCATCCAACCAAGCTTGACAAGGTTTTGGATAAACGCTTTAATTCAGCTTAGAATTTATAACAAACTTAACAAATTCAGCGATTTTAAGGAGTGGGTATGAAAATTTCTTCTGTTTTTTTAAATGATTTTAAAAATAGAGTTAACGACATAGACAAACTGAAAGTCGAAATCGATAAGTTTAGACCTTTACCAAAGCATACCCTAGAGCAACTCAAACAATATTTTTGTATTGGACTTACATATTCAAGTAACTCTCTAGAGGGTAACTCCTTAACTGAAACTGAAACAAAGGTGATTTTAGAAGATGGTATAACCATTGGGGGCAGGTCTCTAAAAGATCACTTTGAAGTCATTGGTCATGCAAAAGCTTATGATTTTATGTTTAAACTTTCTGAAAAAAAGGGCTTTAGTGAGCAAGATATTCTGAATCTGCATAAACTTTTTTATCATCAAATTGATCTTGAAAATGCTGGGAAATATCGGGATGTTCAGGTGTATATAACTGGTACAGAATTCATCCCGCCGGCACCAGAAAACATTCCAGTGCTTATGAAAAATTTTATTTTAAACGTGGAAAAAATGTTAAAAACAAATCATGCGACAGAAGTTGCGGCATTAGCACACAAAGAGTTTGTTACAATTCATCCATTTATTGATGGTAATGGTCGTTGCGCAAGGCTTTTGATGAATTTGATTTTGTTGCAACATGGTTATGCAGTAACAATAATTCCGCCAATCATGAGGTCTCAATACTTGACTGCTTTGAAAATGAGCCAGACGAGTAAAACTAGTGATGATACGGTATTTATTAATTTCATTTCTGAAATGATCTATGAAAGCCAAAAAGAGTATTTGCGATTGCTTAAGGCTTGATTTGTAAAAAAAATTCCGCATTCCAAGTTGAGAGCAATTTTTTGCTTTTACTTGTAGGCTTTGAGCATATTTTTTGCTTCGACTTCGTCAATCAAGGCAAAGTCATCTGTTGTTGCATCATAATGATAAACATCGGCTGTTTCTAGATCAAACCACCATCCGTGTATTCTGAGATTGTTACTTTGCAGGCGTTCCATTACCAACGGATATGTTTTTAAGTTATCCATCTGCTGAAGTACATTGATTCTTGAAAGTAAATTACAAGGCGAAAGGTTGTGGTCTTTTGAGACACAGCTTTTAAATCTTTTATAAGATGGCATGGCATTTACTAGCCAGGCATTCAGAGATGGATGCACGCAAGTAATTTTAGAATTTTGTTCTATAAGATTTTGCATTGCTCCGCATTCGGAGTGGCCGCAAATAATGATATCCTGTATATCTAGGCTTAGTATTGAAAATTCTATCGTTGCAGCGACTGAGCAGTCTAAATTGTTGCAACTTTGATGTTGTTGGCATGGTGGAATTAAATTGCCTATGTTTCTTAAAACAAATAGGTCGCCTGGATCACTTGAAGCAAAGACATTAGGCACGACTCTGCTATCGCAGCAAGCAACAAAAAGTGTGTCGGTTACTTGCTTTAGTGCTAATTTTGAAAATTTTTCGCGATATTCTTCTAATGATTTACTTCTAAAATCTACAATGCCTTTTATTAATTTTTTCATAGTATGAGATGATCCT
>Ga0172371_10003149_pt1 | contig 25736 bp, 24 predicted proteins | sample Lak12m_FD_114543 | JGI IMG/M metagenome (GOLD analysis project Ga0172371, IMG submission 114543) | Freshwater microbial communities from Kabuno Bay, South-Kivu, Congo - kab_022012_12m | ecosystem: Environmental > Aquatic > Freshwater > Lake | place: Democratic Republic of the Congo: South-Kivu... | reverse complement strand
GCTCTTCCTGACCATGGTAGCGAGCTTGTTGCTCGGAATGGGCCTCCCCACATCCGCATGCTACATGATCCTCGCGGTGCTCATCGCGCCGGCACTCACCAAAATGGGTGCCTCGACGATGTCCTCTCACCTTTTCATTCTCTACTTCGGCGCGCTCTCCACGATAACTCCGCCTGTGGCGCTCTCTACATTCGCCGCGGCGGGCATCGCGCAGGCGAGCGTCTGGAAAACAGGAAGAGAGGCGATGAAGCTCGCGTCGACCGGATTCATTATTCCCTTCCTGTTCGTACTCAATAAAGAGCTTCTGTTCCAGGGGACCTTTGCCAATATCCTTTTCGCGCTCGCGACCGCGGTTGTCGGGTGTTTCATCCTCGCGATGAGCATAACGGGGTGGATGCGCGGCAAGCTTTCGATGGTGAGCAGGCTCCTCCTGCTCCCGGCCGGCATCATGCTCTTTGTGGTGCGTCCTTACTATGTGAATTTCATCGGTATCGCATTGACCGTGGCTATTCTTTTTGTCGAGTTGAAATTGCTCAAGAAGAAAGCTTGATTTGAAAAGATTTTAATATAGGGAAAGGAGATACAACATGTTTGACGAGAAACAGAATGTGCTTGTGGTGAGCGCGCACGCGGCGGACTATGTGTGGCGTGCAGGTGGAACGATCGCGAAATATATTCTCCACGGAGCGAAAGTAAAGGTGGTGGTGCTCAGCTGCGGTGTACGCGGCGAATCCAACGACCTCTGGAACGAGCCGGGACAGACTGCCGAGAACGTGGCCAAGGTCCGTAAGGAAGAATCGATGGCGGCCGCCACGTGCCTCGGCGTCACCGACATCGAGTTCTGGGACTACGACGACTACTACATGAACCTCGAGAGCGATGAGAAGATCGACAGACTCGCGACGCTGATCCGCGAGTTCAAGCCGTATCACATCATCACTCACGGCGATCTGGACCTTCTCAACCCGGATCACGACGCGGTCAACAAGTATGTCTTCAAGGCGAGCGTCCTCGCCATTTCCAACGGCGTCAGACTCGGCGATACCAAGACCTCCAAACAGACCAGGATCTTCGGCTTCGAACCCCATCAGACCGAAATCTGCAATTTCAAGCCTGAGGTCATCATCGACATCACCGAAACCATGGAGATGAAGAAGAACGCGATGAACTGCTTCAAGGCACAGGGACACCTCATCGAGTATTATGCCATGCGAGCCTTCACGCGCGGCAACCACGCGCGCAGGCTTTCGGGCAACAACACGTACAAATTCGCGGAAGCCTTCACCAGACGATTCCCCTATGTTGGAGAATGGCTGGCATGAGTGCACGGTTCAGGAAAAGCGCGATCTAGAGGCAGACGAAGGAGGCTTGCCATCATGCTTAAGGCGTCCGAAAAAGCCTACGACTATATACGGGAAAAAATCCTCAACGGCAGCTTGCATCCGGCGCAGCGCCTGATCGAGACCCAGTTGGCGGCCGAAATCGGCGTGAGCCGCAACAGCATACGCAAGGCGTTGCAGCAGTTGGAGAAGGATCGTCTCGTCGCGATCGAGAGCAACAAAGGCGCAAAAGTACACTCTCTGGATCTGAATCATATTCTCCAGTACTACGAGATTCGCATCGCTCTGGAATCCATCATCATGAGGGCCGCGGCGGAGAATATCACCCAAGAAGAGCTCGCGGAGCTCGAAGCGACGTACCGGACGATGAAGGACCTGTGCGAAAAGCAGGACTATGTCAATTACAGTAAGAACAACATCGCGTTCCACAACATCATCTACAAGGCTTCGCACAAGCCCGTCATCGCGTCGATGATTTCGGAGATAAAGATTCAGCTGAGTAGGTATCAGATCAAGACGATGCTGGTGCCGGGAAGAGCCGAAGAGTCGCTCAGGGAGCACAAGGCGCTTCTTGAGTCGCTGAGGGAAAAGGACATAAAGAAAGCCGTAGAGACCATTACGGTCCACCTCTCCAATGTCAGCAGTACGATAAGTAAGTACATAAAAATTTTCTATTGAGGAGCGCAGTATGCAGGAATATAACGAATTGCCCGAACTCATCGGTCCGACGCTCATCGAGCGTGTGTCGAAATTCGGTACCGCAACCCTTTCCGACGGAATTCAGGGGCTTGGGATTCTCCGCGATGGTTGCATGGATGCGTCCATGCTGCCCGTCGATGATACCAGCAGAATGATTGGAACCGCATGCACTGTCGAGACCAAGGATGGCGACAATTTCCCGATCCACGTGGCGATATACATGGGCAAACCGGGGTATGTGCTTGTGGTCGACGGCAAAGGCTATATGGACAGAGCCTATCTGGGCGACCTCATGGCAGGCGCTGCGGCGGCCATTGGTTTCAGCGGCATCGTCGTGGATGGATGCGTCAGGGACAAACCTGGCCTCAAAGAGCTCGGCATTCCCGTGTTCTCCAGAGGCTACATGCAACGGAGCCCGATAAAGAAGGACGCAGGCAAGATCAACACGCCCATCATGTGCTCGGGCGTCAAGGTCAATCCGGGCGATCTCGTGGTTGGTGACTACGATGGCGTCATCGTGATCCCGCGCGACAGGATCGAAGAAGTGGTGGCGGCGGCGGAGAAAAAAGCCGCTTATGAAGAAAAACGCCGCGAGGCGATCGACAATTACACCAAGCGCAGAGAAGCCGGCCTCGATCTGCCCAACCTTGCCCCGCAGTGGGTGCTGGATATGATGAACAAGGCCTGATTCTGGCTTATGGTGTCGCCGCGAACGGCGGCGTTGCCATAAAATAGAAGGCCCGCGCTGGTGAATATCCGACGCGGGTTTTTTTATGGTATGGCGGTTCGAATGAATTATTCGACGCTGGAAGGGTGGATGAAAGGCGAGGATTCGCTGGGCTCGGTGATAGCGGCGTCCGACTGCGGTTCCTCGGATGGAGAAGGAGCGGATGCCGCGTCAGAGGATACAGCGGCATTTACGTCAGTTTCGACCTGCATCACCGCTTCGGCGGATAGCACACCGGGGGCCTCGCCGGGCTGAGCGGCGGCGCTTTCTGCCACGGTTTTCCCCGCAGTTTCCTGCTCTTCCTTTTTTTCTTCGAGCGCGGCCGCCTCCTCGATATCCTTCACGAACTGATCCTTTGTGGCCACGATCTCATCGTAGGCTTTCTTCACCTGCGCATAGAGCTTTCCAAGCTTTCTGAACAGCGCGGGGAGGTCCTTCGGATTGATGAATATGATGGCGACGCAGAAAATGACGGCGAGCTCAGACCAACCGATACCGAACATCAGCCTTCCCCCCACTTGAGTATTTTCGCCACCAGAATCGCCAGAAAATAGAGCGCGACGAGGGGCGCAGCGATGGAAAGTTGGCTCACCGGATCGACGGATGGAGTGATTATAGCGGCAAGCGTAACAATGCCCACTATCACGAAGCGGCTCGCCTTGAAAACGGCTTTCCGCTTGAGCACATTAAGCGCGAGCAGGATTTCGAGCACGAGCGGCGCCTGGAAGGTGATGATCGACCAGAGCAGGAACGAAAGCACGTAGCCGATGCTCTGCTGGTAGTTGAGCAGCACCCCGACTCGATTCGGAATAAAAATGCTGTTGGTGAGAAAGTTGATGGAGAACGGTATTATCCGGAAATAGGCCAGATACCCCCCGAGCACCGCGAGGAAAAAGCTGATTACCAGTCCGATTACAATTATTTTTCGATATTTCTTGTCGATGCCGGGGAACACGAATTGAACGATATTGATCACGTGCACCGGCAGGGAAAGAATCACCCCGAAAATCGCGGCAGTCTTCAGCTGGACGATAAATCCCTCAGCGATTGAGTTCGCAAAGAGTGCTGTGCCCATGCCACTCTTGATCGATTCAAACTGTACCGTAAATAGATTGATGATGTACTTGTAGAACACGAGCGCGACAATGGTAGCCACGACGAACGAAATGAGCGAAACGAAGAACCTGTTCCTCAACTCAGCAATGTGGTCGAGGATTGTCATTTCCTTGTCGGGGTTCGCGTCTTTTTTCGCCATGGTGCAGCTTAGATTTATGCTTTTTTGTTTTCTTCGGAAGAGGGTTCGCTCTTCTTCTCGTCATCCTTACCGTTGAATCCCTCTTTTGTTCCCTTGTCGAATTCCTTTTTAGCCTGGCCGAGCGAGCGCGCGAACTTGGGGATCGCACTTGCGCCAAAGAGCACCAAAATTACCAGAGCGATGATAAGCAGCTCATTTGTTCCAATCATAATGACACCTCCAATAGCCTAAAAAACAATAGCAGTAGTGTACGTCATCAACTATGTTCCTGCAAGGAGTCTATGGTTTTTATCCGCATCGGCGGGAATCGAACTCAGAGGCGATTTAGATATGATAGAGTGCGAGGCGACGATCTGTGCCGCGGAGAGCGATCCATGAAGATTTAATTAAATTGCCCAGTTTTGTATAAGTATTTATTTACTTATGCCCTTTAGGATGAGATAATAAAGTTATGTAACACATATTAATATAAATATATTAATATTGCTGTATGCTGCATTCTGTGCATGGGTACATATGGAAACCCGCAGCGCGGAATTGCATTCATATTCAGAGGAGGATAAGGATGGCCACGTGGAAGAAAGCAATGGTTGTGCTCTCTCTCTGTTTCCTGATGATCTCGTTCGCCGCTGCCGACGTAAAAGACGATATCGCGGCGACGGTTACTCAGATCGGGCCACAGCTCATCCAGATGTCGGATTATATTCACGATAATCCTGAGCTGGGCAATCAAGAATTCAAGGCTGTCGATACTCTGACAAGTTATCTCGCCGCAAATGGGTTTACCGTTGAGCGCGGCGTTGCCGGACTTGAAACCGCATTCATTGCGACATACCTCAACGCTGGCGGTAATGGCCCCAGCATCTCTTTCCTCGCGGAGTACGATGCGCTCGCCGGACTCGGGCACGCGTGCGGCCACAATATAATCGGGACTTCGTGCGCCGGCGCCGCGGTGGCGCTCGCGAAGAATCTCGGATCGACACCGGCAAAAGTGATTGTCTTCGGATGCCCTGCGGAAGAGACCACGAGCGGCAAACTTCCCATGGCGGCAGCGGGCATCTTCAAGCGCGCCGATGTCGGCCTGCAGATGCACCCGGGTTCGGGCACTCCATCGATCGGCATGAAGACCCTCGCGCTCAATCTTGTCGACTTCATATATGACGGAAAAGCGAGCCACGCGGCCGCGAGTCCCGAGATGGGACGCAGCGCCCTCGACGGCGTCATGTTGATGTTCATGGGCACGGAATTCCTGCGCGAGCATGTCAAGTCAGACATCCGCATTCACGGGATTGTCACGAACGGCGGCGCTGCCGCGAACATCGTTCCGGAAAAAGCGTCCGCGCGCTTCTATGTCCGCGGCCTTGAGCGGCCCTATCTCAACACCGTTGTCGAGCGCGTGTACAACATCGCGCGCGGCGCCGCGATGATGACTGAGACAAAACTCACGATCGCCGAGATCAAGCAGTACGACAACGTCGTGAATGTCCCAAGCTTTATGGACCTCGGCATGGAAGCTATGAAAGTGTACGGCATTCCCGACGCGAGGGAAGTGCAGCCCTGGGATGCCGCGGGCGGATCGACGGATTTTGGAACCGCGTCATCGCAGATTCCATCGCTCATTTTCGGTTTGCCGGTCGCTCCTGGGAGCGTCGCTGGCCACTCGAGAGAGTACGCAGTAGCGACTAAGAGCGAAGCGGGCAACAAGGCGCTGATCCAGGCCTCCGAAGTGATGGCCTATCTAGGATATCGCCTCATCAACGACCCCGCGCTCCTCAATCAGATCCGCGCAGACTGGCAGAAGATGGTGGTAGGGAATTGATTTCCCGATCAGCGCGTTAGCACGAAAAAAGGACCGTCCGGTAGTTCGGGCGGCTCTTTTTTGCGATATACCGATGACTGTGAAATGAACCAGCTCCGGGGCATTTGCGGGTGGCATTTTTTCTGCTACCCTTCCGTTCATGCTGAAGAACGAACTCATTGTGGTGCACGGCAACGATATCGCCTCGATGACGCGCGAGGCGCTTGTCGCCGCAGAGATCGAAACGTTGATACCACCCGGGGCGCGCATTGCACTCAAACCCAACCTCGTCGTGGCAAAGCCCGCATCGTCGGGGGCAACGACACACCCTGAAATCGTGGGCGCCGTTATCGAATATCTGCGCGCGCGCGGATTCAAAGACATTTCAATCATGGAAGGATCGTGGGTGGGAGACAGCACCTCGCGCGCGTTCGTCGCGGCGGGGTACAAAGAGCTTTCCATTCGCCTTGGCGTGCCGCTCTTCGATCTCCAGGGGGATTCATGGAAGCGCTACGACGCGGGCGGCGGCCTCAGAATCGCCGTATGCGACCAGGCCATGGCGGCTGACTTCATCATCAATCTGCCTGTCGTCAAAGGGCACTGTCAGACGACTGTCACCTGTGCGCTCAAGAATCTCAAAGGCTGCATGCCGGATGAAGAGAAGAGCAGATTTCATGAGCTCGGACTCCATGAGCCGATCGCCAGGCTGAACCTCGTGCTCAAGCCGGGCTTCATACTCGCCGACGCCATCTGCGGCGATCTCGATTTCGAGGAAGGTGGCAACCCGGTGCCGATGAATAGCCTCGTGGCTGGCCTCGACCCGGTGCTCCTGGATGCCTACGCCTGTAGGCTCATGGGACACGATCCGGCGGATGTCGCTTACATCGGCCTCGCCGAGAGCTACGGCGTCGGAACCTCCGATCTCGCGTCGGCGAACATCATCGAGCTTGGCGACAAGGAAGCCTCTCCGCATGTTTCCGTGCGCACCGGCCGCGTGAAGGCCCTCGCGGCGCGGATCGAAGAGCGTTCAGCTTGTTCAGCGTGCTACGCGGCGCTCGTGCACGGCCTCGCCCGCATGGAAGAGCGCGGATTATTGAAGCAGCTCGATGGCGCGCTCGCCACCATGAGAGAGCCGCGCATCGCGATAGGCAGGGGCTTTCGGGGGCAGGCGTACGATGGTCTGGGATGCGGCATCTGCGTGCGCGGGGCGAACGCTTCGGTGAAGGGCTGCCCGCCCGATGGCGCGGCAGTAACCGAATTTCTGGACCAGATCGCGCATGGGAATACCGGATCACGAGTCGCCGCTGATCTGCGAAGCGCTCAATATCGAATGAACAGATAGATCGAGCTCATCACAATTGACACGAGAGTAAAGATAATCCCGTATTTCGTAAAATCCCAGAAACTGACGGGGTGGCCGCTCTTGTTGGCGAGACCAGCCGATACGACGTTGGCGGATGCTCCGATGAGTGTGCCGTTGCCTCCAAGACAGGCTCCGAGCGAGAGCGCCCACCAGAGTGGCCTGATAGCCTCGGGTCCGAGGTGATTGCCGACACCCTGCAGAAGAGGAACCATCGTCGCGACAAAAGGTATGTTGTCCACGACCGACGAGAGAATCGCCGAAACCCAGAGTATCACGATCTGCGCGAATTTGAGACGATTGCCGATCATCGTGATGAGCCAGTTCGACACCAGTGCCATAACACCAGCGTCCACGAGAGCCCCGACGACGATGAACAGACCCACGAAGAAGAAGATCGTACTCCACTCGAGCTCGGCAAAGAGGCGCTCGATATCTTTGCTGCCGGAGAGAATCATGAGCAGCACTGCTCCCGTCATGGCGATGGTCGCAGGTTCGAGGTTCAATAGCGAGTGGAATAGGAATGCGGCGATGACCAGACTCATAACGATGAGCGATTTTACGAGCAAGGGCTTGTTCTCGATCGCCTTCGTCTCATCAAAATTCATGATGCGCGCTTTTCGTTCATTGGATACCTGCAGTTTCTTTTTGAAAATTAAAATGATGACTAGCGAATTCACCGCGAGAATAATTAGAATCACGGGAGCAAGGTTGACAAGGAAATCCAGGAATGTGAGGTGCGCGGCGCTGCCGATCATGATGTTGGGAGGGTCACCGATGAGGGTCGCGGTGCCGCCAACGTTGGAGGCGATTGCCTGCGTAATGATGAATGGCGTAGGGGAGAGGCCAAGCTCAACCGCGATGAGGATGGTGATGGGGACGATGATGAGCACGGTGGTGACATTGTCCAGGAAGGCCGAAATGATGGCGGTCGTCAGCGACAGCAGGATGATGATGGCGACCGGTTCACCTCTCGCGAATTTAGCGATCTTGATGGCCATAAATTGGAAAACGCCGGTCTGCTTAGTGATTCCCATGATGATCATCATACCGATCAGAAGAAAAATCACGCTGAGGTCGATGTGCCCAAAAGCTTTGGCTTGCGTGCTTATTCCAAGTATGACAGTGAGCATGGCAGCGAACAGTGCCACAGCTGTTTTGTTGATGATTTCGGTGGTGATGACGACATACAATGCACCAAAAATTACAAGAGAAAGAATCATTGGGGTATTCATAAATGCTCCGGTTTCAGAGGGGAATTAGGCACGCAGGATTTTATTGAGAATGTCCATTGCCGAAACGACTCCGACAATCTTACCTGCATCCAGCACCGCGTAGTGGCGCTTGATATTTTTGGTCATCAAGAAAGCAGCTTCGATTACTGATGTTGAAGGAGAGAGACTTGGCGGATTTTTGCTCATCAACGTCTCAACTTTGATAATGTTTTCTCTGGATAACAATTCGGTCATGGGCTCGAGTTCGGAGAGAAAGCTGAGACTCCCGATCCTGAACGCATAATCGGGAACTCCCGCCTTGATGAGGTCGATAATGCCTACCTCTCCCACAAATTTGCCCGCTTCGTCCACGATGGGCATATATCTCAGACTATGCGCATACATGAGATCGATGAGCTCCTTGAGGCATGCATCCTTGCGGATCGAAACGACATCTTTCGACATGATATCGGCGACAGTCAGTTCTTTTTTCACCGAATATCCGGCCTTCTCGAAAATTTCGACAAAGCGGACACTCGTCTCGGCTGATAGAATTTTTTTCATGAAGTCGGGATTTTTCGAAGACTCTATGAGTGTCGAAAGCGTGTTGAGATAGAGCGTCGAGACTGTGTTCGAGATGAGGATGACATAGACGATCTTAATCGGGATCTGTTTAGCCTCGATTTGTTCAAGGATGGGCTTCTGTGGAACAACTACCGAGATGAGAAAGTCGTTGAACGAGGGGATCCTTGCGTGTGGAATAGCGATTCCTGATTCATAGCTTGTGCTGCCGAGACTTTGTCGCTCTTTGATTCGCGCGAGAATGTCATCGCGATGAATCTCATGCGCATATACATTCGAGATCATGTCTATTGCTTTTCCGATGGCAGCGTCGATAGTGCTGACATCCGCACCGATCTGAACGAGCTTGGGGTCGATAAGATTTGATAGGTTCATAGTAGATATCCCCTTTTAGGATATCGAGAATTTTATATATTTAACTGATTTAGTTCAAGGTCATATGGAAAGGCATCCCTTTACGGGACGCTACAGCTTTCCCCCGCCGGCTCAATCTGGTACTATCAATATATGCATTCTGTCCGCAATTCGAGGTGATATCATGAAAATCAAACAGATCAACATCGTGCTGGAGAATACTGCGGGACAGCTCTACGAACTCGCCGCGCTGCTCCACCGCGCCGATATCGATATCCGCAGCCTCTTCGTGACGGAAGGTCGGGAATTCAGCACAATCCATCTTCTCGTCGACAAATTCGACATTGCGATGCGGCTTCTGAAAGAGCATGGATATTTCGTCAACTCTGCCGATGTGTTCGCGCTCAAGGCAGAGGACAAGCCGGGAGGCTTCATGAAGGTGCTCGAAGTGCTGCGCATGAATGGCCTCAATATTGAGTATGTCTACGGGTTCGGCGAAAAAAGCGACAACCATGCAGTATTCATTTTTCGCATCACCGAAATAGACAAAGCGATCGAGGTGCTCAAAAAAGGTACGGTCGGTTACCTCTCATCAGACACCATCGAAGGAAAGCAAAAAGTCTCGGCCTGGGAGCTGATAAACGATTTTTAAGAGGAATGCCTGCGAAATGAATCGCCGCGGTCGTTGCTGGCCGCGGCGTGTTTTTAAGAACTATCAAGCGCCCGATGAGCGCGCTTGGCGTCCACGCGAGGCATCCCAGTCGTTACGAATGGAACCATCCTCGCGAGGATATTGAAGTTTACTTTTTCCAGGTTGAAGTCGCCGCTGTCTCTTCGACCATCGTCGTGAGGACGGTGTCGGCGAGGTCGAGCCCTTTGAGCCAGTGCTGCTCGGAGAAGTCGTCGAGGAGCATCTGGGCAGCCATTGTCTTGCCTGCGGCCTTCAGATCGAGGTAGCTCTTCTCCATGGCGGGCATCTCTGAGAAGAGTGCTTTTTCATATGGATCGAATATACCCCTGATGCCATCGTGGTAGGTTTTATAGCAACCGAAGGCCAGTTTTGAGATCGTCAGGAACTTGGAGCCGGCCTCGGGCGTCGAGAAGCGGCTGTCCACCGAGGAAACGCCCACGTAGAATGGCATGAAGAGGCTATTGCAGGGCTGGTCATAGGCGTGGATCATGACACCCAGCTCGTTGGGAACATCGGGCCTGGCAACGAGAATCCCGGTCGCCGCGGTCGAACCCTCGAAGGCGTGGTGGCAGATCGCTCGCGGGAATATTGAGACTTCGACGGTGTCCTTGGTGGGGACTTCCGTCATCCACTCTTGCCTGTCGTACACATAGTCGGTGCTGTAGTAGGGAACCTGGTTCAGCTTTAGCACTGCGCCACTCGGCAGCGTGTAGGTGTCGTAGTGGTCGCGGGCGCAGGGCATCAAGGTCTGGGTGGAAATATTGCCGACGATGCCCTTTAGAAGTTCCATAGCGCGCTCATACCGCATCTCGGTGTTGTAGAGCGTCTCTATCGCGGGGCGCGAGGCGATATTGTTGTTGTCTGAAGGATAGAGCTCCGTGGTGCCGTAGACAGCCCGGAAGTTAATCTTGGAAACATCGGGACCGATCCAACCCTGCGACTGTGCGTACGAAATCAGATCATGCGAGCAGATTTCGTAGTCATCCGTGATCTGGAACTGGTTGGATCTTGCAGTGTAGGTGTCCTGATAGCGCCGGGCGACCCAGCGTTTGCCGGTAATCTCGACGACCCAGAGTTCCTGAGGATCGCCGATCTCGAACATGATAGCGTTCCATGCCTGGCCATATGTTTCAGTCAGTTTTGTGAGGATTTGGACGCCTTCGCGCGCGGTCTTGGCCCGTTCGAGGACGAGGCGCACATAATCGTTGTCGTGAAGTCCGTTCGTGAAGGCCAGTTCGTCCCGTGTGGGCGCGTCGTTGTCCGACACGATGACCTGGAACTCATTGATGCCCATTCCATAGCCCCAGCGGCCGGCTGAACGCGAACCCACGAAGGAGAATGTTCGGGAAGCCTGAGGAATATCGATATAGGCAGCTTTGTATATCTCCGCCGAGGCGTGGTTGCTGCCGTTTTCCTTGGCGACTTCGGAGATGGTGTTCGGGCCGAGGTCGCGGTTCTTCGAGATGATGCTTCCAACGCCAGCAGCAAGCGCCTTGCCATTCGCGCAGAAGGTGGTGCACTCGCCGACGAATCCCGTCATGAGCTTGTCGGCCATGTTGTACACAAGAATATCTTCATAGGGTATGCCCGAAGCATCCGCGACGCCGCGCATCCACTCAACTTTTTCGGGGAGAACTTGCTGCGCGAGCGCTTCACGCTGTTTTGCCGCCGCGAGTACCGCCGCGTAATTTACCCCACGCTTCTGAGCGGAAGCTTTCATCTCGGTGATTTGTTCTTCGATCTGCGCCAGCTGCGAGGAGCCGACCGCGAAACCCGCCTTATACGACGCGCTTTCGGCGGCACTCAGCGGTAAAACAGAGAGGAACAGAGCCAAAGCCGCGAAAATCGCGATGCCGATTGTCAGCTTCGCGTTGCGTGTGCGATTCACCACCATAGATACCTCCTGTCAATTTTTCGCAGGGCGAGGCCCGTTTTTTAATGATGAGGAGAGCCTTCCCGCGTTGTTGGGAAAAGTATAAACCAGATTTTTAGAGAAAGACAATGAATATTTATGTAAAATATTGGAAAATTTTTGCAAAATAACCGCTAATAGCCTTTCGTATAGCTGGACCCCTTTTCTGTCAATTTCCCCTTCCAGGTTACTGAAGAGCTAAAATACTATCGTATGAACATTTTGCGTACAAAGAAATTATCAACTGTACTTCTATCAATTGATGTACTGCTTATGTTTTCTCCTCAAAGCTTCGAGGCGCCCTCTAATAGTGGCGCGGGAGACAAGCATGAAAACTCAATATAAAAGTAGTATCTTGAAAATTCCGCTCTGCATCCTGCCCGCTCTGCTCGCGTGCGCGGCGGTCGATGCCCAGGCCCAAATCGACGCCACGGACTTGGTCTACGTGTAAGGGGGCATGTTCACCATAGGCAGCAATTCTCTCACAGACGAAGAAAAACCGGCACATTCGGTGACTGTCTCTTCATTCTCAGGGTTTATAAAAGACACCAACGGGGAGGAGGCTGGACCAGCAGTACAAGCTCAATCACGGTGACAAGACGCAACAAAGACATTCCGGAGGGCACCGAATTCACCTACGGTTTTAGGGTGGCGAGGAGGCCGTAGGGGATTCTCCCCAAGCTTGTTACGCGATGTGCTCTGATGTTTTTGATATCAGAATTCATTCTTCATTTTTTAATGACAGTCGAGTCCCCGATTTTTAATTTGACATCTATAATTGTATCTGAGCAGGGTTGCTTCGAAAGCACTCTATTGAGTGACTTTACCGCCTCTATCCCCATTTGCTTCAGTGATAACTGCACACTCGTAAAATGCGGCAAAGACGTGTACATGATTTCATCATCATCAAACACTATCAACGAAATAGTCTCGGGCACTGAGAATCCTTGCGCGCGGAACGCGCTGATGGCTCCGTTCGCCACCGTCGACGTCATGACGACCAGTCCGTCAATGTCGGACAGTTTCGCCATGATGGTTCGCGCCGCGTCAAAACCATTCTGATAGCCATATCCGCATAGGATGACTCTATCGGGGTCATAAGGAATGTCTTCCTCTTCAAGAGCCCGCAAATATCCTTTGAACCTGCTCATCGTTGAGTATGATCCGGCAATCGCGGTTCTGGTAATACTTCTGATATCCTCGACATTGAAGGGGATTTCCCAAAAGCTACCCAGGAATGCGATATTTTTTCTGCCCTGGTGTATCAGATATCTGGTCGCCAAGTATCCGCCCTTCTCATTGTCAGAATATATGTGGGGTATATGAGGGAAAATGTCCGATCTCGCCGCGATGACGAGAGGAATGTTCCTGAAGTTTTCGATGGCGGGAATGTTCTGCGGATTTGATACCGGTATGTAGATGAGACCGTCAAGTATGGATCTGGAAAATTGATCGATCGCTATTATTTCATTCTCCCTGCTTCCATAGCTTGAAGATATGAGAATGAGCTGATCATTTTTTCGCGCTTCGGCGATGACACCTTCGGTGATCAATGAGAAGAATGGGTGTGATATCTCCGGCACGATCAGCCCTATTACGCCTGTTCTCTGGCCTTTCATGAATTTGGCAGCAATATTGGGCTTGTAGTCTATCGATTGCAGTGCGCTCTGAATCTTCTGCGCGGTGCCTGGCCGAACCCTCAGCCCATTGAAGTACCGGGATATCGAGGCGATGGATAAACCCGACATTTTTGCGATATCGCGGATCGTATATTCATCGTTTTTTTCGCTCATGCGCGCATCCTTCACCGTATAACCCTTCCATGAAAGCTATCATCAAACGTAGCTACAAAGAAGATGACAACGAGCATCGAACATACTGTAAATGTTTACAGCAAGTGCCGATCTTTGACGACCGACCGTTCAATATCATATATGCTATGATAATTCAATATTTACTGTCGCGCAAGCACAAATTCATTAGATAAATTTTTGTTGACAGATTGAAAATTCAGGCTTACAGTATGTCTAAACTGTAAACGTTTACTGTTTTGAATCACAGGAGGTCTTGATGCTCTTTCTCGTGAACAAGTCGAGCCTGCGGGGAACAATCCATATTCCAGGCAATAAATCAGGCACCGCGAGAGCGATTGTGTTCGCTTCTCTCGCTGAGGGTGTCTCGCACATCAAAAATCCCCTATTGAATATTGATAGTTTTTCCATCATCAAAATGTTCACCGCGCTCGGCGCCGAGATTGATACCAGCAATCCAAAAGAGTGGGTCGTTCGGGGTACCGGGGGCAAGCTGAAAGTGCCTTCTCAGGTCTTGGACGCAGAGAACTCGGGTACCGGTTTTTATTTTGCGCTCGCATGTTCAAGCCTTATCGATGGCTGGACAGCTCTCACAGGCGATTATCAGATTTGCTATCGTCCTGCGCAGCCGATGATAGACGCGATCAACCAGATGGGTGGGCAGGCTTTTTCGACACGGAACTCCGGCACCGCGCCTATTGTGGTCAAAGGCAGAATAAAGGGTGGCGAATTCAGCATGCCTGGAGTGAATTCGCAGTGGATGACTCCATTCCTCGCCGCATGTGCACTCGCTGATGGTGACACCGTCATCTATGAAAAAGATCTCTTGGAAAGACCATATGTCGATATGACTATCGGTATGCTCAAACGGGCCGGTATTCATGTTGAAAATAATAACTATGAAGAATTCAGGATCGGCGGAGGCCAGCGCTTCAAGGCTTTCGATTCCACGATTCCTGCGGATTGGGGGTCTTCCGGCTATCCGCTGGTAGCCGCCGCGATCACTGAAGGTTCAAAGGTGGAATTTCGTGGTCTCAATTATCAGGACTATGCCGGAGAGAGAGCCTATTTCGATATCCTCAAGGCTATGGGAGCAAAAATTACCATGGTTGATGGTGGCCTCGGTGGTATCACGGTGGAAGGCGGAAATGAGCTTCATGGCATTGAAATAGACTGTTCGGGCACTCCGGACGCGGTTCCCGCGCTCGCCGTTCTCGGGTGCAAAGCTCAGGGCAAGACTGTGCTCTACAATATTTCAGCGTGTCGCCTCAAAGAGACCGACAGGGCTAAGTCGATCATGGGCGAGCTCACGAAGATGGGCGCGAAAATGGAAGAAACAGAGAGTTCCCTCACGATTTATCACAGCAATCTGAAAGGCACCTACATCGATGGCAGAAACGATCACCGGATCGTTATGGCGACTTCGGTCGCGGCGATGATGGCTGAAGGCCCCAGCATCATTACAAACGCAGAATACACAGGCGTTTCTTTCCCTGGGTATTACGAATCAATGAAATCACTTGGAGCTTCAATCGAGAAGCTTCAAATTGTGTGATTAAAAAAAGGAGAGGCGTCATGAAGAAAAATTCTCTGAAAACTGGATTGGCATTGCTGCTGATCGCCATTTCCGTAGTGGCTGTCGGTGCGCAGACAAATCAGGTCAAACGATTCTCGATTGGAACCGCGGGCACAGCTGGCGCATTGTATCCTATGGGTGTGGCGATGGCTCAGACCATCACCAAACATGTTCCCGGGCTGGCCGCGACGGGCGAAGCGACCGCCGCATCTGTCGAGAATATCAGGAATATGTCTACCGGCAAATTGGTGATGGGTATCTCGCAGAATGAAATCGCCTGGATGGCCTTCAACGGGACCGGCGATTTTAAACAACACAAAGTGGATTCCTTGCGCTCTCTTTTCAGCACGATTTACAGCTACGTCCAGATATTCGCAAAAGCCGACAACCCTGTGAGTTCGATTAAAGATTTCAAAGGTAAGGCAATCGGTGTCGGCGCCGCGGGATCGGGCGGAGAAATGGCGGCCCGTATGATACTGGAGTACTATGGTCTCACCTACAACGACATTAAACCCCAGTTCATACCGGAAACCGAAGCGGTCGATGCGCTGAAAGATGGAAGGATCACCGCTTTCATCTGCACGCATCCTCTGAAATCGGCAATTCTGCTCGATCTCACGAATTCGACCAGCGTCAAAATGATCCCCATCGCGGATGATGGTTTTTATCAGAAATTTTCGTTCTATACGAAATATACGATTCCCGCGAATACCTATAAGGGCGTGGATTACCCGGTTCCAGTCCCCATCAGCAGAGTGATCATGCTGACCACCAACAAGAGTGGATTGAGCGACGATGAAGTGTACCAGATCGTCAAGGCGATTTGGGAGAACAGGTCAGAGTGGAGCAATGTGCACGCGAGTGTCGCTTCCCAGGTAACTCTCGATACGGCTTTGAAAGAGCTCTCTGTTCCCCTGCATCCCGGAGCCATCAAATATTTCAAGGAAAAAGGTTTCAATATTCCCAAAGAGCTCATTCCTCCAGAGTACAAATGAGCCTTTCGTGAGAGAATAAACCCTGATTTTACAGGCCGGAGCCGATATGCGGCGCATCGGCGGCGCGATTGGCTCTGGCTTTTGCGCGATTGAATGAGACTGTCTTCAAGTGTTGTGTGGGGAGGCTGAATTTGCGTGCGATGCGTGGTTCCGCGGAGAATGATCGGCATTTCATTAGTACCCTATTGAATTCGCTGATTCTCGTCATTTCGATTTTTATCGTTCTGTATCACCTGTATATATCTTTCAGCACTTCAATAAGCCTGATGCAACAGCGCGTGATCCACTTGTTCAGCTTTCTCACAATCTGGTTTCTTTTCAAAATAGCGAATAAAAAGGATTCATCTCTTCTAGCGAGAATATATGCAATAAGTGGTACGCTCGTCTCATTTGCGCTGGGGGTATATTTTCTTATTCAGACAGCGCCCATGACATTGCTCCAGAAGGGGATTTGGGGCATCACCACTACCGACATGATCGCCGCGATCATCCTGATCCTGCTTATCCTGGAGGTGTCGAGGCAGGCGGTAGGCCTGGCTCTTCCCATAATTGCGCTGGTATTTATTGTCTTTTCGTTTGTTGGTCCCATTTTACCGTCGATAATCGCCCATAAAGGTTATGACATTGCGTATCTGACGAGCTATGTATCCTGGACGAGCGAAGGAATTTTCGGCACGCCCATCGGGGCCGCGACATCCTTCGTGGTGCTCTATATCATTTTCGGCGAGATGCTCGATCAGTTTGGCGCCGGTAAATTCTTCATCGATATCGCCTATGCGCTCACCGGAAGAATGCGCGGCGGTCCCGCGGAAGCGTCGGTCATATCCAGCGCGCTCATGGGTTCCATCAATGGAAGCGCGGTCGCGAATGTCGTGACGACGGGGACCTTCACGATCCCGCTCATGAAAAAAGTGGGTTACAGGCCCGAGTACGCGGGCGCGGTTGAAGCGGTGGCGTCCACAGGCGGTCAGATTCTACCTCCGGTTATGGGGGCGGCTGCCTTTGTCATGGCGGATATGACCGGCATACCGTATTCCAGCATCATTATCGCCGCCTTCATCCCCGGCATTCTCTATTACGTGAGCCTCGGCCTGACCGTCTATTTTGAAGCCGGGCGAATTGGGATCCAGCCGGAGAAGGGCACTGTAAAAATGAGAATGCGCAAAGTGTTCAAGGACGGGTGGTATTATCTGATACCTCTTGTCGTGCTCATAGCGGCGCTTCTCGGGTTTGGCCTTTCCGCGGGGTATTCCGCGATATTTGCGCTGTCTTCCATGTTTGTCATTGGAATTATAAAAACGTTGCTCGTCGAAAAACGCTTCCCGTGGAAGGAGCTTAAAGAAATAGCGATCAAGACTGCCCGCACCTCAATCCCGGTATCTCTCGCGTGTGCCTCCGCGGGGATAGTAATCGGTGTTGTCAGCATGACGGGAATCGGAGTCAAATTCGCCCAAATTGTGGTGGATCTCTCCCACGGCAATCTGTTTGCCATGCTCAGCATGATCATGCTCGCCTGTATTGTTCTGGGCATGGGGCTTCCCTCGACCGCGGCATACGTGATAGCCGCTGCTGTCGGCGCTCCCGCGCTTCTCAATTCAGGCATTCCGGCGCTTGGGGCAAACCTTTTCGTATTCTACTTCGCGATTATTTCCTTTATTACACCACCTGTGGCGCTTGCAGCCTATGCCGCGGCGGGGCTCGCGAATTCGAATGCGACCAAGACAGGCTTCCTGGCATTCAGATTGGGCATTTCCGGCTTCATTATTCCATTTTTCTACATCTATCATCCAGGTTTGCTCATCCTGGGAACAGGAACGTGGGAGACCATTTACGCGCTCATTCTGGCATCATGTGCGATTGTCTCCATCGCCGCGGCGTTTGAAGGATGGGTTGGCCTTTCTTTGAAATGGATTGAACGCGTAATTCTTGTCATCACCACCATATTATTGATCTCCACATCGCTTGTGCTCAATCTGGCTGGCTTGGTTCTTTTTAGTATTATTTTCATCTCCATTGTCGTCAGAGTGAAAAAGAATGCGACGCGGGGGGAATGATGGTGGCTTTTGAATGCAAAGCCCGTTTTTATTAGTGGCACATGTGAAAAAGCAGGACGAATCTCAGAGATATTGAGCGTAAGCGACCGACGGGAGTCGAACCCGCTTCACGAGCTTGGGAAGCTGTCCGAAGCCCATATCATCCGAAATCCGCGCAATAATAAAAGTGATGTGTTAAACCCTATAAGGTATATTGTCGATATTAACCCTATAAGGTATATTGTTATTATATACCTTATAGGGGATATTATGCAAACGATCATCTTCACATCGAAGCAACTTGCGACGATGCTCAAAGCCCGACGAAAAGCACTCAAACTTACGCAGAAAGATGTTGCGGTGCTCGTCGGGCTGCTCCCCAAGACGGTCTCCGCCCTTGAGGTTAATCCGGATCGGTGTAGTGTGGAGAGCTTGCGAATGCTCCTTTCAGCCCTGAAACTCGAATTGACGCTTTCTCCGAAAGATGAGGGCGCGAGCGCGGTTCGCGCTGCGGAGTGGTGATCATGGGTCGAAGGTCGAAAACAAAGAGCCTCATGGTTTGGATGAATGGCGAGCGTGTTGGGGTGTGGTCCATTCTCCCCTCAAATATCCATGAATTTCGGTATGATGGGTCATGGCTTGAATTTCCTGAGGTTCGGCCGATTTCGCTCTCCATGCCCATCGTCACTGCGGAGTATGCGTATAAGGGGCAGGTAGTCGAGGCTTTTTTTGAGAATCTGCTCCCCGATAGCGTGGACATACGTCGGCGCCTGCAGCGGCGCTTTTCTGTCGAGACGGACTCCGCATTCGACCTGCTCGCAGAGATCGGAAGGGATTGTGTAGGTGCGATCCAGCTCCTACCTGAAGGGGAATCGCCTCAGGATATTCGAAGTATCTCCGCTGAGCCGCTCGCCGAAGCCGGAGTCGCGCGCATTCTCCGGCAGGTAGTCGCTTCTCCAGGATTTGGCCAAGCTGGCGATGATGATTTTCGAATTTCTATCGCTGGCGTCCAGGAGAAGACGGCCCTCCTCTGGAATGAAGGACAATGGTGCAAGCCGTTGAGGTCCACCCCCTCGTCCCATATCTTCAAACTGCCCTTAGGCTTTGTGGGCGCAATGCGGGCGGATATGAGTGAGTCGGTAGAAAATGAGTGGCTCTGCGCGAAAATTGTGGAAGCTTTTAACCTTCCGGTAGCTCATTGCGATATTGCCGATTTCGAAGATCGGCATGTGCTCATCGTGAAGCGTTTTGATAGGAGGCTCTCAGCCGACCGCAGATGGTGGATTCGACTTCCACAGGAAGATATGTGCCAAGCGACAGGTACGCCTCCAGGGGTGAAATACGAGAACGAAGGCGGACCGGGAATGGTCAGGATCATGGATCTGCTCATTGGATCAAGGAACGCCTTAATCGACAGGCGGGATTTTTTGAAAGCGCAGGTTTTGTATTGGCTCCTTGCCGCTCCTGATGGGCATGCGAAAAACTTCAGCATCTTCCTTGAGCCTCAAGGACGCTTCTCGCTTACACCCCTGTACGACGTCCTTTCTTCATATCCGATCCTGGGTCATGGGAACAACAAGCTGGCACCCCAAAAGCTCACCATGGCCATGTCAGTATACGGAAAGGATACGCACAAAAAATGGGCACACATCACTGCGAGCCACTGGCGAACCACCGCGTCGAAATGCAGGGCTCAGGGAGAAATCGAAGGAATACTACACGAGTTGATAGAGGAAACCCCCAAGGCGATTGAAGCCGTGTCGTCGATGCTTCCACACGACTTTCCATCGGCGGTTTCCGAGCCGATACTTGAGGGAATGCAAGTGGCTGTTGAACAGCTTCGAAAGGGTATCGATCCAGTGGAAAAGGTGCTGAAGTAATCGCCTCGGATCTATGTTTGAGGGCATCGTGCGGTTATGCCTGTTGTGCGCTAGGCTCTGAAAGCAAGCAATAGCCCGCTTCGTGGGCTTATTATTATAGCGACCGACGGGAGTCGAACCCGCTTCACGAGCTGGTGTCTGGCAAATTTCAGAGACAGTAACTTTCATTTGCGCAATATCACTGGGAATTCCCCTGCCAAGGAGGTCGATGTCCTTTGTTGTGCGGGGTGAGGACTCTGACAGGCACTGAAGAAGAAGGCCTCCTTTGAGGATAAATCGATTCCGGTACACCGATTCCGAGAGCCTCCTCAGGAAGCCTCCATGCATGTAGAGCATCGTCGCGTATTGGAAGGTAATTTCTTTCTGTGCGGCCACAATCTTGAGCCGTACCCCGATGGAAGCTTCTCTTCCTGTCATACGAGCGCCTCAAGATAGCCGCGCATCGAGCCTTCCATGCGGAGCAGTTTCGAGTATTCCAGTAGCTGAGGGATATTTCTGCTATGCTCTTTTAGATATGCACGAAGTGCTTCCATCGCGATATCCATGCCAAGGGCATTCCGGAAACGAATGATGTCGCAGATGGTTTTCTCGCGGTCGTAGACCCTAATGGTATCTGCGCCAACACTTTTTTCAATGATTCCCAGCTCGAACCGCGCCTGTGAGAATGAGAACAGTCTGATTGGAGGAGATTCTGGAATAGCTATCCGATAATCGCGGCGGATGGCAAGCTGTATCTCTGGCGGTTCCCAAGTACCGATTCCATGTATCGAAAGCGCCGTACCAAGACAAAAAATTCCGTCGATATTGTTCTTTATTTTTTTACAAATTGTCATTTTAATTGACATTTTGTAAAAACAGAGTACAATAAAACCATGATAGCGAGACAAGCGGCGGATACCCTCAAACGCCTTGAGAAGGGTTTCCCGGTGCTCTGCATCACCGGTCCGCGACAGTCGGGTAAAACCACTCTAGTCAAGGCTGCATTTCCAGAAAAACCCTATATTTCGCTCGAGGATCCCGATATCGCCCGCCTGGCGAGGGAGGATCCCCGCGGCCTTCTCGATAGCTATCGCGATGGTCTCATTCTCGACGAAGCACGGGCAGTACCCGAGATCTTCGCCTATCTTAAAACCGCGGTTGACGCCGATCCACGGCCAGGCACCTACGTTGTGACCGGCTCGCAGCAGTTCGACCTCCTCGCCGGAGTCACCGAGTCGCTCGCGGGGCGGGCGGCCTTCGTTTCGCTACTTCCCTTCTCGACAGAGGAGCTCGCTCATGCGGGGAGGCTTCCGTCCGATCCCTTCGAGGCGATGGTGAAAGGGTTCTATCCGCCCCTTTACGACCGCGAACTGAGCCCCTACGACTGGTACACTAACTATCTCACCTCTTATGTCGAACGCGATGTGCGCTCAATACTCAACGTGAAGGATCTCGGTCAGTTTCAGACTTTCGTGAAAATGTGCGCGTCTCGTGTTGGTCAGCTTCTCAATCTGAACGCACTCGCGATCGATTGCGGTCTGTCGCACAATACGGCCCGAGCCTGGCTTTCGGTGATGGAGGCGAGCGGCATCGTGTATCTGCTCCGGCCGTATCACAAGAACTACGGCAAGCGCCTCGTTAAAAGCCCCAAGCTCTATTTCGTGGATACAGGCCTGGCGACGCGGCTTCTCGGCATCAGAACGGCAGAGGAGCTCTTCGTACATCCAAACCGAGGCAATATTTTCGAGTCATTCGTCGTGGCGGAGCTTCTCAAGGCGCGCTGCAACCGTGGATTCACTCCCGATATCTACTTCTGGCGCGATAACGTCGGTACGGAAGTCGATGTTGTGTACGAGGGCGGGCCGAAGCTGAAGGCGATCGAAATCAAGTCGGGCAAGACCTTCGCTCCAGAACTCGCCAAAGGGCTCGAGTCCTGGATGCGCTACTCGGGAGCCGCGCCAGCCGACTGCGCCCTCGCCTACGTCGGCGAGCAAAGTATGAAATGGAAGGATATACCCCTCGTCCCCTGGGCCTCCGTCGGCGAACTGGTGAAGGGGTAGATAAAATGTATACTCTTATTTCGTGGCGGTGCGGTCTTAGCATAACTGCCGCCATGTCTCAAGCAATTCCTGGCATTCCTTGTGCGGAAGGCGAGGATTGCTATTGACGAAGCCTAAAAATCCATCGAAGGCGACACAAAGGTCCACGACATGGAAAACCGTGGCCTCCGGTCCAACACTCAAGGAATTACTAATAATGAGAAAATATCTCTTTTAACTTGACATATTACCATTATAAAAGTATTATACTTTTATATTAAGAGATTTTTTAACATGGGAGCGAAATTTATGTTGGTCGGCGCATCTATAGAAAACTGGATGTCCTTTCGGAACAAAGCTACTTTTTCTATGATAGCGAGCAAAGAGCGTCAGCATGGAGAACGAGTACCCAAACTTCATAAATATCAGACAAGAATACTTCCTGTCGCGGCCATATATGGCGGCAACGCATCAGGCAAGACGAATTTTTTCGAGGCGCTGAGTTTTGCCAAAAAGCTCATTACCAAAGGCACTCCACTAGGCGGCCTGATCCCGGTGGAACCTTTTCGTCTGGATACAAAAGCATCTATTCAGCCTTCCCGTTTTTCCTTCCTGTTGTTGATCGATGAAACAATGTATGAATTCAGTTTCGCGGTGACCCGCAATGAGGTGCTTGAGGAAAAACTCGTTATAATCACGAGTACCAGCGAAAAAGTACTTTATGATCGCCATAGAGCCGACCGGGAACTGAGTGAATCTCTGGCAAAGATGCCAGAACTTAAATACGCATTTGCGGGGACTCAGGATAATCAACTTTTTTTGACTAACTCAGTGTCACAGAAAATAGAAGTCTTCAAACCAGTCTTTGATTGGTTCAATGACTCTCTGGAATTGATTGCGCCTGATTCAAGGTTTGAGCCCTTTGAACAATTCTTTGATCAGGATAATCCCCTATTTATCCCGATGAACGAGATGCTTCCTCTTCTCGATACCGGCATTTCGCACTTGGGCAGCGTGGAAATCCCCCTTGCCAATGTGTCGCTCCCTCCAGATCTAAAAACAAAATTAATGGAGCAGATCAAAGAAGGAATGACCGTCCGCTTGACGGGATACCCTGCAAGCGAGCGATTTATTATCAGCTGCAAAAACGGCGAACTGCTCGCAAAAAGGCTGGTAGCCTACCATGCAAGATCGGATGGCTCGGAAACAAGTTTTGAAATACGGCAGGAATCAGATGGCTCGCAGAGGATAATCGACCTTTTGCCGGCATTTCTCGATTTGGCATCGGGGAAGTCAAGAAAAACCTATGTGATCGATGAGCTTGATCGAAGTCTGCATACCTTGCTCACCCGCCAGTTGCTGGGAGGATATCTCTCCACATGTTCTGTCGAAACACGGACGCAGCTCTTGTTCACTACGCAAGACGCCCTGTTGATGGACCAGGATTTGCTGCGAAGAGACGAAATGTGGGTTGCCGAACGCGATGACGCTGGATCTTCGAGCCTCACGCCGTTCAGCGAGTACAAGGATGTTCGGTATGACAAAGATATCCGTAAAAGCTATCTCCAGGGTAGATTGGGTGGAATTCCACACCTCAAATTTTTGGGCCCAATGGTGAAAAATTGTGGACAACCGGCATCCGGAGGTGGTGCTTAATGGCCCAAAGGCGCCGAAAATTCCAGAGGCCGCTTGGTGAACGTCGGTATCGCAAATTGTTCATTATAGGGGTCGAAGGCAAGGAGACAGAGTTACAATATTTTGGCCTATTCAACAGTCGGGAATCGGTGGTACACATAAAATGCCTCAAGAATGACAAAAAAAGCGCACCTTTGCATGTCCTGAAGCGAATGCAGGCTTTTCTCGAAGATGCTTCTTTCTCTGAATCTGATGAGGCGTGGCTCGTCGTAGACCGCGATGGATGGACTGAGTCACAGCTTGCCACGCTATTTTCATGGTCGCAGAAAGGCGATCATTACGGACTTGCGCTCAGCAACCCGAAATTTGAATATTGGCTTCTGCTCCATTTTGAGGACGGCGACAATATTGGCTCATCTCGCGAGTGCACGGATCGACTCGAGCGGTATCTTCCCGGCTACAACAAACACATAGATGAGCGAAAGTTTACGTGGGAAAGAATCTACGAAGCCATTCGCCGCGCAAAAAACCGTGACAACCCGCCATGCACTGACTGGCCGCATACCATTGGCAATACGACAGTATATAGGCTGGTAGAACGCATTTTACATTCGTGATTATGAGGTTTGGAGGGAACATGGACTTGCCAGGTGAAAAATTGTTGATAAAAATGTGGGAAACGCTTGTAGAAAGAGGGATAGGCCGTCTATTAACTCCATGGCAAACAATTAGAGAAGGCAGGGCGATGAATGAAGTCCGTCGCCAGGAACTTTTAACGCTTGCTCAAGCCGAAGCTGATGCATCTGATATTCGTGCCGGCCGCAAACGACTCCTAAAAGACGGTACACTCCAATTGATTGGAGCTGGCAATGAAGACTCAGATAACAGGTGCACCCACCTTATTGCTGAAGCAGAAAAGAAAAATGATCTCCAGTCAATAGAAAAGGTCTCCTTATCTACCGCGGCATCTATGGCTGTACGCAGTGAGATAAATGCCAGCAAAGCTGTGGTTTATGCTGAGGAACGTCTTGCCAATGATGCCCAAGAGCCACCAGATCGTTCAATAGACGACGACTGGCTGTTCACGTGGCGGGAATATGCAGGAAACGTATCAACTGAAGAGCTTCAGCAACTTTGGGGGAATATACTTGCAGGTGAAGTAAAATCGCCAGGAACATATTCCCTTAGGACGCTGGAGTTTCTAAGAGGCTTGTCAAAAAGCGAAGCTGAATTAATAACTGAGCTTGCTCAATTTTCTATTGAATCTACAATTGTTCTAAGCCAAAAAACCTATCTTGAAGAACAAGGCATACCCTTTGTAGCATTAATGCAGCTTCAGGAAATTGGCATTCTTTCAGGCGTAGACGCTAGCCTTTCAATAACATACAAATCTGCTTCGCGAGATAAATTTATGTGTGCCCTGCGCTCAAATGGCAAAGTTTTGGTCATTGAACACGAAGACCCAACTAAAAAGCTAAAGCTAAATATCTGCAAATTCACCGGTGTTGGCGCTCAAATAATGAGTCTTGGTAGTTTTGATTCTGACCTTCAATACTTACGGCTTATTGGCAAGCAAATTGCCTCTCAAGGTTTCAAAGTTCGGTTAGCCGACAGGGTTCGGGTATCTGATGATCAAATACGGTTTTTCAATAAGGAAATCATTGAGTCTTGATTTGTCTTTTTGATAGGCACTCGGTAACTTCTACTCCTTTTGTCAAAAGACATTGCCCGATTTGAAATAGAAGGTTTCCACCAGACTGTTTATCTGGATCTTCCCCTCCTAGTCGTTTTGTTGTTCAGATGAAGCCGCCATGTCTCAAGCAATTCCTGGCATTCCATGTGCGGAAGGCGGGATT
>Ga0172371_10003147_pt1 | contig 25748 bp, 18 predicted proteins | sample Lak12m_FD_114543 | JGI IMG/M metagenome (GOLD analysis project Ga0172371, IMG submission 114543) | Freshwater microbial communities from Kabuno Bay, South-Kivu, Congo - kab_022012_12m | ecosystem: Environmental > Aquatic > Freshwater > Lake | place: Democratic Republic of the Congo: South-Kivu... | reverse complement strand
TGTCGGGCGGAAGCAACAACGGCTTATCCGGCTCGTAGGGTTTGAATCGTTGGTCTGTCATGAACAGGCCCTATACCGCCCCCTCGCAAAAATGTAAAGCGTTCTGCGACAGGCTCCTAGAGCATCGCAGGATGCGGTGACCAAAGTGAACCGCATGGTGCAAGGTCTCTTGTCGAACCCCCCACGCCAACGCGGGATTCGCTCCGCTCACCAGATCCTAAGCGAATGGGTCACGGTATTTGAAAAATCCTGTACTATAGTGTTTGCCAAAAGTTTTGTCCGAATGGGCGAGGGCGTTGACCGAAAGAAGGACCCACGGTAGGGGCGCACCCGTGTGTGCGCCCTTGTCCAGGGGCAGACACACGGAAACTGTCTCAAAACTCGCGATGGAATGGAAATCGTGCTACGGTAATCGACCAACTTGGCTTTGGGTGGCCCGGACGTTATACGTCCGGGTCGCGAAGCGACAAGAGGTCCGAAATGCCTTGATGGACCAACCGTGGCCTAATGATTTCACTTCAATGAAGAGAAGACCTCCTGTGCCTGCGGCACCCGGACGTATAACGTCCGGGCCACCCCGCTACTCGTTGGCTCCGGATCGTGCCACGATTTGGAGTGCAAATTGAATTCTGAGACAGTCTCCACGGGTCTGCCCCTACCGGGATCATTCTCTCCACAATCGGACATTTTTTTTGGCAACGCTATAAGCCGCTCTATTCAATTAGCCTGAAGATGAGAAATTCCGTGAGGGCCGCGAGCCCGTGGGTCGGCATGTAATTGCTGGCAGACACGTCGTAGAGGATCTTGCTGTAGGCCGGAAACTCCTCGTCGCTCTCCCAGTGAATCAGAGCGATGGGCAGCCGAGGAAAGAACCGGAAGACAAACGCGTGGTCAGCGAGCTCCGCGGGTTTTCCCCCCCAGCGCAGGGCTCGCACCACTTGCCGCTCCGCGGGCAGCGCAAAGAACTTACCGAGAACCGCGGTCACCGACTTCGCGAAGTGTGCGCCGAGAACTGCGCCGAAATGGAGCGACCGAAAGTCGATCCACTGGCCCATCACCCGTACAGCGGTCCCTTGATTCTCGGCCGCGGCAATCAAGTGCTGCAGGACAAGTACCTTCATGGGCAGGGTGTCCACCACCGGGTGTCCGGCGCGGAGCCGATACGGGAGGAGATCCAGCACAAACCAACTGTGGAGGAAGGGAACGACCACCCTCGGCACTCCGTCCCCCTGATATTGGCCATCGGTCATCTCGGCGATCGTCAGGGGATCGATGCGCTTGACCCGTTGCAGCAGAATCTCGTAGGACTTCTCGAGCTCGTCGACGTTCTTGCCGGATCGAGCTCGTTCCAGCCACATGGTGTACTCGTCGGGAGGGGCCATCGTGTCTCCGGCGCCATTGGGTGAGCAGTAAGGTGACCGCATTATGCGCCCGACGCGACATCGAGGCAACCCGGAATTGGACTCCCGTGGCGCAAAGAGGCTGGAACGGGACTTTTTGTAACCGTTCGACGGGAAAGAAGAATCACCGCAGAGAACGCGAAGAGCGCAGAGGCAAGAATGGCTGAGATCAGGGCGGGATGCGGGGCTTGACCACGCGGAATCGCCCCATCCTGCGCAACCCTGAATCGTAAGCGTTCACGCAGCGATGTGGAGGATGCAGAGATTTGAAAGGAAGATTTCTTCTGAGTTATCCGCAGATTTCGCAGATGGCCGCAGATTGTAAGCGTTCAGCGCAGAGGGCACAGAGGGCACAGAGGACGCAGAGGAAGGCATCGCTTCAAACATCTGCGTTATCGGCGCAATCTGCGGTTGGTCCTTCCCCTCCCTGTTCGGAGCCTTGTGCTCAGCTCGCTGTGGACGATTGCGACTTTTTTGCCTAAAGTCCCATCCGGGCCCTGTCCCTAGAAAGCCTTGATATATCGCTGGGTACTGCCGGTAGCCGCAAGATAGGCGCCGGCTGAAGGATGCGTCGTGGCGAGTTAGCTGAAACAAATATACAATTAAATAAAAGATGTTATGAGTATTTGTTAATGTATTGAAATGACGATGTATTATGTCGTATCGTGCTTGACAATCTAATAGGCTTATGTTATTCTCTTTTTCAATCGTTGATTCGTGTCAGGCAAGATTCCCACCGTCGCCGATCATCATCGGCGGTTGGCAGTCTCTCGTCCATCGATCCGGCTGCCGACATATCCGGAAACGGCCGCTGGCGGCCGCAAGCCGGGACGGGTGACGCTCGGACGATGGTGATCCTCGGCCTGACCTTGTGTGTCGGAATTCCTATGAAAATGCACCGTGGAGGGATTTCTTGCAAAAAGTCTCCCCACGGCTCCCACTTTAAAAACTCCAAATATAAAGGCCGCTTTTGTCGGTCGCCGCTTGGAGTTTGCCAGCCAGTGCGTGGGTGATAGGGTGGCATTTTCATGGTTCGTTGTGCCTGAGAAACCAGGCATGGAGTCTCTTTGTAGGTAGGGGTATGGTTTATCGTAGGATAGCTTTGTTTGCCGTTGCTATTGCCGTCCTTTCGGCCGGCGCCTTTCCCACCGAATCGGGGGCGCTTTCCCTTGGAACCGCGCTCCCGAATTCCCTCACCGCTGACGCCGAGTTTCAAAGGACGTACCCGGCCTGTCCTTGGATCGGTGTCAAGAAATTCTGCAACAGCTTTACTTCGTATCAGTTCCCCAACCCGTTTCCCCCGGGGCAGGATCCCCTCAGTCGCCTCGAGTTTCCCATCGACCAGTGGTTTCTCGGAGTGGGAACCGGATATGGAATCGGTTCCGTGGTAGTGAAATTCGAAGGATGGACGAACGCGAACCGCGAAGCGAGCCTGCGGATGCAGGACAGCGACTGGGAGAATGAAGCGGATCCTGGTAACAAAAGCATTTTTAGCGAATCGGGGTGCCGGCTGAACCGTGCCTGGCTTCTGGACCTCCAGTTTGCCCTGGCAAGCCCCCAACCGCTCGGCCCGGTCGACGTCCGACCCGCGGTGGGCCTTCGATATCAGCGCTTCTCCTTCACCACCCACGACGGCGTACAGTTCTCGACAGCGGGCGAAACCTTGGAACTCCCCGGCGACGGAATCGACTTCGACCAATCCTTCTATCACCTGTATCTTGGCGGAATCTTCCACACCGTGGTAGATCTGGGTCGGTTCACCCCGAGGCTCCCATCCCTGAGGATAGACATTCAACTGGATTACGCGCCCGTGCTTGCGCGAAACGAAGATCTCCATCTGCTCCGCGGCGGCGAGCGTATTACCGTGGAGAACACGAGAGGACACTGTTGGCACGCGTCCGCGGGCTCGGAGCTCTGCTTCCTCGGTCAGGTGAAGACGCGGCTCGATGTCGATTTCAAGCGGATAATAACGCACGGCGGGCATCAGTTGACCAACAACGCATTCCTCATCAATTTTTCCTTCGACGGCTCCCGAGTCTGGTCGGATCAGTTTTCGATCATGGCGAGCGGGGAGCTGAGTTTCTGAGCGCCTGGGATGAGCACCCCTGTTCGGGAAAGCCTCGGATTAAGATATTGACGGTGAGTGATTCGCAAGAGGGGAACGGGAGGACGGGCTTCTCCGTGGGAGTCAGGCGTCTTGAGCCACTGGCATTGCGAGTCGGGGGGGGGCCGTGATGGCGCCGGGGCGGGCCAGTGGTGGGGTGCGCCGAAGCCATTCACAAAATAATTGAGGATAAACAATATGTTGTATCGTAGACCGCCAACCAGTCTCGATTTTTTTAGCTTTTAATTTAAAAAAGCTTGACAACCATTTTATAATATGGTTGTTTCCTTTGCAGCGACAAACCAAACCTAATCCTTCCTTTGGCCCGTTTACGAACGGGCTTTTTTTTGTCCCGGCCGCTCCACTGACCCGGTGCAAACTCGACCGCTCTGTCGCGCCGGAGTCGTCATCCCTTGAAACAGCCCTAGCCGGTGTATTAAGCTTATAGAGGAGAAACCGTTGCGCGCACGCGGGCCCGTCTCCTGCGGCCGATAACTTTCGATGCCTGATACCAATGCGCGGTCAAAGAAGTGACAATGGGCGAAGCCGGTCCTGGCGGGTCTCCGAAGCGAAGTCAGGCTCCGCCGTCCGTAGCGGTGGAGATCTGCCAGGACCGGCAGTGAACTCGGCTCTCAGTGTCACTCGTATGAAAGCGCATTGGTATGAGAGGAAATGAGCCGGCCCCCTTGAAACCGAGAAGCGCGTTGCTGCTTACCGAAAGGCTCCGGCCTTGGCAGTCATAGCGAGGCTTTTCAGCGGTTTCACCACGGTTGTGCAAATAGTCGAACGGAGCTGAATCGTGATCTTCTTGACGAATGTTTCTAAATTCTACAGCGGGAAACCGCTTTTTCACCAGGCGAGCATCAGCGTACACCGGGGGGACCGCGTCGGAATCGTCGGTCCGAACGGCGCAGGGAAATCGACGATTCTCGGCATGATGGAGGGAGTTATCGCCCCCGATGAAGGTGAAGTGTCCATCGAAAAGAGGATACGCATGGGGGTGCTCCACCAGGAACTGGCCGCGGGCACGGAAGGGACGATCCTCGAAGAGGTGATGAACATCTCGCCGGAACTGCTCGAGATCAGGGAGCGCCTCACCGAGCTCGAAGGAGAGATGGCGCGCTCGTCCGAGTCGAGTGGCCGGGTCGAGGCCATGGTGGAGGAACATGGGGGTCTGCTCCATGAATTTGAGCGCTACGACGGGTACACCCTCGAGGCAAGAGCACTGAAAGTTCTCCAGGGGTTGGGGTTCCGCGCGGAGGACGCATCGCGTCGCTGGAGCGAGTTTTCCGGCGGTTGGAGGATGCGAGTCGCGCTGGCCAAAATCCTCCTGGCCGAACCGGATATCCTGCTCCTGGACGAGCCCACCAACCACCTGGACCTCGAAAGCCTCCTCTGGGTGGAAGACTATCTGACCCGTTTCAAGGGAGCGCTCGTGCTGGTGTCGCACGACAGGGCCTTTTTGAATCGACTGGTGAACCGCATCGTCGAGGTGACCCGGGGTGGAGTCACGGTCTATTCCGGAGACTACGACACATACGAGCGGACCAGACAGATGCAGGACGACGTGATGCTGGCTTCGTACAGGAACCAGCAGGAGAAGATAAAACGTATCCAGAAGTTTATCGACCAGAATCGCGTGAAGGCGAGGACCGCGAGCCGGGCCCAGAGTCGCGTCAAGATGCTGGAAAAGATTGAGCTCGTGGAGCCGCCTCCACGACAGAAGACCATCAAGTTCAGGTTTCCCAAGCCGCCCCCTGCGGGGCGGAGGGCTTTGGAGATTCAGGATCTCGTCAAGCGGTACGGCAACGTCACGGTGTACAACGGCTTTACTTTCGCGCTGGATCGCGGGGAGCACATTGGTCTGGTGGGGCCCAACGGCGCGGGCAAGTCGACGCTGATGAAAATCATGGGCGGGGTGATTGAGTGTGACGGTGGCACGGTCAAGTACGGCCACATGGTCCAACCGGGGTACTTTGCCCAGCACCAGTCTGAAAGTCTCAATTCCGATCGAACGGTGCTCGAGGAGGCAGCGTCGGTCCCTTCCGGGCTCAACGAGCAGGAGGTGCGCACGCTGCTTGGCGCGTTTCTGTTCTCCGGGGATGACGTGTACAAAAAGGTGCGGGTCTTATCCGGCGGAGAGAAAAGCCGACTGGCCCTGACGAAGATCCTTCTGGCGCCACCGAACCTCCTGCTCATGGATGAGCCGACCAACCATCTCGACATATCCTCCTGCGAGATCCTCGAGGAGGGCCTGAAGAAATACGAAGGAACGCTCGTTCTGATCACGCACGATCGCCGCCTCATGAACGAAATCTGCACCGGAATCCTGGAAATCGAGCCGGGGAGAGCCGAATACTACATCGGGAACTACGAAGACTATCGGTACAAGAAGAAACTCATGGAGGAAAGCGCGGAGGAGATCCCCGTCGATGCGCCGTTGTCGGCTGCGCCGGAGGAAGAGGAGTCCGCCTCACGGGAATCCCGGAAAGACAGGAAGAAGAGAGAGGCGCAGACCCGGATCGCCCTCTCGCGCAAACAGGCTCCCCTCAGGAAGGAAATTCAGGGAATCGAGAAACAGCTCGAGGCCAAGGAGAGCCGCAAGAGGGAGATCGAAACCCTCATGGCCGATCCGACCACCTATGAGAATCGGGATCTCATTGTTCCGCTCCTGGCGGAGGAACCGGTCCTGAGCAAACAGATCCGCGAGCTGGAGTCGCGCTGGGAAGAGCTGCACACGCAGCTCGAAGAGCTGGAAACCGCAATGCTCACCGGTTGATTGGTGGTGATCGTTCAGCGGGAGATCGCAGCGGATTATGATTTCTCTGCGTTTCCCTTCAGAGGGGACGGAGCGCGTTCGGACCGGCTTCAGTGAAGACCATAGCGGCCGAACTGCGTGTCGCCCCGCCAGATAAGGACGTATGCGGGCAAATTCTCTCGGCTTCTCGGTGCGGTCTGCGGTGAGCCCTGTTTCCCCGCTCAACGCATACGTCATGAATAGGGGGGTACACAACCCATGCTGCCTCTGATAGTTTTTCCCGTTCTGATAGGGCTCGGACTTCTTGGGTGGGCTGGGGCGCTGATTGCGGGTCACGTGAAGAGGAGCGAGGTCATCAGCCGGGGAACGTGCGTGCTCGTGGGAGCTTCGCTGACCTTCGTGGCCGCTTTCGTCTGCCTCGCTGTCGTTCTTTTCCTGTCCCTCGGGCATTCGTCGTGTGCCCAAGCTCAGGTTCCGCTTGCCTGTCTCCTCATCGTGCTGGTCGTTGTCGTAGGTCCCCTCGCCGGGCTCCTCCTGTATCGACACCGCCAATCCCTGTTTCTCGGCAGTGGAGACCCCCGGGCCGATCCTGCTATTGCAGCGCAGGTGCGCACCCTCCACGCGGTCACTGCCGCAACCGTGGTCGGCATCGTTGTGGTTGTTGCGATACTCCTCGCCCGTCTCTGGTTCTGGCCGCCACTCATGTTTGCGGTCAGAAACGATTTGGCCGGACTCACCCGCGTCCTGCTCGAGCTGCGATTTCCGACCGATGACAGCGATCTGTGTGGTCGCACCCCGCTCCCCTGTGCAGTCAAGGCCCGGAACAGAGCCATGGTGCGACTGCTCCTCGAATATGGCGCGGACATCAAGGCGCCGGACCGGGAAGGCCTCACGGCATTGCACTGGTCTCTCATTCTCAGGGACCCGGAAATGGTCCTATTTCTGCTCGAAAAGGGCGCGGATGCGAATGCGAAACGAGAAGGTCAAACTCCCCTCATGTTGGCTGCGGGGTGGGGGGATCGGGCGATCTTCGAGCTGCTCCTCTCGAAAGGCGCTGATGTCAACGCGCTCGACGCGCACGGGACCGCACTCTCAAATGCCGTCCGCGGCGGCAAGGAAGAGATCGTGCGGCTGCTTCTCGAACATAGCGCGAACCCCAATCTCAAAACTGCCTCGGGCCGGACTCCGCTGATGGACGCGTGCTACCGCGGAAATGAAGCGATGGTAAGGCTGCTCCTCGAGTCCGGTGCGAATCCGTTCCTCAAGGACGGCCAGCAGAGCACCGCGCTAATTCTGGCGACCCAAAAGGGCCACACACAAATTATCGACCTCCTGGAAAAATACGAGCACGCCGCGTCGGCCGAGGACAAGGTGGAGGCGCTGGCGGATGCCATTCGAGAAAACAAGATCGACGTTGTGAAGCGCCTCCTCGCGGCAGACGCGGACGTGAACCGGGGCGACGCAAAAGATGGAATTCCGGCCCTCGTTTTGGCGCTTGCGTGGAATCGCAGGCCGATTGCGGAGCTCATCCTCAAAATGAGAGTCGACGTCAATCAGCGGGACCGGAATGGCCGGACTCCGCTGATGGAGGCCGTGAAACTCGGGGATCGGGACCTGGTGGAATTGATTCTCCAGAAGGGTGCGGACGTCAATGCGACAGATGCCAACGGCCTGACGGTTCTGGACTTGGCCCACCGAGCGGGCGCCCAGGATATGGTGACCCTGCTTCAGGACCGGGGCGCGGACCAGCGAAAGGAAACGGGAAACACGACGCTCATCGAGGCTGCCAAGGTCGGGGACATCGAGAAAGTGAGGGCGCTGCTGGACGCGGGGGCTGACCTGAACGCCAAGGATGCGGACGGCAGCGGCCCCATGATCTGGGCTTGTCATGTCTCTGCGGCGGATGTGGTGAACCTGCTCCTCGAGAGAGGCGCGGATGTGAACGAAAAGAGCAACTCAGACGTCAGCGTGCTTATGGTGGTCTGCAAGAAAGGGCGGCTTGACCTTGCCAGGATGCTTGTCGAGCGCGGCGCAGACGTGAATGCCCGGACCAAGAAGGGATGGACTCCGCTCATGTGGGCTGGGGAGCAGGGAAATCCGGAGCTGGTGCAGTTCCTCCTGGAGAGCGGCGCTGACGTTCACGTGAGGAGCAAGGGCGGTTTTACCCCGCTGAAGGCCGCCAAAGGGCCTCAGCAGGCCAAGATCAGAGAATTACTCGTGCGACACGGGGCAACGGAGTAATACCCAATCGCTTTCAAAGATGTAATCCGGGGAGAACTTCTTTGCACAAAGAAGTTCCCCCAGATTTTACTCTCTTGAGTGCGTATTGGTATTACCCAGCGCGGCGCCGCGAGGGTTTACGGCGCCACTTCCGCTGCAACCAGAAACCCTGTTCCGGCTTCATCCTCAACCACTTCTCGAACAAGTCGTGGAACTGTTGACTCATCCGCGTCAGGTCTTCCTTACGGTCGCCTGTCAGCTCGATGCGGATCTCATCCCAGAAGATGCTCTGATAACGCCCATCGTCGCGGCGAAAGGTGCACAGGGGGAGAATCCGAGCCTCTCCATCGATGGTCATGCGGGCAAAGACCTCATTGGCCGGGGCCGGTGAGCCGAAGAAGTCCACGAAAATGCCCCGTTCCGCGTCCCCGCGCTGATCGGCCAGACAAGCCAGCATCTCTCCCTTCCGAAGAAGAGTGGTTAATTCCTTTACGCTCCCTTTGTGGGGAAACGTCGTGATACCGGTCTCTTCACCGGCGCGGCTGAACATATAACGCGAGAGAAACCGATTCTTCAGCCCGGTGGCAATCAGATTGAGTTTTATCCCCAGGAATTTGATCGTGGCCGCACTCACCTCGAAACAGCCGAAGTGGGAATTCAGCAGGACGATCCCGTGGTTGCCGGGTAGCATGGCCAAATTGAACGGGATATTTCCTTCGAGTATGATCCGTTCCGCCATCTCCTTCTGTGTCCAGTGACGGATGCGGAAGAACTCGACGACCAAGAGACCCACGTGTTCAAAACTCCCGCGAGCCGTTCTCACGATCCATTCGCGGGATTTCTCCTTACCGAAAGCGATGGTGATATTTTCCAGGGCCGCGTCACGCCGATCGGGGACAAGGACGTACGCAACCCTTCCCAGAAACCGACCGAACGCGAAGGCCATGCGCTCCGGAACAACCATGATCAGTGAGACAAGGAAACGGATGATGAGGTAGGCCGTGTAATCGACAAAGGATTTCAAGGTGACGCGGGTGTTCATGATTCGGTGCCTCGTTTCATGGCCCGAACCATAACACAGGCGGATATCGTGATCAAAAGGAATTGGAACCAATCCGGCGGCCGCAGCCGTTAAGACAGGCCGAGCACTCCGCTGCCTTCCTCTCGAGTAAACTGATAGTTCTCTTGCGATAAGGCAAGGTTATCGTGGGGACCGGGTCTCTCATTGCGTCACATGAGGCTGCGGACATCAAAGAGCCTCATTTTGCCCTTGACGCCCTTGAGTGACCTGGAACCGACCTTCTCCACCTGAAAGAGGTTCCGGTCGCGGATCTGTTCGTACGTTTCGGGACCGATGAGTAGCTGGTCGGGATCGGCCGCCTGGCATATCCTCGATGCCAAATTCACCGCGTGTCCAAGGATGGTGTAATCCATTCGTTCGTCCGTGCCGAAGTTGCCGACAATGGCATGGCCGGTGTTCACCCCGTACCGAACCTCAAATTGCAACTTGCTCGGCAGGGAAAGCATCTGTTGGGCCAACCGTTCGCGTATGCGCAAGGCGGCCTTGATAGCCCTCACCGGGTGATCCTTCTGCGGCAAGGGTGCGCCGAAAATCGCCATTGCAGCGTCACCGATAAACTTGTCCAGCGTCCCCTGCTCCTGGAAGACGATTTCGTTCACGGTCTTGCAGAAGAGATTGAGGAGGAGCTGGAGCTCTTGCGGCGAGCAGGATTCGCACAGGGCCGTGAACCCCACGATGTCGCAAAAGAAGACGGTGGCCTCCGTTTCCCTGACGTCGAGATCCGCGTCCCCGTTGAGGATCAGGTCCACGACCTGGGTAGAATGGAAACGCGCGAGCGTCTGCCGAAGAACTGCGCTCCTCACGGCCTCCTGTCTCAATTTTTCGGTGAGCTTCCATCGTTGAATGGCCAGCGCGGTCTGGTGTCCGATCGCGGTGAGCAAGTCCAAGTCTTCAGGCTGATAGCCTGCCACGAAATCCAAGCTGTCCACGTAAAGGACGCCGAGAATGCTGCGATCCTCCCAGATCGGGGCGGCTATCACCGAACGGATCCCGTCGATCACTACGCTCTCACCCATTTGAAAGCGCGGGTCCTCCAGGGCGTTGTCGGTGAGGACAGCGACCCTGTCCTTGAGGATGCGATTGATGATGGTGTTGCTGATGGGTCTGGCGCTGCCAGCTCCTTGGGCCGATCGTTCCTTGCGCGGGACCGGATGTCCCTCGCCTTCATCGAGGAGGATGGTGGCCTGTGACGGGCGAAAGATCTCGAAGATCTGATCCATGATGTACTCGAGGAGCTCATCGAAATCCCTCGTCATCACGAGCTCTTCAGTGATTCGGTACAGGGTGAGGAGGTTCCGGTTGAGGCGCTCTCTCCTCACTCTCGTCGGGACCTGTTCCACCTGTCCGGAAGTCTCCGAAAGGTAGTTGCTGATCATCCCGAGGGGCTTGACTACCTGCTCGGCTTCGTTTCTATGAATGAAGGGTTCCGGACCGATCTGGTTCATGTCCAGCGTTTGAGTGAACAGTGGCCCCCTGGGCGGCCCTTCCGAGTGAAAAAGCAGCCGAAAAGGGCCCACCTGGATAACATCGCCTTCCTTGACGTGTCTTCGGTTTTTGATCTTGCGCCCGTTGACCCAGGTGCCGTTGCGGCTCTCCAGGTCCTTGAGCACGAATTTCAGCCCTTCTCTCAGGATGAGGCAGTGGTTCCTGGAAACCATGCTGTCCACGAGGCACAGGTCGCTCTTCTCGTGTCGTCCGACGAAGGTCTGATCGCCGTTGAAGGCTTGTTCAATTTCCTGTCCGTCGGGTCTGACTATGGTTAGGTAAAACATAGTGGTCCCTGGGAGATCGAGGTTCATAACGATCGGGAAAACGGCCGGGCTCCGGCAGTCACCTTGATTTCCACTCCGAAAAGGGGCCCGTTCGCAGGGCGATACGTCCGGCGAATGCCTCCGCCAATGGTGACCGGCATTTATCCCAGAGCGACGAATTCAATCAGGCCCATCAGGTTGCGTCGGGCCTCCGGACTAATGCTCACAATTTCGAATCCGGACGCATAGTACCCGTGAGGGTTTTCTCGCCTTGACCACCGGCAAACCGCGTCGAAATGCAAAGGGGCCCCTTTGATATAATCAGATGCCTGAATAATGAGGCTGATGTTCGAACCGGATTCCACTTTGATGCCGAAAAGTTGAACGCCTCCTTCAGTGATGTCTTGAACCAGCCCGAGGAACCTTCGGGTCTTGGCGTCGTAGGCCGGGATCTTGAACAGCATGTATCTTCTTTTGAATCTGCGGCGGTTTTCCCACGCTTCCATCGAATTCTCCCCGCTGACGGTCACCATCGCCAGCCAAACCTCCATTCGGCGCGACCGGTGGCGAGCCAGGTCGCATTCAGGCGCTGCGGCCGGTTTTTTTGGCCCCAGCCCCCTTGTTTTGGTCTTTTCGCGTGCTCTCCAGGATGCGATTCACCGAACGATTGACCAGAAATCGGAACGATCGAATCAAATTCTCGGGATCCTTGGCGGATTGAAGTTTCACGGCAAGGGATTGTCCGGCTCGGGACATCGTCATTGTCTGGGCCTGAACCATTTCGGCAAAGGAGTCGGGATTCTTGATTCCGAGCTCATGGCTAATCGACGGTTTGCGATCCACGAGGCCCTCGGCTTTCCTCACCGTGGATTTATAGGTTTCATAGCGGGTCAGTATCCGGTGAAAGGCTGCCAGGGGATCCTGTTTGGACGATATGAGCGTCCTTTCCAGGAAATCGGCGACTTCGAGAAGAAATCGGACCGATTCGGGATGGGCCCGCGACATTCTCTTGACCAGATAGTCCAGCACGACTTTCATGGAAAGAGCAGCGAAATCAACGGTCACATTGTCCCGAAATTTCAGCCGCACTCGTTGAAGCTCGGTAGCCAGAGCCGTCACCGACCGTTTCGAGATTTCCCATTCGAGGGTGAGGATAGCCTCCTGCAACTTCCTCAAGTGCGCAACTTCGGCAGGTATTACCGCCGCGGGGCGCGGCAGCGAAGGCTCTGCCTCTGCATGACCTCCGGCAGACGGACGCGGAGCCTGAGACCCCGGTTCCTGGAACATCGTCTGCATGTGGCGCTCAATTTCGCGGGCCATTGCATCGTTGTAATCGACTTCCTGCTCCGTCGCGGCCTGGGCCGCCGGCGCCGCGGGCTCGCGTTCAGGAGGAGTCTTAAGTCGTGCGACCGCGCTTTCCGGGTTAAGCGGAGCGCCCGATTCGACACCGAAGTCCTCACCCCAGTCAGGTTCTTCGGGGCGCACCGGCAATTCCGCGGTATCGGGAATCGGGGTCTCAGGTTCTTCCACGAACAGGGTGTCGACTGCCAAATCAATGGCACGGTCCGTTTCCGGGTCACCGGAGGTGACCACGGAGGATGTTCGCGTATCCTCAAAGGAGCTCATGAACAGCGTGTCGACCGCATCGTCGAGGGAAGGGGAGGGGCCTTTTGGGGCCGGTGGGGGCTTGGACGGTGATTCAGTTTTCTTCTCACGTGGCTCGGGTGCGGCGGGTCGTTCGGATGCCTCGGGCGCCTCCACGAAAAACGTGTCCACAGCTCGATCGATGAGCGTGTCCACATCCTCGGAGTCGTCCAGATGGGGCATGAACTTGTCGGTCATGTTGGCTAGGCCCTGAGCTTGTGATGGACTGACTTTATCGTTATTTTGCTGATTTCACGAAGGGTATCGAACACTCCCGGACCTTGGAGCGCGCTGGCCACTACAAGGGGAACCGGCGTCTTGAGCATGGAATTAAGGTCCTTGTCCATCGTCTCCTTATCCATGATCGGGATGACGCTTCCCTCGAGATCCCGCTTATTGAGCTGAAGCACGAGGGGGAGCTCATCCATATCCAAGTTGTCGTCGGCCAAGTTCTCCCGCAGGTTCTGGAGGCTCTCCTTGTTGGCTTCCTGCTGCACCTCCATGGAGTCCGCCACGAAGACGACGCCGTCGACCCCTTTGAGGACCATTTTTCTGCTCTCGTTGTACAGGACCTGGCCAGGTACGGTGTAGAGTTGAACCCGTATGTTAAAACCTCTGATCTTTCCGAGAGACAGCGGCAGAAAATCGAAGAAAAGCGTTTTGTCACCGCGGGTGTCGATGGATATCATCTTGCCCATGAATTGTGCATTCATTTTCTGATTTACGTAGAGCAGGTTCGTGGTCTTGCCGCATCTTCCCGGTCCGTAATAAACGATTTTGACCTGGATCTCCTTCGCGCTCTTGTTGATGAACGCCATGATCAACCCTGCCTCTTCGGGAGCTTTTTCACGAGAACCTGGGCGACCTCGGCTATTTTGAGCCTGAGGAGTCCCAGGGAAAGGGAGTTGTTGAAGATCGTGACAATAATGTATTCCTCGCCCACCCGTCTGAAGTGAAACGACTCGTTGTGCCCTTTGTAAAAGAGCAACACGAAGTCGCGCTCCCCAATGAGCTTGGCGATCTGTTCGGTTGCCGCAAAATTCGCCGCGGCCACGGCTGCCAGGGACACCGCGTCCAACTCAATGTTGCTGCCGATGTTGACAATCAGTGACCCTGCGCTGTCAATGACGAGAATCGAGGATATTCCTTCTGTCACAACTTCCTTGGCTAGGTAATTCCTCACCTCGTCGAGGGTCTCCATGCTCATCACAATGTCCGCGCTGCGACCGGACTTGATCCTGTCGAACTTTTCCAGCTCGATGTCCACAAATTGCTTGTTGATGGTCTGAAGTCCCCCGGCTTGCGGTCGCGGTCCGGCTATTTCTTCCATTTGAGGCAGACGGGATGTGAACGAGGTGATGAATTGGGTTGTGGAAATCGTGCCCCCCTGTAGTGCGTCCAGCATCTCCGTCTGAACGTCGAGTCGTCGTTTGAGCCCTTGATGTTCCAGGTGATCTGCCGCGGAGTTGAGCACTTGCAGGATCCTGAGCATGTCGGCGAATGCCTCTCCAGGACTGTCCGGGGCCGCGGTCAGATCGGCCACCAGTTGTCGCCCCGTCTCTATGTAGGCCCAGATCAGGGCAGGCAGCTTGCCGAGGATTTCTATCTTTTCAGATCCCTGAAATATATCCCGGAAACCAGCATCTTGTCCGGTCATTTCCGCTCAATCCTCTTCCCGGCTGATTTTATCAGCGTGAAATCCATCCAGATCGTCTCCCGCGCTTTGCCCAAGCGACAGTGGGTCTCAAGCTCGGCAGATTCGAACAAAAAACGTGTCGAAGCGCTGCGCCCCCCGTCGCCGCGTGAAATTCTCTAAAGTTATCTATACCACAGAATTCCTTCTAGTTGGAGCGTTATCCTTAGCATATCGTGCCTTTTTTGTGCGGAATCTCACTGCTGGACGCGACGGTTGAGGTCAAACGAGCATGGCGGGTACGGCTGCCGGCAACTCACACCGGCCGGTTCTTCCGGCCCAGCGTCGATCTCGCGCTCGGACACCGAACCCGGACTACCCGGTAGTCGATTTCATCTCTGCCAATCGCCTGGCCTGCGTGGAAATACCCGCCGAGACGTCCTTGCTCTTGGCAATCTTGCGTAGATCCAGTTCACGGAGATGGGTTAGGAACTTCATGGCAAGGGGAATCGGAGTCTTTGAATTGGACGCCAGATTCAACTTGATCACGTAAGACTTTGTCCACTCCTTGGATGAGGCAATGTGTCGAAGCACTTCGTCGCAGACGCTTTTCGATTTGCTGATGGCTTCGACCTCGGACTCTTGGATCTTGGGGGATTTGATTACCGCCACCGCCACCATCTTATTCGGGTCACGCACGAGAATGTCCCGTGCTTCCTTGCTTCCCAGCAGGGCGAGCTTGATCTTTTCTGCGACTCCCATTTGGAGAATCTTGTGGTACAGACTTTCGTATTCATCCTCGGAGAGCTCCCACTCGGGCAGCTCACCGGGCCGGGCAGCCTGGGTCATTTCCTCGGGAATCAGCCTCATGGCCTCGGTCAAGAACTCGAGCAGCGGCCGATCGACCGTCACGGGGAAATCGTGGGTGGCCTGACGGACCATGAAACGGTTCCCGCTCCAGGAGAGCATCGCGGCCATCGCGTGTTCCGGGCTCTCTTTGCCGTCGACATGCGCATGAAGTATTCTACTGCGGTCGCGGTAGACTTCTCCCGAGCCCTCTTCGGCAAAGAAGCTCAAGGTTACCGGTTGCGGCGTTCCTTCCAAAGAGGTGAGCGCCTCGAAAATGTCCAGGACCTCAAGGCTGCCGGTGAGGATTCGCATTCCTGTCGCGGCCAGGTCACCTTCGCTCGGCATGGCCGCGACGCTGTTCAGAAGATCCTCCGCTTGCGTTGGTTCGATATTTTCGACGTGGAAGTGCGTCCGCAGGACGTATCGGAATCGCGAATCGCGCCACTTGAGGATGTCCTCAAGGGCCGGCAAACCGGTGTGAGTGCTGCTGGCGGCCCCGATGATCCTCCCCCTCTTGAAGAAGACCCTCCCGTACCTGCTCGGGCTCTCGATGACGATCGTTCCGGATCGGCCCCCCTGTTTCGCTGCTCGGAGGAGACCGGCGACCCCACACAGGCTCAGGGGACCTTCCACTTTAATTTCGGTCTGTCCCTGGAGTATCGCTTCCTCGAAGGAGTCAATGCGTGCCGTCAGTGTGTGATTACCGGACCCGAGCTCCCGCAATCTGTCAACGACCGCGGGACTCCTTTCCAAGAGCTTCTTGTTTTCCAGAGCGGTCTTCAGGATCTCGGGGCGAGGCCAGTTCTGGAGGATATGGAGCGCAGTCTCTTCGAAGACATGTTCGCACGCAATGACCACATTGATGATGGATTCGTCCCGGATCATCTCTCGCACAAGGAAGTCCATGACCGACGGGTGAAGATCGGTCCCCAAGCCCCGGCGATAGGTGGGAATGTCGAGGGAAGCCAGGGTCTTCTTCGCTGCTTCTCTGATTTCCGGGGTATCATCGTGCGACAGATAAGTGAGCAGGACCAGTTTCTCGGAAGTTGAGACCGGAACCTTGCCCTGAGCCGCTCTCAGGCGCAACTGGTGTTCGGTGGCCGGATTAAGGTACTTGTGAACGGTCTTGGAGATCTTGACCTTGAGGGCCTTGCGAACCACCGGGTGGGCGTCGGTTTCAAGAACTTCACGGGCCTGTTCGTCACCGGCGAAGATGATTCGCACCTTCTCAAGAACCGGGAGAGCGACCACGTCCTTACCCTCGAAAAGCTCGTTCACGATCGCCAGTTCCGAGGCGATGCTATCGGTGACCGTGACGCCTTCGTCGAGCAGACGCATTGCCTCGATGATGAGGTTCTGCATCCCTACGTGGATCACTTCAGGAATCTCGGAGCCGCCTCGCCTGATTTCAAACTGGGCATTCGGCCACGCGAGCAAGTGACATGCCGCGTCCATGCCCTGCTTATCACCCAGCGACGCATTCACGATACGGCCATTCCTGAAATAGAGGTCTCCTACCCCTCCCTCCCGGTCGAGGCGGCAGATCGCCTCCTTCGAGTTCATTTCAAAGATCTCGGCTATTTCAAAGATGTTCATGGTCTTCAAGTGACCTTGAACTCGCCAGTTCCAGCTCTGTTCGCCATCGAACGGGTCTTCATCCGGCGCGTGCTCCAAGGCGTCCATGACCAGCGTGAGGGTGTTTACATTGATAAGGTTCGTGAAATCACCTGGATCCGCGTGGGTGTAATTGAACGAGGCGTCACTCCATGCGAACGCGCGGTGCAATGCCTCGAGCCCGTCGTTCTCTCCGCAAACCGCGCCGACAACCTTGCCGCGACGGGTGAAGACGGAAGCGGTCTCTCCGGAGCGCTCCAGCATGATCTGTACGGTGCGGTTGTTGTGATCCACCGCTTGAATGATCTCGCCAAGCCCCATGAGCCCGACGTTTCCCGAAACGATCCGCTGCTCCTGAGGCTCGACCTCCGCGCCCCCTTTGAGCCCGATCCGGTCGAGCACCTTCATCACGATTTCGAAGACCGGTTCCGGCAGATCGGGGCGGTCAGGGCGGGCGAACCAGTTTCTTGCGGCCGGGATGAGATTGCGGCGCGCCTGAGAAGCAATCTCCGCATCTGTGTCCCTCCCGAGGTAACACAGAATCACAAGCGTGTCCCGGAGCGTAAATTCGGCTTGCATGGAGGCGGCTTGCAGTCTTTTTTCTCGTGGGGCTTTTGCGCCGATGAATTTCGCCAGGCGAGAGCTTACGCTTACAACTTTTCTGTCCGCATCCACCATAGAGGTTCTTCACTGTGACGAAGTAATGGAACAATCGACAATTATGGCATTCATGTTAAAAGGGAACGGCTAATTTGTCAACATTGCAGAACATCCCGGAGCTTGTCAGAAAGGGGCCGATTTAGTATGGTGTCGTTCGAAATGTGTGGAAGGTTCACATGAAAGTCCTCTCGGAGCAGCGACTGGCGCTGTCTCGCGCCTCCTCGTCCCCGCTCATGACTTTGGGCGGAAGTTTCCACCTCACCGGGTCTGGAACGTGCTGATTCTCGTACGGGGGGTCATGATTGGCGTCTGCGCCCTGATTATCGTGGGGGCATGTGCGAAACAGCCCGTGCGCTTCGGCATTCCCTTCGACCTGGACAGGGTGTTCTCGGGCCTGTCCGCTCAGCCTCCTCCTCCACCGCCGGAAAGTTGGAAGGAAAAGGGCATGCGTCTCGCCAAAGAGAAGAATTTCTCCGAAGCGGCGGAAGCCTTCAAGAAGCACGTTCTCGAGGAACCGGAAAATTTCTTCGGGTTCAATGCTCTGGCGGTCTGTTACAAGAATCTCGGTGACCATCCTCAGGCTATGCGGAATTTCGAAAGAGCTCTGGAATTTGCGGACTCGCCCCAGGAGCGGGCAAAGGTTCTCGCCAACATCGGGAATCTCTACTTCGGAGCGGACAAGCTTCAAGTGGCGCTCGGATATTACAAAGAAGCCGCCTCGGAATTCGCCGGGAACCCCGTCTACCTGGTGTTGATCGCCAGGACGTTCGCCTTTATGGAGGAGAGGGAGAGAGCGCGCAAGGTGCTCCAGGAAGTGGAGAAAATGGGCGATGACCTCGACAAGTACGAGCGTGACGAGGATCGCGGCGCGGGCTCTTATCTTATGGCCTATTCGTATGCCGGGCTCAGCGAAGAAGAAAAGGTCTTCGACTACCTCGAGAAGGCGCTCAAGGCAAATCCGGCCAAGTACATCAAAAAGATCGAAGAAGACGTCTCCCACGACCGAAGTCTCCTCTACACCCTCCGCGACGATCCGAGATTGAAGGAACTTCTCCGCAAGTATTCATCCACGGGGTCTGCCTCGAGGGAAGGCTCCTGAGAACAGCGCGGTCCGAACCTGTTCCCGAGGCATGGAACGGTTCGCGGTAGGCGGACTGCCGCGAGACAGGGGTAAGGTGTTGATAGGGCACGCGAAACGGCTTGCAAAGAAATCCTCTGGACAACGGCACGGATACGGATAATAATCATTTCACGAGAGTGCGGCCTGAGACGCTGTTTCCGTGGAATGAACCACGACACGAAGAACCTGCCGGTAGCAGGGATTGGGTAATGGGACCGCATTCCCGACGCGTGAGAAACGAGGGATCGGACGGTCGGAGCCGTGGGGTTCTCTCGCAGGTCAAAGCACGGATCATGTGTCGCGGGGTGATCCGCCGCCCGTTGGACTCCTCAGGAGCTCCCGGAAGGTTGTGGTATAGCGCAAAGCTTTCCCGATTCTGTGTCGTGACCATATTGATTGTAATGGGCCGTCTCGATGCCCACCAACTCGAGAGTTGGGCATAAGGGTCGGCTGGGAGCATGTTGTGAGACTTGGGCCGTTCCGGGTCACCTGTGCGTGCGGCACGATCCCCCAATTGCGTGATGCTGCGCGACGAGCTCCCAGAAACGGACGACCCGGAGGCCGGGCAGTGTCAAACGTTTCCATCAGGGAAAGATTCGGCAAACTCCTGGACATCGCCGGTCAGATGTTCTGGGAGCTACGCCGCGATTTCACCGTCGTTTACGCCAACGAGCGTTTGAAACGGGTATTTGGAGATCCGGTTGGAAAGCGGTGTCACGAGTTCATGTCCGGCAGCGGTGACATTTGTCCTGATTGTCCGGTGAAGCGCATACTCGACGGAGAGACCCGGGTAGTATCCGAGCGCCTCAGATACGACAAAGACGGACTGCCCGTCTGGCTGGAGCACACAGCGACGCCCATCAAGAACGAGGCAGGGGAAATCTTGGGAGCGAGCGAACTGATCATCGACGTAACCCACCGAAAGCAGACCGAGGCATGGCTCAAGGACTCGGAACGCCTGTACCGTAACCTCGTCGAGCAGGTCCCGGACGTGATTTTTTCACTGGACGAAAGCGGGCGTTTTACCTTTGTGAATACCGAGGTGGAAAATTTTCTTGGCTACCGGGTCGATCAGATTCTGGAAACTTCGCTGGGAGACCACGTTGCTCCGGAGGAACAGAGCAAGGTGGCTTCGATGTTCTCCCTGAAGCCGGAGACCATCTGGGATGAGGAACTGGCAGTCCTCGATGCCGCGGGCGTCACGAAATACGCGAGGATCAGGTGCAAGGCCCTTTTCGAGGCCGGCGATCAGCCGGTGGGATTCGAGGGGGTCATGCGGGACCGCACCACGCGACGGCAACTGGAAGAGGAGCTCAAGGCCGCCTACGAACAAATGGCTGAAAAGATAAAAACCATCGACGATCTGTACGAGCACATCCTTCAATCGGGAAAGTGCAAGGCCATTCAGGACCATACTGCCGAAGTCGCCCACGAATTACGGCAACCCCTCGCCATTGTGGGAGGTTTTGCCCGTCGACTGGCCCGGCAGATTGATTCGGGGCAACCGCCCGACATCCAGAAGCAACGGCAATATACCAGCATTATTATTGCTGAAATTCAGCGGCTCGAGAAGATCCTCGACGGCCTGATCGATTTCACGAGCCGGGAAAACATCACGCTCCAGAGTCTCAACCCCAACGAGCTCATCACGTATATCCTGGGTATCACCGACGGGCGACGCAAAGAAAAGCACCTGTCCTGTGTGGTGGACCTCTGTCCCGCGGTGAGCGAAATCCCGATCGACCCGGGACGCTTCCAACAACTGGTGCTTAACCTGCTCTCCAATGCCGTCGAAGCCTCGCCGGTCGGAGGAGTGATTGAGCTTGCCACCGGCGTGTTCTTTCCGAGCGACAAGGCACTCAAAGCGGGCAAACTCGAGTCTCAGGGATTCTTTGAGCTCAAGATCCGCAATGGCGGCCCCGAAATTCCGGACGAAGCGCTTCAGAAGGTCTTCAACCCGTTTTTCACGACCAAGGAGCGCGGAATGGGGTTAGGATTGTCCGTCTCGAAGAAGATCGTCGAGAATCACAATGGAACGATTTCCGTCAAGTCCGATGGAGAAGGGACGACATTTACGGTCTGGCTGCCGCTGCCGGAACCTGGGAAGGCGTGAAGCTCCTCGACGGGAGACCCCGAGATCTTGCTTGAACCGGCATCGACATCACGAATCCGCCGTGAGAGATCGGCTGAGCAAGTTCCTCAGTGCGGCCTCGATGTCGGAATAGAGAAACCGAAACCCGCGAGCGAGCAACAGGCGCGGGACGACTCGCTGACCCTTGAGTATGACCTCGCCGAATTCCCCGAGAACCAGACTGATCATGAACCCCGGCGCGGGCATGAATGACGGCTTTCCCATGACTTTGCCGATGACGCGTGCCATCTCCCGATTCTTCATGGGACGGGGCGCGGTGAAGTTCACGGGGCCGCTGATCCGGGATTCGGAGATTACATATCCTGCCGCCCGGCACAGATCGTCGATGTGAATCCAGGAAAACCACTGCTCGCCGGTACCCAGAGGCCCCCCGACGAAGAACCGGAACGGCCTGATCATCTGTTCAAGCGCTCCACCGTCATTGCCGAGGACCACACCGAAGCGGGTCAGGACGACCCGAGCTCCTTTGTCACGGGCTCTTGCAGCTTCAGCTTCCCAGTCCTGTGCGAGGCGAGCGAGGAAATCACTGCCCGCTGGTGCGCTTTCGTCCAGTTCCTCGTCGCCGCTGAATCCGTAATACCCCACTGCGGAGGTGCTCAGCAGCGTTGTCGCCGATCCCGGAGAAATCGCGTCCACAAGGTGTCGGGTGGTCAGAATGCGGCTATCTCTGATGCGTTGCTTGAATTTTGGGGTCCACCGCCGAAAAATGCTGGCGCCCGCAAGGTTGATGAGGACGTCATGGCCGGCCACCGCTGCCTGCCATTCCCCGGCCTTGGTCGGATCGCCAATTATCGTGGATACCAGGGAGGAGGCATGCTTGCCCGGTTTTCCGCCACGCGAGAGAATGGACACTTCATGCCCCCGATTCACGAGAAACCTGGTCAAGGCGGTGCCTACAAACCCTGATCCTCCGGTGATCAATACCTTCATCGTCCGTACTCCTGTCATCGATCTCAACCGATCTGTCGCGGGGAACAACGTACCGTCGTTCGCAAGACGTCAGCTCGCTCATAAAATTGGATGTTCCGCGGAGCACGGAGATTCACGGCAATTAGGGGGCAGAGGGATAGGCTCCCTTTCGGGCATCCCGCTGTTCCCGTTTGCAGACCCGAGGCGATCAGCTCAAGTGTTCGTCTCCTTCAGACGGAAGCCCGAGGACGAATTCCTTCGGCGCGCACCCACAGGTCTGTGTGTTGTCCCGCTCCTGCCATTCCGAGCACACGTCCGTGGGCCCCGCGGGTCTGGCTTCGACAATCTCGAGATCATACCTGAGCGATTTCCCACCGAGCGGATGGTTGCAGTCGATCACGATGGTTTCTGCCCTAACTTCACGGATAATCGCCGAGTCCGGCCCCTCTCCCATGGTGACGAGCGGGAGCTCCATTCCGGGGAAAGGCGCCATTCCCGGCGGAAAGTGAAAGTCCTCTCTCGGCTTCTCGAAGACGAGCTCTTCGTGGCGTACTCCAAAAGCCTCTTCGGCCGGAACGGTGAAGGAAAGCTTGTCTCCCTCGGAATGACCCATGAGTCGCCGCTCCAGACCGGGTATCACCTGCGCGTATCCGGTGACGAAGTCCATGAGTGCGGGCTCGCCCGCTCCTTTGATGAACGGACCGTTCTCGACACGGACGCTGTAGCGTATCCTCACGTACGTACTTGAGTCCTTGATGGCATAGGGGGAGCATGTGGTGGTATCAGTCACAAGAAGTTCCTTTCGTATAGGTATTTCTCAGTGGTCTGTGGCAGAAATGCGGTCACGTATTTCGAGGCCCGTGTCACTCGACAGCGGTGACATGTCAACCTCGCCAGCCATCGTAGTGCTGCGTTTCATAAATAGGGCCACGGATTTCGACCCGGGGACCAGAGGCAATGCCGGTGACTTAACGATGCGCCGACGCTTGGAACCGCCGCCCCCGCGAAAGCGGGGGGCCAGAACATCCTGAAAAGACTGGGTTCCCGCTTCCGCGGGAACGACGCGGCTTGCTGCTGCGACAGGGCAAACGTCTTAAGTCACCGGCATTGGGTACCAGAGGGGGGCGCCGGGTCGGAATCCGCGACCGAATTTCCGAAATCTTGTACTAAGCGGATCGCATCCAACATCGGACAAGATGCCCTGATGATTTCCTCTCAAGCACGGGCGGTTCCTTACACACCGGTTGAACTTCGGGACAGCGGTCCTGGAAGGTGCAGCCTTTCGGAAGTCTCCTCAGGTCGGGCACAATACCCGAAATGACGTGCAGTCTGCGCCCCTTTTGCGCGTGGTCCTTGTCGATCCGGGGGATGGACTTGAGCAGACCGATCGTGTACGGATGCTGAGGCACCGCAAAGATGCTCGCCGCCGATGCCTGCTCCACGATCATTCCTGTGTACATCACCGCGACTTCGTCGGCCATCTCCGCGACCACGCCCAAGTCGTGGGTGATGAGGATGATGCCCGTACCCTTTTCTCTCTTGATTTCATTCATTAACTCAAGAATTTGAGCCTGGATGGTCACATCGAGCGCGGTAGAGGGTTCATCGGCGAGCATGAGCTTCGGGTCGCATGCCAGGGCCATGGCGATCATGACCCTCTGGCGCATGCCCCCGCTCATTTGATGGGGATAATCATTCGCCCGCTCCTCCGGAGACGGGATTCCCACCTTGGAGAGCATTTCCACCGCCGCGTGGGACGCCGCCTTCCTGCCCATGCCACGGTGCAGCCGAAAGACCTCTCCGATTTGCTCACCGACCCGGAAGACCGGATTGAGAGAAGTCATGGGCTCCTGGAAGATCATGGATATATCGTCGCCCCTGATGCGGCGCATCTCCGATTCGTTCAGAGTCAGCAGGTCCTTTCCCTCGAATATGATCCGGCCGGCTGCGATCCTTCCGGGGGGGGAAGGCACAAGCCGCATGATGGAAAGGGCGGTAACGCTCTTGCCGCACCCGGATTCACCAACAAGGCCAAGGGTCTTCCCCTGGGGGACGTCGAGGTCAAGCCCGTCCACCGCGGCCGCCGTGCCTTCGTCCGTCTCAAAGACGGTCCTCAGACCTCTGATTTCGAGAAGCCGATCGTCTCTCATAGACCTCCACCGCGCCGCGGGGTAAAGCCGCGGAAGAGAGCTCGGAATAATTGGCGCCGGGACTCCACTCTTACAACGTATCGAGATGGGGAAAGATGTAAACGGTTCCGAGGAAACCGCTTCCAAAACAAAAGAGAGACACGAGAAGAGCCATCACCAGGAAGGAGCTCCGATACAAGAACGCGTCCAGTGAAGAGAAGACCCAGACGCCGAATGCGATCAACACGGATGGAGTCTGAACGTTGTACCCCACGTTCAACGGGACAACGAGGGGAACCAGGTACAGGGCGACATTCAAGCAGAACAGCAGGCCGGCAAAGATTCTCCCCCTGACGATCTGGCCCAGGCCCGGAAAAATCAGTGACAGGACCGCGGAACGAACACGGGACCGACCTTTGGACTCTGTCCGCCGGTCCTTACTCTGCGCCATCGGTGCCTCCATGAGCGCGTGGTCAATGACGCCCCTATAGTGCAGTATCGGACCCAAGTCAACTGCGCCGGGGCGAGACTCCTCGTGCATCAGGCGAAAACGGGCTTCCGTTTGTCCATGAACGCGGCCAGGCCCTCCCGGCCGTCTCGATGAGCCGCGGCTCGGCGAAGGGCTGCCCTCTCCGCCTCCAGATGCGCCTCGAACGAATTGCCGAACGAATCCGTGAGCAGTTGCTTGGCCAGCCCGAATGACCGCAACGACTTTTTCGCCAGACGCTGGGCCATGCCGACGGCGCGTTCGAGCGATCGGCCGTCTTCAACCACCTCGGTGACCAGACCCCACCTGAATGCCTGCTCAGCCGTAATGGGCTCGTCGAATGCGGCTATCTCCAGGGCCCGAGCCAGCCCGATGAGACGGGGAAGGGTGAAGGTTCCGCCGCCGTCAATGCATAACCCATTGGACGTGTATGCCTGTTTCAGAATAGCGGATTTTGCCATGACCCGGAAATCGCACGCGAGCGCCAGTGAAAAGCCTCCACCTGCCGCGACGCCGTTAATCGCCGCGATGACCGGCTTGTTCATCCGGCGGATCTCGAGCACCACCTGGTGATAGCGGCAGGCCAGATGGTGGAAAGCCGAGGTGGGGCCATCCGGCCAGCTTGTTGCCCAGTTGAGGTCGCCGCCTGCGCAAAATGCTCTTCCCTCACCGGATATGACGATGCCTCTGACACTATCGTCCACGGCCAGATGGAGCACATGTTCCGCCAGCGCCGATACCGTGTCGAGGTCGAACGAATTCAGCGACTTGGGCCGGTTGAAGAGCAAGGTGGCTATGTCGTCGCAAACGGTGGCCTTTATGGTTTCGCCCATGTTGATCGCCTCCCTGAAAGGAACTCGGGTCAGGCAATTATAGTTGGGGAGAATCATTTTGGAAAGCGCGTTGGTATCATGCACGGATTCAGGTCGCCGAAAGCGGCGTTTTGGACAAAGTCCTCTCCTGGCGCCCCTCTTCCAAAACTTTAACTATACCGGTTGCCACAATTCTTGGCCTTGCGTACACCCTGTGTTGTAAGAAAAACGGTAAACGTTCACCGCGGGATTGTGTGAGTCCTCACCCCCACACCCCCTCTCCAAGCATGGAGAGGGGGTGTGGGGGCATAGGCGCTAACTTTTGCTTAACTTGTTCGGTTCCATGAAATTCTCGCCATCCGAATACCCGGAGTTGAAACTCCGGGCTATTATCAGTCGCCCCTTCAGGGCTTGAACAGCAATGT
>Ga0172371_10003144_pt1 | contig 25756 bp, 19 predicted proteins | sample Lak12m_FD_114543 | JGI IMG/M metagenome (GOLD analysis project Ga0172371, IMG submission 114543) | Freshwater microbial communities from Kabuno Bay, South-Kivu, Congo - kab_022012_12m | ecosystem: Environmental > Aquatic > Freshwater > Lake | place: Democratic Republic of the Congo: South-Kivu... | reverse complement strand
GACGGCTCCGGTTGAGATCATTCGTGACGGTGGCAAGATCACCGGTCTCAAGTGCATCAAGATGGAGCTGGGCGAACCGGATGACAGCGGCCGCAGGCGTCCGGAGCCGGTTGCCGGTTCCGAGTTCGTCATCGACTGCGACATGGTCCTGCCCGCTATCGGCCAGGGTGCCCAGTTCGAGGGCCTCGATGCCTTCAAGGATGAAAAGGGCTGGATCACCGTTGATGAAGCTACCGGCGCCACCGCTGACGAGAGCATATTTGCCGGCGGCGACGTCACCAACCATCTCGGCACGGTAACCGAGGCGATCGGGCTAGGCCGCAAGGCAGCCAACGCCATCGATTATCACATCCGTGGCGAGGAAGTTCCCAAGGAATATCCGGCCAAGGTCGTTAAGTCCGACACGATGGCGCTCAATTATTATGCCGAGCTGCCGCGTAATGAGAAGCAGCACATCTCCGTTGACGAGCGTAAGGGCAATTTCAACGAGGTCGTCTCGACGTGGGTAAATGAAACGGCTATCGCCGAAACGAACCGCTGCATGAGCTGCGGCCAATGTTTTGACTGCGGCAACTGCTACTCGTTCTGTTCATACAATGCGGTCAAGAAACTGACCGAGCGCGACGAGAACGGTAATCCCTACACGTTCAAGCTCGAGGTCTGCGTGGGTTGCGCCAAGTGCGCCGAGGAATGCCCGTGTAACTACATCAATATGGGCTAAGCTTCACATTTCACGGAACGTTCAAAGAGGGCCCAGCGATGGGCCCTCTTTTTTGAGCGAAAATCTGGCTAAACATCGTTGCCAGAATAGGACAGATTAAAACTCTTGTTGATCAACGGGAAATCCGGCACCATATTTGCCTGGCCCGCATAGCCCAAAGCCGTCCAATTGAGCAGGGATGGATCACGAACATCCACCCTGGAGATTCCCCCCTTGGCATCGGTGGCCACCAGAAATACTACGTCACCGCGCCAGCCTTCGACGATTCCCACCGCAAAAGAGTTTTTCCTGAACTGCGGCTCACTTTGCCCGTGGTTCTCACCCAAGTCAGTAAGTTCTGGCAGAATCTGCAATGCATTCTTGATTACGCCGACGGCAACCAGCACCTCTTTTATGCGCACGCGGAACCGCGCATAGACATCGCTAGTTTCTTCTATGGCAATCTTTAAACCGATCTCTTTATAGGCCGCGTAGGGATAGTCAACTCTGGCGTCGTTGTCAAAACCTACGGCCTTGCCAACTACTCCTAAAACCCCGTGGTCCTCGGCCACATCGAACGGCAGAACGCCGGTGTTTTTCAGCCTGTTGATCAGAGAGCTGCTATTTTCGGCGATAGCCGTCACTTCTTCGAAATCTTTTTTAAGCAAATCTGCGAAGGCATCGAGTTCCTGCGCAGCTTTTAGATCCAGATCCCTGGATACGCCGCCTATCCTGACGACATTCCTCAGGAAACGGCTGCCGGTTAATCTTTCGTTTATCTGCATGACTGACTCTCTCAGGCGGCTGCATTGCGAGCCTCCGAAATTAAATCCGGTGTCAGTCATAATGGCGCCGATATCTCCCAGATGATTCGCTAGCCTCTCGAGCTCAGCGAAAATGACCCGTAGGACGGGAGCGCGCCGGGGAACCGCCAAATCGCCCAATGATTCCAGAGCCAGGCAGAAAGCCATGGCATAGCTGAACGAACTGTCGCCCGATATCCGTTCCGCCAGCTTTACTTTGTCATGGAGCGGCAGAACCTCAAAAAGCTTCTCGCTACCCTTGTGGGAGTAACCCAGCCGCGGCTCGAGCAGCAGGATCTCTTCTCCAGCAACACTGAAGCGGAAGTGGCCGGGTTCAATGATACCGGCGTGTACAGGCCCTACCGGTATCTCATAGATGCCCTCTCCTTCCAGCCGGCGGAACGGAAAGACGCTTTCAGCTTCCTCCGGCCTGGTCTGCCAGTGGAAATCCTTTCTGAGCGGGAAGACGTCAGGCGGCCAGTTCTCGTGCAGAATCAGCGGGCGGGCATCGGGATGGCCCTTTGGATCGAGGCCGAAGAAAGACATTATCTTTCGCTCGTAGATGGATGCCTCATGGATGACGGGAGTCAGCGAAGGGAATTCCCCGTTCACAAAAATGTAGGGCGCCAGGAAGATGTTTTCCTTCGGCACACTGAAGACGTACATGATACGGTAGCGTCCGGTTTCAACCCGTTCGTCGAATGCGCAGATGGTCTTCAGGGGGAGCTGGTGGCAGTGATAGAGCGATTCGCAGACGCACAGTAAATCTTTCCGCGGAACCTCGAATGTGGCAAGGTTTCCATGCACAGTCGGCGCGGCGGCTGTGGGAACGAGCCGCATCAGGACTTCTTCGATTCTCTCCTGGCTGTTCACGCTGGCGGCATCATCTGTTTATTAGTGTGGCCGCCGAATCAATCAATTCCCTGATCGGCCCGGGCAGATAGAATCCCGCTATGGTGAGCAGCACAACTAAAGAAACTGGCGGCACGACGGTCAGCAAGTTCAGCTCGCCGGCTGCCACTGGTTCCGCGTCTTCCCCGAGAGACATACCGACGACGTGCTTGAGGAAACCGGCGAACACCAGCAGTAGCAGAAACAGGGCGCCGATTACCACCGGCAGAAAATTTTCGGAGCCGGCGCTGAAAATATAGAACTCCGAGATAAAGATGCCGAAAGGGGGCACTCCCGTTATCGCCAGGAATGCGATTACGAGTATGATGCCCGTGACCGGCAGTGATGACAACACACCCTTCACTTTTAACATCTTCGTGGAGCTGTACTTGAGAAAAGTGTTGCCGGCGCAGAAGAACAGCGTGGATTTAGCGAGGGAATGGTAGATCATGTGCAGCAACGCGCCGAAAGTCGCCAAGCCGCCAAAACCAAAACCAAGCGTGATGATGCCCATGTGTTCGATGCTGGAATAAGCGAACAGGCGTTTGTAATTATTCTGGGCGATTATGATGAACGCCGGTATCGCGATGGAGATGAGCCCGAAGAAGATCATGGCATTCCTGGTGAACGGCGACAGCAGCGCCGCGTCAGCGATGATCCTGAATTTGACGATCGCGAGAAGCGCCACGTTGAGGAGTGACCCGGAAAGCAGAGCACTGATCGGCGAAGGTGCCTTGCTGTGGGCATCCGGAAGCCACGTATGCATCGGGACCAGACCCGCCTTTGTTCCATAACCGATCAAGACGAAGATGAAAGCCACTTTTATCAGCGAGGGATCCATATACGGTGTGCTCTCGACGAGCATGCGCCAATCGATAAACCTGTCAATCCCGCCCGATGTTTCCGGCGCCAGGAAAAGCAGCGTGCCGAAGAAGCCGAGCAGCAATCCTATCGAGTTGATGATGAGATATTTCCAGGCCGCCTCCATCGAGGCCGCCTTGCCATAGAAGCTGATCAGGAACGCGGTCGAGAGTGTCGTCGCTTCGATGGCGATCCACATCATTATCGGGCTGGTAGTGTTGACCGCGAAAAACATCGCCAGCAAAAAAAGATGCATTAACACGTAGTACTGACGCACCCGGCTGAATCCGATTATCTGTTTTCGCACCTCTTCACGGAGGTATCCGATCGAATAGAAACTTGCAGCCAGGCCGATCACGGCGACGGTCATGAGCACGATGATCTCCAGCGGGCCGGTGGCCAGAAACGATCCAAAAGTGGCCTCGCCCTGCCTGTAAACAGTCACGCTTGTGGTCACGGCCGCCATGACTTCAACCGACGCCGCAACGGCCGCGATCGTCTCCAACCAGAAGATCCGCTTTCTCACCGCCAGCGAGGCCAGGGCGGCTATAAGCGGAGAAATGATCAGAACAAGCAGAGCCATAGGTCAGCCTTTCAGCCTCTTCATGGCAGTGACGTCAAGGCTACCGAACTTCCGGAAGATCATGGAAGCGAAGACTGTGGCAATGATCACCCAAATGAGGATGTTGAACGTAATCCCGAGCTGTAGGCCGGGGCTCTGCTCCAGCCCCGCGAATAACGCGAATGCCACGATGCTGTTTTCCAGAGAGAGTATGCCCAGCATCTGGGAAAGCGCTCCTTTACGGTTGATACAAAGAAACAGTGAGGTGAGCATGCTCGCGAAGGCGAGCCTCAGCAGCCTGTCGCTCGATTCGGGCATGAATACGAGCGCCGCCAGAAAGCTGCTCTGACTCAATGAGAACAACGCCGCTATTACGAGCAAGGAGAGTGGCGTATTGAGATAAGTGCTGACCGAGAATCTCAGTCGGTGCCGCCTCGTGAGATTGTTGAAGAAATAAGGAGCTACGAAAATCTTGACCGCGACCGTTGCTGAGATCGCGAGAAGCAAAAGTAGCGAAAACTTGTCGAACAGGGACGAGATCAAAAGCAAGGCGATCGCCGAAGACTGTAGGATATACAGGCTCACCGCGGCCCTGTTTCGCTTGGTCAGGTGCATTATCACCACCGGCGTGTAAACGAGGGCCGCCAGGATAAGCTGTGTCTGATCGCTCAGATGTAACATCGCGTCAAACCACCAGACCCACAGCTATGGCACTTATGATCATGGATGTATACATAAGCTCGGGCAGCCGCAAGATCCTCAGCTTGGCAATGCTCGACTCCAGCACGGCCACGAATGCACAGAAGATCATCGCTTTCACGGCTAACGCCGCAAATGCCAGCATCAGCGGCTGTGGGTCAAGAGAGCTCGCGATGCCCCAGGGGAAGAACAGGTTTGCTCCCAAAGAAATGAATATCAGGAACTTGTTGGCCGAGGTCCACTCCATCAATCCCAGACGCTTGCCGGAATACTCCAGAATCATCGCTTCGTGGATCATGGTCAGCTCCAGATGCGTGGAGGGGTTGTCGAAGGGATAGCGGCTGTTCTCCGCCAGCAACGCGATGGAAAAGCTGATAAAAGCCAGCACGATCGGTGTGAAGCTGGCCATGGGCAGCGCATGGATGTTCTCGGAGATGGCGATCAGGTTCGTAGTCCGGCTGAGGAGCGCCAGCGTGAGTAGAGAGAGGATCAGGCCTCCCTCGGCGAGCGCCGCCACCATCATCTCGCGGCTGGAACCGAAGCCGCCGAAGGCGCTGCCAGCGTCAAGACCGGCCAGAGCCAGAAAAAAGGTGCCGAACGCCAGCAGGTAGACAACAACCAGAAAGTCACCCGTGAGATGGTTAGATAACGCGGTGGTGATCAACGGGATGCTGGCCCCGACAATCAACGTTACGGCAAAGACAAGATATGGCGCGATGAGGAAGATCCAGGAGGCGTCTTCGCTTATGACTTCGTTTTTGTGAAAGAGCTTCCAGAGGTCGCGATATGACTGCCAGACCGGCGCCCCGGTGCGATTCTGCAGAACCGCCTTGAGGCGCCGCGTGACCCCGACCAGCAGCGGCGAAAGCGTGGGTATCAGCAATATCTGCAGCGACCAGTAAATGACAAGGGTTACACTCATGGTTTCAGATCCATCATTACCAGGATGCCAATTAGAGTGAAGAATATGTAAAGGATGTAAGCATTGGTGTTGCCACTCTGGACCCGGGTGATCTTGTTGGCTATGACGGTCGTCAGTTCCTGGAGCGGCTGATAGAGATATGCCTGGTAAATATCGTGCAGCCACATGGTCACGGTACCGGTCTTCGGAAAATACCTATTAGCGTCGTGGTATTCGATCTCAGTCTCGCGCTGCGGCCTTAAAACGCCGCGAGTGACCGTAATGAGCGAACGCGAGAACCCGGTGGCGGTGATCTCCATCTTTGGCGTCAGGTCGGCGCCGCAATCCCAGGTGCGACCACGTGTTATTTGTACTCTTCTCGTCAAAATGAAGACGGCGGCGGTAAGAGATACCACGGCGGCGGCAAAAAGTACGAATATCGCCGACATGGACAGTGACGCAAATCCGTCCTGGATGCTTACCGATTGAAACCCGTTCGTAGCCGTGGCTATCGCCGGCGTTCCGGTAATGTTGGCCGCCACGGGTGTGATCTCGCGAAGCGCGGAGCCCGCGAAGATCCCCAGCGCCGCAATGACCGCCGCGAAGCCGGCCATCGCCAGCAAGGAGACTTTCTGCGGCTCTCTCGCGGCGGCTGCAGCGTCGCTTCGCGGCCGCGCCAGAAAGGTGATACCGAACGCCTTGACGAAACAGGCCGCCGCCAGCCCTCCGGTGAGAGCCAGGGAAGCGATAGCCAGGATGAAGATGGCCTTGCTTGCCGCGTCGAAAGAGGCCACCCCCTGGAACATCGCCTGAAAGGTAAGCCATTCACTGAAGAACCCGTTCAGCGGTGGCAGAGCTGAGATAGCCATCGAGCCGACCAGAAAGAACAGCGCCGTCAATGGCATAAACTTGATGAGGCCACCATATTCCTCGATGTTGCGGGTGCCGGTCGAGGCGATCACCGATCCGGCGGCGATAAACAGAAGTCCCTTGAAGGTGGCGTGATTCAGTGTGTGAAACAGCGCCGCGGTAAGCGCGAGCGCAGCCAGGCTGTCCATGCCCGCGGATGAGAACACCAGGGAGCTGCCGATTCCCAGCAGGATGATGCCGATATTTTCGATGCTGTGGAAGGCAAGCAGCCTTTTCAGGTCATGCTCGGAGAGGGCATATAGCACTCCAAGCAGCGAAGACAGAGCGCCGATTGCCAGGAGCGCCAATCCCCACCATTCATACGTATCTGGCAATATGTCAAAGTAGATCCTGATCAGCATGTAGATGCCGGTCTTGATCATCACTCCCGACATCAGGGCCGAGACATGGGAGGGCGCTGCCGGATGGGCGCCAGGAAGCCAGATATGCAGAGGTATAATGCCAGCCTTGGTGCCAAAGCCCACAAGCGCGGTTAAAAATATGGCGTTTTTCATCAGCGGTGACGCCGAGGCGACACCGGCTTTCAATGCTTCGAAGTCGAAAGATCCAGCCAGAGTGAACATGAGCAGGAACGAGATGATTATGAACACAGTGCCGGCATGTGTCATGACGAAATAAAGCGATCCAGCCCTGACATTGGACGGCTCCCGCCGTTCGAAGATCACTAGAAAATATGAGGCAAGCGACATGACCTCCCAGGCGATCAAGAAAAAGAGGGCATTGTGCGCGGTGACCACCAGGACCATGCTGGCGATAAATGTATTGTAGAAGAACCCCAGAACGCCCACGCTGTATTTGCCGTAATAATGCCTGACGTAGCCAAGGCTGTAGATTGAAGCGAGCAGCGAGACCAGGCAAACAACCATCATGAAGAATGCCGCAAGCTGATCGAGACAGAATGTGATATCAAGCAACGGGAAAGATGAGGCAGTTCCGAATGAGGGGCCGTTCCCGTTAAACAGGATGCTGGTCGAAAAGATGAGGCCTGCGGCGGATCCAGCTATCGCAAGGCCGCCGCCCCAGGCATTTGCGGCCAAGTTATTGCGCTTAAGCAGAACACTGCCGATCGCACCGGCAGCGAACATTGCGAGCACGGCGAAAAAAACGCTAGGTGAAGATAGGAATTCCAAACTGAATTTCAACTTTTTTTAGCGCTGCTGTCGAGATCGTTCAAAATGGCCAGAAGAGAGGCAATTATTTTACTCGGCGAAGGTGGATCGCCAGGTATTTGATAGTCAACCGGAATTACGTTATGAACACCGTCCAGCACTGCATACGATCCCTTGAACAGACCACCATTGATAGCGTCATCGCCGACTGCAACCACGATTTTTGGTTCCGGCATGGCGTTATAGGTTATTTCCAATGCAGTACGCATGTTTCGGGTGACGGGACCGGTGACCATAAGCATGTCAGCGTGCCGCGGAGAGGCAACGAAATGAACGCCGAACCGCTCTACGTCGTAATAGGAGTTCCCCAGGGCAATCAGCTCCTGTTCGCAGGCATTGGTTGAGCCGGCTGTCACCAGCCTGATTGACAGAGAACCGTTAAACAGTTTCCTCGCCTTTTCTTTAAGCTCGTGATCGGCCGGCTGTGCTGGCGCCGTGGCGCTGAAAGCCTTTTTATCGATCAACGTCCGGGGCGTGGAGAAGATTTTTTGAAACAGGTTCATTTGAATATCGCGATTCTGTCCCTGATTAATAGCATGTCAGAATCCATAAAATTGCATGTCAAAACGCACGTAACGAACAAAGTGAAGTGGGACTTGCTTGTGGAGTCACCTGAAAGTGTGGCTCTCAGCTTCGTGATGCGCAGCGGACTATTTCGTAGGCACGTTCGCGATGAAGCGCGGTTATTTTATCACATGACTACACATGAGTGCATCCGGCATCCATCAGCAAGTGGAGTGGCGGTCCAATACGAAGCGATTGCGTCTTTGCGGAAATATGATACCTTGCGAGCTTCAATTCGATATCAAAAATTGATTCGAATTGCGCGAAAGGCACCTAGGTCCCTGGCCGGCCTGTTATTCAGATACCGTTCTAAGTCCTCCGGCGAAGCCGAACGGCTTGGGTTTCTGGGCGACGATCTGCTTATTCTCGATCATCCCGTACAGTTCCGCTATTGTGTTCCGGGAAGGCATCGACGTTTGTTCAATACCGTGTGATTGAAGCCATTCCCGGGCCTCCGCCTCGTCGAATGTCTCGAAGGTGATGTTCGCGTAGCAACGCCCCGGCCGTACGATGGCCGGATGCAAAGTGCCAAGATCTTCATTGGTCGTGATCAGCACCAGAATGCGAAGTCCCTGCCCGATCAGCCCGTCGCAGACATTCAGCAGCCGTGATAATGCCTGCCCCGTCTGTTGCCTGGCATCCCTCGCCAGCAGCTCCCCGGTGTCTTCGGCGACGAACAGATTCAGCTTCTTTTGCGGTGCCCTCGTCAGGATATCGAGCATGTAGTCTGCATTTGCGCCAAAGAAGACGTCTGGGTCGACGATGTAGTTGACATCGATCGAATCCTGGCAGGTTCGGCACCAGGAACGCAGGGCATATGTCTTGCCAGTACCTGGAAAGCCGTGCCACAGCACCAGTTTGCCGCCCAACCCAGATTCAAAATCAGCCGCCAGCAACTCTTCGAGCGCGGCGCCCGTTGTGTCGACATAATTGTCCCTGACCTCCGGCCACGCTGGTCCTGCGATCCCGCGTTTTGTGCACTGCGGCCCGCGCTGGCCCATTCGCCAGAAGGAGACCTCGACGACATCCTTTTCGTAGGCGGATGGCGGTACCCGCTGCTGCACCAGCTCCAGCAGGCCCATCGCCGCATCGTCATTCTCCCCATATGCTTCCGCGTGCACGAAATCATTTTTGAGTCCAACGACGATCAGACCCTGGGGGAACCTGAAGACGAAACTGGTCAGCCCCTCCTGGGTGACGCGCTTCCATTCGAGCTTTGCTTCCTTGAACGTCGAGACATCGAGCGACGCACCGGAGTGGTAGGAAGTTTCCCGGGCGAATCTAAAGCCGTCGATGCGCGCCTCGGTGATGATGAGTTCATGAACGGAATGAATGAGCATGCCAAAGTCGCTCAATGCTGATCCCTCTTTTGCTACGTGCGGTCATCTGCGTGACCGCAATTTCGCTGTTATTAGAATCATAGCAGGGAGCCTCACCGGAGGGAACAGCAGTGCTACGCAACTGCGTTATTATCAAGCATCATGACCGAATTGGCGCCGGCTAATCTTCTGGCGCCTAAGTTTCGACTATCGTTACCCTGGTCGTTTAATTGAGTCGACAATTGGATAGGAGAGGTATGATTGTCAATTTGTCCAAGATTGTCGGAAGAGGTGTGGAGATGAATCAGACAAAAACAGGTAGAGTTATTCAATGGATGAAGGTCTTTTTCCCGATCATTGTTTCAGCTCTCATCCTGGTCATTTTTGCAAGTTCTTGTGGTTACGGGACAACCAATTCTGGCGGTGGCACTCAAACTGTATCCGGTAATAAGGCCAGCATCAGCCTGAAAAACGTCTCCTTCAATCCGTCCGAGCTCACAATTAGCCCTGGGACGACTGTCACCTGGACGAATGACGACAATACGACTCACACTGTAACGAGCGATAGCGGCGTTTTTGATTCGGGCAACCTTGGTTCTGGAAAGTCATTCAGCTACACGTTCAATCAAGCCGGTAGCTATCCCTTTCACTGCGGCATCCACTCATCGATGAAGGGGACCATCACCGTTCAGGCAGGCGCTACAGGCGGCAACACTGGTGGGACCTCTTCCGGCGGTGGCGGCAGTGGCGGAGGGCTTCCCTCCGGCGGTGGTTATTGAGATGTAACTGCGCCGGCTGATTTTCAATACTCGCGGCCTTTCCGAAACTTCAGTAAACAGAAGACTTGTGGCCCGGATAAAACCGGGCCACAATGGTTTAGCGGTCATGTAAAACAAAACGCTCCAGTATCGCCAGGGCCAGCGCCACACAATGCTTGCAAAAAATTTGGTGGTTCCGGGGATTGCCCGCACAGTGCCAGGCCAAGCCTTTGGGTGCCACGAATAGTTGCGTCCGGCGTCGCTGGCCGCCACCCTCGGCGACACTGCCATCAAGACCACCGACCCAGGCCTCGATTTTAGAATCCGTGAATTCAATAAACTCAACCCCGTGCCTGTCGAATATGGCTTGGCCATAACGAAAATCCGAAGGCCGCGCGAGCTCCTCAACAAGCTCAGGGCTCAGTAAATCGCTGGCATTTTTTCGTTTACTCGTCATCGCTTGATTATATAGTCGACTACCGGCTGTTTCGACGATGCGTAGCCCCGGGGTTTTACCATGATGACTTGCGGGAAGAAAAGAAACCATGACGGACCTCCCCGATACTCCCATGCTCGACCAGCTAGAAGACGGTCCCTGGCCGAGCTTTGTAACCGATCTGAAGGCTCTGGCCCAATCAAAGGCGGCGGTGGGACAGCTGCTGGGCCAGCTGGAAAAATCCTACCAGAACCGCTGGAACTACTGGACTGGAACCGTGCTCAATCTGAAGGGTTACGGTGGGGGCGTCCTGGCGAGATACTCGGACGTGCGCGAGGAATTCCCCGCGGTGGCTCAATTCCACACCGTGCGTGTCATCGAGCCTCCCGGATACGTCTATTCCACCGCAGCCTTGCGGGAGCTCTGTGACATCAGTGAAGCGCATAGCTCCGGCATCCTGCAGTTGCATGGCATGACCGGCGATATCCTGCTGCTTGGTTCCGATAACGAAACGACGCATGACTGTGGCGAGGCGTTGATGGAAAAAGGCTGGGATATTGGCGGCTCGGGAGGAGCCATGCGCACGCTCAGCTGCTGCATCGGGCCGGCCCGATGCGAGATGAGCTGTTACGACACCCTGGGCCTGACGAAACACATTACCGACACATTTATCAGCCAGCTGCACCGCCCGGAATTCCCCTATAAATTTAAATTCAAGCTCTCCGGCTGCGCCAATGATTGCGCCAACGCCATGATGCGCTCCGACATGCCGCTGATCGGCACCTGGCGCGACAACATCCGCATCGACCAGGGCAGGGTCGCCGGCTTCGTAAAGGTCAAGGGAGAGCAGTACGTAAAGGACAACGTCGTCAACCGCTGCCCGACGCGCTGCATCAGCTTCGATGGTGGCAAGATGGAGATCGACGACGACAACTGCGTGCATTGCATGCACTGCATCAACGTCATGCACTCGGCGCTGAGGCCTGGAGACGATCGCGGTGTAACTATTCTCATAGGTGGCAAGCGTTCTCTCAAGATCGGCGATATGTTCAGTTCGCTGCTGGTGCCGTTCATGAAGATGGAAAGCCGTGAGGACTGGGATCAGCTAATAGCTCTCATCCGCCGCATCTGGGAGTTCTGGACCGAATACGCTCCCGAGCACGAACGCGTCGGTGAGTTCATCGACCGGATCAGCATGACTTCCTTCCTCGACGGCATCGGCGTCGAGCCGGTTCCCGAGATGGTGAAACAGCCGCGAACCAATTCCTATATCAAATTCGAGGAATACTCGCCGCCGCGTATGTTCGGCGAGCCGAAAAAAGAGCCCAATGTCGTTGACCGGGAAGTCATCGGGCCTGAAGGCGGGTCCTGAGATGGCCGCTTCCAAGATGGCGCCGCGTGATAACGGCGCTCCCGATTTCCACAAATATCTGCACCCCGCCATGGCCAGGAATTATGGCCGCTGGCAGGATCACGCGCAGATAAGGCCCGGAGTCTACAAGCACATCGCCGAGGGCGGGGAGGAGCTGTTCACGGTCCGGGCCGGTTCGCCGCGCACGCTCAGCGTCTACAAGGTACGGGAGATCTGCGATGTCGCCGACCGTTTCTGCGAAGGCCATCTTCGTTTCACCACCCGTAACAATATCGAATTCATGTTGACCCGGGAGGAGGATGTCGACGCCCTCATCGGCGAGATCGAAGACAGGTTAGGTCTGCCTGTGGGCGGCACCGGCCATTCCATCCCCAATATCCTGCACACCCAGGGCTGGCTGCACTGTAACCTTCCCGGCACTGACGCTTCGGGCGCGGTCAAGGCGGTCATGGATGTTCTTTTTGAGGATTTCAAAAGGGACGATCTGCCAATGCGGCTCAAGATCTCTTCGTCCTGTTGTCAGATCAACTGCGGCGCCCATGCTGATATTTCCATCATCCTGCAGCATCATCATCCGCCCAAACCCGATTACGAGAAAATCGCTGCCTGCGAGCTACCCAAGGTCGTGGGCATCTGCCCGGTGGCGGCCATCAGGCCTTCAAGGCATGGCGGCAAGGATAGCGTCGAGGTCGTGGCTGAGAAGTGCATGTACTGCGGGGCCTGCCACGGCCAGTGCCCGGGGCTGGAGATACGCGACGCGGACACCGACACGCTGGCGATCTGGGTGGGAGGCAAGTCCGCCAACACGCGCACAGGACCCGCCTTCATGAAACTGGCGACGTTCGGGTTGCCTAATAATCCTCCACGATGGCCTGAAGTCAGCACCGCCGTACGCCGGATCGTCGACGCCTGGAAAAATGAAGCCCGCGAGTACGAACGCGTCGGCGAATGGATCGAGCGCACCGGCTGGAAACATTTCTTCGACGTCACCGGTTTCAAGTTCACCAAATACCATATCGACAGTTACCGCTTCGCCCGGACGAGCTTCAATATTTCCTCCCAGGCGCGGCGTTAACGCAAGCCGGGCATGAACAAGGACGAGGAAATACGGGCCAACCAGCTTCTTCCCCTCGAGGAACGCATGCTGACTCCCATGGACTCCGGCCGTTGTCCAGTATACGTCAGGCGCCTGCCTCCATGTAAAAATGCCTGCCCCAGCAGTGAGGACATACGGGGACATCTTACCGTCATCGCCCAGTCAGGAATCTTTGGCCGGCCCCTCGAGGAATCGTTTGAGGACGGCTGGCGCATCATCACCGATAAAAATCCTTTTCCGGCCGTAATCGGCCGTATCTGTCCGCATCCCTGTGAGGATGCCTGCAATCGCCGGCGCCGGGATTGGCCCGTGGCCATCCATAACCTCGAGCGTTTCCTGGGTGATTATGGCATCGCCAACGGATTAAAACTGAAGTGGCTGAAAACTACTGTTCGTGAGCAGCAGAGAGTGGCCGTTATCGGCGCCGGCCCTTCGGGGCTCTCCTGCGCCTACCAGCTGGCGCGGCAAGGTTATCCCGTAACCGTTTTCGAGGCGGCGGACCAGGCGGGGGGTATGCTTCGCGACGGCATTCCCATTTACCGGTTGCCCCGGGATGTAATTGACGCCGAGGTTGCTAACATCGTTGATCTGGGTGTAGAGATCAGGTACGGCGTTCGTATCGGCGAAGACATAACCATGGAAGAGCTACGCCGGGAAAACAGCGCTATCTATGTCGCTGTTGGCGCCTATAAAAGCCTGCGCCTCGAAGTTGAGGGCGAGGATCTGCCGGGTGTGTGGCCGTCTCTGGAATTCCTGCGCCAAGCCAACCGCTGTGAACTGACCGGCATCGGCAGACGGGTGCTCGTGATTGGCGGCGGGAACGGCGCCATCGACGCTGCCCGTGTCGCTATCAGGCTGGGCGCCGAAGTGACCATCGTTTACCGGCGTACACGGCGCGAGATGCCGGCAATCCTCCAGGAAATCTGGGAAGCCGAGCAGGAGGGGGTGAAACTCGAATTACAGACAGCGCCAGTCAGGATCGCCCAGACCGGCGGTTCCCAGTCCCGCCTGGCGATGGAGTTCATCCGCACCGAACCCGGACCGACAGACGAGTCGGGACGCCACAGTCCCGTTTCCGTGCCGGGCACGCGATTCTCCATGGAAGCCGACGCGGTCATCGTTGCGGCAGGCCAGAAGCATGATGCCGGCGGTCTCGAGGGCATCCTTGACGGCACCGGCAAGATTTCGGTTTCAACCGCTTTTGCAACCGGCCAGACGGGCATCTTCGCCGGTGGCGACATGCTGAATCCTGGCTTCGCCACCAGCGCCATCGGCCAGGGGCGTAAGGCTGCCCGCGCCATCATGGCCTTTCTGCGGGGCGATGAAATCCGCCCGCCTTACATACCCACGCCCATCGAAGCCGGTGAGATGCGGCTCGATTATTATCAGATCCATCCCCGCAACGACAGCGCTGTCGAGGAAGTTGCGGCCCGTGCCCACGATTTTCGCGAGGTTAATCTGCCCCTGTCAGCAGACGAGGCCGTCGATGAGAGCCGCAGATGCATGAGCTGCGGGCGCTGCTTTGTCTGCGACCGTTGCCGTATCTACTGTCCCTGGGAGGCCATCAGCAAGGATCTGACTAGGCCCGTCGGTTACAACATGTTCACCGATTATGCCAGGTGCTCCGGCTGTTCCATCTGCGCCATGACCTGTCCCAGCCATTACATTCAGATGAATTTTGGCGCCTGAATCGGCGCCTGAACCGGCGGCGTTGACAACTTATAGGCCCAGTTATACGATAGCCCGGGGCGTGGCACATGTATTCTCCGGACTGCTTCCTTTCTTTTTTCTTCCGATGAGGTGTTCCGGGGTAGCCACCAATTATTGGCAATCAAACTTTAGGAAGGGGTGAGAATTGTGAAATTCGGAATTTTGGTGATGGAGGGACCGTATCAGCGCGAAGCTTCAGATACCGCCTATCAGTTCGCCAAAGCCGCTCTCGCCAAAGGGCACGAGATCCTGCGCGTGTTCTTCTACCAGGACGGCGTGTTGAACTCGACCAAGCTGATGGAGCCGCAGGCGGACGACCGCCATATCCAGAAGCAGTGGTCGGCGTTGGGAATGGAGAACAATATCGATTTCATTGTCTGCGTAGCCGCCGCCAAGCGTCGCGGCATCAACGATACCGTAACCGCGGAAGGCTTTACGATTGGCGGGCTGGGGATGCTGACAGAGCTTGCGATCGAAGCCGATCGCCTTGTCGAATTCAGAGCTTAGGAAGAGGTGAATATTAGTGAGTGAGGAAATGGCAAAACTTATGGTTGTGTTCCGTACGGCTCCGTACGGCTCCATCTATTCATTTGAAGGACTGGAAAACGTGCTCATCATGGGCGCCTACGACCAGGACGTCAGCGTGCTTTTCATCGATGACGGCGTGCTCGCCATCAAGAAAGGCATGGACAATTCTGCCACTGGCATCAAGGATTTCTCACCGACCTTCCGGGCTCTGGAAGCCTACGATATCGAGCAGATCTATATCGACAAGGAATCGATGGAATCTCGCGGACTTTCACTTGATGACCTGGTAATCCAGCCGGAGATCATCGAGGCCGGAGCAGTCGAGAAGATGATGGAGGAGCAGAAGAACTTCTTCATGTTCTAGAAAGGAGCAGCATGCTTCACCTGGTAAATAAATCACCGTTTGAATCAATGGCCCTCGAGGATTGCCTGCGGTACGCCTCCAAGGGCTCATCGATAATCCTTTATGAGGACGGCATCTACGCCGCCATGCCGGGAACGTCAGTAGCGGACCGGATGAGTGGCGTCGCCGCCGACTATAAGGTCTACGTCCTCAAGGAAGACCTGCTGTTGCGCGGCATCGACAAGGTGATGGATGGCGTCACCGAGGTCGATTACGCCGGCTTCGTGGGACTGGTCGAGGAGAACAAGACCGCTTCCTGGTAGAAACACTTCGTGGCATTTTGATCATTAGGGGATGCAATTCTTGGGTTATGCCGAGAGCCGCATCCCCTTCTGATTTCCCTTTATTCTCTAAATTCCAAAAATATCATACTTTTTACATTTGAAGATACAACCAATGGCTGATAGACGCCTAATTCAACTGTGTGATAGTGTTGCTCGCAGCTTCGTGGTAGATGAATCTTTTTCAGAAACCGCAAACGAAGGGGTGAACGTATTGTTCGCGACCGGTTGCTTTGTTTTGAAGCTCACGAAAAGATGGCGTCGTCGGTGCTTTCTGATCCTCTCGCTTTCTACCGTTTTCCTCTTCATCTTTTTTGCTGGCACCGCCTTGGCTGAAAATCCCGGTGACAAGTGGGTCTTTGGGGCAGATTCCCCCGTAACTTCGGAATCACATTGGCAGTCCTCTCCCGCGGTCAGTGGCGATCTCGCAGTCTGGGTGGATTATCGTCCTGCTGCCAACGGCAGTACCATGGGCAGAATTTATTACAGCCATCTCGATCAGGACGAGCCCGATGGCCAACCTCTGACTGAGGTCAGAGGAGAAGTAAGTCAACCCGACGTTAGTGGAAACCTCGTCGTCTGGTCTGAATATGTTTATCCAGCAGGAGACCAGATCTTTTATATGCACATCGGCGACGCTGCTCCAACAAGGCTTTCGCCTACGCAGGCCGGCCAGGGCCAACCCTCCATATACGGAACAAAAGTTGTCTGGACCGATTATCGTTCCGGTCAGGCAGACATCTATGTGAAGGATCTAGCAACCGGCATTGAGACGCCGGTCTGCACCGATCCTGATAATCAGGGGAGTCCAACCATCTATGGCGACTGGGTGGCCTGGGTCGATTACGGCGCGCCTGGTTTCATGCATCCAACCCGCAACGATATTTACGCCAGAAACATGAATGCGGGCGGAGAAATTCGGGTTACCTGGGATGGATATAGTGTTATGCAGGATGGTCCGGCTCTGGGTGGCGATGTTAACGGCGCTATGACTTTGGCTTATTACGCAAGTAACGATTCCACCGGCGCTACCAATGGTATCTGGGTCCAAAACCTGGACGATCTTGTAAACCAGAGGCCACCAAGCCGAATCTCTTCTGCCACAGCGGTGGCGCATCTTCGCTTAGACAACGACAAAGTGGTTTGGGGTGTCTGGGGTGGTGATCCCAAGCAAAACGTAAAACTCTATGATGTCTCGACCGGTACAACCCAGCAGGTCTCCGACGGTTCAAGTAATGCTACCATGCCTGACATCTCCTCCGGCCACATAGCCTGGCAGGACGACCGCAACGGTAATTCAGATATTTATCAGAACAAGCTGGGGGATACGGCACAGATGCTGGCGGACAGATATAGACCGGAGCTTCATTTTAAGCATGACATTAACTCATCCGACAGAACAGATTTTGAGCCACGAAATATACAGCTGATGCTTGATGTTCCTGGAACCAAGCTGGTTACTGATGATGGTGCTCATGAGATTTGGCATCCAACATTGCAGGTCTTGGCTAATAACCCGAATAGCAGTAATTATATTGATTTACCTGGAAGTCCCATCGACGCAAGCTGGGTGAGCTACAACAAACCCTATCTTGACCAGCTCGCTCAGGCAAATTACCCAATTACTTCATACTCCAGAGTTATTCAAAAAGTAGAAGGAACGAATCAGACTGTAATTCAGTATTGGTATTGTTACTACTTTAATAATTGGTTTAACAATCACGAGGGCGATTGGGAAATGTCCGAGGTTGTGCTGGATGATAGTTTATCTCCAGCGGCTATAACTCTCTCACAACACGATGCCGGTTTTACCAAGCATTGGGATGAGGCGGGAGTTCAAAAAAATGACACACACCCAATTGTTTTTGTGGCTTCGGGTTCGCATGCAAATTATTTTACAAAAGGGCAAATAACTATCTTAGATACACAAAGTCCTGTGGGTAATAATGATTGGACAGGTGACGCAAGTAATGCCTTACCGCAAGTTGATCTCGCAAGCCTTGCAGGTTCAGATGGCTGGGTTAATTATGCCGGCCACTGGGGCCAGCTGAAAGAACATGATTTTTGGTTGAACGTAGATAATGGTCCACCAGGCCCCGCATTTCAGGGTGATGCCTGGAATCAACCTTTAAGCTGGTCGAATGCTTCATCGGGGGACGGGTATTGGAGCGATAAAATCAAATCAGGGCTGGGATACGTAAATGACTTGATCTTTTCAGTATTTTCACCCGCTGATATAAATCTTTATGATGCTCAAGGCAATCACTTAGTCGGCAAAAATGCAGACGGCACCATTGATATGCCACCCGGTACTGAGTATTTTGAAAGAAGTGAAGATCATTCAAAAAATATTGTAGTCCATGGTAAAGATATCTGCGCTGGTTACGTTCTAAAGTTGACAGGAACAGGCGATGGCACTATGGATGTAAAAATTCAGCTTCCTGATTTTTCAGGTAACTTGGTTGATCGTGAGCAATACCTTGCTGTTCCGGTAATTTCTTCTCCAAATTCTTCTACCGAAGCAGAGATACAAATTAACTCCTCCAAGAACTTCGCCATGATCTTAGATGAAAATGGTGACGGTAACAACATACAAAAGCTGCCAGATGTGAGCGAAACTATCAATTCTGATTTTACAGCTCCAGCACAAATTACAGATTTATCAGCAGTAAACATCAATTCGGATTCTGTAGATTTTTCATGGACCGCTACGGGAGATGACGGTAGTAACGGTAGTAACGGTACTGCATCTAAATACGACTTGAGGTATTCGAGCACGCCAATCACTGAAGACAGCTGGCAATACTCAAAACCAGTTGGTAACTTACCGGTGCCGCAAGCAGCCAGTTCGACAGAAATCACAACTGTTCAAAATTTAACACCTGGAAATACATACTATTTTGGTGTAAAAACAATCGACAAGGCAAATCTTCAGTCACCGCTTTCCAATATAGCTTCTGTTACTATCCCCATAGCTTCAACCACAGCGGGAAGCGCTACCGCAGCTCCGGCATCACTAACCTCAATGAGTGTTTCAGCTCCCTACAACGCTGACGAGAATGCAAACGGCGCCGCATATATCCAGTACAAGCTTTCCACCGACGCTTCCTGGGCAGAGTACGGCACGGTTTCTCATCCCGAGACTAATGCCACCATTTCAGGCCTCACCCCCGGCGCCGCCTATGAGGTCTATATAACTTACGAAGATCCGGATGGAGTAACTGGAGCCGCGACCCAATTAATAAGTGGAATTCAACTGTCCGCAGCGCCCTCTGCCACCAATGTGCTTCCCACGGGCACTATCTTTGGAGGCGCAGCAACAATAACAGCGGACCTCTCTGCTGGCTATGGCATAAACCCCTCCTCTGTCAGCGTGACTCTTGACGGTAACACGCTTACTGGCTGTCAAGTTAATACAAGCTCTCTTTCATGCCCGGTTACGGGTCTTTCCTTCGGCCCCCACGTTATCGGCGGCTCTATAACCGATAGCGCCGGCAACACCGCCGTCGTCGAGGGCTCCTTTGAAGTTGGCGACAATACCGCACCTGTTGTAAGCGAAGTGTTACCCACAGCAACTGTCTACGGGACAGAGACCGTAGTTGGTGCCTCCTTTGCCGACCCGGGCATATCCGGCGGTATTAACTCTGCCTCCACCTACGTCTACCTAGACGGCAATCTCCTTGACGGCTGCACCGTAACCGATACCAATGCCTCCTGCGAGGTTGGCTCTCTTTCCGCGGGCTCTCACACACTTACAGGCTCAGTAGCAGATAACTCGGGAAACGCTACGCCCTTTGAAGGCTTCTTTGATTCAACCGAGTGGCAGCCTTCCGACGTTATCTACCAGTCGGGCCTTATACCTTCCCAGCCCAGCCTGTTTCAGCTTACCGATGGCAGGACGCTTCTGGTCTTTACCGAGCAATTTACCAAAGCACTCAAATACCGGGTATCTACCGACGGCATAAACTGGCAGATCCCAGCGGGTTCAACCGGCACCATCCCCTACGTAGCCGGAGTGCAGCCTAGTGTAACCCAGCTTCCTGGCGGCAAAATCGTCGTCTCCTACGCGGTTAGCGTCTATAACCCCTTCCAGGGCGGCTACTGGTACTGGAACGATAGAGTGGTTAGCTCCACCGATCTTATAAGCTGGTCGTGGCCAAGCGCATTTGTCTCAAACGCACTTACACCCACACCCACAGCGCTAGATAGCACCCATGTACTTGTAACTTACGCCAAGGAGACCGGGGGCTTCACCAGAAGCCTCTATGCCAAGAAGGGAACACTCACCGGCAGCTCGTGGAGCTGGGGCGCCGAACAGACAGTCTACGAGGACACCCAATATAACTCAAAGCCCAGCGTCATCAGCCTGGGTGGCAGTGAGCTGCTTTGCGCTTTCTACAAGGATACCGTCTACCACGAAAATCCGGCTGGCTTCACGGCAAGAGACATCTACGCAGTGCGCTCCCTGGATGGCGGCCTCACCTGGCAAAATCAGTCGCTCATCCCGTTATATACCGATGCCCAGACCGCCGACTTCTGGCCGACTCTCATAAAGCTAAACGATGGCAGGATCGTCTGCGCTTTTACTACGAGCAGCGCTGACCCCACCAAGTTTGATATCAAGATGGTGAGCTCTTATGACGGCGGCTTAAGCTGGGGAGGCGAAGAGACGATATCAGACCAACCATACTCAGAGACCTGGCCCGCCCTAGCACAGATGGCTGATGGCAGTCTCTTAGCTGTTTGGGACTCAGATGCCGGACAGGTCAGTGATGTCTATTACCTGTATTCGAGTCGGTTGGTGGGGCCCTAGGCCAATAGGCTTAAAAAAGTCAAGCCCTATTAATGAAGAGATGGCAAACTTAAATTAATCTATGAAAAAACCAAGGACCTTTGAGAAAATAATACTTTCAGCCCTTGCATTCATAGGTTTTGGATACCATATGATCGGCGTGGTGATCGGTATATTCCCTCTTGATGCGTTCAGTTATGCTAGGCATTCCTTGCTGGGTTTAGCTATTAGCAGTTGTCTTTTTTTGACATACATCATTCTCTTGATAGCCAATAAATTTTCGAGACTATGGGCTTGGAGCGCGTTTGGCTTGTTATTAGCAACAGTTTTTTTCATCACTTACTTGCAAGATATTACATATGCGTGACCGGTGGAATTTAGAAGGCCGTTTTTTCGAATGCCCGCGAATGCAATTCTTGGTTACATTCAAGAATCGCATCCCATTTCTGATTGCCGTGTTTTCCTACAAATACCGAATGACCCAGTCTTTATTAATGGTTGATGACCTAGTATATTTCATAAAATGAAGACTTTGAGCAGTGCTGAGAAATTAATATTATCAGCGTTAGCGTTAATAGGGTTTGTTTACCACCTAAGTTTCGTGCTATTCGGTCTTGGTCTTGCTGATAGTTACGCTAGGCAAATTTTGCCCGGATTATTTATTAATGCTTGTCTATTTTTAGGATACATTATTTTAATCACGGCAAGAAAGATTTCGAGTCTGTGGGCTTGGAGCTTGTTTGCGCTATTGATCGGACTCGTAGTCTTGGTCACTTATTTGCAACAAGGTGTTTTCAACCCCAGTTAGTTTGCCGCAATCTCTCTTTTCGCTTTCGACATGCCCAATGCAAAGACGAGACCCGCCCCCTGAATAAATAAAACCGGCAAGTTCGCCGGCTTCTTCATAGTGAGTCATTCCTGTCAACGCCCGATTGAAAATTGATCCCCCTGTGACCAGCCCAGAATATAAATATGAATCGAGCTCCCGTTTTTTATCACGAGCAAGTTTCCGCAAGTGATTTCAGTCGTCTGCGCTTTTACCGAGAGCGGTTTTCTAGAGGCGCAGATCTTCAAATATTCTTTAGTTGGCCCAGGTTCTCCCGCAGCAACGGCAGCAGGATCTCATCGGCGAGATTGATGATCTCCTCATACAGTCCACCGCAGCGCTTTGAGTTGGAAAACAGTTTTTCACGCAGATCCAGAATCTGCTTGTTGTCTGTCTTGAGCGAGCTGAGCGGGCCCCTGCTGATGGCGTCACGCTCCAGTGTCAGCAGCTTCCTCGATTCTGCGAAAAAAGGCAGCGTCAAGGACTGCAGGCGTTGAATTTTAACCAGCAAGTCACGGCCGGGTGTTTCCTCAGCTATCATCATCGAGCCGGACGCGCTGCGAGTCTTCATCAGTGCCGCCAGTTTCTTGAGCATCGCGTACAGCGTTGAATATTCAACTCCACGGACGCCGCGGCGCCATTGCAGGATCCAATCGTTGCGTTGGTACCAGAGATAATTCTTCTTGCCGAAATCGATCAACGCGCCGGCGGCGTCTAACAGTTCGTTGGCGACGCCCGAAGTTTCGATAGCTGTGGCCGCGGTGTGGCTCGAGGCATCAGCATCGGCTGCACATGAGGCTGCAGCAGCATCGGATGCACGTGAGGTTGGAGTGTTGCACACAGCTACTGGCTGGCCACCACCAAGATATTCCAGGATGTTCAACAGCACCCGATGGCCGGTCGTATCTCCCGGCGTCTCGAAATGAGGGTAAGACAGGAACACCTTGCCCTCCCCAAAAATGGTTTCGATGACGGCGGGTTCATCCCTGATGCGCTCAGGGTCGAGGTTGATGCCGTAACGTTCTTCCCAGAGCGCCCAGTTCATCGAGGGCAGTACTGGCAGGTCGGTGACATACGAGCCGACGCCGGGGTCGCCGTACCTCGCCAGGACTTCAGCCTCGCCGGCTTCATCGAGGGCGAATTGCCCCGGCCACCAGACATGGAATTCATTGTAACCGGCACAGCCTCGCCACATGGGGTGGTCCGGCGCTGACGGCGCCAGGGTTATACTGCCGCTCAAGCTGGGCAGCCGCACACTTGATGGAATCCGGCCGGTCCTGGTCAGCGACAGTCCATTCTCATGGCTGAGCGCCAGGCCGGCGCCGCCACAGACGCCGAAATAACTGCCGCCACTGGCGACAAACTCACGGATCCGCTCCCGGCCCTCATCACCGAGCGCCACGATCTTGTCGCTGGCCCAGCCTCCGGGGACGAAGAGCAGTGCGTAGTCTGAAAGTTGGCCGTCGCGAATATCTGCGGCAGTGACAAGATCGAAGGAGACCCCAAGTTCCCGGAAGGTATCGTAGGCGATCAGGCCCCAGAGGAAGGATTTATCCCAGAAGAAGGCGACTTTGGTTCCGGCCGTGGTCATGCAATGATTCTATAGTCTTTCCATGGGCTCAACGACGTCGGTAGCAGTGCCCGCTGTGGTACTGTCCGCTACGGCGCTTTCATCAATGGTCCGGGAATCCTCACCGATGATCTCATAACCAGCCGTTTCGACCTCATCTTCAGCCAGCGGCAGCCCCTTCTGGGCTCGGACCTCATCGATTTTGAGCAGCGGTTTTTCCAGCTGTCGCTTGCGGACACCGGTCATATCGTCGTAAGCCGTGTTCAACATCTCCAGGCGCTTGCCCAGAGTCTCGATCGCCTTCTGGTACAGGTCCCACTGCTTCTTGAAAGTGCCCAGCAGTTTGAGGATCTCGTTTGACGTCTGTTCCAGGGAAAAATTGTCCACCGCCTGGCGAACCACGGCCAGGACGGCAAACAGGGTCACTGGCGAGCAAAAGACGATTTTGTTCTTGAGGCCTTCATCCAGGATCGAGCTGTCATTTTCATGGATGAAGGCGTAGATCTGCTCGTTGGGAATGAACAATAGCGCGTAGTCCACGGTGCCGCCGGGGGGGTTGATGTACTCACGGCTTTTGACTTCCTTAACCTTGGATTTGACGTCGCGCAGGAAGTCCTTGCTGTATTTTTCCCGCTCCGGTTCGGTCTCGGCCTCGAGGAAGCGCATGTAATTATCCAGCGGAAACTTGGCATCCATGTTCAATACAAGGCCCTTGGGCAGGAAGAAGGTAAAATCGGGAATTTTCCCTTCGGCGTTGGCTTTCTGCTTCACGTAATTAACCTTTTCCACGAAGCCGGCCATGCGCAGCACGTCCTCCGCCATGCGCTCGCCCCACTGCCCCCGGGCCTTGGTGCTTGCCAGTGCCTCCCGCAGGGAATTGGTTGATTGTGACAGGGCCGTGTACTGCTGATTGGCAAGTTTCAGGTGCTGGGCCAGCTCGCCGAATTTCTGCTCGCGGTCTTTTTCGAGTGTGTTCATCAGGCTGGAGACATTTTCCAGTTTGGATGTCATTTCGCGCAGCTGCTGGTCGATCAGGCTCTTCTTTTCTCCCAGATCCTTGGCACCGGCGTCTCTTTCAAGTGCGAGCGTCGATTTGGCCAGTTTCATGAATTCCCCGGTGGACCGGTTGAGCGCCTCCAGCGACATGTCGCCGAAGGAAGCCTTGACGCCTCCCAGTATCGACTCGATTTCCGCCTGGCGCCTGGTCTCGTTCTCACGCATGACCTCAGCGGTGATTTCGCGGGTACTGTTGGTTCTCCAGAGCCCGGCGGCATAGGCCGCGGCCAAGCCCAGGCCGAATCCGATGACGAGCATTATTATTGCGACCAGCCAGGCCATGAGTCCTCCCTGGGGTTAGGAACCTTCGTTTTAGGATACAAACTCTTTCTTTGAAAAAGCCTATCACACGGTACGGACGGAACAAGGGGCAATACCGGTGATTGTAGCGCCGGCATCGGCCACCTGTTAGAATCCAAAAATCCATCAACGCGGTAATTTATAACCAAACCGGGTAAAAAAACTAACCTGCATACTTCACAAACGGGAGTGGATCTTGACAGAGGAAAAAAAAGATACCAGCGCAGCTTCCACAGAAAACAATGAAAACACCGAAAACACCGTCGAGCCGGTCGCTATCAATGTGCTCATGCACGAAATGCGGCAGTTCCCGCCCCCGCCAGAGTTCAGCAGCCAGGCGCATATCAAAAGCATGGAGCAGTACGAGGAGATTTACCGCCGTTCGGTCGATGATCCTGAAGGCTTCTGGGCTGAAATGGCGGAAGAGTATCTGGACTGGTACCGGAAATGGGACAAAGTCCTTGAGTACGATTTTAACAAGCCCGAAATCGCCTGGTTTATCGGCGGCCAGCTCAATGTCTCCTATAACTGTCTCGACCGGCACCTGACCGGTTGGCGCCGTAACAAGGCGGCTCTCATTTGGGAATCCGACAGCGGCGAGTACAAGACTTTCACCTATTCGCAGCTCGCTCTGGAAGTCAACCGGTTTGCCAACGTCCTGCTCAAGTACGGTATCGGCCGGGGCGACCGTGTCAGCATCTACCTGCCGATGATTCCCGAGCTGGCCATCGCCATGCTGGCCTGTGCGCGCATCGGCGCCATCCATAGCATCGTCTTCGGCGGTTTCAGCGCCGGTTCGCTGGCGGACCGCATCCGGGATTGCGGCGCCGTCATGCTGATCACCTCAGACGGCGGCATGCGCGGTGGCAAAGTCGTGCCGGTGAAGGCCAACGCCGACGAAGCGCTTAGAAACTGCCCGACTGTCGACAGAATGATCGTCGTCGAACGCATCGGCGGCGGCGCCACGCCCATGCAGGAGGGCCGTGACAGCTGGTGGCATGAGGAGATAGGCGCCGACGACATCCAGAATTACTGCCCGCCCGCGGAGCTGGACGCCGAGGACCCGCTTTTCATCCTCTACACCAGCGGCTCCACCGGCAAGCCCAAGGGCGTACTGCATACCACCGCTGGTTACCTGCTGTTTACGCATCTGACTTTCAAGTGGATCTTCGACTACAAGGAAGAAGATCTGCATTTCTGCACCGCGGACATCGGCTGGATCACCGGTC
>Ga0172371_10003143_pt1 | contig 25763 bp, 22 predicted proteins | sample Lak12m_FD_114543 | JGI IMG/M metagenome (GOLD analysis project Ga0172371, IMG submission 114543) | Freshwater microbial communities from Kabuno Bay, South-Kivu, Congo - kab_022012_12m | ecosystem: Environmental > Aquatic > Freshwater > Lake | place: Democratic Republic of the Congo: South-Kivu... | reverse complement strand
CGCTGGCGGCGATCACGGGCGGGGTGGTGGAGGAGTTGCCGATGATGTACTCGGTGTACGCCACACCGGATCCGATGCCTGAGCCACCGGCATCGCTGGCGGTGAAGGTGACCGTGACGTCGGTGTTGGTCCAGGTTCCAATACCGTTCGCGGTCACGACAGCACTGGCGGGCGAGCCGGAAGCGATCGTGCTCGGCGCCATGTTGTCGACGACGACGCCCTGACCGGGGATACCCCAGCCGATGGTCGCCTCGGACGAGTCAGCAGCACCCTTGGCTGCAGCAGCACTCGGCGCCTCGTCGAGCCACCAGTCGTGCATCGGGAAGCCATCGTTGCCGGCATAGTCGGAGCCGGTGACCCACACCGCGTACTCGGCGTTGTAGTACGGCTTGACCCAAATCTCGCCGCTGACATGCCAGCTGTAGTGGTCGAACGCGTTGATCTGGACGCTGAGGTCCTTCTGCTCCGACACGATGTTCGGGCTGACCCAGCCCTTCCAAGGCTCCCAGGCGCCGCCGGTCTCAGCGCTCTTCCACATCACGATCGCCTTGGGGCTGAAGTGAATCGGCATCTGCTGCTCAGGACCAAACGGGGTCCATGCAAAGTAGCCGGCCACACCCGAGCCACCATCGTCGATGATGTCGCCCGTGACCTTGATGTTGCTGGTGTAGTAGCCGCTCGAAGTGGCCGGCCACTGCCAGACGACATACGGGGCCTTGGTGTCGTAGCCGAAGGTGTCGTAGCTGTCGTTCTCCTGACGCTGACCGTACCTGTCGACGGCCCAGTGCTGAACCTGGTAGACGCCGTCAGCCGAGTAGCGCGGCTTCGGGTTGATGAGGGCGAACGGATTCGGCTCTTCGACGAGCGTGACGTCGTTGACGGGGCTCGTACTCGAGGTGCCCCACGGGACCCACGTGATCGGGGTCTGGACCACGGGCGCGTCGCTGTTCTTGGTCAGGACCCAGTGGGTGACACCCATGGACGCCGACCACTTCTGGTCGAACGTGCCGTACACGTCGCCAGGACCATGAAGGATGTCGTCGCCGTTCGTCCAGAGGATGTCGCCTCGACCAGGATGCCAGCCGGCATTCGGATCCAGGTCAAGGACCGAGATGGGCGGGCCGCTGAAGTCGAGGGTGACGATCTGTGAGCTGACGGACCCAGTGGTGAAGAGGATGTCTGCAGCGGTGCTGAAGACGGCTCTCACCTGGAACTGATCGTCGTCAAACCACGGGCCGGGCGGGGACGGGAGAGTGATGTTCTTGGACTGCGTGGTGCCGTTGGGGTAGCTAGACCAGCTGGTGGCGTCGTACCAGGTCGAGGACGGAAGCCTGCGAACCTGGAGTTTGACCCACCCTGCGGTGGCGCTGGACGAGGAGTAGGTCACCTTGACGGTGGTGTCAGTCGCGAACATGTCTCCGTTGTTCACGACGCACGTGTCGGTCGCGGCCAGTGCCACGGCGGGCACGACGGCCATGACCAGCATGGCCACCACCACCGCAAGGAGGATCACTCCTCTCTTACTCCGACGTTTCGGTTGCTGCATGTTACGACCTCCTGAATGGTTCAACACGATGGCTTTTGAGCCAAGCTGACGTGGGATGGTGCACCCACGGGGACGCATGTGTTCTCACGACACGACCACCTCCTAGGCTCGCTTGCAGAGCGCTTCCCGCCCGAGTCGGGGCCATGCCTGACCCTCTTGTGCGCCCCGTCTGTCGCTGCACGAACAGTCGGCGCGCCCCCTCTTGGACTGCCTCCACACAAGTGAAGACTCTATAACGCGCACGTCATGGGAGTCTAGTTCGACCCCGTGGACGATGGCTGTATAGGTGGTCGGTAGGGGGGTTCTCAAGGTCGAGCGACCTCCAGATCGACTCTTTCAGGTGTCTCTCTACAACGCGAGCCTCGTGTTTCCTTCTCCGGCAGTAGCAGTCACCTCCTTGGTAGGACACACAAGAAACGCTCTTCGAGGGGGATACTTTGCGGCCCCTCCTTGCCGTGGGCAGGCCTTCCGGCCCGGCCCGTTGAGGCACTCTACCCTCTGGTGTTCGCCGGCGCAACACGCTACTTCGAAATCCTTCATCCCGGCGCAAGATGTCCGAATGGGACGTGAGCGTGCCCGGGAGGGCCCCCCCGCGAAGCCCAGGAGCGCCCTGGGAGAATCGCGGCGCGTGGACCGAGCGTCATCTCTCGCGCGCCCTCGCGCGCGTGAGTAAGTAGCGCGGGCTCCGGGCGCCGCGCCGGCGGGCGCAAGGGCTCGCTCCCGATCAGGACGCCGACGATGCGCCCGGGGCGCGGGCGAAGCCGCCCGCAGGGCAGCCCCTCCCGCGCCCCGGGCCCTCACTACCTGATGGCGGCCTCGCCGCGCTCGTTGGTGCGCGTGCGCACGGCCTCGTCAACCGGCAGGACGAAGATCTTGCCCTCGCCGATCTGGTTGCTCTTCAGCGACGTTTCGATGGCGTCGACGATGCGCTCCACGTCACCATCGGGGACGACCATCTCGACCTTCATCTTGGGGTGGAACCTGTACTGGCCCGGCTTCACCTCTTCGCCGCGCGTGAACCCACGCTGCACGCCGAAGCCCTTGACCTCGGCCACCGACATGCCAACCACGCCCTCGACGGCCAGAGCCTCTGCCACCATGTCGAGGTTGTAAGGCTGGATGTAGCACTCGATCTTCTTCATGCTCGCCGCTCCTTCTCGAGCCGCCGCGGCGGTGCCGCGGAGGCGTGTGCACAACGATCTGCCTGTGCTTCGTCCTTCCCGCCGGAGCGTCAGATGACGCCCTGGTCGAGCATGGAGTCGGCGACCTTGAGGAAGCCGGCGATGTTGGCGCCCGCCACGTAGTTGCCCTTCATGTCGTAGGCCGCGGCCGCGTCGACGCACTGCTTGTGGATGGCCTTCATGATGCCGCGCAGACGCGCGTCCACTTCCTCACGGGTCCAGTTGAGGCGCAGGCTGTTCTGCGACATCTCAAGGCCGGAGGTGGCCACGCCGCCGGCGTTGGCGGCCTTGCCGGGACCGTAGAGAATGCCCTTCTCGACGAACAGCTCGACGCCCTCAGGAACCGTCGGCATGTTGGAGCCCTCGGACACGACCGAGACTCCGTTGTCGAGGAGGTTCTGGGCATCCTTGGCGTTGATCTCGTTCTGCGTGGCGCTGGGGAAGGCGCAGTCGGCCTGGTGCGTCCACAGCGGGTTGTGCTCGCGCTCCTTGTCGGCTGGCGTGAAGACGGCGCCCGGGTAGGCGTCGGCGTACTCCTTGACGCGGCCGCGCTTCACGTTCTTGAGCTCCAGGATGAAGGCGAGCTTGGCCCGATCGATGCCGGCCTCGTCGTAGATGTAGCCGCTCGAGTCGCTGAAGGTCACCGCCTTGCCACCCAGGTCGATGATCTTCTCCATGGTGTACTGGGCCACGTTGCCGGAGCCGCTCACGAGGCACTTCTTGCCTTCGAGAGTCTCGCCGCGCGTGGCGAGCATCTCGGCGGCGAAGTACACCGAACCGTAGCCGGTGGCCTCCGGGCGGATCAGCGAGCCGCCCCAGTTGATGCCCTTGCCGGTGAGCACGCCTGTGAACTCGTTGCGCACGCGTTTGTACTGGCCGAACAGGTAGCCGATCTCACGGCCGCCCACGCCGATGTCGCCGGCCGGCACGTCGGTGAACTGCCCGATGTGGCGCTGCAGTTCGAGCATGAACGACTGGCAGAAGCGCATGACCTCGTTGTCGCTCTTGCCCTTGGGGTCGAAGTCGGACCCGCCCTTGCCGCCGCCCATCGGCAGGGTGGTGAGCGAGTTCTTGAAGACCTGCTCGAAGGCGAGGAACTTGAGCAGCCCGAGGTACACGGATGGATGGAAGCGCAGGCCGCCCTTGTAGGGGCCGATGGCGCTGTTCATCTCGATGCGGAAACCGCGGTTGACCTGCACCTCCCCGGCGTCGTCGATCCAGGGGACACGGAACACGATGACGCGGTCGGGCTCGGCGATGCGCTCGAGGATCTTCATCTTGCGGTAGGCGGGGTTCCTGTCGATCACGACCTCGAGCGACTCGGCGACCTCCTGAGCTGCCTGGTGGAACTCGGGCTCCGCCGGGTTCTTGGCCTTGAGCTCGGCCATGAAGTCGTTGACGAATGTACTCATGTAGTGCCTCCCCTGGGGCGACGCGGGTGTGGATGGCGCATGGGGCCCGCCCACGCGCCGCACGCAGGGCGGGCCCTGCGCACGGCATCGGACGCGGCGCCGCGAGTATATGCCGCGGCCTTCCACCCCGCAGGTGCCATCTGGGCCAGACTTGGCCGAAGAACGTTTGCCTTGAAGTACATTATGGAGTGCAAGAGAGGGTCGCTTGACCGTGATGCGGCCACGAGCAGGTCAAGTCGCGCCGGAGGCGGCCGGAACGCTGCGGAGGCCGCCGCGCCGTGGGTCCTTGTCCGTTAAGTACAAGCCAGACCGCCCGACTGAGCCCCATGGCCCGACAAATTGACGAGGCCGCAGGCCGCTCCTATAGTTTGACTACCGCTTGTGAAATGGAGCGCGTGGGCGCCCCCCGTCGGTCGGCGCGTCCACGCCCGCACGGCCCAGCGCTGCGCCCGTCGCGGGCGCCAGGAAGGAGTGGCACCGATGGCTCTCAGGACGCCCGAGGAGTTCATCCAGAGCATCGCGGACCTGCATCTGCAGATCTACCTGTTCGGGGAGAAGGTCGACGACTACGTCGACCACCCCGTGATCCGCCCCAGCATCAACTGCATCGCGATGACCTACGAGCTGGCCCGGCGGCCGGAGTACGCCGACCTCATGCTCGCCACCAGCCACCTGAGCGGCGAGACGGTCAACCGCTTCACCCATATCCACCAATCGACCGACGACCTCGCCAAAAAGGTCAAGATGCAGCGCCTGCTGGGGCAGAAGACGGGCTCGTGCTTCCAGCGCTGCGTCGGCATGGACGCCATCAACGCGCTGTACTCGGTCACCTACGAGACCGACCAGGCGAAGGGGACGGACTACCACGCGCGCTTCAAGGAGTACGTGCGCTTCCTGCAGGACAACGACCTGGTCGCCGACGGCGCCATGACCGACCCCAAGGGCGATCGCAGCCTGCCGCCGCACCAGCAGCCCGACCCGGACGTGTACGTGCACGTGGTCGAGCGCCGCGAGGACGGCATCGTCGTGCGCGGCGCCAAGGCCCATCAGACGGGCGCCTGCAACTCGCACGAGGTGGTCGTCATGCCCACCGTCGCCATGCGCGAGGGCGATGAGGACTTCGCCGTGAGCTTCAGCTGCCCGGCCAACGCGCCCGGCATCTCGTACATCTACGGGCGCCAGAGCTGCGACACGCGCAAGCTCGAGGAGAGCGACCTGGACGTCGGCAACATGCGCTACGGCGGCCAGGAAGCGCTGATGGTCTTCGACGACGTGTTCGTGCCGTGGGAGCGCGTGTACCTGTGCGGTGAGATCGAGTTCAGCGGCGCGCTCGTGGAGCGCTTCGCCGGCTTCCACCGTCAGAGCTACGGCGGCTGCAAGGTCGGCGTGGGCGACGTGCTCATCGGGGCCGCCGCCCTGGCCGCCGACTACAACGGCGCCGCCAGGGCCAGCCACATCAAAGACAAGATCATCGAGATGACGCACCTGAACGAGACGCTGTTCTCGTGCGGGCTGGCCTGCTCCTATGAGGGCGTGCAGATGCCGTCCGGCAACTTCCAGATCGACATGCTGCTGGCCAACGTCTGCAAGCAGAACGTGACGCGCTTCCCCTACGAGATAGCGCGCCTCGCCGAGGACATCGCCGGCGGCCTCATGGTCACCATGCCTTCGGCGCAGGACCTGGCCGACGAGAAGATCGGCCCCATCGTCGAGAAGTTCCTCGTGGGGCAGTGCGACACGCCGACGATCGACCGCATGCGTATCCTCAGGCTCATTGAGAACCTGACCCTTGGGGCCGGCGCCGTCGGCTACCGCACCGAGTCCATGCACGGCGCCGGTTCGCCGCAGGCTCAGCGCATCATGATCTCCCGCCAGTCGAACCTGAACCACAAGAAGGAGCTGGCGAAGGCCATCGCCGAGGTCGGGAGGCCGTGGGCCAAAGACAGGCTCAAGACGCCCACGGCGGTGCGCGCCGACTGAGATGACGGCGAAGGGGCAGCCGCCGTCCGCACGCCCGGCGGTCGTGTTCTGCGGCGGGTGCAACCCGCACATCGACCGCACGGCGGTCGCGGACCAGCTGCCCCTGGACGACCCCGGCGTACGCACAGATGCGACCGTGCAGCTCAGCGGCTGCCCGCGCGCATGCGCCTCGGGACACAGACTGACGAACAGCGCTGCCATCGAGACGGCCGAAGGGGCGACCGGTGACGACGATGCACCTGTGGTGGTCGTCGCCGGCGAGCTGGTGGACGGCGTGCCGACGCCCGCCGCCGGCATCGCCGCGGCCGTGACACGCAAGCTCAAGGAGTGACGGGGATGGACTGGAGGGGCGAGTACGAGCGCAAGCGCGCCACCGCGGCGGAAGCCATGCGGTGCGTGAAGTCCGGCGACCGGGTGGTCTTCGCCCACGCCTGCGGCGAGCCGCTCGACCTGGTCGACGCGCTCATGGCGCGCGCCGGCGAGCTCGAGGACGTCGAGATCAACCACATGGTGGCGATGGGCAAGGGCGAGTACACCAGGCCCGAGCACGCCGCCTCGTTCTTCCACAAGTCGCTGTTCGTCGGCGCCTCGTCGCGCGAGGCGGTCAAGGACGGCCGCGGGGACTACATCCCGGTGTTCTTCCACGACATCCCCAGGTTGTTCTGCGAGGGCTACCTGCCGCCCGACGTCGTCCTCGTCCACGTCTCCCCGCCCGACAAGCACGGCTTCTGCTCGTTCGGCATCTCCGTGGACTACACCAAGCCGGCGGCCCAGGTCGCGAAGACCGTGGTCGCCCAGGTGAACCCGAAGATGCCGCGTACCCACGGCGACTCCTTCATCCACGTGGACGAGATCGACATCGTGGTGGAGAGCGACCAGGACATCATCGAGTTGCAGCCGCCGAAGATCGGCCCCGTCGAGGAGGCCATCGGCCGGCACATCGGTACGCTCATCGACGACGGCGCCTGCCTGCAGCTGGGCATCGGCGGCATCCCGGACGCCGTGCTCGCCTTCCTGCACGAGAAGAACGACCTCGGCATCCACACCGAGATGTTCAGCGAAGGCGTGGTGGACCTCTACAACGAGGGCGTCATCACCAACGCCAACAAGGCCGTGAACCGCGGCAAGATGACGGCGACCTTCTTGATGGGCACGCGCCGCCTGTACGACTTCGTGGACGACAACCCGGCCGTGAACATGTTCCCGGTGAACTGGGTCAACGACCCGTACATCATCGGGCAGAACGACCGCGTCGTGGCCATCAACTCCGCCATCCAGGTGGACGTCATGGGCCAGGTCGTGGCCGACGCCATGGGCGCCCACCAGTTCACGGGCATCGGCGGCCAGGTGGACTTCGTACGCGGCGCCGCCCGCAGCCGTGACGGCAAGGCGATCATCGCCTTGCCGAGCACGGCGAAGAAGGGCGCCGTGTCCCGCATCGTCGCCGCCCTCGCCCCCGGCACAGCCGTCACGACGATGCGCGCCGACGTGGACTACATCGTCACCGAGCACGGCGTCGCGCACCTGCGCGGCCGCGGCCTGCGCGAGCGCGCCGAGGCCCTCATCGGCATCGCCGACCCGGCCTTCAGAGACCAGATCCGGGCGGACGTCGCCGCGGTCTACGGACCCGGCCGCCTCCCCCGCCACCCACGCAGCGAGGAGCGCTGAGAGCCATGGAGCACGTCCACAACGAACCCGAACCGCGCATCATCTCGTCCGCGACCGGCCAGCCGCCGGAGATGCGCCGTGTGGAGCGCAAGATGCGCATCCACCGCCAGCCGAAGACGCTCATCACCGGCGTCGGCGCGGTCGACCAGCTCGGCATCGAGGCGAAGAAGCTCAACGGCTCCAAGGTCCTCGTCATCACCGACCAGGGCGTGAGCGAGTGCGGCATGTGCGTCGACGTGGAGCGCCCGCTCGTCGAGGCCGGGCTCGCGGTGGACTTCTACGACAAGGCCGTGCCCGAGCCGCCGATGTCGACCATCGAGGAGATCGTGCGCATCGTGGAGCAGGGCGGCTACGACCTCATCGTCGGCTTCGGCGGCGGCTCGCCCATCGACGTCGCCAAGGCCGCGGCCGTACTGCCGCACACCGGCGACACCGTGTATGATTACGTGGGCATCGACCAGGTCAAGAAGAAGGGCCTGCCCATCATCGCCGTGCCCACCACGGCCGGCACCGGCTCCGAGTGCACCGCGATCGCCATCTTCGCGAACGAGAAGCTCAACGTGAAGCAGGGTCTCGTGAGCCCGTTCCTCATGCCGAACGTCGCGCTCATCGACCCCGCGCTCACCGTCAGCTGCCCGCCCAACGTCACCGCCGCGTCGGGCATGGACGCCCTCATCCACAACATCGAAGCGTACACGTCGGTCAACGCGACCATGCACACCGACTCGCTCGCCTATGAGGGCATCAAGCTCATCAGCCAGAGCATCCGCACGGCCGTGTACGACGGCACCAACATGTGGGCCCGCGACGCCATGGCGATGGGCTCCATGATGGGCGGCATCGCCTTCGGCAACGCAGGCGTCGGCGCCGTGCACGCGCTCTCGTATCCCATCGGCGGCATGTTCCACGTGCCGCACGGTGTGGCCAACACGATGGTGCTGCCGTGGGCCATGGACTTCAACAAGCTCGCCTGCCTGCGCTGGATGCGCCAGGTCGGCGAGGCCATGGGCGAGAACATGATGGGCCTGAGCGACCGCGAGGCGGCCGACAAGACCGTCGCCGCCCTGCGCCTGCTGGCCGACGACCTCGGCGTGCCGCAGTACCTCAGCGACGTCGACATCCCCGAGTCCGCCATCCCCGATCTCGTGGAGGGCGCCAAGACGCAGGCGCGCCTGTGGAACAACAACCCGCGCAAGTACACGCCGGAGGACATGGCGCAGGTCTACCGCAACATGGCGGTACGGCCGGGCGCCGAGCCTGCCTGACCCAGCGTAACGCGAAGCGGGGCGGGTGACGATGCATCGTCACCCGCCCCGCTTCGTCGTGCGGGCACCGGCGCGCGGCCGTCAGCCGCAGAGCACCTCCGCCACGCCGGCCAGCGTGGCCTCGATGTCGGCGTCGTCGAGGTCAAGGTGGGTCACGAAGCGCACCGACCACGGGCCTTCGTCGAGACACATGATGCCGTGCTCGCCGAGCCTGGCGACCACGTCGGCAGCCCTCATCCCGGTGCCCTTCGTGCCGGCGAAGACCATGTTGGTCTGCGCCTTGGCGAGGTCCACCGAGAGGCCGGGCACCTGCGCGAGGCCCTCGGCCAGGCGCCGGGCGCGCCGCTGATCGTCGACCATGCGCTCCACGTTGTGCTGCAACGCGTACAGGCCGGCGGCGGCGATGAAGCCCGCCTGGCGCATGCCCCCGCCGTAGAGCTTGCGCGCGCGGCGGACGAGCAGCATGGTCTCTTCGTCTCCCACGAGCACCGACCCGATCGGGGCGCCGAGCCCCTTTGACAGGCAGACGCTGACCGTGTCGAAGCACGAGGCGTACTCCGCCGCCGTGATGCCGGTGGCGGCCACGGCGTTGAACAGACGGGCGCCGTCGAGGTGCATCTTGAGGTCGTGGCGGTCGCAGAGGTCGCGCACGGCGCGGATGTGCTCGATGGGCAGCACCACGCCGCCGCAATGGTTGTGCGTCTGCTCGAGGCACACGAGACGCGTGGGCGCCCAGTGGACGTCGGCGTCGGTGTGGACGTACTCCTCCATCTTCTCCAGGTCGAGTGTGCCGTCGGGCGAGTCGAACACGCGCAGCTGCAGCTGGCTGAGTGCCGACGCGCCGCCCTGCTCGTAGAAGAAGATGTGCGCCTGGGCGTGCAGGAACACCTCGTCGCCGCGGCGCGTGAGGGCGCGCAGGGCGGCCTGGTTGCACATGGTGCCGGACGGGAAATAGAGGCCGGTCTGCTTGCCGAGGAGCTGCGCCGCGTGCTCCTCGAGGGCGAGAACGGTGGGGTCGTGGCCGAGGACGTCGTCGTCCACCTCGGCCGCGAGCATGGCTTCCTTCATCTGTGGGGACGGGCGCGTGACGGTGTCGCTGCGCAGGTCGATGGTCCTCATGTCACCTTCCTTGCGGCGCCGGGGTGCGGCGGCCGGTGTGTGGGTTGGTGCGGATGCGCCCGCCGAGCGCGGCGAGGCGTGGTGAGGCTATACCCGCTGCGGGCCGGCGGCCAGCCGCCGCAAGCGGCGCCGCTCGTGGCGCAGGCGGCGCCGCTCCCGCCGGCCGCCCGGGACCTGCAGTTCGCGGCCACGCGGGCCGCCGGCCGGCGCGAGGCCGTTGCCGGCGGCCAGCGACGCCAGCACGTTGCCGGCCACGATCGCGAGCAGTCCGCCGAACAGGAGCAGGACCCTTGCGGGCGGCGCCGGCGTCCAGAAGATGGCGACGTTGTCGGCGATCTCCTGCCCCAGGTGGAAGTCCCTGGGCCAGTGGATGAAGAAGCGCCCGTGCCTCGTGCCGGCCAGCACGAGCCCGGCGTTCTCGAGGGCAGTGGCCTGCTTGCCTGGGTAGTCGACCCAGATGTGGTCGAAGCTCACGCGCAGGCTGTTGGGGATGCCTTTGGCGGTGAGGATGCTGGCGAGCGCGAGGGCGCGGCTCTCGCAGTCGCCGCGCCCGGCGGAGAGCGCCTCGGCCGCCGTGGGGAAGTACCACGGCACGCCGGCCGACTGCCAGTCGTAGTCATACGGTACCTGGCGGTCGAGCACGTAGGCCTCGATGGCCCTGGGGTCGTCGGGGAGCCTGGCGGCGATGGCCCGCGCCGCCACGGGGTCTGGCCGCGGCGCGACCGTGTTGCGCACGCTGCGCACGAGCACCGCCGGGTCCGGGTACAGCACCACCAGGACCCAGGAGAGCGCCAGGAAGAAGAGGAGCAGCCGCGGGAACCTCATGACCTCATGATACCCGCGCCCGCCCGGGGCGCGACCCGGCCGCGATATACTCCGGGACCATGAACGCCACGCGGCCCACCCTCCCCCAGCGGGTGACCGCGGTCCTTCGGGCGCGCCAGTACGTCGTCTTCTTCGCCATCGGGCTGTTCGCCCTCGATCTGGCGGCCCCCATCCTCTCCGGCTGGATGCGGCTCGGCGGTCCCTTCTCGCAGATCATGTACGACAGCTGGGGGCCACTGGCCGACTCAATCGCGGCGCGCAGCGCGCTCATCGGCGGAGTGTGGCTGGTCTCTGTGCTCGTGGTCACCTGGCTGCGCGCCGGCTACATCCGCTCGCTCGCCGGCCCCGTCCACTTCCGCCCAGCGGGTGGCCGTCAATTCGCAAGCCTCCTCGTGTTCCAGGTGTTCCTGGAGATCGTGGGCGCACTGGGAGCGTGGGGTATCGTGCTCGCGGGAGACCGGGCCCTGCCGGCCAACCTCGTGGCGTTCGGCCAGCTGGCCGTCTACTTCGCCGTGATGTATGCGGACTACCTCATCGTGCTGGCGAGCGTCGGGCCGCTGCGCGGCGTGCGCCTCTCGCTGCGCATGGTGCGCCTGCACTTCCTGCTCTCGGCCGCGCTGCTGCTTGTCGTCACGCTCATAGGGCAGCTCTCCGCCGGGCTGTTCACCACCGACGTCCTCAGCAGCCTGGGGCGTGCCCTGCCTATGCTGCTCGTGCAGTGCGTGCTCATGGGCGCCGTGGTCTTCGTCGCCGACGTCGTCTTGGTGGTGCTGATCCAGGACGCGTTCGAGAGCGGCCGGCTGAGGATCACGACGCGGGCGTCCGCGGCCACGGACTCCTCGGAAGCAGCGTGGGACGAAGAAGACTCACCTTCGACGAGAGGGTGATACCTCAGTTCACTCCCACTCGATGGTGCTCGGCGGCTTGCTCGAGACGTCGTACACGACGCGGTTGACCTCGGGCACCTCGTTGATGATGCGCGAGGCCAGGGTCTCGAGCAGGTCGTAGGGGAGCCTGGCCCAGTCGGCCGTCATGGCGTCGTCGCTGGTGACGGCCCTGATGGCGATGGGGTAGCCGTAGGTGCGCTCGTCGCCCTGCACGCCGACGCTGCGGATCACGGGCAGGATGGCGAAGCACTGCCACAGCTCGCGATAGAGGCCCGCCTTGCGGATCTCCTCCTGCACGATCGCGTCGGCGCGCTGCAGTACGTCCACGCGCTCGCGCGTGATCGCGCCGATGATGCGGATGGCGAGGCCCGGACCCGGGAACGGCTGCCGCCAGACGATGTGCTCCGGCAGCCCGAGCTCCTCGCCGACGGCGCGGACCTCGTCCTTGAACAGCCAGCGAAGCGGCTCGACGAGCTCGAAATCCATCTTCTCGGGAAGGCCGCCCACGTTGTGGTGGCTCTTGATCTTGGCGGCCTGCCCGGTGCCGCTCTCGATCACGTCGCTGTAGAGCGTGCCCTGCACAAGGAACTTCGCGTCGGTGAGCTTGCGCGCCTCCTCCTCGAAGCAGCGGATGAACTCCTCGCCGATGATCTTGCGCTTGCGCTCGGGCTCGGTGACCCCCTCCAGCTTGCCGAGGAAGCGATCGCTGGCGTCGACGGCCACGAGGGAGATGTGGAACGTGCCCGAGAAGGTCTCGACCACACGCTCCGCCTCACGCATGCGCATCATGCCCTGGTCGACGAAGACGCACGTGAGACGGTCGCCGATGGCCTTGTGCATCAGCAGGGCCGCCACCGACGAGTCGACGCCACCGGAGAGGCCGAGGATGGCCTTGTTCTCGCCGACGCGCTCGCGGATCTCCCTGATGGACTCCTCGATGATGGAGGCCGGCGTGAACGTGGGCGCGCAGTGGCAGGCCTTGTAGAGGAAGTTGCGCAGCACCTCCATGCCCTTGGGCGTGTGCACCACCTCGGGGTGGAACTGGACGGCGTAGAAGCCGCGCAGTGGCGCCTCCATGGCGGCCACGGGGGCTCCGCCGCTGGCGGCCAGCACCTCGAAGCCGGGCGGCGGCTCGGTGATGCTGTCGCGGTGGCTCATCCAGCACTGCTCCTCCGCACGCATGCCCTCGAGGAGGAGGCCGGGCGTGATGACGCTGAGCGTGGTCTTGCCGAACTCACTGAGGCCCGTGCGCGTGACGGTGCCGCCGAGGGCGAGGGCGATGGCCTGGGCGCCGTAGCAGATGCCCAGCACCGGGATGCCCAGCCTGAAGATCTCGGGGTCGACCTGCGGCGCGTCCTCCACGTACACACTCATGGGGCCGCCCGACAGGATGATGCCCTTGGGGGCGTGCTCGCGGATGCGCTCGATGGGCGTGTCGTGTGCGATGAGCTCCGAGTACACGCGGCACTCGCGCACGCGGCGCGCGATGAGCTGGCCGTACTGTGCCCCGAAGTCGAGCACGAGGACGGTGTCGAACCCCTTAACCTCAGGCGTACCCTGCGCCACGCTGGTCTCCCTTCCTCCGGGCTCAGCCCATGCCGACCTCTTGCTCCTTCTGCAGCTTCTTGCCCTCGGACATGAGCGCGGGGGCCACCATGACCTCGGCCTTCTGGAACGACTGCAGCGTCTCGTAGCCGCACGTGGCCATGCTGGTGCGCAGGGCGCCGAACAGGTTGAGGGTGCCGTCGTTCTCGTGCGCAGGGCCGAGAAGGATCTCCTCGAGGGTGCCCTTCTCCCCCGCCTTGACGCGCGTGCCGCGCGGCAGCTCGGGGTGGAAGGTGGCCATACCCCAGTGATAGCCGCGGCCGGGCGCTTCGCTGGCCGCGGCCAGCGGCGAGCCGATCATGACGCCGTCGGCGCCGAGGGCGATGGCCTTGCTCACGTCACCGCCGGTGCGCATGCCGCCGTCGGCGATGACGTTGCAGTACTGCCCGGTCTCGAGCAGGTGCTGCACGCGCGCCGCCGCGGCGTCGGCGATGGCGGTGGCCTGCGGCACGCCGATGCCGAGCACGCCGCGCGTGGTGCAGGCGTGGCCCGGGCCGACGCCCACGAGCACGCCGACCGCGCCGGTGCGCATGAGGTGCAGGGTCGTGGAGTACGAGGCGACGCCGCCCACGATGACCGGCACGGGGCATTCGCTGATGAACTTCTTCAGGTCGAGGGGCTCGACCTTGCTGCTCACGTGCTCGGCCGACACCACCGTGCCCTGGATGACGAGCACGTCGAGGCCGGCGTCGAGCGCCACCTGGAAGTACTCCTCCACGCGCTGCGGCGTGAGCGACGCCGCCGCCGGCACGCCGCCGTCCTTGATCTCCTTGACACGCCTCGCGACCAGCTCGGCCTTGATGGGCTCTTTGTAGATCTGCTGCATGGTCCGCGTGGCGGTCTCCTTGGGGAGCCCGGCGATGCGGTCGAGCTGCTCGTCAGCGTTGGCGTACCGCGTCTGCACACCCTCAAGGTTGAGCACGGCGAGGCCGCCGAGCCTGCCCATGGTCACGGCGAACTTCGGGTCGACCACGCCGTCCATGGCCGAGGCCAGGCACGGGAGCTCCAGCGTGTGGGACCCGAGCTTCCAGCTGATGTCCACGTCCTCGGCGTCGCGGGTACGGCGGCTGGGGACGATGGCGATGTCGTCGAACCCGTAGGCGCGGCGGCCCTTCTTGCCGCGGCCGATCTCTACTTCCATGGCGTCCTCCTCGGGGGCGCGGGGCGCGTGGCGCGACTCTGACTCCGGATACACAAAAGACCCGGGCACGGGCGTACCGGGGTCTCTGGGCGCTGGTGGCGTGCTCTGCGGGCTGCTGTCTCTCGTGTCAACGTCCTAGGACTGTACCAGCGGGCATGGGGGCGGCGCAACAAGGCGCGCCGCACCGCGACGGAGGCTCGCGGAGGCCGGCCGGCGCAGCACCGGCCGTCGCGCAGGGCGCCGGCGCGAGCGCCGCGACGGGCGCGGCGTCAGGCGCGTGCGTCGATGAGGTGGAGCTCCATCCCCTTCACGATCGCCTCGGCGCGGCTGCGCACGCCGAGCTTGCGGTAGATCGCGGAGATGTGGTTCTGCACCGTCTTCTTGCTGAGGAAGAGCTCGGAGGCGATCTGCGCCGGGGAGCGCGGCGTCGCCAGCAGGCGCAGGATCTCGAGCTCACGGTCGGTGAGCTCCAGCCTGCGCTGCTCGTAGGCGCCGGGGGCGTAGTCGAGCTGGCGGATGCCCTCGCCCAGGTTGGCGGCCACGCCGGTGCTGAGCACCGTGCCGCCCTTGACCACGAGGTCGATGGCGCCGAAGAGCTGCTCCGGCTCAGCGTCCTTGGCCACATAGCCGCGGGCGCCCGCCGAGATGGCACTGAACAGCGCGTCCCTGTCCTCGCGCGCGCTGAGGATGATGACTTTGACGTCGTCGCCCCGCTCGCTCAGGCGGCGGGCGACGTCCAGGCCGCTCATGCCGGGCATGGAGATGTCGAGGAGCAGCACGCACCCGGGGTTCTCGCCCACGCTCGCGATGGCCTCGTCGCCGCCGGCCGCCTCGGCCACCACTTCGTACCCCTCGGCCTCGAGGAGCTGCCTGAGCCCCTGCCGGAACAGACCGTGGTCGTCCGCGATGATGACGCGTCCCTTGTCTGTCATTGAGTCACCACCAGGAGTGAGACGAGGTCCAGGAAGGTCTCGACCTCGAAGGGTTTGGGCAGGTACCACGCCTGCCTCCCGCGCACTTCCGCGAGCGCACCGCCCGCGCCTTGATAGCCGCTGGCCAGCAGCACCGGAACGCCCGCGGGCAGCTTCTTCGCGATGTCGACGCCCGACTGCCCAGGCAGCTGGAAGTCCAGGACCGCACAGCGCCAGGCGATGTGGCGACGCGGCACGTCGCGCCCCGCGCCGACCGCGGTGACCACCGCGCCGCACGACTCGAGCGCCTCGACCTCCGCGGCGCGGATGGCCGCGTCGTCCTCGACGACGAGGATCGGGACACCCGCGAGCCGCCCGCGGTCCGGCAGCGGGAGGGTCACGATGAACTCCGCGCCCCCGCCACGGCGGTCCTGGGCGCAGATGCTGCCGGCGGCCGCCTCGACGAGCGACTTGACCAGCCACAGGCCGAGGCCGGTGCCACTGGCCTTGGTGCTGAAGAAGGCCGCGAACACGTCGCCGGACGGCAGGCCCGGGCCGCGGTCGGCCACACGGACGGCGACGTGCCCGTCGCGGACGCGTACGCCGACGTGCACCGGACCTTGGCCGCCGGTCACCTCGAGGGCGTTGGTCACGAGGTTGGTGAGCACGGAGCGGCAATCGGTCTCGCGCAGCGCCACGCGCGGCTCGCCGGATTCCACTCGTACCTTGATGACGGAGCCGTCGAAGCGCCGGCGCTCGCGCTCCACCACGTCGCGGACCACCGGGGCGAGAGGGGTGAGCACCGTGCCCTCGGCGAGCGCGGCCTCGGGGTTGATGGAGTGCATGATCGCCTTGAGGCGGTCGAGGCACTCCCGGGTCTGGGCCTTGATGACGCCGAGCTGTTCTCTGGCCACCTCGTCGACGATCTGCCGCCGCAGCATCAGATTGGCGTACAGCTCGACGGTGGCGAGCGGCGACTTGAGCTCGTGCGTCATGGCGCTGGCGATGCGTCCGACCTCGGCGAAACGCTGCGCCTCGGCACGGCGGCGCTCCTCGGCCAGGGCGTCGGTGATGTCGGCGAAGAACAGGGCGGCGGCCCCGCCGTCACCCAGGATGCTGACCGTGTAGCCGAGCGTGCGCTCGGCGCCGTCGGCGCTGACGACGACCTGGCGGCGCACCGCCTCGGCCCCGCTGCGGCGCGCCTCGCCGAGCACATCGACGAGGGCCGCGAGAGCCGGTGGCTCGGTGAGCTCGCGCAGCCGCCGGCCCGACACGGCCTCGGCCGGCACGCCGAGCACACGCGCGGCCGCAGGGTTGTACACGGCGACGCGGCCATCGTCGTCCACGGCGATGGCCGCGGTCTGCACGTGCTGCAACACGGTGCTCGCCAGCGCCTCGATGCCGACCTCCTCGCCCTCGGTGTGCGACCCTCGGGACACATGCGTCCCACCGGCCTCAGGGAGGATTGTCGACAGGCTGGGCTCCGCTCTTTAGGGCTGCTCCCGAGACGGGCGGGAATCAAGACGGGGACCGCCGGGTCGGTCAGTAGCCGGTGCCCTTGCGGTCAGTCCCGGGCGCCGCCGGCGCCGGGCACCTCCACCACGTCCGTGGTGTCGAGCAGGCCGGCGAAGGTGTCGGGATCGAGGATGCCGGCACCGTAGCGCTGGGTGTTGGCGGCGCCGGCCGCCAGACCCTGACGCAGGCACTCCGGCAGGTCCAGCTTCTGGAAGCGGGCACTCACGAAGCCGGCCACGAAGGCGTCGCCGGAGCCGACCGTGCTGATGACCGCCTCCAGCGGCTGGATGGACGCCCGGAACACGCGCTGTCTGCGCCCGACCTGGAAGCGCGCGACGCAGCCGTGCGCCGTCTTGATGATGGCGTTGCGTGCGCCCATGTCGCAGATGTAGCCCGTGGCGTCCACAAGGTCCTGATCATCGTGGAACTCGTGCCCGACGAGATCTTCGGCTTCGCGCACGTTGGGCACCACGAGGTGCGGCCTGCCCTTGATGCCGAGGCGCAGCGGCACCGCCGCGCTGTCGAGCGCGACGTAGCCGCGGAAGCGCCGCACACGCTGCATGACCACGGCATAGAAGTCCTCCTCCATCTTGCGCGGCAGCGAGCCGGCGAGGAGGAGGAAGCGGGCGCCCTTGGCGAGGTACTCGATCTTGTCGAGGAGAGCCTCGACCTCCTGCGGCGTGACCACCGGGCCGTACTCGATGACCTCTGTCTGGGTCATGGTGGTGGGGTCGACCACGGCGGTCGAGGTGCGGCTCTCGCCGCTGATGTGGACGAAGTCGTTGAGGATGTTCTCGCGCTGCAGGCCCTCGACGATGAGCTGCCCGGCGCGGCCGCCCACGAGGCCGGTGACGATGACCGGCTGGCCGAGGGCCTTGAGGGCGCGGGCGATGTTGACGCCCTTGCCGCCCGGCAGCGTGAGACCCTCGCTGGCGCGATGGCGGAAGCCGGTCTGGAAGTTGTGCACGGTCAGCGTCTTGTCGACGGCCGCGTTGGGTGTGACGGTGATGATCACGTGTGTTCTCTACTTCTGCCCTGGGGGCCCCTCGCGCGAGAGCCGGCGCCTCTTGCGGCGCCGGCCCCGGCGGGCCGAAGTATACCACCGGCGCCCGCCTTGACAGTCCCGCGCGGGGGGGGATACGTTTCGAGAGCGTCAAGTACGGCGCGTTCCTCGTTAGGTGAGGCTCCGACACACATAGAGGCCGTTGCCCGGAAACGTCCAGAGACGCCAACGGGTAGAACAGGCACTACCGGACCAAGGTTTTGCCCAAGACGGCTGAGGCCCTGACCTCTACGGTGTGTTGTGCTAAAGCTGGGACGAGTGAGGACCGCTCCTCCAGCCGCGTGCACGGAGCCTTCCGCGAGGGAGGTTTTTCTGCGTCTGCAGGCCGACGGGCCACGGAAGGAGGTGACGGCCGGTGTTCTTTGTGAGCAAGCTGCTCGGCAGCACGGTACGCGACGCCTCCGACAAGCCGGCCGGCACCCTGCAGGACCTGGTCGTGTCGTCGGCGCCGGCCTACCCCGTGGTCACGGCGCTGGCGGTCAAGCGGCGCGGCAAGGTACTGTACGCCGCCTGGAACCAGGTCGCCAGCTTCGAAGAGTCGGGCACCCTGCTGCGCGCTACCGCCGCAGACCTCGCCGAGCGTGAGCTGCGGCCCGGCGAGCTGCTCCTCTCCGCCACCTTCCTCGACAAGCAGCTGGTCGACACCGAGGGCCGCAAGGTCATCCGCGTGAACGATATCCAGCTGCTGCGCTCCGGCAACGAGGTGGCCGTCGTCGGCGTGGACGTGTCCAGCACGGCGATCCTGCGCCGCGTCGGCCTGGCCAAGGTCGGCGAGCGGCTCGCCACCGGTAGGCAGAAGCCCAAGCCGCACCTCATCGACTGGAAGCACGTCGATGTCGAGCACACCGACGACAGCTCGGTGCGTCTTGCCGTCCCGCAGACCAAGCTCGAGTTGCTGCACCCGGCCGACATCGCCGACCTGGTGCACGAGCTCTCGCCCGATGAGCGCGCGGCCGTGCTGGAATCGCTCGAGGACGATCTCGCCGCCGACGCCTTCGAGGAGCTGCACCCCTCGTACCAGGCATCGCTCCTGCTCGACCTGCCCGACGACAAGGCGGCCGAGCTGCTCGCCAACATGTCACCCGACGACGCCGCCGACCTTCTGGCCGACCTGCCTGACGACCGCCGCCAGCACTTCATCGCGATGATGAAGAAGGACGACGCCGAGGACCTGCAGGAGCTCCTCAGCTACCCGGAGCACTCGGCCGGCGGCATCATGACCACCGACTACGCCTGGGCGCGCCTCGACGACACGGCCGAGCACGCCATGGAGCGGCTGCGCGAGCAGGCCGAGAGCGCCGAGACCGTCTACTACATCTACGTCGTCGACCGCTCGGACAAGCTGCGCGGCGTGTTCTCGCTGCGCGACCTCCTGACGACCCCGCCCGAGAAGAGGGTGCGCGACTTCATGACCGAGAACCCGGTCTCCATCCGCACCGCGGGCACCGAGGATGAGATCACGGAGCTGATCGCCAAGTACAACCTGCTCGCCCTGCCCGTCGTGGACGAGGAGGGCGAGATCCACGGCATCATCACCGTGGACGACGCCATCGACCTGGTGCTCCCGCTCGCGTGGAAGAAGCGCCTGCCGAGGATCTTCCATTGAGGAGGCCTCGATGGCGCAGTCCCCGCGTGCCGTAGGCCGGCGCCTGGTCGGCCGCATCGGCCGCAGCCGCCTGCTCATCGTCCTCAGCATGGTCGGCCCGGGTCTGATCGCGGCGAACGCCGGCAACGACGCCGGCGGCATCACCACCTGGTCGGTCATCGGCTCGCGCTACGGGTACAGCCTCATCTGGCTGCTGGTCGTGATCACGCCGGTGCTGGCCGTGGTGCAGGAGATGAACGCCCGCGTGGGCGTCGTGACAGGACGCGGGCTCGCCGGCCTGATCCGCGAGAACTTCAGCCTGCGGCTGACGGCGCTCGCGATGCTCGCCACCGTGATCGCCAACTTCGGCACCACGGTCGCCGAGTTCTCCGGCGTCGCTGCCGCGGCCGGCCTGTTCCACGTGCCCTCCTTCGTGGCAGTGCCGGTGACGGCCGTGGCCGTGTGGTTCCTGGTCACGCGCGGCTCGTACCGCAAGGTGGAGCGCGTGCTGCTGGCCCTGGGCTTCGTGCTCGTGACGTACGTGATCGCCGGCATCATGGCGGGCCCCGACTGGAGCGAGGCCCTCTACGGAGCCACGCACCCCAGCATCGCGTGGGACAGCCTCTGGCTCTTCACGGTCATCGCCGCCATCGGGACCACGCTGACCCCATGGGGGCAGTTCTTCATCCAGGCCGCCGTCGTCGACAAGAAGATCCCGTGGAAGCAGTACGTCTACACGAAGTACGAGATCTACGTGGGCTCGGTGATGATGACGACGATCGACTTCTTCATCGTCGTTGCCTGCGCCGCGACCCTGTTCCCCGAGAACATCGTGGTCACGTCGGCTCAGGATGCCGCCATGGCCCTCCAGCCCTTCCTCGGTGAGGCCGCCAGGTACCTGTTCGGTATCGGCCTGCTGAGCGTATCCATCCTGGCCGCCGGGGTGCTCCCCCTGGCCACCGCCTACGTGGTCTGCGAGGCCTTCGGCTTCGAGAGCGGCCTGGACAGCTCGTTCCGCGAGGCGCCGGTGTTCAACGGCATCATCACCTTCTTGATGTTCATCCCCGCCGCCGTGGCGGTGGTCCCCGGCCTGCCGCTCGTGAGCGTGATCCTCGTGGCGCAGTCGCTGAACGGCATCCTGCTGCCGGTGATCCTCATCTTCACGCTGCTGCTGATCAACAAACCCCGGGTGATGGGCGAGCACGTCAACGGCACGGTGCGCAACGTCATCGCCTGGGGGTTCACCGGCGCGCTCGTCGTGATGAGCGCGTTCCTGCTGCTGTCGCCGCTCTTCTCGTAGCCCGGCCCGAAGAGGACTCGAGGCCGGCACGGGCCGCGGTCAGAGGATCTCGGGGGGCGGCTCGCTGTCGTCGCGGCGCGTGGCGCGCGGCTCGACGTGCACGAGCACGTCGGCGTTGGGCACGCAGCCCTTGATGTCGGCGGTGATGTGCTCGGCCACATCGTGCGCCTCGATCACCGTGAGGTCGTCGTCGACAAGCACGTGCAGGTCGATGTGGCGGCGGCTTCCCGCCTTGCGGGCGCGCAGCCTGTGGTAGCCGGAGATGATGTCGCCCTTGTGGTCGGCGACGCAGCGGCGGATCGCCTCGAGCTCCTCGTCGGGCAGCGTCTCGTCCAGCAGCACCCGGGTGGACTGGATCACGAGGTCGTAGCCCGTCTTGATGATGAGCACCGCCACGGCGATGGCGGCGATGGGGTCCAGGTACGCCCAGCCCGTGATCTTGACGAGCAGGAGGCCCGCGGCGACGCCGAACGAGGTGTACACGTCGGTGAGCAGGTGGGCGGCGTCGGCCTCCAGCGCGGCCGACTCCGTGCGCCGCGCCACGGGATACAGGACCTTCCTGGACACGACGAGGTTCACGACCCCCGACGTGGCCATGACCGCGATCCCCAGCCACACATGATCGATGTGCGGGCCGTCGATGATCTTCATGATGCCCTCGTAGATGATCACCCCGGCGGCGGCGATGATCAGCAGAGCCTCGATGACCCCGCTGAGGTTCTCGACCTTCTCGTGGCCGTAGTGGTGGTGGATGTCCGGCGGCTCGGCGGCCTTGCGCACCGAGTAGAAGGCGATGAGCGCGGCAACGAGGTCCGAGCCCGAGTGCAACGCCTCGGAGATGATGGCGATCGACCCGGAGAGGATGCCGACCGCGAGCTTGAAGGCGATGAGCGCCGAGTTGGACGCGATGGAGACGGCCGCGGCGCGCGACTTGAGCCGGTTGTTGGCCAGCTCCTCCGGGGATCGGCCGGGGGGGATCCGGCCGTCCGGGAGGCGGCCGTGGTCAGGCTTGCGGACCTCCATCGATGACACCCTCCTGTCGCAACCGTTCGAGGAGGGCCCTACCGGCCAGTGCGCGGTGGCTGGCCTGGTCCTTGTCTGCCTGCGGCCACTCGGCCACAGTGAGGTCTGACCCCTCTGGGACGAAGACGGGGTCGTAGCCGAACCCGCCCTCTCCGCGCGGCGCCTCAGCGATGGCGCCCCACCAGTATCCCGTTGCGGCGTATTCTCGCATGCCCGCGCCGATGGCGACAGCGGAGCAGGCGAAGCGCGCCCGGCGCAGGTCGGGGCCCGCGAAGCCGGCCAGCTCCCTGAGGAGGCGCGCGCAGTTGGCCGCGTCGGCGCCGGGCCCGTCGACGCCCGCATAGCGGGCGCTCGTGACGCCCGGCGCCCAGCCGAGCGCCTGGACCTCGAGACCGGAGTCGTCGGCGAGGAAGAGCAGGTCGTCCGGGAGCGGCTTGCCGGCGGCGGCGAGCGCCTCCGCGAGCCCCAGCGCCTTGCCGCGGGCGTTGGCCGCGAACGACTCGGTGCCCTCGGGCGGCAGCTCCACGCCGTCGGGCATGGGCAGCACCTCGAACGGCGCCAGGATGCCGCGGAACTCGCCGAGCTTGTGGCGGTTGCCGGTGGCGAGCATGAAGCGCACGGCGAGCCTCAGCCCAGGGTCGCCGTGGCCGCGTCCTGCGCGGCCGCCAGGGCGGCCGCGCCCCGCGCGGCCAGGTCCAGCAGCTGGTCCAGCGTTGCACGCGTGTACGGCTCGCCCTCAGCGGTGGCCTGCGCCTCGACGAGGCGCCCGTCGCCGGTCACGACGACGTTCATGTCGACCTCGGCGGCCGAGTCCTCGGCGTAGTCAAGGTCGAGCACCACCTGGCCGTCGACGACGCCGACGGAGATGGCCGCGAGCGAGTCGAAGAGCGGCAGCTCGTTCAGGCCGAGCATGTCCTTGAGCTTGAGCGCGACCTGGTACACGGCCACATAGCCGCCGGTGATGCTCGCCGTGCGCGTGCCGCCGTCGGCCTGCAGCACGTCGCAGTCCACGGTGACGGTGCGCTCGCCGATGATGCCCAGGTCGGTCACGGCGCGCAGGCTGCGGCCGATGAGGCGCTGGATCTCCATGGTGCGGCCCGACTGCTTGCCGCGCACCGCCTCGCGCTGCGTGCGCGTGGGCGTGGCGCCGGGGAGCATGCTGTACTCGGCCGTGAGCCAGCCGCGGCCGGAGCCGCGCAGCCATGGAGGTACGCCTTCGTTCAGCGAGGCCGTGCACAGCACGATGGTGTCGCCGAGGGAGATGCGAGCCGAGCCGGCCGCGAACTTGGCCACGGCCGGCTCGATGCTGAGCGGCCGCAGCTCGTCTGCCTTGCGTCCTTGTCTCACGCTGTTCCTTTCACCGCGCCCGGACGCTCATCCGGCGTCGGGGCGCATCGTCCCAAAGAGATCCGCGCGGCGCCGCACCAGCACCAGCACCACGGCCCCGCCGGTGGCCATGACGGCCGCCTCTCCGGCGCTCACCCAGAGGGCGCTCGCCCAGAACGGCAGGTCCATCACCAGCGCCAGCATGGCCGCAACGCCAAGGCCGTTGACGACCACCGGCACCGCCAAGGCGTACCAGCGCGGACCGATACGACACATCAGCGCCGCCGCCACCAGCGTGAGCAGCGCGCCGAACACCACGTCGACGAGGAACATGGGGCTGCCGAGGTTGCCGAGCGCCGTGCCCAAGGTGAGCCCCACCACGGCTGCGGGATCGATACAGGCGAAGGGCAGCAGCGACTCGGCCACGCGGAACTGCACCGCCCCGTAGGCGAGAGCGTTGAGCCCCGGCATGAGGGTGAGCACCGCGTAGAGCGCGGCGTACATGGCCGCACGCACCAGGAACCTCACGCTCACGCGGGGACCAGCTTGGTCAGCGTCTCCAGGGAGAGCGGGCGCACACGGGTGAGCGGCATCTGCAGGAACCGTGCGCCCACGGTCCTGAACGCCTCCGCGTCGCCGGTCGCGTAGAACCGGTAGGAGCCGACCCGGTCCTCGGTGCGGACCAGGCCCTGGCGCTGCAGCGTGGCCTCGACCTCGCGGGCGATCTCGGCGGCCGGGTTGACCAGGGTGACGTCCCGGCCGAGGAAGCGCTGCAGCATGGGCGCCACCAGCGGGTAGTGCGTGCAGCCCAGGATGACGACGTCCGGACGCTGCGCCTTGAGCGGCTCGGTGAAGCCGCGCACGGCGTCGGCGAGCTCCTGGCTGGCCACGTCGCCGGCCTCGATGAACGAGACCAGGCCGGGACAGGCCTGCTGGATGACCTCGGCGCCTTCGTCGAGGCCGTGGATGGCCCGGGGGTACGCACCGCTGGCCACTGTGGCCTCGGTGGCGAGCACGCCGATGCGGCGGTAGCGCGAGGTCTGGACCGCCGCCCGCGCCCCTGGCATGACGACGCCGATGATGGGCGTCGCGAACTGCTGCTGCAGCAGCGGCAGCGCCGCCGAGGTGGCCGAGTAGCAGGCCACGACGATGAGCTTGCAGGGCACGGTCTCGAGGAAGGCCGTGAGCTGGCGTGCGAAGAGCTCGAGCTCGGCGTGGCTCTTCTCGCCGTAGGGGAACCGCGCCGTGTCGCCCACGTAGGCGAAGTTCTCGCCGGGCAGCTGCACCAGCAGCTCGTGCAGCACGGTGAGGCCGCCCATGCCCGAGTCGAACATGCCGATGGGCAGGGAGGCGGGATCCTGGATGTCGCTGGGGACGGCGGTCATGGCTGACGCGCCCGGCGGCGCGGGCTCAAGTATGGCCCAGCCCGCGCCGCGGTGTCCAGACGAGGCCGGCGACTCGCTCGCGCCGCCGGGCGGGCCGGCGTCTTCGTCGACGAAGGACTGCATCGCCGTCGCCGCGCGCCCCCATTCCTGCCCTGTCGCCTCCGCAGACAACGCCGCGACTCAAAGACAGCGCTGTGCGCTCCGATACTGGCAGTAAGAAGGTGGTGCGAGACGGAAGAAAGGAGGCAGGCGATGCGCGCGAACACACCGAGACGCGAGCAGTTCATCTTTCCCGACGGGACTTCCGTGGAGATCGTCGTGTTCGCCTCCCCCCGCGACGACGTCGCTCTCTCGCCCGGCCCGTGGACACCGCACCCCCGCGAACGCGCACCCGGGGTCGAGCCTGAGCTGCCGGCCGCCGACGGCGCCCGCCTCGCTGCCGCCCCTGCGGTCTGCAGCCGCTGTGCCGGCGAGCTCCTGTATCCCGAGGACTGGACGCGCAACCGCGACGGCGACTGGAACATCCTGCTGCGCTGCCCCGACTGCGAGGCGCGCTTGCAGATCATCCTCGGCCGCGAGGCCGTCGAGGAGCTGAACCGGACCCTGTACCTGCACACCCAGGCGCTCGCCCGTGCGGCCGACACGCTGAGCCGCAGGAACTTCGAGGAGGAGGCGGGCAAGCTCGTGCGAGCCCTCGCCGCAGACCTCATCCTGCCGATGGACTTCTGACCGGCGTCGCCCCGCACGCCACCGCCGGACGAGCCGCAGCGATCCGCGCCCAGACCTCGCCACAGCCTGCTTCAGCGCGCACGGGCCATCGGGTAACATCGCCGCTAGATACGTATCGACGTGGGGGTGCGCCTTGCTGTACCGCTTCGACCACACGCCCGAGCTGCAGGACGTCACTCTCGACGTATGGGCGGCGGCGGGCCGTCTCCACTACCGCGTCCGCGGCCCGGCCTCACCGCGATGCCACGCGTCCCTCCTCACCTACTTCGCCTGGCACAGCATGTTGCGCCCCGTGCG
>Ga0172371_10003142_pt1 | contig 25772 bp, 43 predicted proteins | sample Lak12m_FD_114543 | JGI IMG/M metagenome (GOLD analysis project Ga0172371, IMG submission 114543) | Freshwater microbial communities from Kabuno Bay, South-Kivu, Congo - kab_022012_12m | ecosystem: Environmental > Aquatic > Freshwater > Lake | place: Democratic Republic of the Congo: South-Kivu... | reverse complement strand
GTACTGGAATACTTTGAGATGACCACGCCGCGCGGGGTGGAGTTGGCGGTCAACCAGGACGGCAAGCCTGTCCTGGCGGCCGCCGGGGAGCAGCCGGCATGAGCACAAGAACCCTTCATCCCTGGCTGGGCGACACCGCCGGGCGCGTGCTCGATTTCATCATCGGCTACAAGGCAGCCCACGATGGCAACAGCCCGAGCGTGCGGGAAATAGGGGAGGGCTGCGGGATCTCATCCACCAGCGTGGTGCGGTACCACCTGAACACCCTTGTACTGGAACAGTTGATCCACATCCCAACCAGCGATAGCGGGGTGCGCCTGGCGGCGCGCATCGAGATCCCGGGCGGTAAGTGGACGCATAAGGAGGAGCGATGACATGGAGCGAAGCGATCCTGGTAACCCTATTGGCAATGCTGGCGTTGTATCTGGACTGGCGGGTGAACCTGTCCGGCCGGCGGCGCCGGTGAACGAACCGGACCCTGAGCGTGTGGGGCGGTTCCTGGCCGATGTGCTGGCTTGGCTGGAGAGCCGGGAGGCGGATCGGGTATCGAACGAAGGAGGCAGTCATGAAGAAGAACGCTGAATTTTTGCGCAAGGCTGGACGTGTGGTGGATTACATCCTGTTCGCGGCGATCGTGATCCTCATCCTGGTGGTCGCCGTGACCCTGGTGCAGGACGCCCTCGGGCAAAGCCCGCTGGCGGCCAACCAGGCAGTGGGCCCGATCCGCGCCTCGAGCGGGGTGTGGGTCTTCCCGGCGGCCAACCAGGCAGTCGGGCCGGTGGGGGTCAGCCTGCACCTGCGGGCGGTCAACCAGGATGCCGGCCTGCTGATCGGCGCGCCTGTGCCGGCGTCCAACCAGTCCACCGGTCGGATCGGAAAGTAGGCGGCGATGAGCATCCAATACCGACTGATTAGTGATGGTGACCCCGACCAATTTAACGACCGGGTTACCAGCCAACTGACAGATGGCTGGGAGTTGTACGGCACCCCAAGCGTTGCCTGCACCAGCGCACTTCCGGGCTGCCTGGATGTCGTGTTTTGCCAGGCGCTGGTGAAGTACGACCCGCCGCGGGCTGAGATCCATGGAATCCTGCAGACCGGGGGCGAGTTCCCGTTCTCTCTTCCAGGAGCGGTCGAGACCGCCAAAGGGACACCGCTTCCGGCCTCCAGGCCCTGGCCAGGGCTGGGCGAGGTGCGCTGTACGTGCCAGTTCCAGGCGGGGGACGCTCCAGACTGCCCGGTCCATTCACAAGCCAACCTTTCTGCAGATCTTCCTGCCCTCAAAGGATAACAGAGCCATGACCACGAATCCAGCAATGGCGATCGATTGGCAGGCAATTGGCCTGGTTTTGGCTCTCGTCCTGCTCTTTGCGATCGGCATGGCGGTGCTCACCCGCTACCTGACCCGCAACGGTCCGGAGGGCCAGACCTTCGGCCTGGTGGCGTTGGGAGTGGGAGGCGTGCTGGGCATCGCCGGGCTGGTGGTGGGCTATGCAGTGGTGGGCGTGCTCGTGGTGTGCTTCCTGGTGGCGGCTGTGCCGATGGCGCTCGAATACTACCAGCGGGTGATCGCGGCCGAGAGGCTGGCGCGCAAGATCGAGCAGGGCATGATCAGCAAGGGCTTCGTCGTGAAGGCGAGCGATTTCAACAACCTGATCACCGATGGCGAAAGAATACTCAGGCCAGGACAGGACAATGGGCACCCCGGCGCAGGTGGGTAAGTACGAATACCATGCCCAGGTGGCGCGGCTGCGCCAGGCGGGCGGCAGCCTGCGCATGGCCTTGCGGCGCATCCTGCAGGAGAGCACCAGCCCGGCGGTGCGTGCCCTGGTTGCCCAGGCAGCGCTGGACCTTTCGGACATGGAAGACGGCGTGAACCGCCTGGATGAGATCGGCCGGAACACGGCCAGGATGGAGGCAAGTGATGGCAGAGTTTGATGAGCTAAGTCGAAGGATCACCGCAGTTAACAACGCGCGTGAATTGATCAAGGAACTGATATTCAGCCTGGTATTTGATATCCCCTTAGGCGTGCCCTTCCGGTCAAAAATGTCACTTGTCGAACTGCAGGATGTACCCTCCGTAATGCGGGATATCGTCCAGATGTTCCAGAACATGAACCCGCACCTGGAGCAGGATGCCCGGGAGGAGATGAAGGCCGCCCTGGTGGACCTGCTCTCGAAAGGCGGCGGCTCATGATCGGCGCGCTGGCGAATCCGCGCTCGAGCCTGCCGCTGCTACTAATGGCTGCCCTGGTCGTCTGGGTGACGGTCGCCCTGCTGAGCCTGGCGCCGGTCCCGCTGAACGCCGGGAACACAGCCCCGGCGGGTGCGGAGATGCTGGCGCTGGAAAACCCTGATTACGACGCAGGGTTCGACCAGGTCATTACGATCGCCGTCGGGGAAGAGACGCAGATCCTGGTGCGCACGGCCCACGGCTCGCGGCATGGGGACGTGCGCAATTGCTTCCAGGGGCCGAACGACCTGCAGTATTTCATCGAAGCCGGATCCGGGCGCGTGCACGTGCTGTGCAAAGTGACCGAGACCGACTTTTTTGATCTGATCGTCAAGGACCGCCGGAGCACGTCCGGCTACATCGAGGAAGTGACCGTTTTCAAGGTCAACCAGTACCCCACCTTCACCGACTTCGTCAACTACCTGCTCGGGCGGGCCAGGTTCCCCTGCACGCAGATCCTGGATGACTTCATGAACGCGGTGATCCGTTTCGTATTCCTGCCCTGAAAGGAGCGCCGGATGAGCACAGAGAAATATGAGCGGATGATCAGGAGCATGCCCGAAGGGCTGGAGGCGGTCGTGCTGGCGGTGCTGGCCGAAGCCCAGGGGCGTGCGAAGGCGCTCGGGCGGGACGTGGTGCTCTCCCTGGTGCAGGGCGAAGGCCTGGACGTGAACGAGCGCCAGGTGCGGCGGGCGATCCACGGCCTGCGGCGGAAAGGGGAATTGATCTGTTCCGCTCCCGGGAACGATGGCGGGTATTACATGGCCGGTTCTCTGACCGAGTTCGACGAATTCTGCCAGCGTGAACTGCATCCCAAGGCGATCGACATGCTCGAGACCGAGAGCGCCATGAAAGCCGCGGCGATCCGCCGGTTCGGGGATGCGGTCCAACCGGCGCTGCTGGGTTGAGGAGGCAGGCATGAACTTTCCGAATGCGAAGGTCAAGTCGGTCAAAGCCGACATCGCGGCGGGCGAGATCAGGATCTCGTTCAGCCTGCCGCTCAACGAAGACAACCTGGAAGCAGCCTCCCGGCTGGCGTTGTTCGTGGAAAAAGATGCCGGGAAAGTGGAGGTCAGCGTGGTGCCCAACCAGCCGTTCATCCCCGGGTTGATTGCTGAAAAGGCGCTCCCGGAAGCGGTCGAAGGGGGGTCGAATGCCAACGAATAAGGCTCCAACGGCCTGCGAAAGGTGCCAAAAGAGGGTCAATGTCCTGGTGCCCATGCTGTGCACTGGGGTGCGCGGCTACCGCGTGTACCGCGTATGCAAGGATTGCAAGGCGGCAATCGAGAAGGAACGAACCGGGCAGGCGGTCAAGCCGCACGGCGGCCTGGCTTCGTGAAGTGCACCACCGTGGCGCGGTGCGGAAAAAGGCGCGTTCGGTACTGCTCCAAGTGCGGCGCGCCAATTTGCCGGCACCATAACCATAACGGACTATGTACGATGTGCAGGCCGGCGAAGGAAAAGGAAATATGCCATCTAAAGTAGAATTGTATCTTGGCGATTGCCTGGAATACATGAAGTCCATGCCGGATAAAAGCATAGATATGATTTTTACCGATCCACCCTATGGGCATAATAATAATAATGGCGATCTTATTTCAAGACGGGAGGCCGCTCTTGGAAAAGGCGAATATACTCCCGAAAAAAACAGACCAATCGCTAACGATGGCGAAGAAGCTAACGAACTATTCAAGAATGTTTTACCGGAACTAAATAGAATTTTATTTCCGGGTGGTTGTTGTTGTTGTTGTGGTGATGGTGGTGGACCGGACCCGCAGTTTGCCCGTTGGTCTTTATGGATGAATGAAGTTTTTGACTTCAAACAAATGGTGGTATGGGATAAGGGGCCTATGGGGATGGGTTGGCATTATCGCCGTTCTTATGAAACCATATTAGTAGCGCAAAAAAGAGGGGCATCTTGCAAATGGTATGACACGTCAAAAAAAATTGAGAATATTATTCGCCCAGGAAAAGGAATTCACAAAATTATTCCAATTGCTGATGAACATCCCACACAAAAGCCTGTTTCTTTGGCTGCGCATTTTATCAAACTACACAGTCTTCCTGGCGACACCATCTTTGACCCCTTCATGGGATCAGGCACTACCGGAGTAGCCTGCGTCCAGCTCGGACGGAACTTCATCGGCTGCGAGCTGGAGCCTAAGTATTTTGAGATCGCGAAGAAACGTATCGAGCAAGCCCAATTACAAGAACCGCTGTTTGTGTAAAGGAAAATAGACAATGAAGAAACCTACCGTATGGGGTCAAGGCAAGTACGACAAAACCGTTGAGCAGTACGTTAGATCCTGCGAGACTCCCCCGTCTGTCCGCGAGATCATGGCGGCGCTGAGAGATACGAACGGCGGATAGTCGGTGACCCCGTTGAGGCGGACGACTCGCTATAAAAACGGTAAGCCCGGCCGCCACGGAAATTATTCTGATCTGAAAGGAGAAAATGAAGTATGCCAACCATCACCATACCTGCCAATAATGCCAACATGGAGGGGCTGATCCTGCTGGCGTCTGGCCTGCAGAAGATCACCGGCGGGGGCGAGATCAAGGTTAGTCAGGTGATCCAGATCGAGACCGAGAACATGCCCGCCCTGTGGGCGCTCGAGGACCTGCTGAAAAAGGATTACATGCAGGCGCTGCCGGTTGAACCGGCATACGAGGTCAAGGCCTGCGCCATTCCCGCCCTTATCGGCCATCACTATACAGCCCGGACCGTGGAGAACTACATCTACCTTGGCAAATTCCCGCCCGGGACCAAGATCTACCATCCTGCCCGCGGCCACCTGGTGGTGACCGCCGACCGCAAACTTGTGCCTGAAGGAGAACAGCAAGCATGAACGAAGCCCCTGAAATGAAAGCCGCCGAAGAAACATTCGCATTGACCGAATCGCTTGCAGCGAAGGTGTTAGCAGAATGGCATCGGCGATTCGACGAAGATCAGGCAGCGCATCCAGAGAAGTACCCCGTGGTATACGAAGGCCCTAAAGCCTATGGGTTGACTTACGCCCCGTATTTTATATCCATTCTGAAAGAGATCTTGGGAGAAAAGCAATCATGAACGAAGCCCCCGAAATGATCGAGATCGACCTGATCGTCCCCAACCCGTTCCAGGTACGCCAGGCGGAGGATCCCGCCGTGGTGGCGGAACTGGCCGAGAACATCCAACGCAATAAACTGCTGCAGCCCCCCACCGTGCGTGAATTTCAAGACCTGGGCATTGCCCTGTTGGGTGGTGCGGTCCCCAAGGCGATCCAGGAGGAAGGCCTTGGCTACCAGTTGGCCTTCGGCCACACGCGCCTGGCAGCCTACCGCCTGCTGGCAAAGAGTGACCACAAGTACAAACTGATGCCCTGCTTCATCCGTCCCCTGGATGACCTGCAGATGTTCGAGATCGCCGTGGCCGAGAACATCAAGCGCCGGGACCTGAACCCGATCGAGCGCGCCAAGGCCATGCAGACCTACATGGACAAGTTCCACAAGACCTCGGCCGAGACCGGGGAATTCTTCAACGTCGACGAAAGCACCGTGCGCGGCACCATCCGCCTGCTGGGGCTGCCGGAGACGGCCCAGGTGCAACTGGCCGCCGGCGAGATCAACATCGGGGCAGCCAGGAGTCTGCTGACCCTGCAGCGCATCGCCCCCGGAAAGGTCGAAGACGCCACCAAGGCCATCCAGCAGGGGAAGGCTCCGGCGGAGGTGCTGGTCGCCAAGTTGGCCAATTCTCCGAACGTGGAGTACCTGCAGAGCAAATACAACCACCGGGATCCGCCGACCGCCGGGGATCATCTCTGGAAACTCGACTTCGACGAATTCCCCGCCATGCCCAAACTGACCCAGGAGGCCGCCCAGGAAGCCGGGGCGGTTGGGACGGAAGGCGGCAAGCGCAAGAAGGAACTCAAGGGCTGGATCGACAACCTGGAGAGCGGGCTGGTCGCCGCCCAGGCGCTGATCGACCAGGGCGCTCCGGTTGAGACGATCGAGAAACTGGCGCACCTGACGCACCCACCGGCTTGCACGCGCTGTCAATATTACGTGCGCGGCGGCGACAACCACTTGTGCTGCTGGAATGCCTGCCTTGAGCGCAAGAGACAGGCCTGGTCGATGATCAAGGCGGTGGAACTCAGCAAGAAGTTGAATATCCCGATCTACGACCCGGCCGCGGACGGCGAAGAGATGTTGAAATACATGGAGTCTTACCAACATCCAGAGACCTCCGATAAAGCCTGGGAGGAACGTATCCCCGGCCTGCGCCTGATGCCTGGCAAGCCAAAGGGATGGGGTAGGTACGAGTACACCAACTCCCCGCTGGTCTACCTGGTGGACGTCACGCCCGAGAACATCCAGGCGGCGAAGGATAAGGAAAAGCACCAACAGGAAGAGCGCGAGCAGTCAAGCGCTCGCTACGACGAAGCCCAGGCGAAGCGGGAACTCGCGGAGAAGAACAGGCATTTTAGCCAGCAGTATCTCAGCGACGTTTCCTTACCTGCCTTTTGCCATCTTTTTGATCCTTTGCCCGACCAATTCATTCTTACCCTTCTAAAAGTTGTCTCGGATCCCGATGATATCGAATGCGAACGCAACAAGGATGGACAGCCGGTTGACCCCAAGGAGTTTTTCCGCCTGGTACGCATGGAACTCGCGGATTGGTTCCTGTCCTACGTTGTCGAGTGGGAACTAAGGTCCAAAGGTCCCCTGGCTGTGGCGGAGCATCTGCAGGGCGTGGCAAAGGAATGGGAAGTGACCCTGCCAGAGGACTGGCTGGAGAAGGCCAAGGCCTTTTCTGAAGCGTCTGCCGCAGCGCCTGTCGTCGAGAGCGGGGAAGAAGACGAGGACGAGGAAGACGATATGGGCGAGGATGAGGTCCCTGGTGATATGGACGAAGAAGGCGAGGACGAATGACCGTGATCGCCTCGATCAACCCCGCCAGCCCGCGTGCAGAGCGCTGGCAGCAGGTCTTCAATCGCCTGGACAATGTGCCGATCAAAAGTGCGAACGCAACGGTCGTCTCTGTGGATGGCATCGGGGACACCAAGGTTTACTTTTTGGATCTTGCCGCGCTCACATCGGATGAGATCACACGCCTGGCAAAAGACATCGCCGGCCACTTCTGGATCCCGATCGAGGAAGTCAGGGCAGACATCCGCGAGAAAGGCGTGCCGATCCTGGCTGAGGATGTGGCGATCGCCGTGATCATCGGCGCGCCTGAGTGATCATGACCGAAGCCTCCCGCCGGCAGTGGATTGAATATCACCAGGCTGCCCTGGTGGCGATGGGCACCGATTGGCTGGTGCTGGACGATACCACGCGCTACGGGCTTAGGCGCAAGCACATCGTCCGCCACGGTGGCCTGCCGGATCTCTCATGGGTGGAAGTGGTGCGCAAGGACCATCCTGGTGCCCGGGCCTGGCGGTTCCTGGATGCCCATGACATCGGGCACCTCTACATCGTTTGGAAGGAGCAGGCATGAAAAATGGCACAACTCCCCGGCAATGCCTGGGGAAATGGCTGAAGGAACACACCCGGTCCGACCAGGTGCACTGCATTTTGCGCTTCGACAACGAATTCCTGGTCAGTTATTGCGGCAAGGTATTCCCCCTGGCGGAGGCAGCCGAGCCGGTGATGGGCGTCCGCCACTGCGTGGTCTGCACCGGCCAGCGGAACCGTCAGCAACAGGATCGGAGAAAGGAGCCCCAAAATGAGACCCGGAAACATGAGTGATCTGCACCTGCAGGGCAGGCTGAAGGGATACCTCGGTGGGGTGGAATACTACCGCCCGTTCGTTCGCACCGGCCTTCACAGCCGCCCGTTGAGGCGGACATTCCGCACGGCTGATGGGGCGATGCGCTACGGTCAGAAGGTGGTGGAGAACTACAAGCGCTGGTCTCCTGCGCAGCCCGAAATCAGCCAAAAACCAGGTTGTCCACCCCCTAAAAAAGTGCCCTGTTACGCCTTGTAACGGGGCAAGGAGCGACGCTGTGAAGAAAAATGCCCTAATCCGTACAGTAGACCAGCTGGCACAGGAATTGCGGGAAAATCACGCCCAGACGGCCTCCTGGAGAAAGACCGCCGTGGCCTGTAAAGTGCTGACTTCGGACGGCCGTCCTGACCCAGGACTAGCCCAGCGCATAGCCACCAAGGGATATGAGCCGCGCCTGGTGGAGACCAGGACAAGGCTTGGCCTGCCGCCGATCTGCATCCAGTGCGGACAGCGGGTCAAGCGGGTTCGCCACGTCCCCGCCTGGCTGCCTCTCGCGGCGTCAGGGCTGCAGGATCTCGAACGCCAGGCGAAACCGGTGCTGGAAGCCGATCGGGTCTATTCGCGGGCCGGAAAACGGGTGCAGATCAAGGTCTGTGAAACATATCAAAATCCTGCCGACCCACCCAAAAAACACGATTTAATTATGCGCGCAGAAAATCCATTTTGAGAGTAATTTCCAGTCCCCTCTATTAAATTAATGTATGTGTGTGTGTGTGTGAGTGTGTGTGTGTGAGTCTCCGTGAAACATATAGCCAAAAGGACCATCAATGCCAACAAAACCGAGCCATAAAACCCTTTCGAAAAACCTCGAATCTGCAGCCAGGTTCAGGGAACGTGATGCAACGATCGGTGACGAAATTCAGGAGCCGGAAGTCGAACCGGAAACCGGGAAAACGCGCAAGCCGAAACCCAAGCCAGCGCCGCCAGCCAAAAAGGCAGCCAGGACGAAGGTCCCTGCATCCCGCCATGAGAAACCGACCCAGGGGCTGAAGCAGTCCGACGTCGTGGCATTCAACCAGAGCGCCGAGCGGGCGGCGGTCGCCTACCTGAGCGGCTACATCCGCCAGAAGGGTGCGCCGACGTTCAACACGGCCTGCTCGCTGATCGCCCTGGAACTCGACATCTCCACGGAGACCGCCAAGCGTTACATCCGCAAGCACGGGGTGGATCACCCCAAGGCGCCGTTCCTGCTCGAGGACGGCTACGTCAGGCTGAGGAGGTCATGATGGGCAACAAAACCGGGATCACCTGGCTGGGAAGTCATTCAATTTCTAGAAGCAAAATATGGTGAACGGTTGAACACAGTTACCAAAACAGGTGAAGTATGAGTGATCTGCTGAATGGTCAGCGCTGGCATGACTGGCCGGGAGAGAAAACCGCATGAAAACCAAACACAAGCCGGTACACGGCGAGGAAGTGCTCTGCCCCAATGGGAACTGCAAGCATACGATCGGGCGGCTGCACGCGCTCGAGCCCGGGATCTACATGCTGCAGGCCGGTGATCTGCTGATCAAGGACGGCCAGTCGATGTTCTGCGTGCATTGCGGCCAGGTGATCCACTGGAACACCAACGATCAGCGCCTCGAGCAGATGCTCAAGCAGGCGACAGGAGAGACCGATGTCCCCGGATGACCGCCGCGGCGGGTGCTGTGTGCTGTACATGCTGGCGTGGATCTGCGTGTGCATTGCGATCTCGGCCGGTCTCTGGTTCCTGGTTACCAAGGTTTTCGGTGCCTGATGCCCACACGTGCCCCCCATCCGTGCGTTGAGCCGGGCTGCCCCACGCTAGTCACGAAGGGCAGCCGCTGTGCACGCCATGCCCGCGAGCATCAGCAGCGCCTGGATGCGGTACGTCCGTCTCCCAGCCAGCGCGGCTACGACAGCAATTGGCGGCGAATTCGAATTGCGTTTCTGCGGAAACACCCCTGGTGTTCCGATCCGTATGACATTCACCTGGATGCGGTGCGCGCCACCCAGGTGGACCATATCAAACCGATCAAGGAAGGCGGAACGAATGACCAAAACAACCTGCAGGGGCTGTGCCAGAAGTGTCACAGCCGGAAAACCGCGCTCGAAGATGGCCGCTGGGGGTAGGGGGGGAGGAATCTCTGGGACTTTTCAACGCGTACCGGTCGGCTACCTGAACACACGCGCCCGCGTAAATAACCCAAGGGGTGCGAACCGCGTAAAACACGGTGGGGGGGTGCACCGCGAAAAAGGACAAGGGGGGGTGGAATGACCCAGGGACGGAGGCCCAAGCCCACGGCGATCAAAGAGCTGGAGGGCAACCCGGGCAAGCGCGCACTGAACAAGAGCGAACCCAAGCCGCCCAAGCTCTCGCATGCGCCGGCGTGCCCGGACCACTTGCATGGTGCTGCGCGCGAGCACTGGAAAAAGATCACGGCCCAGCTGCTCATGCTGGGTGTGCTCACCACGATCGATCTGGATGCCCTGGCGCGCTACTGCCAGATCTACCAGCGCTGGCTGGAGGCCGAGGAGAAAATCGAGAAAACTGGCGGACCGGTGATCACAACCAGGAATGGCAACCTGGTGCAGAACCCACACCTGGCAGTTGCCAATAAAGCCAACGAGCAGTTGAATTCCCTGGCTGCCGAGTTTGGCCTGACACCGGCCAGCCGATCCAAGGTGCATGCGGATCCGCCCGACGAGAAGGCCAAGAAGAACCTGGAGGCTGAGCTGTTCGGACCAGGGGTAAAGGTCAAGAAAACCTGATGCCAGCCAAACTCCCACCTGCTGAACGATACGCACGTGATGTTCTCGCTGGCCGGATCGTCGCCTGCCGTTGGGTGCGTAAAGCCTGCCAGCGCCATGTCGATGACTTGAAGCACGGCGCCGATCGTGGCCTCGTTTTTGACCGCAAGGCAGCCCAGCGCGCGTTGGATTTCTTTAGCATCCTGTGCCACTCCAAGGGCGAATGGGCCGGCCAGCCGCTTGCGCTGGAACCCTGGCAACAGTTCATCACCTGGGTGATCTTCGGCTGGAAGCGTGCCCCACATGCTCGCTGGATCGTCGAACGCAACGGCCAGCGCGAGGATACTGCCGGCACGCGGCGATTCCGAACGGCTTACATCGAGGTTGCTAGGAAGTCTGGAAAATCGACGTGGGCAGCGGGAATCATGCTGTATCTGTCCTTTGCCGACGAAGTTCCAGGAGGGGAGCCAGGTGCGGAGTGCTACACCGCTGCGCCTTTAGTTTTAGATACCCCCATCCCGACACCAACAGGATGGACGACAATGGGGGATGTAAAAAAGGGTGATCTTGTCTTTGATGAAAAGGGACATATTGTATGCGTTGATTACGTTTCTCCAGTGCTATTCGGCCGCCCATGTTTTCAAATGGTATTCAATGACAAAACCAACATTGTATGCGATGGCGAACATCGATGGCCTGTGATCAGTGTCACTGGTCAGAAACGCAAAGGGCGGCCAAAATCAGAATGGGATGGGCCAAGAGCGCAAAGGCGTGGGACAGTTATCTTAACGACCAAGGAAATCGCCAACACCATCAAATGTTCTGGAAATCGTACGAATCATGCAATTGAAATCGGCGGTCCCTTAGAGATCCCGGATATAGATCTCCCTGTTCCGCCTTATACACTAGGTGCATGGTTGGGTGACGGGCGTGCGAATCGAGGCGCGCTTATCATTCATCCAAAAGATGCGGAAATAACAAAACGAATAAACGCCGATGGTTTTTCAATTCTCGTTCAGGGCGATCGTAAATTACTGCGTTTCACGCCAGCTGGTCTCCGAACTTTACTACGAAAAGCGCATCTTCTTGATAATAAGCATATTCCAGCTGAATACTTGCGTGGGTCAATTAATCAAAGGTTAGCTTTATTGCAGGGATTGATGGATACTGATGGCACCTGTACAAAAACAGGAGAATGCAGATTTACCAACAGAAATAAATTAATTGCGGATGGTGTATGGGAACTGGTAGTCAGCCTTGGATTATTACCAAATCTTCGCAGTATCATCGTCGCTGGAAAACCGCATTATATAGTGAGCTTCAAGGCGCCGCGCTCCATGCGTGTCTTTGAGCTATCCCGCAAATTCGAACGACAACGTGATAAGCATGATCCACGGGCACGACGATGCTACATCGTTGACGTGAGGCCAGTAAAATCCTTACCTGTTCGCTGCATTGGCGTTGATGCTCCATCGCATTTATATTTGGTTGGCCGAGCAATGATTCGCACCCATAATACCAAACGCGATCAAGCGCGCATCGTGCATGGGGAAGCGGTCCGCATGGTGCGCAAGTCGGCAGTATTGCGCAGGAATGGGGTGGTGACATACAAGGATAATATCCACCAGGTTGATCACGCTCAGCGCTTCGAACCCCTGGGGGCCGACAGTGACACGATGGACGGCCTAAACATCCATGCTGCCGTCCTGGACGAACTTCACGCTCACAAGACCCGCGCCGTGTGGGATGTGCTCGAGACGGCCACCGGCAGCCGGCGGCAGCCGTTGATCCTGGCGATCACCACTGCGGGCACGAACCGCCAGGGTGTGTGCTACGAAAAACACGAGTACACCCGCCGCGTCCTGGAGCGGATCGTTGAGGATGACACCTGGTTCGGGATCATCTACACCCTCGACGAACAGGATGACTGGCGCGATGAGGCAGTCTGGATCAAGGCCAACCCCAACCTGGGCGTGAGTAAAAAGTGGTCCGACATGCGCGTCAAGGCGGAACGCGCCAAGAGCATGCCCAGTGCCCTCAACGCCTTCAAGCAAAAGGAGCTCAACTGCTGGGTGCAGGGCGAGATCAAGTGGATGCCGATGGATGCCTGGGGAAAATGCGCCGGTCCGCACCAGGCGCTGGATCTGCCCGAAGTATTGGCGGGGCATACCTGTTACTCAGGTCTTGACCTGTCATCAAAGGGGGATCTCACCGCACTTATACACGTGTTCCCTCCGCTGGTGGATGACGACCCGTGGTATGTGGTCTGCCGGTTCTGGTGCCCGGAAGACAACCTGGTAGCGCGCGTCGAGAACGATGCGGTGGCTTATGATATCTGGCGGGATGAGGGTTACCTGACAGCCACGCCGGGAAATGTGATCGACTATGACTGGATCCTGGACGAGCTCGAGCAGGATCTGGAGCAGTTCCAGATCCTCGGGATCCCATACGATCGCTGGAACGCGGAATACCTGCGGCAAATGCTGTTGAAACGCGGCCTGACGATAGACATCTTCGAATTCGGCCAGGGATACCAGTCCATGAGTCCGGCCATGAAGGAGCTTGAGCGCCTGGTGCTCGGTGGCAAATTGGCGCATGGAAACAATCCGGTGCTGACCTGGATGGCTGACAATCTGATCGCCAGATCTGACCCGGCTGGCAACATCAAGCCGGACAAGGAGCGTTCGAAAGAGAAGATCGACGGCATCGTGGCCCTGATCATGGGCCTGGGCTGGGCGCTGCGCAACCAGGGCGAGACCGGCCGGTCGGTGTACGAAGATCGCGGCGTGGTAAAGGTGTAAAAATGCTGATCATCGATCCTAACTATTACCCCGAGATCCCGCTTGAACTGTTTCAGTGTCCGATCTGTGGAGCGCAGATCTATATCCAGGAAATCGATGAATGGGAGACGGAAACCGGAAAAATAACCGACTGCGGCCTGGATATTTCGTGCACCACAGAGCCGGAATTCGATGATGACCAGTGGCATGATTGGTTCTCGGGTCACTTTAGCATGCCCTACGTGGATTGGCTGCCGCTGGAGGTAAAAGTGCTCGCCTGGTTGAATCGGCATTATCGCATGCCAACCACTTGACAAACATAGAATTTTTGTGCTATATTGAGCGCACAACCCCCCGCCTGCACGTGTTAGGTTGGGGCAGATAGGGAAAGACGGAGTTTACCGCCCGCCAGCTCACGAGTCGCAAGGCCCGTACTGGCGGGCGCATTTGTTTTAACCGGAGCAGCATGCCCAAAAAGCCAGCAGAAAAGAAAATCGTTTCCATGGAAACGCCCGATGTGATGTTCTGGGTCGGGCTGGCCTTTATCCTGATCGGGTTGGGCCTGGCAATCGGCTGGGGCTGGGGCCTGGCCGTGGTGGGTGCCATACTCGCCGGAACCGGCTTCTACTACTCGACGCCTGCAGGAGAGCATTGATGCTGCGACGACTGGCAGAGCAGCGATCGCACGGATCAACCACCTGGCACGTGAGCCAGACGCCTCCCGGGAAGGTGATCACCGGCTATGGCGGGGATACTTATGCCGGCAAGGATGTCACGCTCTCCACGGCCATGAGCATCACGGCGGTGTACGCCTGCATCCGTGGGATCTCGGAAACGCTCTCGACCCTGCCGAAGATCCTGTACCAGCGGATCCCCGGGGGAGGGAAGCGCAGGGCTTACGAGCATTCACTTTACCCGATCCTGCATGATGCCCTCAATCCTGAACACACTGCACAATGGGGTTGGGAGATAGGTGGCGCCTGGGTGTTGGCCTGGGGCAATGCATATTATCAGATCATCCGGACGAAGGGCGGTGAGGTGGCTGAACTTTGGCCGCTGAGCTCAGACCGCATGTGGATCGAGCGCAAGGGGAATCAAAAGCTATACCACTACCGCCAACAGAATGGGAAGACCAGGGATTTTCCGGCCGACGAGATCATGCATGTGCCCGGGCTCGGATTTGACGGGCTGATGGGGCTGTCACCGCTCCAGCTGGCACGCAATGCCCTGGCAACGACTCTTGCGGCCGAGGAATTCGGGGGAAAGTTTTTCTCGAATGGTGCCCGCCCGGGTATTGTCCTCGAGCATCCCAAGACCTTGAGCAAGTTGGCAGAGCAGAACCTCCGCACATCCTTCCTCGAAGAACACCAGGGATCCGAGAACTCCCACGGTGTGTTTGTTGCCGAGGAGGGCATGAAAGTTCAAGTGGTTGGCGTTCCGCCTGAAGACGCGCAGTTACTGGAATTGCTTTCCTTCCAGATCGCAGAGGTCGCCAGGATCTACGGCTATCCCCTGGCGCTGCTCCAGGAGCATGACAAGGCCGCCACCTATGCATCGGTCGAGCAATTCATGCTTAGTTACGTCACGCACACCATCCGTCCCTGGGCAGTGCGGTTCGACCAGGCGATCAATCACAGCCTGCTATCGCCGGACGAACGGGGCGTCTACTTCTGCGAGACCCTGATGGATTCTCTCCTTCGGGGAGACATTGAGACCAGATACGCCGCGTATGCGATCGGCAGGCAGTGGGGCTGGTTATCGGCCGATGACATCCTGGCGATGGAGAATCGCAACCCGCTGCCTGGCAGGCAGGGCCAGGTGTACCTGACCCCGCTCAACATGGTCCCGGCAGACATGAAGCGGAACTTCGAACCCACGGTGGCGGAAGCTGCCGGCCGGATTGTCCGCCGCGAGATCCATGACCTGCGTGAGGGGCTGAAAAAGCATAAGACGGCGGAGGCCCTGGCAGCCTGGCTGGATGGCTTCTACCAGGAGCACACAGAGTTTATCCGCAAGGCCCTGGATCCGGTGCTGGAAACCTATTCCCGCCTCACCAACAGCCAGGCTGCCCAGGGGAGCACGGAACTGGCACAGAGCTGGTGCGAGGAAAATCGAAAGGTGTTGGTTCAGCTGTCGGACCAGGAGAGTATCGCCGGTTTGCTGGACAGCTGGGAGAAGGAACTGCCCGGCTTGCTGATCCGCATGATCCAGGAATACGCAGAAAAGGAAGGTAACAATGCCGCCTGAAATCGACAATCCTGAATTCGAATGCCGCAGCCTGGCAGTGGAACTGAGCGCTGCGAAGCGTGAGAGTGATGATCGCCCCACGATCGTGGGCCTTGCTGCCGTGTACAACCAGGAAGCAAAGATCTCCTGGTTCCGCGAGGTCATCCGGCCCGGCGCCTTCGATCGTGTGCTGGCCGAGAATCCGGACACCGTTGCGGCATGGAACCATAACTGGGACATCATCCTTGGGCGCACCACATCCAACACACTGCACCTGGAAGATACGCCTGCCGGATTGCGCTACATCGTGGACATCAACCCTGATGATCCCGAGGCGATGAGCAAGTACGCCAAGGTGGCGCGCGGCGATATCCACCAATCCAGTTTTTATTTTACCGTGCTCAGGGATGACTGGACGTATCCAGAGGATGAGACCCAGCTTCCGCTGCGCGCCATCACCGAGATCGGCATCCTGTACGAGGTTTCGCCGGTCACGTTCCCCGCCTATGTCAAAACGAGCGCAGCCGTGCGCTCGAAACAGGACGAATGGAACCAGATCCTCTCCAACCGAAGCCAGGCGGCCAAGGCTGGAGGTGGCAATGAGCAGCAGCCGCAGGAGCGGCTATCCCTGCTGCGCAAATGCCTGGACCTGGCAGACCGTTCGTAATTCAACATTCAACCCTTAGGAGAAAAACCATGAAATCCACCTTACTTCGCCAGAAGCGTGCCGGCCTGATCAAGCAGGCGCGCGGCCTCGTCGATGCAGCCGATGCAGCCAACCGGGGCATGACCCAGGAGGAAGACAACCAGTACAACGCCATCATGGCGGATGTCGAGAAGCTGCAGGGTGAGATCTCCCGCGCCGAGAACCTCGAATCGCTGGAGGCTGACCTGGGCACCTTGATCGAAGATCCCGAGCGCCCGGATGGGCGTCAAGCCACACTGGACGCTGAGAAGCGCATGGCGGCTGTCCGTTCCTTCCTCGCCAGCGGTATGGTGCCTGCAGAGCTGCGTGCCCTGCAAGCCGATGCCGACGCATCCGGTGGGTACACCGTGATGCCGGAAGAGTTTGTTGACCGCCTGATCACGGCGATCGACGACGAGGTGTTCGTCCGGCAGTATTCCGATGTGCAGCAAGTCACCCGCTCGGACAGCCTCGGCCAACCCTACCTGGCGGCAGATCCGGCAGATCCCACCTGGACCAGCGAAATCCTGATCGGTTCCGAAGACAGCTCCATGACCTTCGGGAAACGCACCCTGACCCCTCACCCGCTGGCGCAGTACATCAAGGTCAGCCGCAAGCTGCTCCGCCTGACGCCCTCCGCTGAGGACCTGGTCGTCAACCGCCTCGCCTACAAATTCGGCGTGGTTGAGGAGAACAACTTCCTCAACGGCACCGGCGTCAACAGCCCGCTGGGTGTCTTCACCGCCAGCGACGATGGCATCTCCACCGATCGCGATGTTTCGACCGGCAACACCACCACCTCGATCCAGACCGACGGGCTGAAGGAAGCCAAGTACAACCTGAAGGGGCAGTACTGGCGCAATGCGCGCTGGATCTTCCACCGCTCAGCGGTCAAGCAGATCGCCAAGTTGCAGGACGACGAGGGCCGTTACATCTGGGCAGATAGCCTGGTGAACGGCGAACCGGACCGTCTGCTCGGCTTCCCGGTGCACATGAGCGAATATGCTCCTAGCACCTTCACCACCGGCCTCTACGTGGGCATCCTGGGCGACTTCAAGTACTACCACATCGTTGATTCCCTGTTCTTCGAGGTTCAGCGGTTGGATGAACTGTATGCCGCCACCAACCAGGTCGGTTTCATCGGCCGGCTGGAGTGCGATGCAATGCCCGTACTCGAAGCCGCATTCGCCCGCGTCAAGCTCGCCTGATAGGAGGATCCCATGAATGAGCTAACCAAAAACAATATCATCGCTGAAGTACTGGCGCCGGTCGCGGCAGCCAGCAGCACGGACAGCAACAGTGACAGACTGGATATGGCCGGTTGGGATGGAGTGGTCTTCATCGTTCCGATCACCGATTCGGTCGCCACGGGTGTTGCCACGCTGAACGCGCAGGAAAACACTGCCGACAGCGACACTGGCATGACCACGGTCGCCACAGCCACCGCGACCTCCGCGTCCAGCGACGACCTCAACAACACCCTGCTGATCGTGGATGTGTACAAGCCGCTCAAGCGGTACATCCAGGGCAATGTCGTGAGCGCCACCGCGAACATCGCCTACGGGAACATGATCGCCATCAAGTACAAGGGCAAGAGTGCCCCGATCACCGACGATGCGAGCGTCTCCGACGTTCAGACCTCGGTTGGTGTCTAACCTTCCCACTAACAAGCAACATACCCCCTGGTCTCGCCCCTTCTGGGAGAGACCAGGGATGGTAGAAGGAGTTTTCGATGACCACTCGAACAAACCGTATCCCTTGCGCAGCGGCTGATGTACATGCTCCTGCCGCAAACACAGCCGCAGTAGTCACGTACGCTGCCGTTGCCGGTGAAAAGCACGTCGTGACCGGGATTGCCTGGTCATACATAGGCGGTACCCCAGATGGTAACCTGACGATCGAGGATGTTTCAGGCACCACGGTGTTCACTCTGGACATTGACAAAAGCGGCGCCGGTTCTGTCGAGTTTCCAATACCAAAGAAATCGGCTGCTGCCAATAAAGCCATGATCATCACCCTGGCGGCTGGTGGTGATGGTGTTACCGGAAAGGTTTCGGTAATAAACCACTGGACGGAAGCATAACATGGGTGGCCTAAAGTTACCCAGTAGAAGTCGGGGCGTTTCTTGCTGATGAAGAATTAGCCGTTGGAGATAATAAATGACCCCTCCTTATCCGTTGATGATGGATGTCTCACTGTACGATGCCCGCCGGCCGGATGGGAAGAACTGGATCTACGACCGACCCACCGACTGGGACCACGCCAGGCAGATCGGCATTGAGGTGGCAGCCATCAAGATCTCTGAAGGCGGGCTTGTATACCGTGAGAGAAAGTGGGTGGATGGCGCTTTCGAAGATCCAGCGTTCCGCCTCCAGTGGCGGGCGGCTGCCGGCCGGCCGCGCGTAGCCTATCACTTCTTCCGCAGCAACCGCAACGCCATTCTACAGGCCCAGGATGTGCTGGAGATCTGGGAAGCCGTTGAGCGCACGCCGGACGATCGCCTGTGCCTGGATTTCGAGACGCAGGATGGAATGAGCGGCCAGTTCTGCCTGAAGACATTTGACTCGTGGATGTATGAGGTTGGCAAGGTCACCGGGAAGTATCCCATGCTCTACACCTACCCCTCATTCTGGCTTCAGATCGGCGGGGCGGCAGCTGCCTGGGCGAAAAAATATCCCCTGATCCTCTCCCAGTGGCCGCTCGATAACTGGCTCGCCAACATGAAACTGCCGCCCTATGTTTTCACAGGCGAGCGTCTGGCTGAACTGCTAGCAAAGATCCAGGACGGACGCCTGGTGCCGCTGGATGGCAAGCCGTACAACCGCATGCTGTCTCCCTGGGGGGCCGAGATCGCAGCCTGGCAGTTCACAGCCCGGGTCAACGCTGCGGATATACCGGGTCATCCGGCGATCAAGAAGGTCGTGGACCTGAACGTGATCTACAGCCCCTGGTGGTCAGGGACTGCAACCCCTGAACCGCCGGCGCGTTGTCCGGCCTGTGGCCAGTTGTTACCAACCAAGGAGATTGAATCATGAAGATCATCATGAATACCACCGCTGCCGGCCCGATGGGCACATACATGCTCGGGCAGCAGCTCGAAGTGGGCACGGAGATCTCGCCTGCGCAGGCGAAGGCCTTTGTCGCCGGCGGGTATGCCCGCGAGGTCAAAGCGGCATCGCCGGTGAAGCCTGCTGCGGTTGAAACGGCCAGCCTCGAGCCGGTTGCCGAGGCGGCGGTCAGCCCGGCAGCGGAGCGTCCATCCCGGACAGGGCGGACGCCTGCCCGACGCACGTCCAGGAAATAAAGAGTACAGGGCGGGCGGTCTTCATGGATAAAAGTGATCACACGCTTAGGCGATATCACTGCCGCCCGCCCTTGTATGCCTAACAACCAGGAGCAACGATGGATCGAGCCTATTGCACGGTAGCCGAACTGGTCGCAGACCTGTTTAAGACGGTTGGATGCGATGAAACCGCCATGCTGGAGCACATCCGCAGCGCGAGCCAGTTCATCGACCAACGGCTGGGCATGTTCATCCCGGTCACCGAGACCCGGTACTTCTGCGGTCACGGCCGTACGCGCCTGAACCTCCCGCCCATGCTCGGCGTGATCAGCATCGTCAACGACGACGTCACCCTGAGCACGTCGGACTACCTGCTCTATGCCGGGGACCAGCCCGGGCGGATGTGGGAAAACGGTCCATACACGGCGCTCGTCGTGGATCCTGACGCCACGAATCTGGGCTCCTGGAGTGACACGGAAGACGGAGTCGCCATCACCGCCCGCTGGGGGCTGTATGAGCGCAGCGTGAGCACCGGCGCTACTGTGCAGAATAATCCCCTGGCTGCTGTCGACACCGCCCTGGTGGTGGCCGACGGCTCGAAGCTCTCTCCAGGCATGGTCCTATTGCTCGAGACGGAACAGGCCCTGGTGACCGCCACGGGAGCGTTGACCGCCGCGGTGACCACTGTCACCGAGTCGGTCGCCCTGACCGACGATGAGTTGACCCTGGCGAATGAAACCCTGGTGAAAGCCGGGGAAGTCATTCGCATCGATTTCGAGAAATGCCTCATCCTGGACACGAATTCCACGACCCATAAAGCCGCAGTGATCCGCGGCTACAACGGCACCAAGCAGGCCGTCCATGCCGACAATGCCGCCGTGGACGTGTATCGCACCTACACGATCTCCAGGGCGGCCAACGGGACCACCGCGGCTGCCCATGCCCAGGGCACGGCGATCTCCCGTTACGTCCCGCCCGAGGATATCAAGATCCTCGCCAAGCAGGTCAGCGCGCTGATCAAGAAACTGGCCGACAGCGGCTATGCCGGGCGCACCGGGAATGCCGAACTGGGCCAGGTGTTCTACAACGACATCGTTTCGAAGTTCAACCTCGAACTGATCGAGCAGAACTACGAGGTGGGTGTATGAGCTTCGGCGTCAGTATGCAGTCCCCGGATCTGGAACGCCAGATCGAAATGCTGAAGCTCTACCCGGAGATCGCTGAAGCGCACTTCCGTCCCGCGGTGGAGGCTTCCGTGGCCCTGCTGGCCGGCAGGATCCGCACGCAGGTCCCCGTCTTGACGGGCCGGGCGCAGCAGACGATGGTCTCGAAGGTGACCGGCAAGGGTGTGAACATCACCGGCAAGGTCGGCTGGATCGGCAAGAATGCCCCGTGGTACATCAACGTGGTCGAGTACGGGGCCCGGGCGCACGCCTTGCAGAAGGGCTCGGACAACCGTTCGAAGATGGGGCGGGGGAAAGTAACCCGCCGGGCAGAGAGAGGCCAGCTGGCAGCCGTGCCAGTGCTGATCTCCGGAGTGGGCTGGCGGACGATCACCAATCATCCAGGCTTCCAGGGGCGCGGTTTTATGAAAGCCGGCTTCGAAGCCTCCAAGCCTGAGATCGACAACCTCCTGGCGGGCGCCAATGAAGCGATCGCCAGGGAACTGGCGGTGCCATGATCGAGACCTGGATCGATGCCCTGGCGAAGATCTGGATGTTCGACGACGGGCAGGGGAAACTCGTCAAGAGTTACCGCCTGTTCGACAAGTCGGACAGGATCCCGGAGAGTATTACAGAATTCCCCTGTGCCATCTCCTATCCCACCGGCTTGCAGCCGCAGTACGGTGCTTCGATCCCGACGATCCTGATCTGGGATGGTGCCACCGAATTCCACCTGGCAGGCGATGTGCAGCTGAACAACATCCCTTATGCGCTGCCGTTCTTCCGCAAGATCCTGAGCGCGGCAGCCGGCAATATCAAGCTGGCCGGGACCGTCTCCGAGTTCAGCATCCCGTTCGAACCCGGGGCGCTGTCGCTGGTCGAGTTCGAATACGGAGCGGGACCGAGCCACCGCGGCATTCTGGTGCACTGGCGGGTCAAGGAAGATGTCAGCGGTCAGATAACCATCAGTGCGTAGGAAGGAGCAACATGGCAAAGAAACAGATCGAGCACGAGATCGAGCTTGCCCGCACATATCGTTTCTGCGGAAACGGGATGGGCGTTCCAGGGCTGCCGCACGAAGTGACAGCCGCGCAGGCCGAAGAACTTGGCCTGCTTGATACCCTGAAGGCTGCCATTGCGAACGGCAACTATGCAGCAGCCGACGAGCCGGTGGCCGAGACCACCGAAGAAAAGGAGTAACCAATGGGTGAACGAACTTTCAAGAAGGTCCAGTTCGGAAAAGAACTGAAAACCGCCAAGGGCACCGAGGTGAATGCCACCAGCATCTTCCTGGGGGATGCCGGTGTACCGAGCGACCGCCAGTACGTTGCGCCGAACTATAACCTGGCGCTGCGCGCCCGGGCGGCGGAGTTCCACCTCTACGAGCAGAAGGTGGATTCCTTCGCCTTGACGGTCGAGAATGGGTATTTCCAGATCCTGCCCATGCTGTTCTCGATGCTCCTAAAGGGTGACATCACCGCCACCGAACACACGGAGGACCAAGATGATTATGACTGGGCATTCACACCCAGCCTGACGGCCACCAACAGCCAGGACAGTTTCACGTTCGAGGTCGGGGATGACGTCGAGCAATATTTGCTCACCTATGTGATGGCAAAGCGTCTGACCATCGAGGGGGCAATGGGGCAGAACGCCGCCATCAAGTTGGGCGCAGACTGCTTCGCCAAGAGCATTGCGGCCACCGATTTCACCTCCGGCCTGACGATCCCCACCATCGAGCCGATGGTCGCCAATATGACCCAGTTGTTCATCGACACGAGCTGGGCCGACAGGGGTGTGCATGACCGGCCCGGGCTGCTGCGGGATTTCAGCCTGGAAATGATCTCCGGCTTGCACCCTCGTTTCCACGGAAACGGGCTCACGATGGACAGCCACGGCGAGACCTACATCGATGTGATGTTGCGCATGACCCTCGAGGGCAATTCGACCGCTGACGGGTACTACGATGGCTACCTGGCGCGCACTCCGTATGCGATCGAGCTCAAGATCCCCGGCTCCGCAATCGGCACCGGCCAGACCCACTTCCTGACGGTGGATCTCTGGGGCCGCTTCGAAGAGATGGTGCCGATGGGTTCGGAGGCGGATGGCGACAACCTGCACACCGCCCTATTCCACGGATTTTACGACCCGACCGGCGCAGCGATGCTCGCTGTGAACGTCTGCACCGACAAGAGCACGGTCTAGCCATGCGATTCAACCTGCCGAAGACCGTGCATTTCCTTCCGTTCCAGGATTATGACCCGGAGCAGAAGGAACTGGCCGGGGTCGGGATCTGGGTCTGGGTCGATCCTCCGCGCGCAGAATTGCGCGAGTACGACCGCATCAACGCCGAATTCGGAGAGCTGCTGCGGGCGGAATCCGGGAAACCGGCCAAAAAGGCGACCATCCTGGACCTGCTGAAAAGCCGCCGGCTGTTGGGAAAAAAAGCTTCGGCTGAGGCCTACAGGCGGGCGATCCATGAATGGTACGCCGGGCTGTGGTCGCAGGGACCCGCAGACACGCATTGGACCCGGGCGGAGCTGGCTACGATCGACGAGCAGAATCCCGCCTTCTTGGAATGGATGTACCGCCGCACCTGGCGCTTGATCGATGAACATCGGAGAGACATAAAAAAAGGATCGAGGCCGCCGGAGCAGACGCCGCCCGCACAGGACGATCGGGCGACGACACCCTGACGGCCTACTTCGCAGCCCAGCACATCAACCAGGCGGCCGGAGGCCCGGTGATCGCCCCCTGGGAAGTGGAGGCCCTGCCGGACGAATGGATCCTGGCAGCCAGGGAGATCACCACCGGTCAGAAGAAGCGGGCCGAGCACCGGGCGGCTGAACACAAGGTGGACCAGATGATGGCTGCCTGGCGGTCCAGCCACCCGATTTATAAGAGCAGGAACTAGGAGAGTCATGGCATATAGCACGCTCCAGATCATCATCCAGATGGTGAAAAAAGGCGGCGCAGACAAGGAGACGGTCAGCGCCCTGAATGATGTTAAGCGCGCCCTGACCGCCGGTACAGCTGCGGTTGGTGCGATGGTCGGGGCGTACTATACCCTGGATAAGATCGTGGACGCCACGGTGGGGAAATTTGCCGAGTATGCAAACGGCGTCCGCCTGAATTCTGCTGCATTAAGTCTCAATGCCGAGGAAACCAGCCGGCTGACGCAAGTGTTGGATGATTTCGGATTAAATATTGACAGCCTAAAGAAAGCGCTCTTTATGGCCCGCAAGAACGGGATCGACATCACCGTGGAGGGCCTGGCTGCCCTGGCAGACCAGTACAACGCCCTGGCTGATCCACAGGAAAAAGCCATTTTCTTGCAAGAAAACTTTGGCAAGGGCGGGGCGGATCTTGCTGTGGTTCTTGATGCCGGCCGTGGCACGATCATGGAATATAACGATGCGATCGCTGATGGACTTGTGCTTACGGAAAAAGCGGTAGCGATGAGCGAAGAGTATCGTCTGGCACTGGATGAGATGGATGATACGTGGCAAGGGCTCACGATCTCGATGGGGCAAGATGGAGCACCTATATTAACTAGTGTCTTGGGTTATTTCAGCAGGCTGCAAGAAAGTATAAACGAACAGCTGCCGATGTGGTTGCGATTAATACCAGTAATTGGCCAGGTAGCAGGAGCATTTGTCGCCATTCGAAATGCCAAGGAGGAAACAGATGAAAACGAACAGCTGCCGAGGTGGTTGCGAGGAATACAAGTAATTGGCCAGGTAACGGATAGCGTGGATAGTGCCACACAATCCTATATTGCTTGGGCTCAGGCAATTGAATATACAACAACTGCAATCGCCGATAGCACCACAAGCATGGAAGAAGTTTTTGGGCTCACGCAGCAGCTTTCGGCCGAGAATATGAAATACAGTGAGTCAATGGCTGAGCTAAATGACGACCTGGTTTATATGTCAGGTCGTATTGAGTACTTGAATGGGCTTGACACCCTGACGCCGGAGCAGGCGGAAGAACTGGAAACCATGAAGACCAAGCTTGGGGAGGCTAGAACAGCGGTCGAGAAACTGGCGAAGGAGCATGAACAGGCATCACTTCGGATCGTTTATGCACTACTTCAACAGCGCCTGGCGGTCGATGGGATCTCAGACGATGAATATGAAATGCTTATCAAAACCGGCGAAGCCTTCGGGATCCTGGATTCTCAATCCGCCGGTACAGCATTGACCATTGGGGATCTCACCACCCAATTTGAAAAAGGGCAATTGACCGTTGACCAGTATTACGAGACGGTTAGGGGGATCCTTGAACTGCCTGCCGACAAGGATTTTCACTACACCATTACTTATGACTACATATCGAGTGGTGGCTTGCCGACTCCGGATATGACCGTTTCGACCGGCCCCGGTGGTCAACAGGCTTATGCTGCGGGCGGGCAGCTGGGCGATCTATCCGTCGTGGGCGAGCAGGGCTGGGAAACGATCGTGCGCACGCGCGACGGCCGCTATATCGTCATCCCGCACGAGGCCAGTGTCTGGATGCAGGCTGCCGGCATGCTGAGCGGTGCACCTGGTTATGCCCTGGGCAATCTGCCGATGATGGACCAGGCGCTTGGCGGCGGATCGACCGGCAACCAGGCGACAGGCAAGATCCTCAAGTCCAACCAGGCCAGCGGGATGATCAAGCCCAACCGCAGCCCGGCGCAGCAGATCTTTGGCGGCACCGCCAGTGCCGCGGAGGTCATGGCGATGGAGACGGCCGGTACAACGGCAGCCGCCAGCGCGGTGGAGAACATGGCGCCGGTGGTCACCGGCGCGGTGCAGATGTTCCAGGCAGCCAGCGCGCAGATCTCGGCGGAGGTGGCCCGCCAGACACGCATTGCTGAAGAGGCCTCCCGCGCGCAGACCACCCTGCTGCGATCGATCCAGAGCGCCCTCGAAGGGC
>Ga0172371_10003140_pt1 | contig 25780 bp, 21 predicted proteins | sample Lak12m_FD_114543 | JGI IMG/M metagenome (GOLD analysis project Ga0172371, IMG submission 114543) | Freshwater microbial communities from Kabuno Bay, South-Kivu, Congo - kab_022012_12m | ecosystem: Environmental > Aquatic > Freshwater > Lake | place: Democratic Republic of the Congo: South-Kivu... | reverse complement strand
TCAGGCAACGCTGCAGCCCCGTGGCGAGTGCCGCCTCGCCCAGTACGTAGGACTGTCCCACCAGCGCGGTGCCCAGGTCGCCGCGTGCCAAGCCGCCCGTTGCCTCTGCGCTTGCAGGACGGCCCGTGGCCCCGCCGCACAGGCCGCGCAGCCAGGCTTCCACTGCGGCGACGCTACCCGCCTCTTTCACCCGCCGTCGCAGTTCTTCCAGATCGACCTCCACCCGGGCCCCGCCGGCGATCCCTTTGCTCACCCTTACCTTGCCGCTGGCGCCGTCCAGCCGCCCCACGTAGAAGCGCTGCTGGACCGCCCCGCGACGCCCCCCTTTGAGGTCGCTCCAGGTGGCCACCGTCGCGTAGATGGTCGTGTAGCGGCCGTCTCCCTGCCTCTGCGTGGTGAGGTATGCCATCGTGCCTGCCTCTGCCTCGGGACCCCGGCCCTTCCGGGTCCGCTGATAGGTACTCTATAATACCTATGCCGGAAAAGCAAGGCCCGGCTTCGGGTAAAGCGGCAGCAGGATCAGCAAGGGTCCTAGGTATCACATGCGGAGAGATCTTGGGGCGCGCGGCAGGCTTCCTAGGTGCGCTTGATGAGGCAACATCCGCACCGTTGAGGCAACTTCCCGGCCAAGCCGGAAACGCCTGGAGGGCGGGTCCCCCGTAACCCGCCGCCGGGATGCGGAGATCCCGGCCTTCAGACCGCGGGGAGCTCTTGGCGGTTTGAGGCGGAGCTTCGCTAGCCTTGGCGAGGGCGGCCGTTGCGCCGCCGCGACCGACGGGAGCGGGATGTCCGCGGGGCCGGTTCACGGGCGCCTGCGCGTCTGTGGACGTTTGCCCTCCCGGGCGAGTGCCGTCCGGGGGCATCACCCTTCGGTACTATGGCCGACCCCGGCAGCGCAGGAGTAAGCTGTATCCGTCGTGGGTGGAGTCTACCTCTGCTCGACGGGCGTAGAAAGGACCTGCGGGCCATGGCTGAGAAGAATGCGAACTGCCCCTGCTCGAACCGTGAGTGTCACCGTAACCGTGACTGCGAGCTGTGCCGCGAGTACCACCATTCGCGCGGTTCCAAGACCGCCTGCGAGCGCGCCAAGAGCAAGTGACGGCTCCACTTTTCAGCCTTCGCCTTCCGGACTGGGTCGAGGACCTTCTGCGGTCGTTGCCCCCGGCCATTCCTCGGGTCGAGGACCGTCTGCGGGTCGCCATCGAGCTGGCCCGACGCAACGTGGTGCACGGCACCGGCGGCCCCTTTGGCGCGGCGGTGTTCGACGCGTCCGGGGGCCTGGTGGCTCCAGGGGTCAACCTGGTGGTCGAAGGGCGTTGCTCCGTGCTGCATGCGGAGATCGTGGCCCTGGCCCTGGCACAGCAGCGTGTGGAGCGCTTTGACCTGAGCGCCGGCGGCCGCGAGCGCTATGAGTTGTGTACCAGCAGCGAGCCGTGCGCCATGTGTTTCGGGGCAGTCCCCTGGTCCGGGGTGACCCGTCTGGTCTGTGGTGCCCGGGCCGACGACGCGCGGGCCGTGGGCTTCGACGAGGGCCCCAAGCCGGTGGAGTGGATCGCGGCGCTCGAGACTCGGGGCATCGCGGTGGAGAGGGACCTGCTGCGGGATGAGGCGACTGCGGTCCTGCGCGAATATGCCGCGCGTGGGGGCTGCGTCTACAACGCCGGGTCAGGCCGCTGAGTGGCTGGCCCCGGCAGTCCGGCGGGGAGGCGGTGGGCCTCCACCGCAGGCGCTCGAGCCGAGCGCATCTCCAGGGCACCGGGAGCGCGCCGTTGGCTGGCCCGGTGGCGGGCCTCAGATGCCGCCGGCAGCCACCTTGGTCACCACCTCCGTCACCTTCGCCACGCTCATCATGCAGAAGACCATGATGAACAGCGCCACGGTTTCGATGATGCCGAGGGCGATCATGTAGTTGGTGAAGCCCTTGCCGGTTTCCGAGAGGGCATCTGCCGCCCCGGCGCCGGCGCGGCCCTGCATCCAGGCGGACACGCCCATGGCAATGCCGCCGACGATGCCGGCGGCGAGGAGCGCGGGATAGAGGGCCCCAACCTTGGCGGCCGCCTCGTTGATGGACCCCATGAGGATCAGCCCGTAGAAGGTCTGTGTCAGAGGCGCGCCCATGAAGGCCAGCAGCAGGAACGACGCTGCCTTATTCTGGGCGTAGCACTTCTTCCATGACCCGATGGAGGACATGGCCGCGGCGCCAGCCCCCATGGCGGACCCCATGGCCGAGAAGGTCAGGCAGGCGAAACCGCCGGCCATACCCATCGCCGTAGCTACTTCCGGACTCGTGATCATGGCTGCATTCCTCTTGTTGTCGGGATACTCCCGGCGGGTTCCGTACGCCGGCTCCGGGTCTCTGCGCGGCATTGCGCTCCCGGTATTCAGTCCCCCGAGGGTGCCTGCCGCCGCTGCAACGGGCGGTAGGCGGACCCCGAAAACTCAAGGCCCACGTGGCCCGCGAACTCCAGGACATTCAGGCGTACGCCATGGACCAGCACGCCCATGGAACCGAGGAGCAGGTTGAAGGCGTGCCCGAGCACCAGGACCACCGTCATCAGCAGGCCGCCCAGCCACACCGGCATGCCCTGCATGGAGGTGGCCATGTCGTTCATGCTCTCGGCCACCTTGACCCCAGCGGCGCCGACCGCGAAGAGGCGCACATAGGAGACGACGTCGACGAAGCTGTTGGCCAGGTTCAGGACGATCTTGCCCACCCCCATTCCCACCATCTTGAGCGGGTTCCGTGAGGGCTCGGTGAAGAGCAGCACACCGACCAGGCCGCCGGTGTAGAGCCAGGGCATGGCCGGGTGAGCCTTGTCGCCCAGCACCATGACCTTGGCCAGGAGGTAGTTGCCCCAGAGCACCGGGATCCAGGCCAGGCTGCCGACGGCCTTCAGCCAGGGCCGCGTCACCGCCGCATTCCAGACGTGGGCCACGGTCAGATGGATGGCGCCCAGGAGGAAACAGAGGTGCTGGACGTTCTTCGCCTCGGCGAAATACGAGACCGAGGGGATGGCTCGCAGCGGGTTCCCGTCCGGCAGCCGGATGGCGAAGTAGGTGCCCGTGAGGACCCCCCAGATGATGGTGCATACCGACAGCACCCCGAAGAGCCAGAACGGGGCGGCCGGGACCCGCCGGTAGCGGCAGCGCGCCCACACGGTCAGGGCCAGCAGGATGGCCCCGTACCCGGCATCGCCGATGAGCATGGCGAAGAAGACGGAGAAGAAGAGGAGGAAACAGGCGCCGATGTCGACTTCGCGGTAACCCGGGAGGACACCCAGGATGTCGAAGACGGTCCGGACGGGTTCCACCCAGCGGGGGAAGCGCAGCTTGGTGGGGACTGCGCCGTCATCCGCGGCCGGATCCAGCGTCCGGACGGCCCAGCCGTGCTGGCGGGCCGCCGCGAGGAGGCCCTCGACATCGCGGACGGGGACATAGCCCTCGAGGTAGGCGAGGGGGCCGGACGAGCCCATGCCTTCGCAGGCGCGGGCGAAGGCGATGCTCTCGCCGGTCTCCTCGATGGCCTGCCTGAGGGCCGGGAGCGCGGGGGTCAACCGGTCCAGGCCCGCCTCGGCTTCGGCCAGGTTGCGCTCGCATTCTGCCAGGCCGGCCCGGATCTCCGCCTGGTCGGTGATCTCGGGCAGCGTGGCCGCGGGCACAGCCAAGGCGACCCCAGGGGGCGCCACGATGGCCAGGTACAGCGTCTTGCCTTCGCGGGACAACCCGCGCACGACGGTCCCGGGCGGCCATGGCGGCAACGACTCCTGGTTCAGCGCCGCGAGGACCACCTGCAGGCCGGCGGCACGACACGCCTCCAGGCTCTCGCGCCGGAAACTGCCCCAGGGCGCCAGGGCCTGGGCGGCCCGCAGCAGCCTCTGGCGGCGTTCCTCGCCGGCAGCCCTCTGGGCGGCGAGGGCCAGGGTCCGGGCCACCACGTCCGCCGGCGGCGCCAGGGCCTCAGAGACGTCCTCGCGGGGCTTGCGCCCGGCCAGAATGGCCAGGGCCCGCTCGGCGTTCTCACGGCGCCGCAGCAGGAGGTCCACGCGTTCGGACACCGGCGGTCGGCTGGGCTGCACGTGAACGGTGCCCAGCTCGCCGAGACGGTCTACCGCCGCCTCACGGTCGGGGGCGAGGCAGACCACCGTCACTCGTTTCATCCGTTCGATCAACGCTGGCTCTCCATCGGGCCCTGGGCTCAGGCGGCGCCGCTGAGGGTCTGGGCGTCACGGGCCTGGCACTTCTCTTTGGCGATTTTGGCACGACCGACCGCGCTGGTCTGCTGGTCGCCGAGGTAGATCTGGATGCGGCGGATGTTCTCGCGCGCCTCGGGGATCTTGACTTTCTCGAAGAGGTTGACGCGCTGCGTCACCACGTGGAGTTCCTGCTCGATCAGGCCGAGCTGTTCGGCAGCGATCTGGCGACGCAGTTTCAGCTCGACATGCCGTTGCGCCGCGGCCAGGGCATCGTCGACCCAGGGCGGCGTGAGGAACAGGTCGTAGGCGACGCGCTCGAACTCCAGGGCCTCGAACACAGGCATGTCGATACCGGCCACATTGCGCGTGCCGACCCGCCACTCACGGACCTGCAGCCAGGCCGGGAGCGGTCCGGCCTCGGTCGGGTTCAGCACGGCCACCCACGCGTCCAGGGCCTCCCGGAACCCGCGTTCCTCGGCATCCATCCGCGCCACGGTTTCCCGCGCCTGCCGCACCTCGAGCTGGAGTTGCTGCTTCTTGAGCTGCAGCGTGGGCAGATAGCGCAGGCAGCGCTTGAGCGCTTCCCGCTGCTGCTTGAGCTCGTTCTTGGTGAACTTGATCTTGGCCATGGCGGCGCTGCCGTCAGCCGGGTTTCGGCCAGAATTGGGTGATCAGGTTCGACTTCATGCCGACCTCGCCGGGATCGAAGCATTCGGCCAGGGTCCTCCAGCCGAGGTCCAGGGCCTGTTCCAGGGGGATGTTGACCGCCAGGTCCATCATGCGGGCCTCGAAGCGGGCCCCGTACTTGAGCAGTTTCTGGTCCCAGGGGCTCATGCGGAAGCCCATGGACTGTTTCTCGAGCGACTCGCGGTACTCGGCGTAGAGGCGGACCATGCCGTCCATGAGGGCGCGGTGGTCCGGGCGGGTATCCGCATTGACCAGTTGTTTGAGGCGGCTCAGGGAGCCGAAGGGCTCGATGCGGCCGCCGACCAGGTAGAACTGGCCTTCGGTGATGTAACCGGTGTTGTCGGGAACGGGATGGGTCACATCGTCCCCGGGCATGGTGGTGACCGCCAGGATGGTGATGGAGCCTGCGCTCTCGAAGTCCACCGCTTTCTCGTAGCGGGCGGCGAGCTGGCTGTAGAGGTCGCCCGGATAGCCACGGTTGGAGGGGATCTGCTCCATGGTGATGGCGATCTCCTTCAGCGCATCGCAGAAGTTCGTCATGTCGGAGAGCAGCACCAGCACCCGCTTGCCCCCGGTGGCGAAGTGCTCAGCCACGGCCAGGCTCAGGTCGGGCACCAGCAGGCACTCGACGATCGGATCGCTGGCGGTGTGCACGAACATCACCGAACGAGCCAGGGCGCCGTGCTCGTCCAGGGCGTTGCGGAAGAAGAGGTAGTCGTCGTACTTCAGGCCCATGCCGCCGAGGACGATGAGGTCCACCTCAGCCTGCATGGCGATGCGTGCCAGGAGCGGGTTGTAGGGTTCCCCAGCCACCGAGAAGATCGGCAGCTTCTGGCTCTCCACCAGCGAGTTGAACACGTCGATCATGGGCAACCCGGTGCGGATCATATTGCGTGGGATGATGCGGTTCGCGGGGTTCACCGACGGGCCGCCGATGGCGATCATGTGCTCTTTCAGCGCCGGGCCATGGTCACGCGGCGAGCCGTTGCCGGTGAAGACGCGGCCGAGGAGGTCTTCCGAGGCGGACACCTGCATGGGGTGCCCCAGGAAGCGCACCTCGCTGTCGGTGGAGAGTCCCCGGCTGCCGGCGAACACCTGCAGCGACACGCGCTGCTGGTCCAGACGGATGACCTGGGCCAGGGACGACCCGCGGTCGCCGCGGACCTCGGCCAGTTCGTTGTAGGCCACGCCGTCGGCCTCGACCGTGATGACGTTACCGGCGATCTGGAGGATGCGGTGATACAGCTTTCTCATGACCTTCGATCCTGCCACCCGCGGTCCGGGCGGCTCAGCCCTCATGCCGTCGCCGCGGTCTGCGCCACCAGCGCCTCGATGGCCTGTTCGCGGCGTCGGAACTCAGTGGAATCCCAGGGCGCGTAGTTCCAGTCGAGGAAGTGCTGGCGCAGGGAGTTGAAACAGGCCCGCGCCGCGGCCTTGTCGGCCAGGTTGAACGAGGTATCCAGGATCTGGACGACCTTGGCGAAGACGTAGCGCTGGCGGTCCGCGCTGGTGGCCCCGTCGGTCTCGTCGAAGGTGTTCTGCTGCAGGTAGACGGCGTCCAGGAACTCGCTCTTGAGGTAGAGCACGAAGTCGCTCGTGGGGGTACCCTCCTCGCCGACGACCTTCATCATCTGCGACACCTCGTTGCCCTGCTTCAGGACGCGGCGTGCCCGGGCCACTTGGGCCGCGTCCACCACGCCGGCGTACTTGCTCCAGCTCTCCAGCGGGTGGATGGCCGGGTAGCGCCGGGCGTTGGCGCGGTCGCGCGAGAGCCCCAGGAAGCAGCCCACCACCTTCAGCGTCGCCTGGGTCACGGGTTCCTCGAAGTTGCCCCCGGCCGGGCTTACCGCGCCGCCGATGGTGATGGACCCGCGCCCGCCGTCGTGGAGCTCCACCAGCCCGGCGCGTTCGTAGAAGCCGGCCACCAGCGACTCCAGGTAGGCTGGGAAGGCCTCTTCGCCCGGGATCTCCTCCAGGCGGCCGGACATCTCGCGCAGGGCCTGTGCCCAGCGGGAGGTCGAATCGGCCAGCAACAGACAGTGCAACCCCATCTGCCGGTAGTACTCGGCCAGGGTCATGGACGTGTAGATCGAGGCCTCGCGGGCCGCCACCGGCATGGAACTGGTGTTGCAGATGATAATGGTGCGGTCCATCAGGCTGCGGCCGGTGCGGGGGTCGGTCAGGTGCGGGAACTCTCGCAGCAGCTCCACCACCTCTCCGGCCCGCTCGCCACAGGCCGCGACGATGACCACATCGGCCTGTGAGTGCTGGCTCAGCGCATGCTGCAGGACCGTCTTGCCGGCGCCGAACGGTCCCGGGGTGCAGAAGGTGCCGCCCTTGGCCACCGGGAAGAAGGTGTCGATGATGCGCTGCTGAGTCACCAGGGGCTCGGTCGGCAGCAGCCGCGCGCGGTAGGTGCGGACCGGGATCTTCACCGGCCAGCTCTGAACCATGGTCACCCCCTGTTCGCGGCCATCCTCGCCGCGCAGCCTGGCGACCGTCTCCTCGAGGGTCAGGTCGGCCGCCGGCGCGACCCAGACCACCTGCCAGCGGCCCTGCCAGGCGAAGGGGACCATGATGCGGTGCTGGAAGATGCCCTCGGGCACGCTCCCAAGGGCATCGCCGGCCCGGACGTCGTCGCCGGGCTTGGCCAGCGGCGTCCAGGCCCACGGACGCTGGCGGTCCAGGGGCTGCATGTAGACCCCGCGCTGGAGGAAGTAGCCGGCGCTCTCGGCGAGCTTGGGCAGCGGGTTCTGCAGGCCGTCGAACACCTGGGCCAGCAGGCCTGGCCCCAACTCCACGCTGAGCAGTTGGCCGGTGAAGTCGACCGGGGCGCCGACGACGATGCCCTCGGTACTCTCGAAGACCTGCAGGTCCGCCTCCCGCCCGCGGACGCGGATCACCTCGCTTTTGAGCCGGGTCTCGCCCGCGTGGACGTAGGCGACTTCATTCTGGATGACGCGCGTGGCGAAGGCGACGCTGACCATGTTGCCGTTGACGCCGGTCACGCTGCCTGTATAGGTCTGCTCGCTCATGGCTGTTCCAGGGTCCCTGATCGCGTCGCGTTGGCGACTCCGCTCGCGGAGCGTCGGCTGGCCGCCTGTTCGGTCCCTGCTGCGACCAGCCCTTCGTATGACGGCCGTCCGGCGGCGGCCGTCCGGCTCGTCCAGCGGGTTGCCAGCAGCAGCCGCAGCTTGTAGAGGACCAGCGCTGCCAGATCGAAGTCATGCTCGACCGCGAGGTCATCCAGCCGCTGCCAGCGCAGGTGGTCCAGCTCCCGCTCGCGTGCCAGCGGGTCGGCGCTGGCCATGGCCTCCTCGAGACGCCGTCGGTCACCCGGGAAGACCTCCTCTTCCGGCCGGAGCCAGGGGCCACCATCGCGGCCAAGCTGGGCAGCCCGCAGCCGCACCAGGCCGTTGCGCAGGCAGACTTCCCACGCCTGCCAGCGCCGCTCGACCTCGCAGCAGGGCTGTCCATCGGGCTCCAGGGACACACGGGAGAGCTCCGCCACCACGGCGGCAGGGATCTGGCTGTGGCAGAAGTCCAGGAACGCTTCCGGGGTCAACGGGGCCGCTTCGCCGAAGCGGACCATCGGCAAGGCGCTCACCTGGTAGTAGAACTGGGCTGCCATGGGTCGACCGTGACGCGGCGTCTGCTCTCGGGCTAGCGGTCGCCTCCTGCAAGGATGGCGGCCAGCCGCGGACTCAGGAACGAGGCCATGGCCTCGGCCAGCGCCTCGTCGCTGAAGTCGTAGGCGACATCCGCCCCGGAGGCCCGGATCTGGAAGCCGGCCCGGAGGGTCGGCACGGGCCGGAGCTGGACCCGTGACCGCAGGTCTGCCCCCAGAGAGGCCGCCAGAGCCTGTCCAAGGGCATCGGCCTGGGCTGGATTGAGCAGGACCTCAACCCGGGTTTCCCGACCACCAGACTCGGCGAACCGGCGCACCAGTTCGGCGATGAGCCCGGCCATCGCCTGGGCATCCAGCGCTTGACCCGTGGCCGTGCGTGCGATGTCCACGACCCGCTTCTCCAGTTCCGCCCGCAGGCTGAGCAAGACATCCCTGGCCGCCTGCCGGAGGGCCTGTTCGCCCTTCTCGTTCAGCAGCGACGCTTCGCGCTGGGCCGCTGCGGTGATGGCGGCGGCCTCGGCCCTGGCCTCTGAGAGCAGGCGCTGAGCCTCGCCATTGGCCTTCTCGAGAAGGGCCCGGCGCTCATCCTCGGCCTTCTTCAGGCCTTCCGTAGTGATGCGGTCCAGCAGCGCTTGCAGTTCGTCGGCCATCGTGGCGGTGTACCTGGCTTGGGGGTTGCAGCCATCCGCGGGCCATCCCGCAGTGACATAGCCTCATAACATGGCCGGTAATCCGTCCTGCGCCAGCCGGACGGGTGACCTTTGGCGCACGTCAGCTCCGTAGGCCCTGCCGTGCCGGCATCCGGGGCTCGTCGTGAGGGCTTCAGCCCTTTCCGGAGTAGGGAAACGCCTCCTGTGAGAATCGACCCTGAAGCAGGGCCGGTTTTCCTCCCCGCCCTGGTCGGGCGGCCAGGGGCGCCCGTCGGGGGCTGAAGGCGTCACTACGAACCCCTGCCGCCGGGCGTTCGCTCTCGGTGGGACTGTCCCTCCGCAGCGGCTGCGGCCCTTGCGCACCCCGGGGCCCGGGCGCATCCTGTGGCGTGTTCCGTACGGCCTGAGGGAGACGGGCCTACGGAGCTGACTCGCGCCCGGGGGCCTTCGCCCTGCGAGAGGCCGGTTCAGCAGGGCGGTGCCATTGTCGGCATTGCCGCTTTGGAGTCGGCTGCCATAGGGACTGGAGCGGCCCCGCAGGCGCGGGGCCATGCTCCCGCGGCCGCGGGACCGCGGGCGGTCCGTGGAAGGCGAGCCGGCGGCGTGGTCCTGGGACCCGCCCTCCCGATTCGGCAGGGCGGTTCCGAGATCGCGGTTCGCGGGGTGGCGGACCCGCGCTTCGGCGGGCCGGGCGAGCCGGCGGTCCTGCTGTACTGCAGGACTTTTTGGAGTCGCTCTCGCCCGCACGCGCGCGAGTGGCAGCCGCGACCTACCGGGGACCCATCGCCAGGCTGGCGACGTTTTCTCGAAACCGCCCTGCCGGTTCGGCGGCGGCCCTGGCCAGCAGGCCGGAGCGCGTGTATGTTGCCCCCGCCGGCGGTGCCGTCCGGGACGCGGCACGGGCCATGGACACACGATGGCAGAGCAACGGCCAAGTGGAGTGAGCGCTGCGGCCGCCGACTGGCTCCTGTCCGCCCTGGGTAACGAGCGGCTGTACCAGGCGGTGGTGGCGGTTCCGACATTGCAGGAGAGCGTCTTTCGTGGCGGGTTCCAGCCCGCGCCGGCGACCTTGGACAATCCGGCGGTGCGGCGGCGGCTGCACTCCGGTCTGCTGGGCCGGCTGGACCGGCTCGAGGCGTTGTTGCGTCAGGGTACGGGGTCGCCTTGGGCGAGTGCCGGCGAGGTGCTGCAGGCCTTGGATACCGCCTGGCTGCTCCGGCACTGGCGGGCCCTGCTTCGGGGCGCGGCCGGTGCCCCGGCTCTGGCGGTCGCCATGGCGCTGGACTCCCGCGCCGGGGTCCGGGCCCGCGGTTTGAGGCTGTTGCGGCGGCGCGGTCTCTGGGGTTCTGGCTGGCGGCCTCGTCAGGAGGCGTTGCCGCCAGCGCTGCGGTGGCTGGTCCCGGCAGCGGCGCCTGTGCCTGCGGCCGAGGCCCCGGCGCCCGCGCCCGCTGTCACCCACGAGATGGGAGTCCTGCGCGATGCCCTGGCCCGGCACCGGGAGAGACTGCGCGAGAGTGACCAGGAGCAGCGTCAGGCCCGCCTCCAGTGGGGCCAGCGTGAGAAGGAGTTGCGCCGAGAACTCCGCGAGTCCCGCGCCGCCGCCGAACAGGCCGCTGCCGACGTGGAGGCGCGCGTTGCCAAGGCGGTGGCTGCCTTCCGGCAGCATGCCTTGGGGGTCACCCCGGAGTGCGCCCGGCTGGCCGAGGCCGTTGCCGAGTCCGAGCGCGGGGACCTGGTCGAGCGTGCCGAGCGGGTCCTCGCCGACCAGCGCCGACAGAATGAGCTCCACGGTACCTACTCCGAGGTGCGGGCGCGGATCCGGGAGCTCTGCGCCATGGCGCAGCGCCTGGGACTGTGCATGGACGAGTCCGTCACGGTCCTGCCCGGGGTTCGTGGTGTCCATGCGGCCATCTGTCGCGAGGTCGACCGCCTGCAGGCGCTGCTGCCCGCCGAGGAGCCGCCCATGGCGGAACTGGCCGCGCAACTGGTGGCGCGCATCAAGGAGCCCAGGCCTGTCCCCGAGGCTGTCTCCGAGCTGGCGCGGCTGGAGGGGCTCCTGGGGATCGACGTGATCGCCGATCTGCTGGGGGACGAGGGGCTGCGGCAGGTCCGCACCGCGCTCCTCCGTCGGCGTCAGGTCGTGACGGAGACCGTCCTTGCCGGGGCTGCCGACGCCACCCCTGCCAGCGTGGCGGCCCGGGCCCCGCGCGAGCTGTGGGACGTGCATGCGGCCCTGGCCAGCGGCTCGACCCCAGCGGTCCGTGTGTTCATCGATGGCTACAACGCCATCCGGCGCGTCCCTGAGCTGGCCGCCATCGAGGAGAACGGCGGCCTGACACGCAGCCGCGAGGCGCTCTGCGACCTCTGCCGGCGGCGGGCGCATCTCCTGGCCCACATGGAGATCGTCTTCGATGGCCAGGGCGCCCTCAGCGCGCGCGAGGAACGCGACGGCCTGATGGTGGTGTTTTCCAACGGCCTGCGCGACTCCCAGAACGCCGACGAGTACCTGGTCGCGCGCGTGGCCCGGGCCCGGAGCGAGGGCGGGCCCGTGTGGCTGGTGACAGACGACCGCGGGCTGCGGGCCCAGTCAGGGTCCTGGTGCGATGCGTACATCGGCTGTCTGGACTGGTACCGTTTCGTCAGTTGAACGTCCCTCCGGACCCCTGGAGTCCCCATGCTGCGCCTTGGAGTCATCGGCCTGAGCGAAGGCAACGGGCATCCCTACTCGTGGTCGGCGATCATCAATGGGGACTATGACCCGGCGGCCATGGACGAGTGCGGCTTCCCGGTCATCCCGGCCTACCTGGGGGCCAACCGGGCGACCCTGGGCATCGATGGGGCCCGCGTCACCCATGTCTGGACGCAGGACATGGACCGGTCCCGGCATATCGCGCGGGCCAGTCACATTGGGCAGGTCTGCGAGCGTGCGGAGGAGATGGTCGGTGCGGTCGATGCCGTGCTCCTGGCGCGGGACGATCCGGAGAGCCATGTTGCCATGGCCAAGCCCTTCATCGAGCGGGGTCTCCCCCTGTTCATCGACAAGCCGCTGGCCTTCTCTCGGCAGGACCTGGACTGGTTCGCGGCCCAGCATGCCGCCGGCCGTTTCGTCATGTCCTGCAGCGCCCTGCGCTACTCCGCCGGGGTCCAGGCGGCCCGTGTGGACCTGCCGACCATCGGCCCGGTCGAGCTGGCGGTGGCCGTGGGCAAGAAGGACCTGCGCACCTATGCCATCCACTACCTCGAGGGCATGTTCGCCCTGCTCGGGGACCCTCGAGCTGCCACCGTGCGCCACGTCTCCCGCGCGGACAAGGACATCGTCCTCATCGAGTTCGCCAACGGCACCCTGGCGACCCTGCACGTGTTCCGGGACATGGCTCCGGGAGGCGAGCTGAACCTCTACGGCCGCAAGGGGATCCTCAAGGTCGACCACGGGGGCACCTACCCGATGTTCCGTGCCAGCCTGGACGAGGCCATCCGTTCCTTCCGGGCCGGCCGTCCGCGGCTTGATTTCGAGGTTACGCGCAACCTCATCAGTACCCTGGTGGGCGCCCGGGAGAGCCTTGAGGCCGGCGGTCGCACCATCGCTCTGCCGTAGGAACGACCCGGGACGCCGCGGCGACCCGCAGGAGAGCGTTGCCATGCACGTCAAGGAACTGCTGAGCCTGAAGGGGAAGGTCTGCCTGGTCACCGGCGGCGCCGGGCGCTATGGCAAGTGCATCGTCGAGGGGCTTGCCGAGGCGGATGGAACCGTCATCACGGCCAGTCGCAACCTCGAGGCGAACCAACGTCTCGCGGAGGAGTACCGGTCCCGGGGCCTCGAGGTCCACGCAGCCCAGCTCGATCAGGCGGAGCACGACTCGGTCATGGCCCTCAAGGCCCATCTCGCCGCGCGCTTTGGCGGCCTGGACGTCTTCGTCAACAACTCCGTCTCGCGGCCCATGAAGGGCTATCGCGGCCCCCTCGAGCAGTTCGCCGAATCCATGCGGGTCAATGCCACGGGCATGTTCGACGTCACCCGCGAGATGACCGACCTGCTCATCGCCCGCGGTGGCGGCTCCATCATCCATATCAGCAGTATGTTCGGCGTCTACGGGCCCGACCTGTCGAACTACGAGGGAACGACCATGGGCGACCCGCCGCCGGACTACTTCTTCCACAACGCGGGGCTACTGGCCCTGGCCCGCTACCAGACGCGTGTCCTGGCCCAGCACAACGTCCGCGCCAACTGCATCTGCCCCGGCGGCCTGTACGCGCCCGAGATCCAGCCGGAGCCGTTTCTGCGCAACTACACGAAGAAGGTCCCCTGCGGCCACCGCCTGGCGAATCGCGACGACATCAAAGGCCTGGTCGTCTTCCTCGCCAGCCAGGCCAGCGCCTACCTCGGCGGGGAGGCCATCATGATGGACGGGGGAATGCACTGCTGAATGCCAGCGGGCGGACGCTGGGCGCTCACAACGGCCAGAGGCAGATCCGAGACGTGCAGGGCACCGGCGGGCCTCCCGCCAGCCCGCTGGCAATGGCCATGGCGGCGCCAGGGAGCGCCGGCATGGCCACAGGACAAGGCGCGATGGCTGAAAGGGACGGACCATGCAGGCCCGACAACTCGGCAGGACGGGGTTGAGGGTCTCGCCCGTCTCGTTCGGCTGCGTGGAGCTCGGGATTCCTTACGGCATTGGCGTCCGCGACCGGGCGGACATGCTGTCGGATGGCCAGGCGGTAGCTCTGCTTCAGGCGGCCCTGGCCCGTGGCGTGACGCTTTACGATACGGCCCCATCCTACGGTACGAGCGAAGCCCTGCTGGGCCGCGCCTTCGAGTCCCGCCGGGACGATGTCGTGATCTGCACCAAGTGCCCGGGCCTCACGGGCGCCGACGGCCGTGTCCTGCGCAAACGGGCCATGCGGGACCGGATCCTGGCCAGCCTGGACGCCAGCCTGAAGGCGTTGCGGACGGACCACGTCGACATCCTCATGCTGCACCGGGTCGAGGAGGCGCTGATCGCGAATGACGAGGTGGCAGAGGTCTTCGAGGACGTCATGTCCCAGCGTGCGGTCATGCTGAAAGGTGTGTCCACCTACCCCGGTGGCATCACCGGCCGCGTCATCGCCAGCGGGCGCTGGCAGGTGGTGCAGGTGGCCTTCAGCCTGATGGACCAGCGGGAGGGACCCTTCCTCGAGATGGCCGAATCCGCCGGCGTCGGGGTCATCGCTCGCTCGGTGCTCCTCAAGGGCATCCTGACCGACCGCGGTCGCGACCTGCACCCGGGACTGAAGTCCGTGCAGGACCACCGCGAGCGCTGTCTGGCCGAGACGCCGGCCGGCATGACGCTCTCGACCTTCGCGACCCGCTTTGCCCTGGGGCGTCGCGGGGTCCATTCGGTGCTGGTGGGCATCGACCGCGAGGAGTACCTGGACCAGGCCGTGGCGCTGGCGGAGGCGGGCCCCCTGGCGCCGGACGATGCTCGCCGGGCCGAGGCGCTGGCCTTCCCCGAGCCTGACTTCATCGATCTGCCGGGGTGGCACGCCAAGGGTTGGTTGACGTAGTTGTGCTTGATGACGCACTATCCGCACATCGGTGCCAGGTTCCCGGCCACGCCGGGAACGCCTGGCGGGCGGCTTCTCCGCAAGCCGCCGCGCGGATACGGAGATCCGCGCCTACAGACCGGTCGGAGCTCTCGGCGGTGTGTCAGCAGTTCCTGCGCCGGCGCCTGCGGGCGACCGTGCGCGAAGCGCAAGGAGGGGTGTGATGGCTGAAGCGACTCGGCGGATCCGCCCCGCGGTCCGCATCACGGTGGCGGTGGTGGCACTCGCCTGTGCCGCGGGGGTAGGCCGCGTGCAGTGGGTCAAGCGTCAGCTCATCCTCGATGAGAACCGCGCGGTCGAACTGCAGAACCAGGGCCAGTATGCCCAGGCGGCGACGGCCTACGAGGCCCTTCTGGCCAGGAGCAAGGGCGAGCAGGCGCAGCGCGTGAAGGTCAGCCTGGCAACCTGCTACGTCAGCCTGGCCGAGGACCCGGCGCGGGCTTGGGCCGAGGCGCTGGAGCTCTATCGCAAGGCCTACCGTCTCGACCCCAAGGCCGTGACCAATCCGGCCATCCTCAAGCGACTGCAGGGCCCGTAGGATGGGAAGCCGCGGGCGCAGTCCCGCGATGTTGCCGGGAGAGCGTGACGATGAGACCCTGGTATCAGGCCGGATGCCTCCTGAGCCTGTCGGCTGGCACCGCGTGTGCCGCCGAGCTGGCCGCGCCCCGGACGGAAGCGCTTCTGCGGCAGGCCGCCCAGGAGGTGCGCATCGTCTGTTTCGGGGACAGTATCACCGGCGTCTACTACCACACCGGCGGCCTGCGGGCCTGGCCGGAACTGCTCGCCGCCGGCCTTCGGCAGCACTACCCCAAGGCGGCCGTCCAGGTCATCAACGCCGGCATCAGCGGCAACACGACGGCGTCGGCGCTGGCCCGGATGCAGCGGGATGTGCTCGACGTCCGGCCGCACCTGGTGGTGGCGATGTTCGGCATGAATGACCTCGCCTACGGCCCTGCGGATGCCGCTCGGGAGGAGGCCGGCAGACAGGCCTACCGGGCCAACCTGGAGCTGATCATCACCCGTGCGCGAGAGGTCGGCGCCGAGGTTATCCTCATGACGCCCAATTCGGTCTATCCGGAGGCGGCGCCAGGCCGCCCGCCGCAGCGGCTTGCGGAGTTCGCGGGGGCCATGCGCGACGTCGGCGTCGCCCTGGGTGTGCCGGTGGTGGACGCCTATGCGGGGTATGAGCGTATCCGCCAGGAGGACGTGGGCCGCTGGCGGCGTATGATGAGCGAGACGATCCATCCGTCGCTGCCCGGACACCAGGCCTTTGCGGAGTGGGTCGCCGGGGCCATTGCCGGGGGACCCGTGGCGCTGCAGGGCATGGAGCCATCCCGGCCGTGCCTCACGCACACCGCCGCGGCCCTGCGGGCAGGCGGGGCCGTCACCGTGGTTGTGCCGGACACCTGGCAGGAGGCGGTTGTCGGGGTACTCCAGGAGGTCGCCCCCGCGGTGCGGACCATCCCTGTGACCTGGCCGGTCAGGGGGCAGCCCCTCGCGCCGGTCGAGGCCTGGGCCAAGGGCATCCGCCAACAGGCCGGCCGCGTGCTGGTGGTCGGCAGCTTCAGCCCGGAAGCGCTGGCCTGCGGCCCGAGCGAGGAGTCCTTTGTCCGCCAGGTGGCCTGGGTCGCCTGCTGCGCGCTCGCGTTCGATCACCGGGACTGGGATGTGCTGTTCGTGTCGCCAGCGTTCGCCGCGCCCCTCACTCCCGAACAGCAGCGCGGCGCTGCTCTTGCCCGGGGCATGGTCGAGGCCCACGACCTGGTCTGGGTGGAGGCCGCCGACGCCGACGCTCTCCGAGCGTGGTTCCGCCGTGAACTCGATGCCAGCGGCCTCGCCCGGCAGTAGCTGGATCAGACGAACTCGATGGAGTAGTCCTCGACGGAGCAGTCGCGGATCTTGCCCACGAAGGCGGCGACCTTGCTCAGCATGGCGTTGGCATGGGCCTGCTCGTTGCTCACGGCCACGACGCCCATGCAGGTGTGGTTCCAGACGTCCATATCGTCCACCTCGGCGACCCCGACATTGAACGTCTGCCGCACCCGGTCGCGGATGCGGTTCACGACCATGCGCTTCTCCTTGAGCGAGAAGGCGCCGGGGATATCGATCTCCAGAGTCAGAATGCCGACGACCATGGGGCACAACCGGTTGGGGTCTGGACTCGCCCGGTACCATACGCCCGGGCCGAGAAGGCTGCCAGGAGCCCCGAATGCGGGTCAGGGCGGTTCCAGGAGTGCGGTCCCCGCTACGGGTGAGCGCGTGGGAACGTGACTGCGTGAAGGTGTGGCAGACGGCCGGCATAGGCTCCGTAACCATCACGCAATCAGGCACTCACGTTTTCACAACGCCAGTGACCAACACCGACGGTCGTTGGGAGAACGGCACAGCCCTGCCCCGGATGCGGGTCGTGGGCTTCCGCGACGGGGCGCTACGCCGGGGGAACGCGGCTGAGCCGAGCCGGCTGCTGCTGGCTGAGGCAGTGCAGGGCCCCGCCCTCGAAGACGATGTCCCGGCAGTCGATGCCGACGAGGTCGCGCGTCGGGAAGCACTGGCCGAGGATACGCAGGGCCTCGCGGTCGCGGGCGGGTTGCCGGTAGGTCGGTACCAGGACGCCGCCGTTGACGATGAGGAAGTTCGCATACGTGGCCGGCAGGACCTCAAAGCGCCAACCCGGCGGTCGGATGGGCTCCGGCAGCGGCAGCGGCACCACCTCCAGGCGGCGCCCGTCGGACAGGCGGAAACGCTCGATGTCGGTGCGATTGGCCGCGAGCGTCCTGTGGTTGGCGCCGCCGGGGTCCGGGTCGACCACGGTCACCACCGCGTCCGGCGCGACGAATCGCGTCAGGGTGTCGATATGCCCATCCGTATCGTCCGCGGCCAGCCCTGACTTCAGCCAGCCGATGGAGTCCACTCCCAAGGCCCCGCGCAGGATGCTCTCGACGGCCGTCCTGTCCAGGGCCGGGTTGCGGTTCGGGTTGAGCAGCACCGACTCGGTCGTCAGCAGGACGCCTTCGCCATTGGCTTCGAGGCCGCCCCCCTCGGCCACCATCGGGATGGGGAACCGCCGCAGGCCAAGGGCCCCGGCAATGCGTCTGGGGATCGCGTCGTCGGCGTCCCAGGGCGCGAACTTGCCGCCCCAGGCGTTGTAGGCCCAGTCGGTGATCGCCACTTCGCCCGTCTCGCGATGGACGACGAAGACCGGCCCGTGGTCACGACACCAGGCGTCGTTTGTGGGATGATCAAAGAAGCGGACGCGGTCCAGGTGCGCGCCGGCCTGCACCAGGGCCTCCTCGGCCCGCTCCTGGGCGGCCCGGATGCAGTTGATGCGCAGGGCCTCGAAGTGGGTGATCGCGGCGGCGAACCGCGCATAGGCCGCCTCGGCCGCCTCCCGGCAACCGGGCCAGGCGCCAACCTTCAGCGGCCAGCTCAGCCACACCGCCTCCTGCGGCGCCCACTCGGCGGGCATGCGGAAGCCCGCAGCGGCCGGGGATTCAGTCATCGGTGAACCTCTTCACGATGTCCCCGTAGGCATCGATGCGTCGGTCGCGGAAGAAGGGCCACAAGCGGCGCTGCACCTCCAGCGCCCGGAGGTCGCACTCGGCGTACAGGACTCCCGTTTCGGACACGTCGGCCTCGGCGATGCGCTGGCCGCAGAAGTCGGCGACGAAGGACGTGCCCCAGAACTCGATACTGCCCTCGGACCCGACGCGGTTGACGGCGGCCAGGTAACAGCCGTTGGCCACCGCGTGGCCGGCCTGGACGGTAAGCCATGAGGCACGTTGCCGGGCCCGCACCGCGGCCTGGTCGGCGGCAAGCCAGCCGATGGCCGTGGGGCAGAAGATCACCTGGGCCCCCTGCAGGGCTGTGAGGCGAACCGCCTCGGGGTACCACTGGTCCCAGCAGATCAGCACGCCAATGCGGCCACAGCGGGTATCCCAGGCGCGGAAGCCCAGGTCGCCCGGCGTGAAGTAGTACTTCTCCTCGAAACCGGGGTCTTGCGGGATGTGCATCTTGCGGTATTTGCCGAGATACGTCCCGTCGGCGTCGATCACGGCCGCAGTATTGTGGTAGACCCCCGGCCCCCGGCGCTCGAAGAGCGACACCACCAGGACCAGCCCGAGCTTCCGCGCCGCGCCCGCCAGCCGCTCCGTGGTCGGGCCCGGGACCGGCTCGGCAAGGTCGAAGAAGGCGGCGTCCTGGACCCGGCAGAAGTAGGGCGTCGCAAACAGCTCCTGCGTGCAGGCGATGCCCGCCCCCGCCGCCGCGGCCTCTGCCAGACGCGCTTCCGTCCACGCCAGCGCTGCCTCGACGCTCGGTTCCGCCTTTCCCTGCAGCAGTGCGATGCGGAGCCTGTCCATCGTGAGCTGTACCTATGCTGTAGCCCTGTCGCCTGGGCCGCGCCAGGGCACCCCACACTATAGCGAGCGGCCCTGCGCCTGGCCAGACCCGCCCCGGGCGCTTCGTCGCCGTGCCGGCTGGCTCCAGGGGTGGCTCCCACCTTTTCGAGCACAGGTACACGCCAGGCCCCTGAAGGACAACAGGCAAATGCTCTTGGAGGTGCGGCCCCGAGCCCACTTTCTGGCCCCGGTGGCCTGCCGGTGTCCGCCGCGGTCGGCGGTGCTACGTTATGGCCGAGCCGTTCCGCACGGTGCGTCTCTCCGGAGGTCACGCGATGCGCAGCATGATGACCAGTGCAGGCCTCGGGGTGGTGGCGGTGTCCGCGGCGGCGGGGGCCATGGCCCTGGTCGGTGCGGCGGCGCGGGCGGCGGAGCCGGTCGACCCGGAGTTCCGGCCGCAGTGGGTGGCCATGGAAGCGAGTTCGCGCGAGGTCCGCCCCGGCGATCACCTCACGCTTACCTTCCACTTCCGCAACGCCGGCACGCGCGCGGCCCAGTCGGACTACTACGTGTTCGTGCATCTGGAGTCGCCGACAGCGGATTGCGCTCACCTGGTGGTCAACGCCGACCATGACCCCGCCGAGGCCACCACCACCTGGGACCCCGGCCGTGAAGTCACCGACGGTCCCATCGTGCTGCGAGCTCCAGACCCGGGTCAGGACCGGGACTACTTCGTCCACGTCGGCATCTACGACATCCGCGGCGGTGGGCAGCGGTTGCTGGACACCTACGAGGGGGGCCGCATCCGCGTGTCGCGGACGGCCCCCGCGGCCGGGGTCCTTGGTCCGGACCCTCTGCCGCCGGAGGAGGTCGCGCGCCGGCGGGCGGCGCTGGCAGCCCGAGTCGTGCCGGAGGGCAGTGCCGGGATCACCACGCCGGCGGGGCGATTCGCCCTCGATGTCCGGAGTGGGGCCTGGGCCCTGACCGACGCGCGGACCGGGGTTGTCTGGACCTCATCGCACCCGTCCACCCGCTTCGGCGAGATCGCTCTCGAGAACGGCCCGCGGCGCTTCACCTGGGCCATCGAGCGGTTCGACGAGATCACCGCGGTGGCCGGTGGTCTGCGCCTGGTCAGCCGGCCCGTGATCGACGGCGGTCCCTGCGGCACCGAGGTCGAGTTCCGGCTCCAGGCCGTCACAGAACCCCCTGGCGTGCGCCTGAGTTACCAGGCTCTCGGCCAGGGCTCGTGGAGCGTACGCCGCGTGCGGGTGCTGGAGAGAGCCCTGGCCGTCACCGGCGAGGCGGGTGGCTGCCTCTACGTGCCGCACCGGCTGGGGATCGAGCAGCCGGCCGCTTCGGGGCTCCCTGCCCGACAGGTTTGGCGGCTCTACTCGGACCTGTCCATGGCCCTGTGCGGGGTGGTCCAGGACGGTTCGGCCCTGCTGCTGAACTGGGAGACCATCGACAGCGAGCTGGTCACCCAGGGCGAGTGGACCGACGCGCCCACGGCCCCTGGCCGGCGACTGCGCTCGGTGACCCTTGACCTGTACGGTCCCCAGGGGGCCCTCTCGCTGCACCCCCTGGGGCCTGGCGGCTACGTGCAGATCGCCCAGGCGTACCGGCCGCTGGCCGAGGCCAAGGGCTGGCGCCTGCCCTGGAGCGCCAAGCGGCAGACCTGGCCCGGCGTGGACGCCCTTTTCGGCGCTACGGACTTCAAGCCCTTTGTGCTGTCGCGCACCATGCCCTCCTCGCGTTTCGCCCAGGACGGCAAGGAGCAGGTCCACCTCGGCTTCACCTTCGCGGAGGTGGCCCAGTGTGCCGAGCACTGGCGTAACGACCTCGGCATCGACCGCGCCTTCGTGGTCCTGGCCGGCTGGATCAACGGCGGCTATGACGTCCGCCACCCGGACGTGCTGCCGGCGGCGCCGGAGTGCGGCGGCAACGAAGGCCTGCAGGCCGCGGCGGCTCGCATCAAGGCCTGCGGTTACCTGTTCGGCCTGCACGACAACTACCAGGATATGTACGAAGACGCGGCCTCCTGGGGACACCCGTGGCTCAACAAGGACGCCAAGGGCCAATCCCGCCAGGGCGGCAACTGGGCCGGCGGCCAGGCTTGGCAGGTGTGCGCTATCAAGCAGGTCGAGCTGGCGGCGCGACCCGCCACCAACCTGCCCGAGATCGCCCGGCTTTTCAGCCCGGGCATCTACTTCATCGACACCGTTTTCGCCTGGCCCCTGGTGACCTGCCAGGACCCGGCCCACCCCATGACGCTGGCTGACGACCTGGCCTGGAAAACGAAGCTCTGCCTGCTGTCGAAGCAGCACTGCGGGCTCTTCGGCAGCGAGGAGGGCCGCGAGTGGGCCGTGCCCTGCGCCGACTACCACGAGGGCGTCTTCGGTCACCAGCTCCACGCCGCGCCGGGGGAGGTGATTCCGCTGTACCCGTTGGTCTACAGCGACTGCGTCCAGCTCATGGGCCACCAGGGCGACCGTTTCGGGCCCGGCAGTGAGAAGCAGGTCCTTGACCACGTGCTGTTTGCGGAGATGATGCTGCCGCAGTTTGGGGAGCACCTCTACTGGCGGCAGCAGGCCACCTCGTCGGCCCTGCCGCTGCGGCCCTTGGCGCCGCAGGTCCGCGATCTGGGCGAGCGGGCCTTCGAGATCACGTTTCCCTGGCGTGTGGACGGGCCTTTGCCCGCCGACCTGTTCGCGTTCGTCCACTTCCTGCACCCGGCAGCGACCCGGGCGGAGGGGATCGCCTTCCAGGCGGATCACGCCTTGCGTCCCCCCTCGGCCGAGTGGCAGCCGGGCACCGTGGTCAACGACGGTCCCCACCGGGTGACCGTCCCGCCCGAGTTCGGTGGGCGGGTGGAGGTCCGCCTCGGCGTCCTGCTCAACGGCGAGCGCATGGCCTTGGCCACGCTGGGGCATGACGGCGGCCGGTACCTGCTGGGCACTCTCGAGGTCTCCCCCACGGGCATTGCCCTCACCCCGGCCCCGCTGGCCGAAGCCACCGAGATCTGGTCCCGGGCCGACGGCGGCTGGGCCGAGGCGCTCTGCCCCGCCGACCGCGTCATCAAGAACACCTGGGAGGTCCTCAGCCCGCTGAACCTCATCACCGCCGAACGGCCCCTCGACAACCACGAGTTCCTCAGTCCGGACCGGTCCCTGCAGCGGACGCGCTTCGGCGACCTCACGATCACCGTCAGCTACGGCCAGGCCGCCAGCATCGGCGACCAGCGGGTGCCGCCCTACGGCTTTGTCGTCGATAGCCCCGGGTTCATTGCCTTCTGCGCGAGCCGGTACAACGGGGTCGACTATGCCACGCCGGCGCTGTTCACGGCCCGCAGTCTCGACGGCAAGCCCCTGGCGGAGTCCGCGCGAGTGCGCGTCTACCACGGCTTCGGGGAGAGCCGTATCCAATTGGGCGGGAAGCTGTTCAACATACCCAGGGAAGGCGTCGTCAACCCGGTTGGCGCAGAGTAGGATGCCGCGCGTGCGAACGGCCTGCGGCGCTGGGCTGCCGTGGTTGACACCTTCTCGCGCGAGCTGTCTAGTAGCGGGTGGCCGGAGCCCCGGTGCAGGAGTGGGTGTCGACGTGCAGGAAGGAGAACCCTGACGATGGCTACGACGCTGCAGAAGGTCGCCGATTTCCTGACTCACCAGGAGCTCCGCTTCCAGGCCAACCAGGAGCGGTCCCATATCCTCACCGGCTTCAAGACCGAGAACTACCGCGACGCCAACGGCCACCAGGGCGTTCTGATCGTCATCCAGCTCCAGGAGAACGGCGAGTACCTCGAGATCCTCGCGCCCAAGTGCTACACCTACCCCGACGGTCCCCACAAGGAGGCCGTCCTGCAGACCTGCCTGATGGTCTCGTGGAAGACCAAGCTAGTGCAGTTCGAGTACGACCCCTCGGATGGCGAGATCCGTGCGGTGGTGGAGTTTCCCCTGGAAGACGCGGAGCTGACCGAGAAGCAGCTCATGCGCTGCGTGCGCGGCATTGCCGAGATCGTGGACCGTTTCGACCCCGCGATCCGCAAGGCCATGGAGAGCGGCGAGATCACCCTGCCCGAGCAGGAGAGTCCGGCTGAGCTGATGGCCGCCTTCGAAGCCTTCCTCAGGCAGCGCCGGGCTGCGCGCGCCGGTCAGGCGGGCGGGGGTTTGCAGATCGAGGAATAGGGAGAGGCGATGTCGCGTTACGACAGGTACTCCCCCGATGCCATGGGCATCCTGGGGCAGGCTCAGGCTTTGGTCCGCCAGGACCACGCCGCCGAGTTCGGCGTCCGGCACCTTCTGGTGGCCTTGCTGAAGGCCCCTTCGGCTGGGGTACGCGAGTTCTTGCGTGCCAACACGCTGCAAGTCAGGACGGACACCCTCGAGCAGGCGTTACGGGAGGGCCAGCCCCAGGCGGCCCCGGCCGCCGGCGGCGAGAGCGCTGCGGCCCCTGGCGAGGCCCCGAGGATCCGGCTTTCCCCTCAGGTGCGGGCGATCCTCGATGACGCGGAGCGCAGCGCCGGTTCCCGGCCGGTGTCCAGCCATGACCTGCTGCGGGCCGCTTGGCCCGCTCTCGGCAAAGACCTGGTGCAGCTCGTCGAACGGCACGGCGAGACGCCGGCGGTCGAGAGCCTGTCTCTGCCGGCGGCGCCGCTGGATGCTCCTGCCGCCGGCGTCGCCCCGGCGTCAGCCGCAGCCGTGCCGCTGACGGAACTGGGCAGGCTGGGACGGGAACTGACGGCCGAGGACCGGCGTCTGCCCTTTGTCGGCCGTGAGAAGGAGATCGACAGCCTGGTCTCCATTCTGCTGAAGTGCTTCAAGCCGAACCCCCTCATCATCGGTGAGCCGGGGGTCGGCAAGACGGCTCTGGTCGAGGGCCTGGCGCAGCGCATCCGCGAGGGCCGTGTGCCGGACCTGCTGAAGCACTGTCGGGTGTTCGAGGTCCGCGTCAGCGATCTGTTCGCCGGCACCGGCATCGCCGGGTCCTTCGAGGAGCGCATGAAGAACGCGGTGGCCGAGCTGGAGGCCCATCCGGAGGTCATCCTGTTCCTCGACGAGGTCCACCAGTTGGCACGACAGGACCGGCCCTCCTCAAACCCCGCCGATATCCTCAAACCGGCCCTGGGCCGTGGCCGGTTCCGCTGCATCGGCGCTACCACCGCCGCCGATTACTACCGGGTCCTGCGCGGCGATGCGGCCCTCACGCGGCGGTTCCACCTGCTGCGGCTGGACCCCCCCGACCGGGAACAGACCCTGGTCATCCTGAAGGGCCTGCGCCAGGCCATGGAGTCACACTACGGCCTGCGCGTCTCGGACACGGCCTTGGGTGTCGCCGTCTCCTGCGCCGAGTCCTTCTTCCCCCAGCGCCGGTTCCCAGACAAGGCGATCGACCTGCTGGACCAGAGTTGCTCAGAAGCGGTGCGCCAGAAGGAGACCGAGCTGAGCGCCCAGCATGTGCGCAACACGGTTGCTCAGCTCGCCGGGGTGCCCTTTCTGGCGCGTGAGGACGCGCTGGCCGAGCAGCTTGACCACCTCGAGGAGCGGCTGGCGGAGAGAGTCTTCGGCCAGGACGGTGCGGTGCGGGCGGTTGCCAACACCGTGCGTCTCTGCAAGCGCGGGCTCGACTTGCGGCCGGAGCGCCCGGACGGCGTCTTCCTCTTCACCGGTCCCAGCGGCGTGGGCAAGACGGCCCTGGCCGAGGCCCTGGCCGAGTGCCTGACCGGCACGCGGGACCTGCTGATGCGCATTGACATGTCGGAGTTCTCTGAGGCCCACACCATCTCACGGCTCATCGGCTCGCCGGCGGGTTACGTCGGCTACGGCGACGAGCCGCAACTGATCCGCGACCTGAAGCGCTGCCCCACCGGTGTCCTGCTGCTGGACGAGTTCGAGAAGGCGCACCCGGCCATCCACAGGCTTTTCCTCCAGGCCTTCGATTCCGGCCGGCTGACGGACGCCGTTGGCGAGACGTACTCGCTGGCCACCATCACGATCGTGGCGACCGCGAATGTCCGGGCCGCGTCCGGCACTCGGCATCATCTCGGTTTCCAGGCGGGTGCGGAGTCGGCGCCGACGCATGACGATGGGCCCCTGGTGCATGCTCTCAGTGCCCACTTCAGTCTCGAGCTGGTGAACCGGTTCGACGAGATCGTGGAGTTCCAGCCCCTCACCGAGGGGATTGCCCTTGCCATTCTGCGGCAGCGGATCCTGGGAGTGGCCAGTCGGAACCTGCGTGAACGCCGGCACGTGGAGCTGGTCCTCTCGCCCGACGCGGAGAACCTGATCCTGCGCCAGGGGTTCTCCGAAGACTTCGGGGTGCGCCATCTCCAGCGGGCCTTCGAGGATCTCGTCCTCAATCCCATTGCCCGGGATATCGAGGCCTTCGTGCGCCCCGTCCCTGGCAAGCCCGCGCCGCAGCGCATCGAGGCCGGCCTGTCTGCCGCGGGCACGATCGTTTTCCGGGCCTTCTAGTGCCATCGGACGTAAGCTCCTACCCGTATCACTGAGGCGACGGCTGGCCGGCGCCGCGGAGAGGACGTGGGGCCCCCGGCTCGCCCGCTGGCATTGGCCATGGCAGCGCCAGAGGCGCCCGCCTGGCCGGCCGGCAGCGACGAGCGCGCCCGCGGGGCGACTCCCCTCCGGCGGGAGATGGTCCCTGACGGATGTTCCACCCGCCTGGTAACGGAAACCCATGGTCTGTAATGTGTTA
>Ga0172371_10003138_pt1 | contig 25781 bp, 13 predicted proteins | sample Lak12m_FD_114543 | JGI IMG/M metagenome (GOLD analysis project Ga0172371, IMG submission 114543) | Freshwater microbial communities from Kabuno Bay, South-Kivu, Congo - kab_022012_12m | ecosystem: Environmental > Aquatic > Freshwater > Lake | place: Democratic Republic of the Congo: South-Kivu... | reverse complement strand
GCGCGCTGCACTACTCGCTGGCCGACCTCATGGCGGCGAAGCACCACTGGGAGCTGACGCCAAGGCCCGAGGTATTCCTCACCGTCGACGGCTGGCACATGGGCCTCGGGGGTGACACGGGCTGGTCCCGCAACCTGCACCCGGAGTACTGGGTCCGGCCCGGCACCTACCGCTGGGGTTTCGCCCTGCGCCCGGCGTGACGCCCCAGGTCGCGGCCCGGGGTCAGGCGATGGCTCGCGCCCGTCCCGCTGCCAGTTTTCGCGACCCCGTGCTGCCAGCGGCGGGCGCGTGCCGTCCTGCAGGCCGCCCCCGGGCGCGTTCACTATCCCCCGCTTGCGGGAGCGCCGACCGGCGGCTATCCTGCCGGACCATGGTTCAGCGCACGGCCAAGACACCGTGGCGGCACGGGCCGCCCCTCGCGGCGGGTCTGGCCATCGTTCTGGCTTTGGGTGGCTGCTCCCGTCAGACCCGGTCCACGCCGCTATCGGCAGAGGGAGGCCCTTCCACCGTGAACACGACGCCCGTCCTGGCGCCGCCGCTCGTGCTCCGCGCCGGCGACTACACCCAGATGGGGTGGGCGGAGGGCTTCCCGTCCCACACGCCTCAGGCGCCCTGGCTGCGGGTCATCCAGACCGGGTCCTACGCCATGGTCCTCGATACGGAGCGCCTGCAAGTCCCGCACTTCGGCCCGGTTGGGGCCAAGCTGGGCTACGCCGCCTGCGCGCAGGCTGACAATGCCGTCTGGCGGGCCCTGCCGCCAGCCGAGCTCGGGCTGACCCTCCGCGTCGATGGCAAGGTCTACCGCTGCACCGGCGGCAGCCCGTGGACGAGCTTCGGTGGGCCGCGGCTGATCGAGTCCGGGCGGTTTCTGCAGCGGGCCGATGTGACCGGCTTGGCGTTTGCGGCGGCGGATGGCTCGTTGCTCAACGCCGAGGCGCGGTTCGAGACCGTGGCCTGGCCGGAGCGGCTGGCGCTGATTCTGGCGGTGCGGCCGGGGGTGCCCGGCATCCCCGCTGGGGAGAGTTGCTTCGGCCGGCTCGGCGGTGGCTTCGGCTTCGACGGGACCAACCACCTGGAGGTACCGCACAGTCCGGAGCTGGAGCCCGAGCAGTTCACCCTGGAGCTCTGGGCCTTTGTGCCGCAGGATTGTCAGGCCTCCGACCGGCTCCCGCCATGGCTGGTGTGCAAGAATGGCAACGAGTGGGGCGAGGGGAACTATGGCCTCCTGCTGGTCGACGGCCGTCCGCGCGCCTGCCTCAACATCGGCGGCGGCCGCGAGAACGCCTTCGCCGTCGATGCCCAGGGGAGCCCGGCGCTGCAGATCGAGGCCTGGAACCACCTGGCGGTGAGCTACGACGGCGATAGCCTGCGGATCTACGTCAATGGCCAAGCCGCCGGCGAGTGCAGGGCGGGCCGCCGGCGCGTACCTGGCACGGGCGGTCTGGCCTTCGGCCGGCGCCAGGACAACTCCGGCGACGGGTACCACTTCCGCGGCGCTATCGACGAGGTCCGTCTGTACGACCGGGCGCTGGATCTCGCCGAGATCCAGGCCCGCGCCAGCACGCCGGAGGTCCAGTTGGCCGCGGTCAGCCCCGTGCGCGAGTGGTCGTTCCGCGCCGATGGCCAGGCAGCCCAGGGCCGTCCGGCGCAGCCCTGGCGCGACGTCGCCATGGAGGTCCGCCTCGAGGCTGCGGCGGGGGCCTGGCACCAGCGCTGGGAGCTGCCCGCGGGCCAGGAGTGGGGCCACCCGGAGTGGCGGGAGGTCGCCCTGGTCCTGGCTCCCGGGGGCGGGCCCCAGGCCGACCCCGCGACGGCCGTGGTCATCCGTGCAACCGAGGTGGCCACCGGCGTGGAACGGCCCGTGGCCTACGACGCGCTGCGGGGCTGGCACCGGGTCGATCTCGACGGGGTCGAGCCCGCCGCGCGCGGGGAGGGGCCTGCTGCCGCCAACGATGCCATGGAGCGCGTGCGCCTGGTGCTGACCAATCCCGATCCCGGCGAGCGCACTGTCCAGTTGCTGTTCGCGAAGACTGCCGGCGGCTTCCGCCAGCACTTCGGGGCGGCCATTACGGGCATGTCCGCCATCCTCCGCGACGCCGATGGCCAACCGACCGGCATCCCCGTCCAGCTCAGCAAGAACTGGCATGGCAGGCCGGAGGGTGGCGTCTACTCCGGCGCCTGGTTCCACGGCCTGAGCCAGGTGCGCCTGGCGCCCGGTGCGACCACGGAGCTGGAGTTGTCCATCGTCTACGGCCACTGGGGTGGCGTCGCGGCGGCTTCCCATGCGCAGCTCTGCCTGATCGGCTGGGGCAGCAACCAGCTCTGGGACGAATCGGCTCTCGGTGCCTGGGGCGAGAGCATCTGCTATGAGCCGGACCAGGCCCAGGCCCAGGCGGCGGTCCTCGACGTCCGGCCGCTCATGGTCCGGTCCATGAACAACAACCAGCCCTGGAACTGGACCCACAATGTCGGCGGCGCTGACTTCTTCCGGCTCTTTGACCCGGCGGGGAAACGGGTCTTCCCCGCCCGCATGCGGACGGCCTATCTGCGGCAGTGTCCAGTGCTGACCGAGGTCCTCTACGCGGGGCAGTTGGCCGAGGGGCGCATCGAGCACCAGGCTACCGTCAGCCTCTGCCGCAGCGATGACCTGGTACGGGGCGTGTACCGGCTGCGCCTCGACGTGAAGCGGGAGACCGCGTTCTCGCGCTTCGTGGTCTTTCAGATCGGTGCCGATAGCTACAGCTACACCGGCGAGCGCACCATGGCCCTCGGCAACGAGACCGGTCTCAGCCGCGAATGGGCTACTGAGTGGGGCGGAGACCAGTACCGCACCGAGCCCATGGTATGCTCTGGCCGTGTGCCCTGGGTCTCGCTCCATGGGGCCGTGCCGCGACCCGAGGCGAAACAGGGTGGCGCCTGGGCCAACCGCGGTGTCGTCATCCGCGAATGGCGGGCCCGTCTGGGCGGCGCCGAGGTCGCACCTTGGGTTGCCGAGTACGGGGTCAAGGCCCGCGGTAGCGATACCTCCACCATCGACCTGGTGCCACCGCCCGGGGTCACCCGCTTCCTGCCGGGCGACTTCGTGGAGGCCACCATCGAGCACGTCATCGTCCCTCAGTCGGCGACCGACTACTATGGCCCGAACGCTGCCCTGCGGGCCGCCTTGGAGAAGGGCGCTGACACCTGGCGCATGGTCCACCGCGAAGCGGTGGGCAACGACCGCCAGGTCGAGGTGACCACGGGTCGGCTCCGGGGCCTCTTTCCGGCCGTCCGCATCGAGGCGGCCGCCGACCGGGCCGAGTTCGCCATCACCGGGGGCCTCGGCTACGTGCCCATCACCCTCGCCGGACTCCGCCCCGCGAGAGGGCCACGACTCGAGGTGCGCGAGCCTGGCAGTGACTGGTGGCCAGTGGACCAGTCCGTCCATGGCAACGACTTCTGGCAGACCGACTACGACCCGGCCGCAGGACGCTGGGAGGTGACCTTCAGCGTGCCCAGCGATGCCCCCGACGACCAGCCGCGGCGCCGCGAGTACCGGTTCGGCGTGGGACCGATGTGACTGGCTGCCGCCCAAAGGCGAACCCGTGCGAGCGGCGACCCGAGCGCGTGAGGGTGCGCCTCTGGGGCGGGGCGTCACGGCTGCTGCGGACCGTCCGGCAAGGGCTTTCTGGGCAGGCTCTGGCAAGGCGTGGCAGCCGGGGTTAGCTTTCCGCATGGCTTGAGCGCTGGCAGCTCGACAGCGGAGTGACCCGGAGGCGTGCCATGGACCGGAACCAGACCCTGAACCGACGGGGCTTCCTGTCTCGCGGCGCGGCCGCGGCTGCCGCGGCGCTGGCGGCGCCAGCCCTGATCCCTTCCCGCGTGCTCGGCCAGGACGCGCCAAGCCAGCGCGTGACGGTGGGGTGCATCGGCGTGGGCCGTATGGGGCAGGGGGACATGCGGTCGGTCATGGACCTGGCGGATGTCCTGGCGGTCTGCGACGTCGACAGCCACCGGGGCGCCGATGCCCGCCAGATCATCGAGACCCACTACGCCTCCCGCACCCCCTCTGGCCGATACACCGGCTGTGCGGCCTACAGCGACTTCCGCGAGCTGCTGGCGCGCCCGGACGTCGACGCCGTGCTGATCGTCACCCCGGATCACTGGCACGCCCTCCCCGCCATCGCCGCCGCCCAGGCCGGGAAGGACATCTTCCTGCAGAAGCCGCTGACGCTGACCCATGCCGAGGGGGTCGCCGTGCGCGAGGCCGTGCACCGCTACGGGCGCGTGCTGCAGGTGGGCAGCCAGCAGCGTTCCGATGCCCGCTGCCGGTATGCCTGCGAGTTGGTCCGCAATGGCCGCATCGGGCAACTGAAGTCGGTCAAGGTCGCCGTGGGCAAGGACCCCTTCTGCGGCAACGAGCCAGCGACGCCGCCGCCGGCCTGGCTGGACTATGACCGGTGGCTGGGCCCGGCACCGGCGGTGCCGTACATCGAGAACCGGGTCCACCCTGCCAAGGGCTACGACCGGCCGGGCTGGCTGCGCGTCCGCGACTACTGCCTGGGGATGGTGACCGGCTGGGGCGCGCACCACATGGACATCGCCCACTGGGGCATGGGCATGGAGAACTCCGGCCCGGTCGATGTCCGGGCGAAGGCCGAGTTCGCCAAGGACGGCCTCTGGACCGTGCACGGCGCCTTCGAGATCCAGTACACCTATGCCCATGGCGTCACGGTCACATTCAGCGATACCGGCAGGAACCGCGCCGGAGTCCTGTTCCAGGGCACGGAGGGCTGGATCCACACCGACCGCGGTGTCATCGATGCCGAACCCAAGAGCCTGCTGACCAGCGTCATCCGGCCTGGCGAGGTGCACCTGTACCGCAGCCGCAGCCACATGGGCAACTTCATCGAGTGCATCAAGAGCCGTGCCGAGACCGTGGCTCCGGTGGACAACGGCCACCGCTCGTGTTCAGTGTGCATCCTCGGCGAGATCGCCATGCGCCTCGAGCGCCCGCTCCGGTGGGACCCTGCCCGGGAGTGTTTCCCCGGCGACGAGGAGGCCTCCCGGATGCTGAGCCGGCCCATGCGCGCCCCGTGGCACCTCGTCTGACCGCAGAGAAGGGAGCCCGTGTGATGGCCCTTCGGACGACAGTTAGGGGGGACCCGCCCAAGGCAGCCGCGGTACCCCCCGTCGGCTGCCCATGCGGCGTGCCCGCCGGTTGCGGACCGGTCTCGCGGTCCCGGCTGGAGTCCCGCGTTCACGCGGCAGTGCGCGCCGGGGCTTCAGCCCGGCGCGGGCAGCGGTGCCGGCGCGGCCTGAAGGCACGCGCTACGCTTCCGGCTGAAGCCGGGACTCTGACAGGGGAGGCGCGGCCGCTCTGGCGCAGCTCCGGGCCAGAGTCCCGCGTTCACGCGGCAGTTCTCCCGCCGCTTCAGCGCGCGGTCCGTGCCGGTGCCGTTCGGAGGGGCTGCTCACGTCGCGGCCCGGGGGTGCGGCGGGGGCCCCCATGGGTGTGGCGCCACGCGGCCTGTGCTTGCCGGGCCGGCGGGGAGCGGACCGCCCTTGCGTGGGTGACTCTGGTTCTGGCCGCGTGCCTCTCCGCACGCGTCGCAGCCGCGCCGCAGGACCTGGCTGCCGCGGTGAAGGGCAGCACGGTGGAGGTGACCGTGGCCGGTGCGCCCTTCACGGCCTACCACTTCGGAGCGGAGCTGAAGAAGCCCTACCTGTGGCCGGTGATGGGGCCGCGTTCCGGCAAGACCGTGACGGTCGAGTCCATAGCCGACGACCATCCGCACCACAACTCTATCTGGCTCGGGTGCGATCGGGTCAACGGGCAGAACTTCTGGCAGCCCCACGGGGATCTGGCCGGCGGCCAGATCCGCTCCACGGGCGTGACGCTGGTCCAGCCAGCCGGGCCCCAGGTGCACTTCACCGATACCTGCATCTGGCAGAAGCCGGGGGCCGAGCCCGTGATCCGCGATGTCCGTCAGATCCGTGTCGCGGCCCCCTCGCCGGACCTGCGCCTGATCGACGTCGACGTGACCCTGGAGATGCTGGTGGACGTCACTATCGAGAAGAACAACCACTCGCTCTTCTCCGTCCGCATGGTGCCCGAGCTCAGCGTGACGTCCGGAGGAACGCTGGTGAACGCGGGGCGCCTCGCCGGCGAAAAGGGCACCTTCGGCATACCCTCCTCGTGGTGTGACTACGTGGGCACGCGGGGGGGCGTGGTCGAGGGCGTGGCCCTGTTCGACCATCCGCAGAACCCGTGGTACCCGTCGCCCTGGTTCACGCGGGACTATGGCTTCATGTCCCCCACGCCTATGTTCTGGCCCCCGGACGGCAAGGCATTCCGCTTTGCCAAGGGCACGACACTGCCCTTGCGCTACCGGGTCGTCGTCCACGCCGGCGACACGGACGCGGCCCGCATCCCGGCGCTCTTCGCGCAGTATGCCCCCGGCGTGGAGGCAGAACCCCGGCCGGGCCTACCCACCGCGCTGGTGGCAGCCCTGAAGAAGGCCGAGTTCGACGGCTCCCGGGCTGCTGTCAGCCAGGCCGAGGCGATCATCCGGAGCACGCCAGCGGCGCTGCGACCGGTCCTGGAGGAGCAGCTCCTGGGGCTGCTGCAGGCCCCGGATGCGACGCCGGAGGCGAAGCGCTGGACCTGCGAGGCCCTGGCGGCTCTGGGCAGTGACCGGTCGCTGCCGGCGCTGGTGCCCCTGTTGGCGGATGCGGGTCTGGCCGAGCCCGACCGTTTTGCGCTGGCCCGGATCGGCTCGCCCGCAGCCCTCAAGGCCCTGCGGGAGGCCTATCCGACGGCAGCGCAGCCCATGAAGCTGGCCATTCTGGAGGCCCTTGGTGCACGGCGAGACCGCGATGCCCTGGCGCTACTCCGCCAGGAGGCCACCGGTGACGATCCGGACCTGGCCCGGGCCAGTTGCGGCGCCCTGGCTGGCCTGGGCACTCCCGAGGCCCTTGGGGCCATCGCCGCGGCGGCTGGACGAGCCGGACTGCGCCAGGCCGTGGCCCCGGCCCTGCTGGCGTGTGCGGAGCGCGTGGCCGCGGGTGGGCGAACCGAGCCGGCCGCGGAGGCCTACGAGACCCTTCGCGGCACGGACTATCCGGAGCCCGTCCGGGCCGCCGCCACCATCGGTCTGGCCCGGCTTCGGGGCGGCCAGGCCGTGCCGCTGGCCACCGAGTTGCTGCAGGCGTCGAGTGTGGTGCTGCAGGGCGCGGCCGCCGAGTGCGTCGCCGCGTTGCCCCCGGGCGCCGAGGTCACTGCAGCCCTGGGCGCTGCGTTACCCGGCCTCCGGCCCGAGTCGCAGGCCGTCCTGGCGGCCGCCCTTGGGAGGCGTGGCGATCCGGCGGCGGCCGGCGCCGTAAGGGCCCTGCTGGACAGCCCCGTCGCGGCGGTCCGCCTGGCCGCCTGCACGGCCTTGGGGTACATCGGCGGTCCCGCGGACGTGGCCCTCCTGGCGCCCTGGCTGGACGGGGAGGCCGCCCCGCGCGAGGCCGCGGCAGCCTCCCTGGGCGTTCTGGCGGGGGAGGGCGTCGACGCTGCGCTCGTCCAGGCGCTGGGGGTGCTGCGTCAGCCGGGCGGCCGAACCGCTTGGGTCCGGGTCATCCAGGAGCGGGGTGGCCCCCTGCCGGTGGACGCCATGCTCGCGCTGGCCTTGGACCCCGAGCGCAGCCTGCGGGAGGCGGCCCTCCGCGCCGTGGCTGACCTGGGCGGCGAGGCGGAGATCGCCCGGCTGGTGGCCGTCCTGGAGAGGGGCCTTGCCACCGGAGTCGAGACGAAACCGTTCGAACAGGCCCTCGCCAGCCTCTGCCGGCGGTCCGCGGGGAAGGGCGAAGCGACCCGCTTTTGCGTTGCGGCCCTGCCGACAGCCCAGCCGCCGGCCAGGGCGTCGCTGGTGGCCGTGCTCGGCTCCCTGGCCGACGAGTCGGCCTTGCCCCTGGTCGTAGCTGCCACCAAGGACCCTGACGAGGGGGTCCGCGATGCCGGTGTGCGGGCCTTGTCCGCCTGGCCCCGCTTCACCGCCTTCGCGGCCCTGGTGGATGCCGCCCGCGCCGCGTCCTCGCTGCCGCACAATGTTCTGGCGCTGCGCGGCTGCCGGCGTTTGCTGGAGGCAGCGCGCAACGAGCTGGGCGACGAGGACCTCCAACGCCACTGCCAGGAGGCCATCGCGGCAGCCCGGCGCGACGAGGAACGGAAGCTCTTCGATATGAAGGCCATCGGCGTCCTGATCAAGGATCTGAAGGTGTCGTCGAAGGGGACCTACGCCATCCACCGGGGTGCCATGGCCGAGGGCGCCAAGTGGGCCTCGGATCGAGCCTACACCTTCACCCAGGTCCCTGCAGAGGTCCTTGGCGCCACCTACATCGAGGTCACCATGAACGACCGGGGTGCCAGCGCGCCGGCCGAGTTCGTCACCTTCAGCGCGGGTGAACCGGTGACCGTCTACGTGGCCTACGACCATCGCTGCACGGCCCTGCCCGAATGGCTCCGGTCCTGGGAGAAGACCGCGGCGATTCTGGACAGCACCGCGGTGAAGTCCCACCTGGTGCTCTACCGCAAGGCCTTTCCCGCGGGCCGCGTTGCCCTGGGGCCCTGCGCGGCGCCGGGCGTTGCGGCCATGTACTCGGTGTGTGCTACGGCGGCCCCCTAAACCGGTAGAGAGGAATCCATGGCCAGGAAGACCGTACGCTGCGGCATCGTCGGATGCGGTTTCTCGGGGACCTTTCACCTGCACGCGCTGCGACGCGTCCACGGGACCGAGGTCGAGGTCGTGGGGGTCCATGACGCCTCCCCGGAGCGGGCCCAGGCCTATGCCGCGGAGCATGGCGTCGCGGCCTTCGACTCTCTGGAGGCCCTCCTGGAGAGGGTCGACGTGGTGCACGTGTGCGTGACCGCCACCGGCCACGAGGCCGTGACCCTGGCGGCCCTGGCCCGGGACCGCTGGGCGATCGTCGAGAAGCCCTTGACGGGCTACTTCGGCGACGGCTCCGAGGGTTTCCGTGGGGACACCTGTCCGAAGGAACCCGCACGGGCAGCGGCCCTGGCCAGCGTGCAGCGCATGCTGGCGGCCGAGGCGCGCAGCCGGGGCCGTATCCTCTATGCCGAGAACTGGGTCTATGCGCCGGCCATCCAGAAGGAGCGCGAGATCATCGAGAAGACCGGCGCGCAGATCCTCTGGATGCACGGGGAGGAGGCCCACTCGGGCTCCCATGCCCAGACCTACGCCCACTGGAAGTACTCCGGCGGCGGCGTCATGATCGGCAAGGGCTGTCATCCGCTCACCGCCGCCCTCTACCTGAAGCGCATCGAGGGCCTGGCCCGGGACGGCCGTCCCATCCGGCCGGCCAGTGTGACCGCCCGCACCCACGCCATCACCCGCCTGCCGGGTTTTCGCGACGAGGGCCATATCCGCGCCAACTACCACGACATCGACGACTTCTCGTTGATGCACGTGACGTTCGCCGACGGCACCCCGGCGACCATCCTCGCCTCCGACATCATCCTCGGCGGCATCCACAACTGGCTCGAGGTCGCCGCCAATAGCCACCGTAGCATATGTAATATCAACCCCAACAATGCTTTGCAGACGTACAACCCGGTGGAGGCGAACTTCCGGGATATCTACGTCGTGGAGAAGACCGGCACCAAGCAGGGCTGGTCTTTCCCCTCGCCGGACGAGGACTGGTTCACGGGTTACCCCCAGGAGATCGAGGCGTTCTACCGGGCCGTGGCCTACGGCGAGCCCATCCAGAGCGACAGCCACCTGGCCGCCGACTGCATCTCGACCCTCTACAGCGCCTACGTCTCGGCGGAGCGGGGCGGTACCGAGACGGCGGTGGAACTGCTGTAGCCCGGACGGCTCGGGATGTGCCGGCGCCCGGCGCGTGCGCGGTAGGGCCGTGGGACCTCACGCGGCGCCGCTGGCGGGTGATCCCGAGGCCGCGCATCCGCACCAACCTAACACCAAGCGGCGTCATGCCGCCGCAGTCCAAAGCTCGGCCTGCGGCCGGCGCAGTGTGTGCCTACCGAGTCCAGCGTCGGGCGGGGCTCTTTGGACTGCCGGTGACAGGTCACCGCTCTGGACTGGGCCCGCCATGCCCCAAGGCGCTCGGCTTGGCGCACATGCGCCGTCGCGGGACGCCCGTATTGCGGGTCCGGCGCCACGTGCCGGGTGCACCCCCTCTCCAGTGACTGGGTCCGCCCTCTCCGCCGTCCCGCTGGCCAACCGCCGACTCCCCCGCTACATTTGCCGAGGTCATGCGGAAGGCCATCGGCCGGCATACCCGGAAAGGCAGCCATCCATGAGCAGGCAGCTCGCGCTGGACACCATCCATCTCAGGCCCGTGTCGCGACTGGCTCACACGGAGTACAGCCTCAACTACCATACAGAGTACGTGCAGCAGCGGACCGGGCTCGCGATCACGGACCCCGCCGTCACCCGGAAACTGTACGACCTCTGGGGCATCGACTTCCAGTGGGGCACCTACGAAGGGCTGCATGGCAACTGGGGCGCCCGCGGTCGCGCGACGGACATGGGCCACGCGGTCTACGCCGCCGATGGCAGCGACCTGCGGCAGCCGGCCCAGAGCCCGTTCAGGACGCCCGAAGAGGTCTGGGCCTTCGATCCCGCCAAGGAGTATGGCCTGCCGGACTTCGGGGCGCAGGTGGCCTCCTACGAGAAGATCTATCAGGATGCCAAGGCCGCCTACCCCGATCAGTTGACGACCGGTGGCTACTACAAGACGACGGTCTCCGGAGCCATCGCCGCCTTTGGTTGGGACATGCTGCTGCTGGCCTGCGCCGACCGCCAGCGCATGGCCGAGGTCTTCATCCGTATCCGCGAGTTCACGCAGCACCACATGAACGCCTGGGCCAGGACCAGCGCCGAGGTCATCATCCAGCACGACGACTTCGTCTGGACCGAGGGCGCCTTCATGCACCCGGACATCTACCGCCAGGTGATCATCCCCGGCTTCGCGGAGCTGTGGAAGCCCTTGCGCGCGGCCGGCAAGAAGGTCCTCTTCTGCTCCGACGGCAACTTCATCGAGTTCGCCGAGGACCTGGCCGCGGCCGGGGCCGACGGCTTCATCTTCGAGCCCATGATGGACTTCCAGGCCATGGTCGAGCGCTTCGGTTCGTCGCACTGTCTGGTGAGCAGTGCCGTGGACTGCGTGGACATGGCCTTCCGGCCCTGGTCGACGGTCAAGGCCTCGATGGACAAGACCCTGCGCCTGGCCCGCGACTGCAAGGGCCTCATCTGGGCCGTGGGCAACCACCTCCCGGCCAACATCCCTGCCGAGATCATGGACCGCTACATCGAGTACTTCCTGGCGCACCGCGAGCGCTGAGGCCGGTGGGGGCTGCCACCGCGGGCCCGCGTTCGAGGGCAGGGCCAGGCTGGTTTGGGGCCGGCCGTGCAAAGGGACCATGGAACCATGAAGACACTGCGGGCGGCCGCGGTTCAGTTCGAGAGCGCCCAGGCCGACAAGGCCGCCAACTTCGCCACCATGGAGGGGCTCGCCGCCGAAGCCCGGGGCCGCGGCGTGGAGCTCCTTGTCTTCCCGGAGTGCTGCATCACGGGCTACTGGTTCGTGCGCAACCTGACCGAGGCCCAGTTGGCGGCCCTGGCAGAGCCGATCCCCGAGGGCCCCAGCACGCAACGGCTCATCGCACTGGCGCGCAACCATGGGATGACCGTCGGCGCGGGGCTGTTCGAGACGGGCCAGGACGGCGTCTTCCACAACAGCTATGTCGTGGTCACCCCGGATGGGGCTCTGCACCGGCACCGCAAGCTGCACGCCTTCGAGCATCCGCGGGTCGTCTGCGGTTCCGAGTACACGGTGTTTGACACCGGCTACGGGTGGCGCATGGCCGTGCTCATCTGCTACGACTGCAACCTCATCGAGAACTGCCGCATGGCAGCCCTCCAGGGCGCCGATGTGCTGATCGCTCCGCACCAGACCGGCGGCTGCCGGACGCGTAACCCGCACCTGATGGGCCTCATCGAGCGTCGCGTGTGGGAAAACCGCCGGGAGGACCCCCAGGCGATCGAACGCGAGTTCCGCGGTGACAAGGGGCGGGGCTGGCTGATGCGTTGGCTGCCCAGTCGCGCCCACGACAACGGCATGTTCCTGGTGTTTGCCAACGGCGTGGGTGTCGACGACGATGAGGTCCGCACCGGCAATGCCATGATCCTCGATCCGTACGGCCGTATCCTGGCCGAGACCTGGCGTGCGGGCGATGACATGGTGGTGGCCGACCTGGACCCCACGCTCCTTGAGGCCGCGACCGGGCGGGAGTGGCTCCAGGCCCGGCGGCCGCGGCTCTATGCTCCTCTGGCGGTGCCCACCGGCCGGGAGCGGGACGCACACGAGCTGAAGTTCGAGGAGTAGCACCCGCGGCCGACGCGCTGCCGGCACTGCCGTCCGGGAGCCCACGCAAGGCCGGAGCGGAACGGGGCTGCAGCCAGAGTGAGCTGGACGGGGCCTCCAGGGGCCAGGACAGGCCGCTACAGCCAGCCGTTGAGCCTCTATAGTACGGCCAGCGGCCTGGAGCTGTTCAGGTATCCCCGCGAACGGCGGCCGGCGTGGCCCGTGTCCATGGCACTGCTGCCGGGAGCTTGCCGATGCGAGCCGCCTGTGTCCTGGTGCTGGTCGGTACCGCCGCCCTGGCGCGCGAGGTCACCATCCATCGCGACCGCTGGGGTGTGCCGCACATTTTCGCCGAGAGCCTGGCCGACGGGGCCTACGGGCTCGGCTACGTCCAGGCCGAAGACCGCCTGGGGGATCTCTACGCGAACTACCGCCGGGCCGCGGGCCGCCTGGCCGAAGTCGAGGGCCCGGGCGCGGTCGAGGGCGACTGGGCGGAGCGCCTCGCCGGCCACGAAGTCGTCTGCCGCCGCCGCTACCCCGAGCTGCCCGCCGAGGTCAGGGCGGCCTGCGAGTCATTCCAGGACGGCGTCCGAGCCTACCTGGCCGCCCACCCGCAGGCGGTATCGGCCAAGGCCATTGACCTGGAGCCTTGGATGATCCCCGCGCTGGCCCGGCAGATCATCTTCTTCTGGCCCATGGGGCAGGCGCGGCGCGAGCTGGGCCTGCCGGCGGGGGCGCCCCTGTTCAGCAACGCCTGGGCGGTACGGCCCGAGCGCACCGCGGACGGCGCCGCCCTGCTGCTCATCGACCCGCATGTACCGTGGTCCGGGGCCATGCGTTTCTACGAGTTCCGCATGCACGCCGGCGGCATTGACCAGTCTGGCTTCGGTGCGGTGGGCGCGCCGATGATCGGGCTCGGGCACACGGCCTACGTTGGCTGGGCGGCGACCACTGGCGGCCCGGACACGACAGATATCTACGTCGAGCAGCTCGACCCCGACAACCCCCGGCGCTACCGCTACGATGACGGCTGGCGCGAACTGACCCGCGAGACCGTCACCATCGCGGTCAAGGGAGCCGCCCCAGTGGTGCGGGAGTTGCTGCGCAGCCACCACGGCCCCATCGCCCGGCAGGAGGCCGGCAAGGCCTACGCCATCGCCTGCCCTTACTTCGACGAAGTGGACCTGGTGACCCAGCACTACCGGATGCTGCAGGCCCGTAACCTGACCGAGTTCGGCGCGGCTCTCTCCATGTGCCAGCTCCATGAGCAGAACATCGTGGCCGCCGATGTGGAGGGCAACATCGGGTACCAGCGCACCGGCCGCGTCCCGGTCCGCCCGCCGGGGTTCGACTTCAGTCGGCCGGTCCCCGGCCATACCAGCCGGTCGGAGTGGCTCGGCCTGCATCCGGCCAGGGATCTGGTGCAGGTACTCAACCCGCCATCCGGCTACCTGCAGAACTGCAACATCAGCCCCGACACCATGACCAAGGCACCGCTCTTCGACCCCGCGGCCTACCCCGCCTACATCTATGGCGACTCGCGTGGCCGGAGCAACTCGCGCGGTCGCCGCGCGGTCGAGTTGCTGGAGGCACACCCGAAGCTGACTGTCGAGGCGGCCATGGCCATCGCCATGGACACTCACGCCGACCGTTGCGAACCGTGGCTGGCGGAGGTCCGCGAGGCCGCCAAGGCCGTAGACCTGGACCGATCCCGCGATGGCGTGCAGCCCGGAGACCTGCGCCAGGCCGTTGCGCGCCTGCTGGCCTGGGACGGCCGGATGGATGCCGAAAGCGCCGCGGCCACTTACTATCGCGGCCTGCGCATGGAGGCCGAGAAGCTGTCTCTGCCGGTGGGTGAGAAGCCGTTGAGCCGGTCACAGCAGGAAGCACTGGTGGACGCTCTGGCCCGGGTCGTGGCCTGGCTGGTCGCCAACCACGGCCGTGCCGAGATTCCCTACGGCCAGGTGCACCGCGTCCGGCGCGGGGACCGGTCCTGGCCGCTCTCCGGAGGCGAGTCTGGCGGCGGTCAGACGCTACGGGCCATCACCGCCGAGCTGGACGGCAAGGTCTACTACGGCCGCGGCGGTCAGTCCTGGACGCAGGTGGTGCAACTGCGCCCCGGCGCCGTGCGCAGTTGGAGCGTGACGCCCCTTGGGCAGAGCGACGATCCGGCCTCGCCCCACTACACCGACCAGGCCGAGAAGCTCTTCAGCACCGGGCGCCTGAAGCCGACCTGGTTCGACCCGGCCGAGCTGGCGGGCCAGACCGAGTCGACCGTCGTGCTGCGGCGCTAGCGCACACGGGATGCGGATGCGAGAGCCACGTGAGACCAGGCCTCTGGGCTCCGTCCCCGCCGGCGTTGCGCTGGGCTCCGTCCCGGTTCCGGTGGAGAGGATCGGCCCGGCCGGACTGGACCCGGCAGAGCGAGTGCCCCTCCGCATCCCACCGGCTCAGCCCGCGGTCGCTGACGGCAACCTGCACGGGGCGAGCCGCGCTGCAGTCCGTCATCCGAACGGAGGTCGCCAAGCGGGAACCACGTCAGGCGAATCGCCGGAGAGGGGGGTTCCTGCGGAACGGTTCCGTGGGTTCATGAAACCGCACCTATGTTGCTGCGGTCATTGATTTTCCGGCCGCCGTCAGCGGGTAGTGCCTTGGGGGTCGCGAGGCGTAGGTGACCCGTCCCCCCACGCCCTGCCCCGGCCGCCCTTCCAGCGGCACCGGCAGGGTCAGTCCGTCCGGCGGAGGTGGGGGTCGGTCAGGTGGAACTCACCGGCGCCGCCGTCGGGGAGGCTGAAGCGCAGGCGGGTGCCGTTTGCGAACGGCTCCCGCACGGTGAACTCGACGGCGTGTTCCTGCCACTCGGCTGCGAGGGGCATCGGGGCGGCCTCGGTGACGCCGCGCCAACCGTCGGCCACGTCGAAGCGCACGTCCTGCCCAATAGTCCCTTTGACCTGGCATGAGAACCGGTAGTGGCCCGGATCGAGCTTGCCGTTGTTGAAGAAGGTGTGGCTCAGGTTGCTGCCTTGTCCGTAGTCCCCCACCACGCTGAGCACACGCTGACCCGCAGGGCCGGTCACCGGACCGTCCGCGCTGACCCGTTTCTCGACCGTGTCGGACCGCCCGACCAAGTCCCAGTAGCGCCACGGGTCGATGAGTTCCACCCTCGGGTCCGGCGTCCAGCGGGGCACGGCCGCCACCTCTGGAACGACCGGCGTCTGAACGCTCAGCAGCGTCTCCGGCACACGGTAGCAGAGGGTCGGATCGAAGGCCGGGCTGTCGAAGGCGACGTCCGCCAGAGCGGTGGTCCGCGGGGCGGCGCCGACGCCGATGATCCCGAAGGGATGCCAGCCTCCGGCGAGGTAGTTCCGCACGGCGAAGCGGACGCTCGGGACCATGCCCCCCTCGCGGTCGAGGATCGCGAGGGCGAGGATGTACTCGCCGGGTCGCTGGTCCGCTGGGAGTGTGGCGCTGCCGGCGGCGTTGTGGGGCAGTGCGGGGCGGCGGTAGGCGAACGCCTCGCTGTCCCACTCTTCGCCGGGGAGCCACTGCCGGATGTCGATCCCGGTCAGCGGCGCGGACCACACGGGTTCCCGGGTCTCCGGGTCGAGGAGCGCCACGGCCACAGGCCAGTCGAGGTAGAAGGGGGCACTCCCGGTGTTGCGCGCGGTCATACGGACGGACACCGTCCCGCCGGGATCCAGGCTGCGCGGGTAGCTCAGGGAGTCGATGACGAACCGGTAGCCGAAGGCCTTCTGCACCTCCGCCGCGCCCGCGAGCACGGCGGGGTCCGTGGCCGAGTAACCCGAGATCCACCCCAGGTACGTCGCGTGGTACCGGCGGATCTTGTCGATCATGTAGCGGCGGTAGGCGGGCACGGTCATGGTCTCGTCGGGGGTGCGTCCGAAGGTGCCTTCCGGGTCGGCGTCCTGGCGGTCCTTCTGCCAGTTGTACTCCACCTCGCCTTCGATGGGGGCGTGCTTCCAGATGTCCGGATAGACGTGCGTCGCCTGCCAGGGGAACTGCCCTTTGATGTAGGGCTGCCTCTCCGCCATGTGCGGCTCGCGACCGACGTTGGCGAAGGTGTCGTAGTAGATCCCGAACCCCGCTGCCATGAACTCCGGATCGGTGTGGCGGACGAGGACCGGCTTGTTCCGGAACGCCCGCGTGAAGGCCCCGACGAGCAGGCGGCGCTGCTCGGCCGTGGGGGCGGGGCTGTGGTGCTCGCCCCAGTACCCGATCAGGCCCATCTGAACGGCGAAGATGCGGGGGTCATTGTCCCAGGCCTGCCCCAGTTTGGCGACCAGGCGTTCCAGCCGTTGCTGGAACGCCGGGCTGTCGTAGTCGAACTCAGCCATGTCGGCGGGCCAGTGCTGCTTGGGGCGTTGCGGAGTCCCCAGTGTGCCGTCCCAGTCCAGGTAGACGCGGGGCACCATCTTGGCGTTGAGTTCTCCGAGAGTCTTGCCGTCGCGTTGGGCGATCCGGTTCGTGTAGGCGATGATGCGGTCCACCGTGTCGTCGGCGCTGATCTCAAGGGCGTTCCAGGGGATATACTGGCGGATAATGAGCCCGTAGCCGTTCCTGTGGTAGTCCCGGAAGCCCTTGAGTGGGTTGTTGATGGCCCCGGGGAACTCGGTGGGGTTGACGGTGGTCCATACGGGGTCGTCAGCGGCGGGATCGGCCGGGGCCGCCGCGGCGACGCCCGCCATCAACCCCAGACAGACAAGAACGTAGTTCGTCATCGTCACGCCTTTCTTCTCAAGGCAGCGAGGGGCTCCCGGATCATGCCCCGGCGCCGAGGCGACCGGCTGGCAGACCCCGGAGAGCCACGCAAGCTGGCTGGGGTCCCCTTCGGCCGGTCTCGGGGCAGGCCGAGGGGAGAACGGCACCTGGCGAGTATCGCGATCCCGGTGCCGTTCCCACGGTAGTCTCCAGCGGGCGCATGTTCACACCATGCCGTCACGTATTCGGGCTGCCCCGGTATGCCCTGTGAAGACGGCACCGATGCCAGTCGCGGCCATGAACCGTCTGGGATGAGGCGAGTCCGCAGGGACACCGGCGGATGGGAACGCTATCGTATCTCGGTGGACCCATGCCTCCGGGTGCGGCGCGAGGAAGGCGCCGGGATGGCCCCTGTGGTCCGCAACCAGGGGGCGCTCCAGCCCGTCGAGTGCGGGGCAGTGAAGGTCAATGCTCAGAAACGAGCCGGTGTCATGAGGCGATTCCTGCGGGTCCTTGCGGCCGGGCTGTCTGCGGTGTCCGTTGCGCCCCTGGCGGCGGCTGCGGCGGCGCGGGCGGATCGGCCGAACATCATCCTCCTTCTCGCCGATGACCTCGGGGCGAAGGAGCTCGCCTGCTGCGGCAACCGGGAGCACCAGACTCCTCACCTGGACCGCCTGGCCAGCGAGGGGATGCGCTTCGAGACCTTTTACGCCAACCCGCTGTGCACACCGACGCGGGTGGCGCTGATGACGGGCCAGTATGGTTTCCACAACGGCTTCCTGGGCATGCAGGACCCCGCCTTCAAGCCGGCACCGCAGTCACCGCAGTCCCAGATCGGGAACCACTTCACGCATGCCGACCTGCTGAAGTCCCGGGGCTACGCCACGGCTCTGGCGGGCAAGTGGCAGCTCGCCAAGCGCGATGGTAACCAGGATGGCCTGATCGACCACGACGAGTCCATGAGCACCCTCGCAGGCAACGACAAAGCCGCCGGGGAGGCCCGTTTCAGGAAGCTGGACCTCGACCATGACGGCCGCCTGACCCGCGAGGAGTTCCTTGGGATCACGGGAGCGACGACGGAATGAACCCGAGTTCTGTCCTGATCCAGGCGCTGTGGCTGGCGCCGGTGGCGGCAGCGTGTGCCGAGCCGGCGACGGACGGCGGCTATGCCGTTGCGTCCCGCCTGGAGGAGTTCCTGGGCGAGCCGGTGTTCGTGCCCCTGCAGGAGCTCTGGAAAGGGCGCGGCGGCTGGGGAGGAGTCGTTGCCGCCCGGGATGGCACCGTGGTGGCCTTCCAGTCGCCCGGCGGCGGCACTTGCCGGCGCAGCCGGGATGGGGGTGTGACCTGGGACGCCGACATCCTGATCGCGCCGGGTGCCAAGGGGGGAAACGCCCTCGTGGATGAGACCAGAGGAGACCTCCTCTACGCCAATCCGCCGGCGGGCTGGCTCTACCGCAGCCGCGACTGCGGCCTGACCTGGACTCGCGAGGAGGTCCAGGCGCGCCCGGACGGTTTCGGCAATGTCCCGCAGACCGAGGGCGTAGCGGCCATGCAGAGCGGCATCACGCTCGCCTTCGGAGAACACAAAGGCCGGCTGCTCATGCCGGCGCGGGTCATGGGCCCCAAGAGCTCGAACGCGGTCGAGTGGCGCCCGTACCACTACAGCACCGCGCTCTACAGTGACGACGGGGGTGCGGTCTGGCAGACCAGCAAGCCCTTCCCCGTGCTCGGCACCGGCGAGGGAACGCTCGCGGAGCTGTCCGACGGCAGCATCCTCTACAACTCCCGCGAGCACATGAGCCGCGGCAACCGCTTCTTTGCCTGGAGCCACGATGGCGGCGACCTGTGGCTCAACGCCTACCGGAGTCCCGACCTGCCCGATGGGGCTCGAGGGACCTCCTACGGGCTCAAGGGCGGGATGGTCCGGCTGCCTGTGGCCGGTCACGATATCCTCCTCTACAGCAATGTCGACAACGACGCCGGGGTCATGCCCACGCAGGTCGGGGGATCTATCGCCACGGGCCGTGAGCGGATCACGGTGTGGGCCAGCTTCGACGGCGGCCGCACCTGGCCGGCCAAACGGCTGGTCGACGAGGGCCCGAGCGCCTACTCCAACCTGGGCGTGGGGCGGAGTGGGACCTCGAGTCAGGGCCGCATCTACCTGTTGTTCGAGGGCGGCCCGAAGGACCCCCATGGGGCGGTCCAGGTCGCCGCGCTCAACCTGAGCTGGCTGCTGGACGGCCGCGATGTGGCCGGGTACCTGGCCAGGCCGCGCTGAGGACTCCGACGCATGGCCCGCGAGGAGGCGCGATGAGCTTCACGACGTCCCGATCTGGGGTCGGCCTGGCGCAGGCTCTTGCCGCGGGGACCGTCCTGGCCATGGGGGTCGCGTGTCCGGCGGCCGAGGAGACCCCTGCGGCCCGGGCCGATGCGACGCCGCCGGGCAAGGTCTACATATACAAGGAGTCCGGCGGCACGCCGCGCGAGCTGGAGGTCTACTTCCCGCCGAGCCACGACCCAGCCAAGGCCAGGGCCCCCGGCGTGGTCCTTTTCCATGGCGGAGGCTGGTCCGGGGGCAGCCTCACGCAGTTCCGCGCGGCCTGTCACCACTTCGCCAGCCGCGGGTTGGTGGCCGCCACGGTGGAATACCGCATGCTGTCGAAGCAGGAGGTCGCCGCACTGCCGGCGGGCGAGAGCAGGAAGCGCGTGTGCATCACCGATGCCAAGAGCGCCATCCGCTGGATGAAACAGCACGCTGCGGAACTGGGGATGGACCCTGACCGCCTGATCACCGGCGGGGGCTCTGCCGGCGGCCACATCTCTCTGCTGGCCACCACCAGCGCCGGCCTGGACGACCCCGCGGACCCAAAGGGGATCGACACGCGCGTGGTGGGCTACGTGCTCTTCAACCCGGCTCTGTCGCCGGACGACAGCAAGGACCCTGAGGTGGACGCCCTCGTCCATCTGCATAGGGATATGGCCCCAGCCATCGCGTTCTTCGGGACCCAGGACCCCTGGAAGAAGGGGTGGGACGAGGCCATGCGCCGGTGGGTCTCGCTCGGTGGCCAGGTCCCCGAGGTGTGGCTGGCCGAGGGGCAGGTGCATGCCTTCTACGGACGGCCGCCGTGGAAGACCCTGACCCTGATCGCTGCCGATCGGTTCCTGGTGCAGCACGGTCTGCTCCAGGGCGAGCCGACGCTGGCGTTGCCGGCGGGCGGGGCGACGCTCGTGCGGGCACCCGGGGCTGCTGGGGCCGCCGCGGCGGCGGGGCTCTGGGTCTACCCGGCGCCGGGTCACGACGAGTACCGCTCAGAGCACTACCGGGTGCGGGTCGATCAGGAGGCCGAGTCGCGCGAGGCCTTCTGCTACCAGGCCCGCTCGATCTGGCACCACGAGTTCCCCGAGCCCTGGACCTCGCAGTTCTTCCCGCAGGAGAACCACTGGGTGAGCTTCTCCTTCGCCGGCAGGGTCACCGTCGTGGTCGAGCCCCTGCAAGCCAAGGCGATGGGGGTGGAGCTGCGCCCCGACCCCGAAGGCGTGACCGCGTCGGTGGTCGCAGGCACCGTGCGGGTGGAGATCAGCCGGCCCGGGCAGTACTACGTGATGGTGAAGGCGGAGGGCGACGGGCGCTACGACTTCTACCATCCGCTGTTCATCTTCGCCAACCCCCCGGAATCCGACATCCCCGCGGCCGGCGCCCCCGGGGTCCACGTCTTCGGGCCAGGCGTGCACGACATCGGCTTCCAGTACCGGGTGCGGGCCGGGCAGACGGTTTACCTCGCCGGCGGCGCCCTGGTGAAGGGGTCGCTCTACTGCGAGGGCCCCGGGATCCGGATCTTGGGCCGCGGCATTCTCACCGACCGCAAGCTCATGCTGGAGCGCGTCCGGTCGGCCCTGGAGGAGAAGGCTGCCGGCAAGGCGAACGCCTGGGACCTGAACCACGACCGGATGTACCAGGACAAGTGGGCCACCATCTACGGCGAGCCGGACACCGAGGGGGTCCTGATCGAGGGCATTACCCTCATCGAGTCGCCCTTCTACATGGTCCGGACCCACGGCCCTGGCGCCGTCTTCCGCAACCTCAAGCTCATGGGCGACCTCTACAACAACAACGGCATCGTCGCCGGGCCCGACCACAGGATCCTGGACTGCTTTCTCAAGGTGGAGGACGACGTCTTCTGCTGGATGGCCCCGGTCTCCGAGACCCGGAACTGCGTGATCTGGAAACAGGACAACTCGGCGCTGGTCCAGCTCGGTTACGGCTACTCCTACGCCACCCGCGGCCACGTCTTCGCCGACAACTGGGTGATCGTCGACAGCACGACCGTCCAGGTGATGGACCGCGGCCTGTTCGGCCTGGCCGCCTCGACCGGGACGACCTTCACGGACTGCCGCATCGAGGACTTGAAGGTCTGGGGAGACGTGCTGAGCTTCCTCGCCATCGACAACTGGGACCGCCCCACGCCGTGGGCCGCCAGACCCCAGGGCGAGGTGCGGCTGCGCCCGGTCGAGCTGTATTTCCGGAACGTCGAGATCACGGGGACCGAGAAGGGGACCTACTGGGGGCCCCACGTGGCGGACCTGAAGGACACGCCCGTGCGCTCGCGTCTGCGCACCGAGAAGGAAGGGACGATCCACGTCATCCTGGAGAACGTCCGCATCAACGGCCGCCGGCTGACCTGTGACGCCGACTGGCCCAACGGCCTCCTGCGGCAGGGGCAGGTTACCGTGGAGTACCGGTAGCTCGGCAGCCCGGCAGGCCGGGCGGAGATCTGCCGCGCCGGCCGCCATGGCGGGGTCCCGTCGGTCACCCTGGCGTTGGCGTGATATCACGCTTACGCCAGCCGCAGAGCCATGCTGGAGCGGCCCCGCAGGCGCGGGGCCAGTGCTCCCGCGGCCGCGGGACCGTGGGCGCTCCAGTGGGGGACGACGGAGACCCCACGGCCGGCGGCTAGGCCCCAGCCATGGCTCCACGGCAGCGTGAGATTGGTATGAGAGGGGCCGCCAGGCACGACGGGGACGGTCCCCGCCTCCGGGACGGGCACCGGGCGGGCGCGCGGTCACGGGGCCGTATGGTGGTCCCGGGCGGCGCGGACGGCCGCAAGCTTCTCCTCCGTCCGGAACCAGCGCGCCGGACCATCGTGAAGAAGGGTCCGGGCGGTCTCCACGGCCCCCTCCTCGTCCAGCCAGCCGCGCTCGACCCGTTCGGCCAGAACGCGCGCGACCCCTTCCCGGGCCACCAGGCTATGGCCCAGCGCGCCCTCCAGGTGGAAGTAGTCGCCGCCAAAGGCGAAGACCTTCCCGAGGGGCAGCAGGTCCAGGGCGGCGTGGAGGGCGCTCTCCGCATCGCGCGGGGCGAAGGCCCAGGTCCAGCAGAAGTCCAGGCTTACGTTGCCGTAGTACTTGGCCAGGACGATGGCGTCACGCCAGTTCGGGTAGGCGATGTGGAAGAGGTCGAAGCGGGTCCGCGGATGGCGCCGGACCAGGCCGGCAAGGACCTCGACACGCGTGCGCTCCAGCAGGTTGTTGCCGCCGGCATGGAGGCCGGTGTGGAACATCAGCGGCAGGCCGTGTTCGGCGCCCAGATCTGCCAGGTAGTCCACAAAGTGGTCCTGCAGGGCCTTGTGTTCGGCCGCGGACAGGGGCTGGCCGGCGATGAGCCGGGCTGCCAGCCTGGCGGCGTCGGTCTCGCCGACGGGCTCGAAGTCCAGGCAGCGACTGTAGCCCAGGGTGCACTTGATGGCCGGCGCCCAGGCGGCGACCCGGGCCAGGTCGCCGGCCAGGGCCGCCTTCCAGGCCGCGAGGTCTGCCACGTCCCGGTTCAGTCGGCGCCCGAGCCGCTGGTGGGAGCCGGCGAGGTCACCGGTCACGCGTTCGTGGTAGTCGCAGAGGAAGAACGTCGGGTCGCACGCCAGGCCCCGGTGCGCCACGGGTCCGCGGTCGCGCGGGTCCGGTTCCAGGGGATCCACCAGCGAGACGGCGATGTTGGCGAGGTCCTTGAGGGCTCTCCGGTAGGCGCCTGTGGCATAGGTCCGGCGCATGCGTTCTTCCACCTCGGCGACGTTCCCGCGGCTGAGCGAGCGCACGCCGTGGAGCGCCTCGAGGCCGCGCTCAAGGACCCGCATGTAGGCGCCGCGGGACACCGTCGGCCACCAGGGCGCCAGGGCATCCCAGCGGTCCTCCGGTGAGGCGCCGGCTGCGCCCGCCCGCTGCAGGGCACCACCGTCCACGCCGGCGGCGACGAGGTCGCACCCCACGTAGTGTAGCAGGATCGCCCAGCCAGACTGCTTCAGGCGGAAGGGGTTGCCCTCTTCTTCGAGGTGCTCGTGCGTGTCCACCAGCGGGATCTTGCGGATCTCGGCGAGCAGGCGGTTGCGGAGGGTGTCGGGCTGGCCGCTGTCCATGGCGCGCTCCTTGCTGGGGGACCGGGTCTGCCGGCCCGGGGGACGTGTGATCCGCCCCGCCGAACCGCGGGCAGAAGGTACGTGCGGGCGTGTGGGACTGCAAGGCAGGACGGCGGCTGTGGCGATACGGTATGGGTAGTGGCCGAAGGCGGCATCGGGATCCTGCCCGAGCAGCGCAGCGGGACAGGTGCCGACAGCGGGCGCCGCCCGGGGCTCTCGGCCTGAGTGGGCCCTGACGCCATGCGCTGGGAGACCGGTCAGCACGGGAGGCCTGCCATGAAGATCGGGTGCTTCGCCCTGGTGGAGCCGTTCTCGCCCATGGAACGGCAGTTCGCGGCGATCGCCGAGATGGGCATCCGCTACGCCGACGTCACCGACAGCCATGACGGGGCTTCCCTGGGCGTCGACTTCGGTTTTGCGGCATCGGTCAGTCTGGACGGGCATCCGGCGCGGCTCCGGGAGATGGCCAAGCGGCATGGCCTGACCCTGAGCACCGTGTGTGCCCACGCCAACCTCCTCGATCCGAGCAGCCCGGAGACCTACGGGACCTTCCAGGTCATCAAGGCCATCCGCCTCGCGCACCTCCTGGGTATCCGCGAGGTCATCACCACCGAGGGCGAGCCCCGGACGCCGTTCGGCCATGCCCTCACCCCCGCCGAACAGCTCTTCTCCATCCGTGAGAAGCTCCATTCGCCCATTGCGTGGGCCGAGGAGCTCGGGGTCCAACTGCTCCTGGAGACCCACGGCCCCGTTACCGGCTCGCCGGCTGGCATGGGCGATCTCCTCGAGGCCCTCGGGCACGAAGGCACGGTCGGGGTCTGTCTGGATACCGGCAACAGTTGGCTCGGGGGGGTCGACCCCCTGGCCTACATCCGCGTCTTTGGCTCCCGCGTCCAGCACGTACACTGGAAGGACATGGCCGCGAGCTGGGAGCCCAAGCGGGGGGCCCTCTTCGGTTGTGGCATGGGCGTCATCCCCCTCGGCGACGGCGTCGTCGGCATCCCCGGCATCGTCGAGGCCCTCCAGCGCGTACGGTTCTCGGGAACCACCACCCTGGAGGTGGCGGGTGCCGATTCGGTGCGGACCTCCGCACGGCGGCTCGAGGAGTGGAGCCGCAGAGGCGAGGGAGTGGCGCCGCAGGCCGGCTTCGAGCGACCGCACGGGTCCACAGCGGCAACGGCGAAAGGCCTGTGACCATGGTGAAGGGGCTCGTCTGCTTAGCGAGGCCAGTCTGCTCGGTCGTCCCGGAGACCCCCGCTGGCGCCCTCGGCCTAGCCGCTGGCCGGGCGGCAGGGGCCCTGTATGTTGAGCGGGGCGTATGGAGACCGCGTGCGTTCGGCGCAGCGGTTCACGGCAGAGGCATGGCGCATGCGCATAGACCGGCACACCGGGACATCCCTCGTCGCGGCGGTGGTCACATTCGGCCTGGGCTGGGCCCTTGCCAGCCGCGCCTACGGCGCCGAGGGCAGCCTGAACCAGGATGGGAGGGCAACCGTGGCCACACAGCCGCCGCCTCGTGCTCTGACGCGGGACGATGTACTCTCCGTTCGCGACGGCCGCTTCTTCCTGGAGGGGGAGCCCTTTGCCGAGATCAGCTTCAACAAGTTCGATCTGCTCTGGCAGCTCCACGACCAACTGGCCGCCGGCAAGACGCTCGATGACGCGAACCCCCTGGTACAGGCCCAGGACAAGGCGCTGCGGGACCTGCACCAGATGGGCTTCCGCACCATCCGTGTCTTTGCGCTGCCCTGGGGCCCCGGGGGACCGGCCGCCTACGCCGACCCGGACCGGCGCAAGACCCTCTATGCCGCGCTGGACCGGATGCTGGATCTGTGCGACCGGCACGACGTCCGTGTCGTCTGGTCCCTGGGCGCCGGCACCTTCACGGACGCCCGGATCGAGCCCGGCAAGGGCTGGGTCTACGGCGAGGAGCAGGAACGGGAGCTGGTCTCCGACCCGGAGTCGCGCGGACGCCGGCTCCTCTACCAGTCCATCGATGAGACCGTGGCGCGGTACCGGTCGCGCAAGGCGGTGCTGATGTGGGAGATCTCCAATGAGGTCACGCTCTCGGCCGCCATCGGCGACCAGGAGCGTGTCTACAACGGCCAGCGCATGCCAACGCTCAAGGAGGTCGCCGGGTTCTTCGACGACGTGGGGAAGCGCATCAAGGCGGCGGATCCTCTGCGCCTGGTCAACAGCGGCGGCTCCAGCCTGCGCGAGCACCAGTGGCACCGCTACACCGAGACCGCCTGGAAACTGGACACCGCCGAGGACCAGTTCCGCTGC
>Ga0172371_10003137_pt1 | contig 25795 bp, 29 predicted proteins | sample Lak12m_FD_114543 | JGI IMG/M metagenome (GOLD analysis project Ga0172371, IMG submission 114543) | Freshwater microbial communities from Kabuno Bay, South-Kivu, Congo - kab_022012_12m | ecosystem: Environmental > Aquatic > Freshwater > Lake | place: Democratic Republic of the Congo: South-Kivu... | reverse complement strand
TGATTGAATATATTTATGGACAGGTATATTATTACAACCATAAACGAATTCATTCAATTCTCAAAATGATACCGGCGGAAAAAAGAAAGAGGATAACTGTCTAAAAAATTAGGTACTTGACACATCATGAAAGTCTGTGAGTATGAGTGCAAACATTGAAAATCCATTTCTCTTAAACATTGCCTGATAAAGAGGTCGAACTTCTTCAAGTTTTTTATGTGTGGCTGGCAAGTCGCCCGAATACACACCTTCCTTCGCTTCTATGAGTATGTTTGAAACCTTTAAGAGATCATTGTTAAATTCTTTATCATTACGAAAAGCGAATGGTTTATATGCACTATATTTACTACTGAATACGGCAAATGCAGCTTTCCAAGATTCATAATTTGCAATCGCTTCAGTTCTCTTACTTTGTCCGGTGAGAAAAAGTGTTTGTTTGTAGAATCCATTCATTTTTCCATACTCTTCCAAAAACTTCTTTTTAGTTATGGTATTACTAATAAATCCTCCCCCAATGAGTAAAACTAGGAATAGAACGATGAGGAGTGAAAGTTGTTTTACTGATAATGGTTTTTCATTACGATTGCATGTCTGAATTTTTAAAACTGCATAGAGTCCACAAAATCCCATAAACCCTGTAACCGACATAAGCACACCAACAGTATAAGCGATGATTTGAGGTGTACCTCCGAGCCAAAATCCGCCTGCAACTAAGGCAAGTGCTCCAATTGCAACTCGAGCAACCCTATCTATAAGACCTTCATTTGATTTGATCATAGGTAAAAGAGAATGAATATATTAATAATACAAGAATACAAGTCAGGTGCAAATTTATTTCACTTGACAAACTTAGTTTACTATATTAAACTTACATATAGTCAAGTAAATTATATCACATATGAGAACAAATTGTTCACACGTAGTTCTGGAAAACTTTTTTGAGCCATGCATTCTTTTTCTGTTGTCAGAAAAACCAAGCTATGGATATGAGCTCACCAAAAACCTGAAAGAAAGATGTGGTTGCTCTGTAAACGTAGGGAATCTCTATCGAGGATTAGGTCGTCTTGTTAAAAATAAGGATATTGAAAAGAAAAATGTGAAAAGTGAATTGGGACCAAACAGAGTGATGTATGAAATCACTGCAAAAGGTAAAGTATTACTCAAAGATTGGATTGAAGGTCTCGAGGAACAGAATAAAACAATTTCTAAATTAATTAAAAATTATAAAAACAAATATGATTCAAGTAACAAGTAAAAACTTTAAGGATGAAGTTAGTAATTTCAAAGGAGCAGTTGTTGCAGACTTTTATGCAGATTGGTGTGGCCCATGTAAGATGCTTTCACCTCTTATGGATCAGATGAGTAAAGATAACAAAGACGCAAATGTTAAATTTGTAAAGATTAATGTTGACCAGGAACAAGAACTTGCGGGGCAATATGGAGTAATGAGTATCCCGACAGTTATCTTCTTTAAAGATGGGAAGAAAGTTTCCCAAAGAGTAGGAGTATCTCAAAAAAATGAGTATGAAGATTCCATTAAAAAAACTCTTTCCCATGTTCCAGCAGCAAAAGGAACAAGAGGGAAGGTAAAAGTGTTTAGTACTCCAACATGCCCTTACTGCCATATGGCAAAATCATACTTGAAAGACAAGAAAATTGAATTCGAAGATATTGATGTTTCTCAAGATCAAAATCAAGCGCGAGCAATGGTTGAAAAATCAGGAGAAATGGGAGTGCCTCAACTTTGGATAAATGATGAAGTGGTAATTGGGTTTAATAAGCCAGTTATCGATCAGCTACTTGAATTGTAACTGACCTATTTCATAAAATCGGTTCGAACCTTTTTTATTTCTATGGATTAGATTAATAGTAAAGGCAGAATAGATTTTCCTTCTATAAAAAAGTCCAGTTTCTATGCAGGTAAAAAAACCCAAGTTAGAACCCTCTAAATAGATTGTATTAGCAATCTAAATCAATGGGTTTTGAAGTCAAATTTCAGTTTGTCCAGACTCGTGAAGGATGTTCGAACCTTTTACGCACAAATTTAATACTCTAAACGAAATTAGAAGCTATTTCTTAATTAAACTACCTGGTAAAAAACTTAAAAAGCCACCCAAATAAACTTTTTGTTTGCTCCTCTGTTGTAATTCGTTCTTGTAATGATGTGTTCTCCTGAATAAGAGCTTTGATCGTCTCCTGAACCATTGTAATATCTTCTTGATTAGTAAGTTGATTTTGTAATTGAGTTAACTGTTCAATTCTTACCTGATTTTGTACAAGTTGTGTTTTCAAATTTTTAACAGCTCCATAATCTGTCCCTGTTAAAAGTCTTGCAAATTTACCTTTTGATTCAAGTTTGTTTAACTGCTCTTGAATTTGAGTTTGCGCTTGATTTTGTTCTTGGGCAATTTGTCTTACTTGTTCACCAATGCCGCCATCCTCTCTAATTTGCAACAATTGCTGGACTTGTTTAGCAACATCGCTCATATTTTGGATAGCATTCTGATTACGATTCTCTAATCCTTCCCCTTGTCCATCATTTAGATTTTCTTGCTCTTGATTGTTTATCTGTAATTGCGAATCTTCTCCTTGATTTTGAGTCTCAGCCTGATTTTGGTTTTGAACTTGATTACCGGTTGGTGAATCAGATATCTGTAATTGTTGTTGGTTTTGTTGTTGAGCCTGAGAGCCAGCCTGAGATCCTACCTCGTTATTTTTAGCTGCAAAAACAAAACTATTAACCGATAAAATCGCAATACTAATAATGAGAATAGATAATTTTATCATATTTTATCTATATAAATTTTTAACTTATAATTAAGTATAGGCTTTTTATTAAAAATGTCTACTTCCTCGGCCGCTATTATTTCTTTCTTGATTATTTATACCATTATATTGCTGATAAAATCTTCTCATCGGCCCCTTTTTTATCCAGAAATTATCAAAACCCAATACATCAATTAATATTCCTGCTAATAATATTGCAGAAATAAAAATAAGAACTATAAATAGAAAATTCTTTTTATAAGAAAAGTCATATTTTTTTAATAAAATTACACCAGTAATAAGTCCGACAATTACAATAATTGGTGCCCACCATGGAAAGTTTGAAATGATTTGTTGGTAACGAACTATTCCCATTGGCCCATGACTCCTTAAAGAAAAAGTAACCAAACTAACTAAAAAAATTGAGATAATCGTTAATCCAACAATTGCAACAAATATAGATAAAATTCCTAACAAAAAATACCATTTTGGTTTCATTTTGATTTGCTCCGTTTTTATCTTTGTCATTACATTTTTTGTGATATTTATTTGGTGTTTTGACATATTTTTTTCATCATAATTTTAGCACGGTTAATTCTTGTACCAACCGTACCAACTGGTAATCTTAAAATGTCGCTTATTTCTTCATAAGACTTTTCCTCAATATAATAAAGGGATAAAGGCTCTGAGTACATAAGCGATATCTTATTAATACATTTGTTTACTCTTTCCTGAATTTCTTTTTTTGTCAAATCAAGTTCCAAATCTTTTCCGTCGTCAAAATCAAGATTGTCCAATAATGGTAGTTCCTTTTTATGTTTATTGATAATATTCATTACCTGATTATGGACAATACGGTAAATCCAGCTGGAAAACTTCTTCTTCAGATCAAAACTATTCAGATTAATAAATGCCTTAATAAATGATTCTTGAACAGCGTCTTCCGCTTTTGTCTTATCTTGTGTCAAATACACAGCATATCTTAAAAGTTTTTCCTGATAACGCGTAACAATTTCAAGATAAAGTTCTTTATTTTTAGTTCTCACAATTTGAACTATTTGTTCATCTGTAAATTTTTTTAAATCTTTCATTTTATTATCTTTATTATTATACCTATCCAAACAGGCCCCAATCTCTATAAAGATAAGGGCCTGAAAAATAAATTATTTTATTTTGTTCGACCGTATCCCATTCCTTGACCTTTACCTGTTCCATTGTGTAATCCTAGTCCTAATTCTGCTTTTATTTTATTTGCTTCAGCGGTTTTGCCTTGTTCGGCTAATTCATGAGCTTGGGCAAATTTTGCAAAGTTTTGAGCATTGACAACTTTTGTCACTCTACCTCTACCTTGCATAAGATTTTTCCAAGCATTATAGTCTTTATTATCAAAGGCTTTTTCCATGGCTGTATGTCTTTCGATACTATAGTTGGGGCCTTTGACATTTGGGTCTCCTTGGTAAGCTTCTGCTATTTTTGGAGAGATAACTAAACCTCCTAAAATCAATGCTATTAATCCAAGTAAAATTGTTTTTCTATTCATATTTTTTTCCTCCTTTCTATTATTAATACAAATAATTCTTGTTTTTCTTTCGTTAATAAAGAGTTAAACTAAAAGTGTGAGACTTAAATGTTGAAGTGTTTTGTGTTATATCAGATTGTCCTGACGCTCTAAATACTCAATGTCCAGACTCGTGGAGGATGTTAGAATTTTTTACACTCGAATATAAATAATAATTTTCAATTTGAAAACATTATTTAGGCCATTTTAAATCCGTTACTATGTTTTTCTTTAAGTCATATGCTAAAGGTTTATTACATTTATAAATGGCAAGATTTTTGGTACCTTCTTTAATAGGAATATTAGAGTGAGGTATTTTATACCAATCGAGCTTGCCTTTATTTTGAATAGATACTGATTGTACCGTATCCATAACGCGGTTTTTATTTAATTCATCAATACACGGCGAAACCAATACTTTATAGTAATGATAATCATCCAATAATGCCCAACATTTAGATGATATTCTATGTTTGTCAAGATATATTGTTGAATCTTCCCAAAGCTTTTTGTTATATGTAATTACTTTTTCCAATTCAATTGGAGTCATAAATACCAAAGGAATAATTGATTCATTATCTTCTTTTTGTCTTATTAATTTATCTGTGTCATTTATTAGTTTTTTGATATATGAGAGAGAATTACATAGTTGACAATGGGTTACTACCAATGATAATTTACCTTTGGTCGCAAAAAGTGTAGTAATAATATATGTTTTTTTTAAATAAGTGCAGTGAATTTTATTCATATAGTTTTTTTATCCTTATATTTAGCTTCAAAATACATATCATCATAAACTTTAACAAATTCTTTGTAGTCTTCAAACCTGTTCTTTTTTTTAAAAATAATATTTTCAATTGGGGTTCTATCTTCTGGTTTTAACTTCTCTTCCAAATCTATTGTTAAACCGTATAACGGTGATTCTTTTGACCGCTGAAAACTCGGGATATTGAAATAAGCTTCACGAAGCTTTATTCTCCACTTTTCTTTATTCTTTTTTTTAGCCTGAAGAAATTTACAAAGAATATTTAAACATAATCTAATTGTAGTTTTTTTATTATTTAGTTTGCGAAAAATGTCTTCAATGGTTTTAAACATGTCGTCATCACTCATTTTTTCATTAATATTAACAGACCAATAACCATCTTTTAAATCAGTATATGGCTCATTATCAAGCTCAATAGCTACAGCACCTGAATAATTTAATGTCACTAGTTTTTTACTAACCAGATACTTGAAATCTTTATAAGGTATAGCGCTGACATTTTCCCAACTAGGTCCTCCTATAAACCCTTTTAACTGACTCTTATCTTTAATTGACATATATTTACTGACATGTTTATATAATCTATCTTGCGGCAGATTAAAAATAAGATATTTTCCAGCGATTGTCCTATCTGCATAGATGCGAAGTAATTCATGTACATAATGGTCTTTATACCATACTAAAGCTCTAAATAATGTACCTGGAATATATTTTTTACCCTCTTTTTTATATAAATTTGTATTAAATTTCATTTTTCCTTTTCTTTCTGGCTTATTCCTAAAAGAATAATCCAGGTTATAAACAGAACAATAAAGTAATCAAGAATTTTTAAAATATCAAAACTTCCACCGATAATTGTAATTATTACTGGAACAATAATTATCACTAAAAATTGCCTGACGATAAGATCTCTCTCCTCTATTCTGTCAACTGCAAGATAAAGAACTGCTGCTGTTATTCCAAAAACATTGGCAATAAAATTAACTATTTTTCCAAGTATTGTTTTTGGTCCTTGCTCTATTTCTTTTTCTTTATTTGATTTTATAGATTTATTAACTTTAGGAATATGGATACCGATTAAACTTCTTCCCGGTATTGGTGCTTGAATTTCTATCTTTCCTGTAGATGACCCAAGAGCAAGTGCAAGCTCTCTCTTCCTCTTTTCAATATCTTCTATCACTGTTCCTACCGTAATTTGTATTTTATGCAGAGTCGATTTATCAGGAAGCTTGTCAATTTCAACAACTCTTGCTTTTATGCCATATGAATCCAGTGTCTTTTCAATTATCTCTGCCTGTTCTTTTACAGGATAATAATAATCGTCATTTTTTTTATTATTTTTATTATTATTCATTATTTTTTAATAACTTCTCTCGGCATTGACCCTTCAGCCATTCCAACATATCCGGCTGCTTCAAGTTGATCGAGTAACCGGGCGGCTCGAGCATAACCAATTGAAAGTCGTCTCTGTAGAAGTGACGCGGAGACTTTATCTTGTTGAGAAATAATTTCAACTGCCTGATTAAAATAAACATCATTTTCTCCTCCGATAAAACTTTTTTTTTCAATAATTTCCTGGGTATATTCAACTTTTGGTGCATATTTTTTTAAATAATTTTTTATATTTAAAATATCAAATTTGTTGATAGACACTTTTGTAAATCTAACTGGTTTTTCCTGAAAAAGAAGCAAATAAAACTGATCATAGTTTAATGTGTGAGCTCCTGGTGCGCCTGCTGCTATTGAATCTTCCTCACTGGTGGTCTGACAGATCAATCTATTAGGAAGCTGAGATAAAAGTTCAGGCGGTGTGTTGATTCTTGAAATTTTATTGGTTACGATCACTAAATGAATCCCAACATTTTTCCCTTTATCTATAATCTGCAATAATAAGTCTTTTGACTCTCCTGGTGCAAAAGACATCATTTCATCGATTGTTTTTATAAACAAAATTATCCTTGGTTTTTTTTCTTTGACTTTTTCATTATATTCATAAAAATTTCTAAAACTGTTTTTTCGTAATTCTTCATATCTGAAATTCATTTCTTGTTGCGTCCATTTTAAAGCAGAGATTACTTTTTCAGAATCATGAATAACTTCAGTCAGTAAATAAGGATTAGTCCCATCATATTGGGCGAAATCTGCCTGTGTATCAAACATTATCATACGGACTTCATCAGGCGAGTACTGAAGCATGACTGATTGGATCATTGCATCAAGGATCAATTCTTTACCAGATTGAACCCATCCGGAAATCAGCAAATGACCTATTAAATCAAAATCAACTATCAAAGGTCTGTGATTTTCACCAATCAGAATTTTAAATCCATCCTGAGGATCGTAGTCTTCAAGAAGTTTTTTAATCCGAGAAGCCCTGTCTAAAATTTTATAAGGGACAGGAAAATCACCCATATAAGCTAATTGTCACAAAAAGACAATATAAAGTCAATCTGTGCCCAATAATAGTACAATATTAATATGACTTATAAACAAAAATACTTCAGTCTAGATAATATATTGAAAGAATATAATTCTTCTGGTCTTAATTACAAAATGCCAGTAATGTTGGGAGTAAACACTTTTGACAATAATGAATATGCGGACATGGTAGTTCTTAAAAATATAATTATTGGTGGTGCAACAGGATCTGGGAAATCAAATTTTATTCATACAATCATATCTTCCTTAATAACCAGATTCACTCCAAATGAAATGAAAATATTACTGATAGATATGAAAAGAGTTGAAATGGGACTTTATAATGGTTTACCACACCTATTTACTGATTTTATCGTTGAATCAAAACAAGCTGTTTATTGGTTAAAAAAAGTATTTGAAGAAAAAAAACAAAGTATGTCAATCCATCCATATACCTTAATAGTAATTGATACGCATTCCGATATTATGATTAGTCCTGAAAGTAATGAATTTATTCAATTAATTCTTCAAGTATTAAAAGAGGGTCCGGATCTTGGAATTTATTTAATAATGTGCGATAGTCGAGTTGGGCCAGATGTATTTCCAAAAGTATTCATAGATAACTTTAATACTCATATTTGCTTTAATGTCGCAAGTAAAGAAGGATCAAAAACATTGATTAACTCAGAAGATGGCGCATATCTTTTGGGAAGAGGAGATATGTTGTTTAAAACAGAAAGTAAAGAACTTAAAAGAATACAAGCACCATTCATAACTGAAAAAGAAATACTTAATTTAGTCAATTCATTTAAAAAATGAATTATTTTTTTATTAACTGGATTGGGATTGGAAAACTTGAAAGAATTTTTCCTAAATGTTCTTCATCTTTCTTTAAATCAACCTGAATCCAATTATCAAGAACTCCATGTTTTATTAAATCTTGTTTTTCTCCTTCAAATAAATCATCATCAAACCATAAAAAAGGATTGAAAAAATCTATTGCTTCAGTTTTGTTCAAATCCCACTCTGTTGGTCTTATTTGTTTGATGTAATTTAATGTTTTATCAGAAAAAAATCTACTTAAAAGTGGAACCGTATAATTTTCTTTTTGACGACAATGAGTAGTTAGCCAATAAGTAGAATCAGGATATTTTGTAAGGATATATTTAATAAATTCAGTTGCATACTTGGCTGGATTAGCATCATTAGCTAATAAAACCCCATCTATATCAAGATAGATATTAGTTTTATTCATAAAACCAATCCCAGCCAGGATTATCAACTTCTAATATTTTTCCCTTCCAAATCTTATAGACACCGTCTTCTTTAACCATTGTCCACGTACCTTCGTAATAATGCATCATCGCTTCACCATCTACCCAGTTTTTAGTTGAGAATTTTACAAATGCGGTATCTTTTGTGTTTTCATACTTTTCCGATTTAATCACGTCAACATCTAAAATATCCTTGAATCTATTTGTCCATTCCTCAAAATTTGTCTTAAGTAAATATTCCTGACTTAGCAGATTAAATCCATCTTTCATTCGACGCGCCTTAAGATATGTATAGTAAGCTCTTACAGCCTCTTCTGGTGACTTTGATGGATCAACCTCTATCTTTGTAATCCCTTGATCTGTAAAACCTGGAACCATTGTTTTAGCTTGATCAGCTGAAATGTACAAAGATAGTCCGGCCAAACTTAAGGTATTAATTCCAATTACGCTTCCACATTGATCAGCTATAGGCCCACCACTCATTCCTTGTACTAAGCTTATGTTAGTTTGTAGATAAACAACAGGGCTTTTACTGGATTTCCTAAAATCAATAAAATTTCCACGAACAACTGTTGCTTTACCTACCAAGTCTGTGCCTAACGCATATCCTGTCGATATTAGAGGTTCGTCTTCACGAAGTAGAACTTTGTCTGGTAAAGGTAGTACCTTATCCGAATATTTTTTTTCGGTAAAAAGCACTGCCAAATCGGCATCCTTGTTTCCTAATATTTTAGTAGGCGTAACAAAATTACCATCAGAAAATATAATTTTTGGACTTGGTTCATCGGCAATGACATGGAAGTTAGTAATGACCTGATTATCTGAAATAAAGAATCCAGATCCCTCGGAATAACCTCCAACGACTCGAACTACAGATTTTTGTAAATTCTCCTTAGCTCCAAAGGTACATAGGAATTTTCCATAATAACCATACTGCGTGCGAAGATAATCCGCGATAACAAATAATGAAGCCAACAAATATATTCCTACTCCAAGAATAAAAATGGATCTTAATAGATTCTTTAAGCTTTTAAACGGATAAACAATGCAGTCAATAATTAATCCGATTAACGCGAATATAAGCTTGATTAGAAACTTAACAAAATAAAAACAAGTATAGGTAATAATTTTAAAAGGAAAAAGATATATCGGAAAAAGTAAGCGCTTAAAGTATGCTCGCAGTCCTACGATTAAGTTTTTCCATCGCGATCTAACCTTATTTGCTAACTTATCAAAAATATCCATATTAAATATTTTCGAATAACACTGATGGATGTACTTTAAAGGTTTTAGATAATTTAAGTATTGTACTAAAAAGTGGATTAGCGATACCTTTTTCTATTGAAATCAAAGTCGTTCTATCTATTTTTGCTTTTTTTGATAGTTGATTAAGTGTAAAACCAGATTTTGTTCGAAGTCTTTTGACATTTCTACCAAAGATTATGAAAATATTTTCTTCCATATATTAAAAAATTCTTATATTTTTATCAAAGCAAAAATATCCTTCATATCTTTCATGACTTTAAAATCCCAAGTTCCAAATGAGTTCTCAGAGTTTACTGCTCTAATCCATTCCTGAGCAGCATTATATTTAATTTTGTCTTGATCTGTTTCTTGTCCTTTTACTTCAAGTATGATGTGGTGATTATTCTCAAACTTAACTATAAAATCAGGGTAATAGGTATGTGTTTCACCTTTCCAAAAATAATATATCTCAAAACCCAAGTGGTCGTTTTTGACCCATGAAAGTAATCCGGGGATTCTCGATCTTTCAAACTCAAGTCCAATTTTTTCCCATCCACTATCAATCACGATATGACTTATTTGACTTTTTATTATTGGCTGAGTTGGTTTCGTGGTATACCAAATAGGTGCAGTTGCCGTACTTCTTATTGGTCTAACTGCATCAAGTACAACGGTAGGCGCTTCTTTGCTTGATGCATGTATAAATTGACCAATATGATTAATTATTTTTTGTAGATTTAATGCGACAACAATTTTCTTAAGGCTTTCAGTGCCATAAAAAAGGGGAAGTTTGTATTCTATTTTATCTGACTCTATGAACTCATCGAATATTTTCATCAATTGACCAATATGGCTTCCAGCATCTCCTTCCCAACTTTTACCAAATTGCTCATGTAGTCGTACAGCTGCTTGTAATTTAAGTCGTTGGAGCCTGTTTTCTTCCGCAAGTTTCTTTAAATCAATTTCGGATATTGCGTCATATTTTGGTTTTCCATCAATAACTGGGGCAACTTCAACGATAGTAGGGCAGTCATCAGGTGAAAGCACCAATGGGGTTAACTTTTCCCAATCCAACTTTAAGAAATAGTTGAGTTTATAATCTATCCGTAATACATGTGGCCATTGGATCTCTAGGTTTGTTCTTCCTGGAATTGGTTCAATTCTTGTTTTTGGTTTTTCAATCCTTGATCCTCCCGGCTTTTCTTCTACTGGTAAGAATGTGAAAGGAATTCCAAAAACTGTGACATACTCAGGATCAAGTAAACCATTTTCATTAAGGTCATATGCAGTGCGTCGTAAACCTCTTCCAATAACCTGTTCACACAGTAACTGACTTGTAAATGCACGCAATCCAAGAATGTGAGTGACTGTTTTTGCATCCCACCCTTCAGAAAGCATGTTGACTCCAATTACACACTGAATTTGTTCTCCCGGCTTATCAATCTTGCCTACCGTATTGAACTTTTCTCTTTGTTGTTCAACTAAAACTTTTTTTGTTGATTGAATTTTGTCCTCTTCACCAGAATCAAGCTTATCTAAGGCTTCTTGATCGATACGAATTAGTTTACTTTCATCATTTAATTCAGGAACTGAAATATGTCCATTCACTAGTGAATATTCAACCCGTGCCGCTGTTTCAGTTCGGTTACAAATCACAATCATTACAGGAGGAGTCTTTTGAGCATTGGCTTTCCATTCCTCCATATTCCTTAACCAATCAGCACCTAAAATAGTGATGGCATTTGTTACCAAGTCAGGTAGTCCTTCGTGTGGTCCGGCTCGCCTACTTAGATCTTCTTTAACTTCAGGATATAAGTGGAATAATTTTGACTTAAAATCAGCATTTATTTTAGCATCATCTCTCACAGCTACTTTTGGTGTTTTTACTAAACCACTTTCAATAGCATCATTTAATCCAAAATCACTTACAATCCAAGCAAATAGTTTTTCTCCTTGGTTATTTTTCCCTGTGGGTTTAAATGGAGTAGCAGTAAGATCGTATGCTCTTAATACTTTTCTTGCACGATCTATCTTATCAATTCCACTTATCCAGATTGTTGCTTTTTCTTGTTCTTCCTTTTCTTCTTCCTCTCCTTGAACCGGTCTATGACAATGATGTGCCTCATCATTTATAACTAGTATATTTGAAGCACCATTAAAGTCTGGAAGAACACGTCTGACAAAAGCTTCATCGCTTTCTGGTCCTTTTTTAACTACTTTTGGACCATAGTTTTCATTAATAGGTGCGAGTGTATGCCAATTTGTTACTTCTATTTTTGCTCCAAGTAGCTCTTGCCACATGGAGGAGTCAACTAGATGAAAATATTGGTAGAAATTATCAGGTGACTCTGGTCGAAGAACCTCAAGTCTGTCTCGCACAGTCAATCCAGGAGAGATAATAAGAACATGCTTAGAAAATCTAGTGTCTCTTGGGTTTGCTATTTTGTTTAACACTTGCCAAGCAATAATCATTGCCATTACAACAGTTTTTCCTGTTCCTGTTGCTAACTTTAAACACTGTCTTTCCCAGAAACCTCCATCTTTTGGTATATCAATTCCAACCCTTTCGGCCGGGCTACTTTCTGTTAGCCAAATTGCTGTTTCTATTGCCTCCATTTGGCACCAAAATAGGCGGTATATATGTTGTTCCGGATCATTCCAAAGCTGAAGAAGTTTTCTTGTTACACCAGTAATATTTGGATATCCTTTATTCTTCCATTCTTTAACCCTAGGTCTAATTCTATTTACTAAATCTATTTCGACAAATTCACCCGGATCATCGGTACCGACATGTGCCGCTCTTGATGCTCGAAAATATCCAGATTTTCTTCTGCCGTCTACTAACTCAAAACTCTGTGTTTCTCTTACATATACCCAATGATGTGTTGGTTCTGCATAAGGACCATTGATTATTAACTGATCAATATTCTTTGTCATAAAGATTTAACAACGAATGATTCAATTCCTCGATCATCAATAATTTTAATAGCAATTTTTTTATTTTCGGCAGCTTGAAATGGTAATGACTGAATACCAGTAAATGCTTCAAGTAAGTCTTGATTGACTTCTCCATTCAAGGCTTTTGCAAGTTTAGTCCAGTCATGTTTTTTGTCTGCAATGGGAAAAAATACTTGAGTAGGAAAGATACTTCTTTCATCATAATCTGTATCCAGCATCCACAAAGAAATTCTATTTATTGATCCTGAATCTATTTCTCCAGTAATAGGGTTGTAATAATCAAATCCATTTACTTTAACTATATAAGAACCATCTTTCTGTTTTTGCAATTCAATATCTGGTTGTCCGATAAGCCAATAACTTTGATTCGATGATCTTTTTTTCCTCAAGTCTTTTGTGAGAAGGTCTACGCTCATTTGTACTTTTAATACGTTTGCACCAGGGATAAATTGACCTATGCTTTGATTGATCTGATCAATATCTTTTGCAGCTTCTGGATCGAAATGAAATGCAGCAAATATTATAAAATCAGGTTTTTCTTTGATTTGTTTGGCTTCATTTATAGCTTGCTCAACTTGTCGTTGATCAAGAGGACCATAATCGGGGCCAAAACTTATCACGGCATTTTGCACTTTATTCTCTGTAATTATTTCACCAACTGCATGAATATATTTTGTTCCACTCATAGGTTCTACTCTTGAGAAGTTTATTATTTTGTTTCCAGTAGCACGAATGCCTGTGATTTTTAACTCGTCCATCCATTCTGTATATTTAACCGTTGAACCAACACGAGCAAACATATCACCAAGCAAAACGGACTGCGGATCGGTGTTATCAAAAGACTTAATCCTTAAACTAGGAACCGCTTCTACAGTAAATGGACCTGTTACTCTAATTTTTGCTTTATTAATATATGGGCGGTCATATAGTATTTCCTCTTTTGCTTGTTCGCTATTTGCAATAGATCCAAGAGTTATATGCGGTACAGTCTTATATCTGAATCCACTACCGATACCTTCTTCTGGGTGTGCAAGTTCGTAATAGTCAAATTGGGACGTCATGAGACGTTGCTTTGCAAGAGTAATTGATACTCGTGACGTATCACATGTGATCCATCTACGACCCCATTGCTCTGCAACATATGCTGTTGTTCCTGAGCCACATGTTGGATCAAGAACAAGATCTCCTGGGTCAGTTGACATCAATAAACATCTTTCTATTACTTTTTCATTTGTTTGCACAACGTACAGCTTATCTGATGCACCCTGGGTATCTTCCCACATATTCGTTAATTCACTTACTGGAAAATCATTCATATAAAGAACATATTCAACCCCCGATCCATTCTTAATTAATCTTTTTAGTTCAATCAATTTTGCAATTCCCTCCTTATTAGTTTTCCAACTTTTCCCTCTTTTTGGTGAATAAATTTGTCCCTCGAACTCAAAATCAAAAACACAACTTTCGGTTCTACCCGTCGAATGAAGATCTAAGGTTCTAAATATCTTTGAACCTTTTGGCAGAATATCAAGATCGTCCTTTTCTTCTCTCGTCATCCTCCGTCTTGTCCCATCAGGTAGTTCGACAAATGAATAAGGCGAGTCTGCACCAGCTTTTTTATATAAATACAGCTGTCGATATTTAAGATTTGGCTTACTTTTGGCATAAAATATAATGTAGTCATTTACAGATGCGAGATTGGTTCTTCCAAGTGACATTTTTTTGGTTTTGAAAGGTATAATGCTCACGAAGTTTTCCTTTCCAAATATTTCATCAAGTAATATTCTTACCAAATGGAGATTAATATCGCTTATTTGAACAAAAAATGACCCACTTTCGGTTAATAAATCTTTAATCATTATGAACCTATCTCTAAGGTAAGTTAGGTAACTATGAATTTCCAATTCCCAAGTATCTCTGAAAGCCCTAATCATTTCCGGTTCAGCCGGAATGTCTGAATCGTTATTGTCTTTTACAATAAGCTTGTTTGTGTAGGGCTGAAAGTTGGAATTATATTTAATTCCATAGGGCGGATCCATATATACAGCTTGAACTTTACCAGCCATTCCTTCTTTTTGGAGAAGACTATTCATAACAAGAGATGAGTCTCCTGCTATTAGTCTGCTAGCCCATCCATGTTCATGTTGATAAAACTGAACATCTTTTAGTAACGGAAGATCCTTAAATGGATCCTCCCAGAAAGATGGTTGAATATCTCTAGCTCTCTTTTTCATAAAAGCCATTGCTAGTTGTTTTGGATCTATCCGTTCATGAATATGTAAGCTCAAATTTGGTACTTCAAACTGCATACCTTCTTTTTTACCCGCCCAATTTAAGCTAGGATCAATATGAGGATCGTGTTCATATTTCTTTTTAGAAGTAGATAGAGAGTCAGTAGATGAAGATACTAATCCAACCGGTGGATTGTTAATTCGTTTTTTATCACCATGAACATACGTCTCAACAGATAACCGTTTACTGTCTTTTTTAATTTTCATATCCTGTGGTAGGTTTTAATTTTGTGGGGGATACAGTAAAAGCTCCCCACAAGCCGGAATCTTCTCAGACTCCCACAAATCTTTCGACTTGTGACCTACCACAGTGGCTTCATGAGGAGCTTACGCTCCTGTGGTAGGTATTTTTTTGCCATGCTCCTTTAACAGAGTTTAGGCCCAAATTATTATTAGATTATAACCCTAAGTAAGAATCTAATCAAACACAGACGTTTATTTGACATTATATAGTCTAATGTTAAAATAAAGACACATTAATATGAGTATTAAAAGATTAAGAATCATGGCCGATAATACGCTTGGAATTATTTTTCAAACGTTATTAAGATTTGGAGATAGTGAAATAAAAAATGCTAATTTAATATATGCGTTTGGAATAATGCCAAATGAAACATATTCAGACTTTAAATTATTAGAAAATCTTGGATTAATAAGTACAAAGTTAACACTTTCAAATGGAACTTTTATAGCAGCACAATTTTCGGAAAGGCTTCTTATTCAAAAATCACAAGCTGCCTTAGTTGGCCCATCCTCAGGATACGGCATACTACAATTAAGAGAAAAAGCAAAATCAATGAAAATATTGAGTAATTACTTAAAAAATAAATACGGGACAAAAAAACAAGTCGATGAAAAAGATTTAAATAAACTATCGAAACAATATAGAGATTTATATGATACTCTAATTTTTAATGTTGAAATTAGCAAAAATCAGATTAAAAAGCTCAATGAATATTTAGCCAAATACTTAGAAGATTACAAGAACAAAGAATTAGAAAATCAGGAAACTTTGTTTCTACCTGTAATATATGCAACAACCATTTGGAATATAATAGACAGTTTGGAAACTAAAAATTTATATGGTAAAAAAAGGATATTTATTAAAAATAATGGCGTTTATTTTTGTCATTCTCTTCTTTTCTTAGTAAACAGAGGGTTGATAAAAATCCATGAATTTAGGAATCGTCAAAATGTTGTGAAAATAAATCAAATTGATGGAGCAGTTATTGATAACTTATATACCAAATCAACACCTTCTGATAATAAAGAGAAAGAAAAACCATCAGAAGTAAAAATAGACTGGCCAGAAAATTTTCATTGGGACGAATTAGGAATAAATTATATTATGGGGAATTTTGCGACTATATCATTTCCCACAGAAAGCCAACGAAAAAAAGTATTTCAATTTATTATTGATAAAAGAGGTCAAGAAGCAAGAGTTGATGATACAAGAAAATTTGCCAAATGTAGTTCTGACCAAACGGTTAGAGTTATTGTTGGTCAATTAAATAAAGAAAAACTAAAAGGCACCCCAATTTCTTTTGATGAAAATGGAAAAGAACCTGGCTCATATAAAGCTGTCTTAAAAAATAATTTATAACTCTACATCACTTCTTTATAGTTACAATTTCCCAAACTTTATAAAGTTATCTTCATTCTTTACTTCATCTTTACGTTGACTTTATAACTATATATAGCTCTAAAATTAGAACTAGTAATTATAAAAATTATGAAATAAATATGAACAATAAGGATAAATATTTTAGAACTTTTTCCTTCCCACTCATTTGTTTTCTTTTTACAAAGGAAGCAACAATAGTAAATATTGATAGGACTGATTCTAAGAGATGTCAATTTGTATTTTTAGATAGTCCAGAACTTCAATCATTAATTAGTACTTTCAATTTTGCTCCAGAAGGTGCACCAGAAACATTAGCGGATATTCGAAAAACAATCTTTGCTGTAAAAAAAATTAAAGATCTTATTAATCAAGTTAAATTTTAAAAAAATGATATCGCCTGAATCTATTAAAAAATTTAAGGAGATATATAAAAAATTATACGGTAAGGAAATTGACACGAAAACAGCTATAGAACAAGGTAATAGGTTGATTAATTTTGTAAAGATAATCTTAAATGCTGAGAACGCTGTTAAAAATTATAAAAAAGAAAGCGAGGTGAGAAAAAATGCCAAAAGTAACATATAAAGAAATAGTCATTCCAGAAAAGGGGAAGCAGCTTTGTATCCTGATTGATGTTAAAGAGGTTGAAAATAAATATTTCAACCCACAACAGGACAAAGAAGACAAAGCAAAACGCCTGGACTGGTTATTTGCTTACGAACAAAATCCAGAGATGAGAATTCATATTTGGACATCAACTTCGATGATCATTTACAAAAGTAAAAAGAGTAATGTACTCAAACTTATCGAAGCACTTATGGACAAAGAATTTTCATCAGCGGAAATTAAAGATGGAATTGCGGATACTTCTACCCTTCTTGGTAAAAAAATTTATTTACAAGTTAAACACGAGAAAGATGAAGAAGGTGGAATTAGGGCAAAAGTAACTGACTATCAAGGTCTTTCAGGAGACTCTTTTTAGTTCTGATAATCCAGATGTATATCGTTAAATATGCATCTGGAAATGAGGATTAAAACTATGGAAAACCAAGATAATTTTAACACAAATCAAAAACTGGAACAAGCCCTCGAATATTACAAGAATATGGGCTGGAATATTATTCTTGTCGGTGAAGATAAGAAACCTTTTGACGACTGGAAGGAATATCAAACTAAAAAAGTAACTCCGGAGAGATTAAGAACCTGGTTTATTCTCCATCCCGATGCAAATATTGCCGTTGTTACTGGAAAAATATCAGGTTTAACTGTTGTTGACGTTGATTTGAGACATAACGGATCTTATGAGTCGTTTAAGGATATTTTTACCATAAAATCAAAGACCGGTGGTGGCGGATACCACATCTTTTTTCAGTTTGAGGAAGGATTAGCAAACAAGACTGGTATAAAAGAAGGGATTGATATACGGTCCGAAGCTGGTTATGTAATCCTTCCTCCATCATCTCATCAATCAGGGAATAAATATAAATGGATAGTTGAACCCAAAAGTCCAGACCAATTGGTAAAGTTGCCAGATTTTGTTAAAGAATGGTTAACAAAAGTTAACATTTCTGGTCAATTTCAAAGCAACTGGGACAGTGAGACTTTAAAAGGTGTTGGAGAAGGGCAACGAAACGATAAGGCAGCATCCCTTGCTGGTAAACTATTAAAACGCTTCCCCGAAAAGGAATGGTATACAGATGCCTGGCAGATATTTAATAACTGGAATGAAAAGAATAAGCCACCACTTAATGAAAAAGAGCTACGATCAATTTTTGAATCAATAAAGAAAAAAGAGCTTCAAAGCCCATCCCATAGTAGCGGGACAGAAACTCCGCATGGTATAGTGAAAGTAGCTTTAATACAAGATAAATTGGTCTATAAACAGGTTGAAGATAAAGTTCAGGGGCTATTGCCAAACTCTCAAACCGCTTTAAAACTAATCTTAGCTGTTGCTACTTCATCATCCTTTGCCAATCCAGTTATGCTTTGGCTTCTTTTGGTCGGCGTCCCGTCATCTGGCAAGACCGATTTGGTTAGACTTGTTAGAGATGCTGAATGTACCTACTATCTTGATAATTTAACTCAAAATGCCTTTATATCAGGTGAAAGGGCGACAAAAAGCAATAAGGTTCATGATTTACTACCTTTAGTTGATAAAAAATGCCTGATAATTAAAGATTGGACCTCAATTTTTTCTCTTGATGAAAAGATGACAAAGAAGCTTCTTGGCGATTTGGTCGGTATTTACGATAAAGAATTTACTAAATTTTCATCAAGGCGGGGAAATATCAGTTATACAAGCGTATTTTCCCAACTTGGAGCAATAACTCCATCTACATTAAATAAACACACAAATTATTTGAACATGGTTGGACCGAGATTTTTATGTTATACCCTACCTCCAACAGATCTAAATAAGCAAAATACCAGTTATGACTTCATCTTCTCCGAGAAAGACCGATCCCAGGTCGAAAAAGAGGCAAGAACATATGTTTCCTCATACGTCACACAGCTTGTTAAAAGCCCGTTTGAAATAAAACCATTTACCTCTGAAGTTAGAAAATATCTACGCCTTGCAGCTGAGCTTATGTCCAACTGTCGGGGAATTGTCCTTTTACAATCAGCAACATTTCAAAACGAACAGGGTGAAGAGGTTAGATATTATGAGGTTTTAGATATTCAAGTTGAAGAGCCTTGGAGAGCTGTACAGCAGCTAATCGAACTATCAAGATACTTGGCTTATGTTGTTGGTAATACTGAAGTCGGAATAGATGAGCTTGAGATTGTCAAAGATGTAGTTATTTCCTCAATGCCTGCCGATAGATCACAGGCTTTAAGAGCTATTCAAAAACATCAAGGAATCATTACGGCGAAAGAATTATCCGATATGTCAGAAAAGTCAACCAAGACCTCAAGAAGACTCTTGGACGAACTGTCCGCACTAAAAGTATTAGATAAGAATAAAGGAGAAGGTGCTATTGCGACTGATTATCGGATTACTGACAAATTCCAAGACTTTATTTTACATAGTCCAGCGGAGTTTCTGTCCCACAAATCAGGAATAAAAGTTGATCCTAATATTCCCCTAAGCGAACAACTTAAGGGTAAATCGGCAGTAGAGCAAGAAATAATAACTAATATCAGTTGGGAAAACACAATTAAGGAGTTAGGAGTTAAAAATTAAGGGTATACCCATAACTAAAGTTATATGAAATGTATTTTTGTCAAAGAAAATAATGAACAATGTCAGGCTAACGCCATGAAAAATGGTCAATACTGTTTTCTTCATAATCCTGATATACAGGAAAAAGAAAAAAAGTTAGCCCAAGCTAAAGGAGGAAAAGGGAACATCATCCGAATAGAAAAAACTTTACCACAAGTGATTATTAGAACACCAGACGATGTCGTTATTTTGTTAACCGATGTTATAAATAGAGTTCGGTCAGGCGAATTAGATGTGAGAATTGCCAATGTACTTGGTTATTTATCAGGTCACCTTATAAAAGCGTTAGAAGTTTCTGAAGTTGATAAACGAGTCTCAACAATTGAAAGAATAATTCTTGAAAGGAGTACAAAATGATACCCGAACCAAAACAGATACTTAAAGGCGAGATTAAATATAGTCTAGAAGATATTTATAACGACTTGAGGACAGATTGGATGAAGTCCAATTTCAAGGGTATAGATGATAAGAAAAAGGGAGAATGTTTTAACGGACTGTTTATGTTTTTAATGCTTTCTGGTGAGGATAAACCACTTGAAACAATGCTTGAAGTATATAAATGGCCAGCTGGAATTATCAAAGAAATGCAATCTGCTTGGCAAAAAGAAATAGATGTTATAAGACACATTCACATGAAAAAATACCTTGAACTTTATGAACAATATCTTGGCGGTACAAGTATGACACTGAAATTATTAAATCTTTGGATTCATGATTTTATTAAAAAAAATATTAAAGAATCATTATGACCAACTTTGATTTAAAAAAATTAGCAAAAGGAATGAATTTAAACGACAAAATGAAACTGCTTTTTGAAGATTCTAATAAACAAGCTGAGACAAACGGGAAAGAATCTATCTTGACTCCCCAGGAACGGGATTCCATCATAACAGACGCTAGACGAAACGATCAAATAAGAGAAATAAGAAGAGTCAATGAACTTTATTATTTATCAAATTTAATTGTCATTGATTTAGATGTAACCTATTTAACTCTTCTTTTAGCAATTACCTCTTTAGAAAAACAGCTCATGGGAATAATGCTTAAAGGGGCAACCGAGGACATAATAAATGAAATGATTTATGACGTGGTCAGAGAAAATGATGATAAAACAAAAAATATTGAAGAAAAATCAGAAGGACTTCGTCGAAAATATAAAATAGATGATGTCCTATTCAAAGGATTTGATTTTTTTGAACTATCAAACGAAGGAGAAAATAATCCTTTACCAAATAATCGTCTCGAATTACTTTTTATGCAAACTTTCGAACACGCTAGAAAGTTAAAAAAGAAAATATTCGAAATTGAATATGTCATTCAGAAATCTCCAATAGATTTTTCTCCAGAATACAATAAAAACTTGATAAATGATTGCAAAGAACTTTTAAATTCCTTCATTAATCTTGATCAAACATTAAGACCATTTAGGATATATAAAGATTACGGGAAGGCTTTTATTAATTTGGCTAAGTTAAAAGACCCATTATTTTTAAACACAGTAGGTGATCTTCCAAACAAAATTGAACTAACAGATATAGAAAAACAAGAATTAAAGGATGATATTGACAAGCATATACAAAAGAATTTATAATTTAACTGCACTCAGAGATAGATGGGGTTTTTTAATGCCCTCGTTGGACAGAACCTCATCGTTCTGAGTGCACCAGCGGGGGCTTTATTTTTATAATATGTTTATAATGCCGGAATTAAAAAATTTGACTTATGATGTTTACATCAGGCGTAGTTCTGATGACGATGACCATCAGGCAGCTTCGATTGAACAACAACAATCCTTCTTAACTAAAATGGTTACTGAGGAAGGACTAAGAGTTGATACTAAACTTGAGGAATCTAAATCTGCAAAACAACCAGGAAGACCTGTTTTTAATCAACTTATTCAAAGAATTGAAGAAGGCAAAGCTGAGGGTGTAATTGTTTGGGATTTATCACGACTCTCAAGAAACCCAATTGATAGTGGAACACTTAGCTGGTTGCTTCAGAAAGGTAGATTAAAGGCAATAGTGACTCCCTTTAGAACTTATTTACCAGAAGACAATGTTCTTTTAATGAATATTGAATTCGGCCAGGCTAATCAATATATTCGTGACCTTTCAAAAAATATCCGAAGAGGCATTTATAGCAAAGCTGAAAACGGTTGGAAGCCTGGGGTTGCAGTTGAAGGTTATTTAAATGAAAGCGGCCACGGGAAAGGAAGAAGTATAGTCGTTCCGGACCCGCAGCGTTTTGATCATGTCCGTATTATGTGGGATATGCTACTTACAGGCTCATATACTGTTCCTGAGATATTGGAGATTATGGATAAAGATTATTCTTATAGAAATAGATTTGGAAGAAAAATATCAAGATCTGGACTTTATGGAATATTCACCAATAGTTTTTATTACGGAGAATACGAATATAGTGGCAAACGGTATATAGGGAAACATAAATCAATGATTACTCGTGAAGAATACGACAAGGCTCAAGCCATTCTTGGTAGAAAAGGAAAACAAAGGCCTAAAACACGAGAATTTGCCTATACTGGCAGTATAAGATGTGGAGAGTGTGGAGCGATGATAACCGCCGAGGAAAAGAAAAATAGATATGGCACTAGATACATCTATTATCACTGTACTAAAAGAGTAAATCCTAGATGTTCACAAAAATGTATCGAGCTAACAAAGCTAGAGGATCAAATAAAGGAATTGTTATCCAATATTGAGATTCCTCCCGAGTTTATGGAATGGGCAATTGAGGAAATAAACAAACTTCATGATCAGGAGTCACAAGACCAAACAACAATTAACAAGAATATTGATGATGCTTATAAAGATTGTATGAAGAGAATAAATAATTTGGTAAAACTAAAAATATCACCGGTTAATTCAGATGGATCACTTCTTAGCGATGCTGATTTTGAAAAGCAAATGAAACCGCTACAGGATGAAAAGCGATCACTTGAAGATAAAAAGAAAAATCTTGGTGAGAGAATGAACAGGTGGGTTAAACTGGCTCAAGATACTTTTAAGTTTGCTTGTACAGCAAGAACTGCTTTTGAAAATGCATCACTTCAAAATAAAAAAATTATGTTAATGTCTTTAGGTTCGAACTTTTTTTTGAAGGACAAATTATTACATCTTGACCTTCTAAAACCATTTCAACGCATAAAAGAAGATAAAAAAGAGATCGTTGACATTACTAATCGGTTCGAACCTCAAGAAAGGATTGATAAGAAGCTCCAACTATATACTTTGTATGCCTCAAGTCCAGTCGTGTCCAGAGGGGAGGATTCGAACCTCCGTAGGGTAAACCCGCTAGATTTACAGTCTAGTGCAATTGGCCGCTCTGCCACCTCTGGTTTTTTAAAGAATGCATTAAATTATAACAGGTTAGTCTGGTTTTTTAGCAAAAAATTAGCCGCCGCGTCAGACGCGGCGGCTTAATATTTATCTCTCTTAAACCCCTAGATCAATATCCTCCTGGCATTTGCGGCATGGCCGGCTCTTTTTTCTCTTCCGGCAGGTCGGTCACTAATGCTTCGGTTGTCAGGATCATGGTTCCCACCGATACGGCATTTTGCACGGCAGTACGGACAACCTTCAAAGGATCAATTATTCCAGCTTTGACCATGTCAACCGGTTTGGCCGTCGCCTCTGACTCCAGAGTCAATACGTCGAAACCCATCCCTTCTGCGCTGACTTCACGGGCTTTGGCCAGAAGTTGACCCGGATCAACTCCGGCATTTTCCATCAACTTGGCAAACGGTGATTCGAGCGCTTTTTTGACGATATTAAAACCGATTAACTCGTCACCATCCATCTTACTGTCTTTGTCATTCATTTTTTGGCTGATATCCAAAAGTGCTACTGCTCCACCGGGAACGATTCCTTCCTCAAGCGCTGCTTTAGTGGCGGCCACTGCATCAATTGCCCGCTCTTTTTTATCTTTCAGTTCAACTTCGGTGGCTGCTCCAACATTGATAACAGCTACGCCGCCGGAAAGTTTGGCTAAACGCTCCTGCAGTTTCTCCCGGTCAAATTCCGAGGTGGTTTCGCTCAATTCACGTTTTATTTGATTGATTCGAGCTTGAATATCGCCCTTGTTCCCTTTTCCGCCGATAATGCTGGTGTTTTCTTTGTCGGCTTTGACTTTGTCGGCCCGACCACAATCCGTGACCTCGACATTCTCCAGTTTTTTGCCCAAATCTTCCGATATGACCGTACCGCCGGTTAAAATCGCAATATCCTGTAGCATTTCTTTGCGGCGATCGCCAAATCCCGGCGCTTTAACCACCAATGCATTAAATGTACCGCGGATTTTATTGACGACTAAAGTTGCCAGAGCTTCACCCTCTACCTCATCGGCGATGATCACTAAGTTTTTGGAAACTTTGACAAATTTTTCCAAAAATGGAAGCAGGTCAGCAATCGCCGTCACTTTTTTATCGGTAATCAAAATATAGGCGTCTTCGATTTCCGCAATCATTTTGTCGGTATCGGTTGCAAAATAAGGAGAGGCAAATCCTCGATCAAACTGCATTCCTTCTTTATGATCGACCGTTGTCTCCAGTCCCTTTCCTTCTTCAACCGTGACTACTCCGTCTTTACCGCCAACCCGCTTTAGAGCATCGGCAATCAACTTACCCAAAACTCCATCGCCAGCCGAGATCGTGGCAACACTGGCTGCATCGTTAAGAGTAATTTTTTTACTAATTTTTTTTAGCTGTTCGACCACATAGTCGCTGGCGCTGGACAAACCGCGGCGCATGATCATCGGATTGGCTCCGGCTGTAATCATTTTTATTCCTTCCGATACGATTGCATATGTAAGGACTGTTGCCGTCGTTGTCCCGTCACCTGCAACATCGGCTGTCTTCGATGCAGCTTCACGCACCAATTGTGCCCCCATATTTTCAAAGGCGTCTTTGAGCTCAATTTCTTTGGCAACCGTTACCCCATCATGGACAACATTTGGTGCTCCCCATTTCTTATCAAGAGCCACGTTGCGTCCCTTTGGCCCAAGTGTGATTGCAACCGCATCGGCCAATTGCTGAATTCCTGAAAGAAGTTGTTTGCGGGCATCTGACCCGTATTTAATTTGTTTTGCCATACTTATATAATTTTAGAATTTATAATTTAGAATTCATAATTATTGAACAACGGCCATTACATCTTTTTGTTCGATTAATAACCATTCTTCCATCCCAACCTTAATTTCATTCCCCCCCCATTTTTTATATAGAACTTTCTGTCCTACCTTTACTGTCATGGGAATAATTTTCCCGTCATTGTTGGCGGCGCCAGGACCCACCGCCATCACCTGACCCATCTGCGGTTTTTCTTTAACAGTATCAGGCAGGACGATCCCCGACGGGGTCACTTCTTCTTGCGGTAGAGGTTTTACCAATACATAATCAAAAAGAGGAGAAATTTGAGTCGCGCTGGTTTTTGCCATAGCTTTTAAATCAAAAAACTTGTAATATAAAAATTATAACAAAAAATTTATAACAAAATTTTAACGTTTTGTCAAGCGATAGTTTTGTCTGCTAACACTGTTAAACGAAATCTCAGTTGTCCGCCATATGCGAAATCTGAATTGACCGGAAAGGATTTTGATTTTGTCATTTCGACGAACGAAGTGAGGAGAAATCTAGCGAAGCGTTGTTAACTATT
>Ga0172371_10003135_pt1 | contig 25804 bp, 22 predicted proteins | sample Lak12m_FD_114543 | JGI IMG/M metagenome (GOLD analysis project Ga0172371, IMG submission 114543) | Freshwater microbial communities from Kabuno Bay, South-Kivu, Congo - kab_022012_12m | ecosystem: Environmental > Aquatic > Freshwater > Lake | place: Democratic Republic of the Congo: South-Kivu... | reverse complement strand
CCTTCGGGGCGTCCGATAAGGGCGCATTCGCTGCGTTGGCAACTCGTTGATATACCATTAGTATAATCAACATCGTCGCCGCCTGGCGCCTGCACCCTTCTCGAACGCTCACGGATTCAGGAACTTGTGCGGAACTGAGCGTTGCCGGCCAGGGTCTGCGCCGGGGCCGGGTTCAAGTCGAAATGGCGGCAAAAAGGATCGCCCAGAGATATTTCAGCAGAACATAGTGATGAGAGCCGGTTGGGCCGCGTTGTTCCTGGTCAAGAATAGTCTTCCTCATCATGGCGGGGCGGCAAGCCGGGTGTCTCCGGCGCCGTCGGCAAAAGGATGCGAAAGCTGCTGCCGTGACCCGGTTCGCTCACCAGCTCGATCCGGCCGCCATGGATTTCCACCGCCCATTTGGCGATGGCCAGGCCCAGGCCGGTACCACCGGTCTTCCGGCTTCTGACCTTGTCCACCCGGTAGAACCGGTCGAAGATCCTGGTCTGATGCTCCGGGCTGATGCCTGGGCCTGAGTCGCTGATCTCCACGAAAACGGTGTCTCCGTCTTTTCCGGTCAGGACGCGGATATCACCGTTCGGAGGGGTATAGACGATAGCGTTGTGGAGAATATTGCTGAATGCCTGGCGGAAGATTCTCCGATCAAGGCGCACTGGACAGGATTGCTCTGTTTCCACGAGAATGCGCTGCTCTTTTTCCTCGGCCAGTACCCGGAGCAGGGCTATTTCTTCCTCGACCACCTGGCCAAGATCACTTGTCGTAAGTGCCGGCCGGACAATGCCGCTGTCCGACCGCGCCAGGGCGAGCAGATCGTTGACCAGACGGGTCATTTTTTCCACCTCTTCCAGCATGCTGGCGATGGCTTCCCGGCAGCATGGGTCGTTCTCGGGAGAACGGAGGGCGACCTCGCCGACACTGCGGATCGCGGCAAGCGGGGTGCGTAACTCGTGGGAAGCGTCGGCGGTGAACAGCTTCATCTGTTCGAAAGAATGGTCCAGCTTGGCCATGAGTTTGTTGAAAGTAATGGAGAGCTGGCCCAGCTCGTCGTCCGGGTTGTCCACCGCCAGTCTTTCTTTGAGACGGTCGGCGGAGATGATCCGCATCCTGGCGATGATCTTCTTGAGCGGAGCCAGAACTCGGCCGGCGATGAAGACTCCGCCGCCCCAGGCCAGGAACACGATCAGGGGGAAAAGCAGCATCTGGGCCAGAAACAGGTGGCGCATCTCTTCGAAAACCCGGCTCATGGAACGGGCTGCCAGAATCTCCACCCGCTTGCCTCCTACCTGATGGGTCTCTTGTAATATCATCAGCTTCCGGCCGTCAGCCAGGGAAAAAGAGTGGTAGGTTTTTTCGTGAGGAATGATCGAGGCGGGCGGTAACGAAACAAAAAGGGGAGCGCCGATATAGTTGCGGTATATCCACAAACCGTTCTGAGCACGAATCTCGATCCAGCGTCCCGGCCCCTGCCAGTCCCTGTGTCCGCCCCAGACCAGGGAGTCTCCCTCGCCTAACTTGAGAAAGCCCTCCGCCAGCTCGGCATCATCCGCCAACCTGGCCTCGAGTTCGTCGGCGAGTTGCTTCCAGAGGAACATTTGGCTGAGGAGCCCGTAAACAAGAAGGGTCAGGATCAGCACTCCGAGGTGCCAGAGGGTGATCCGGTTGCGAATGCTTCGAAACAGGTGTTCCGATTTCATCATCTTTCCCTGCGCATGATGAAGCCAACCCCTCGGATTGTATGGATCAGTTTTTCGCATGCTTCACGGGCAATCTTTTTGCGCAGCCGCATGAAATGCACATCAATGACATTGTCGAGAGGGGTGGCCCTGGTTTCCTTCCAGACATCCCTGGCGATCATCTCCCGGCTGACGAAACGGCCCTGGTGCCGCAGCAGATAGGCGAGCAGGTCGAATTCCCGGCCGGTCAGTTCGATCATCCGGCCGTCGCGGCGTGTCTCTCTGGCCACCAAATCCAGTTCGAGATCGGCGAACCGCAGGTGGAAGAGCTGGTCCGGTTTGCCACGGCGGAGCAGGACCCGGATCCGGGCCAGCAGTTCGCTGATGGCGAAGGGTTTAACCAGGTAGTCGTCCGCGCCGGTGTCGAGCCCAAGAACCCGGTCCTCCACGGTATCTCGGGCAGTGAGGATCATAACCAGGGTGTGTTCGTCGGTGCGGCGCAGAGCTTCGAGGATATCCAGGCCGTTCCGGCCCGGCAGCATGAGATCGAGGATCACCACATCGAAGGCCTCGGTACTGGCCAGAAAGAAACCGTCTTCCCCGGTCATTGCCGTGGAGACATGATAGCCTTCATCCGTAAGCGCCTGCTTAACTGATTGAACAACCTTCGGCTCATCCTCGATGACCAGGACTGTCGGAGTCGTGACAAGCTGTGACTCCGATGGGCCTTGTTTGGCAACTTGTCGTATTATCATGTCCTTTAGCCGGGACTTGTTGGTTTTCGTCGGACTTTCGAAGTTCACTTATCAATCAATACTAAATAACGCGAAAGTCTCCTGCTGGGCAACTTATGTGTTCCTGAAGTTTTTGTCAGATTCGCGGCGTAGGCGACTCATTTGGTATGAGCCTCTTGCGAAAAGAGGGCAAGGCCATTCGACAGGCTCCAGGTGAACGGTAATAAACGGAAATCATATGGCTTCTTCCGTTCATCCTGAGCCTGCCGAAGCACACCAGAAACCGGAATACACGGCGGATCCGGGGTGATGAGGGATGCGGTTCAGGGGATGAGGAGGGTGGCCTGAGAGAGGGTTCTGTTCAACAGGCTGGGGTAGTCCCATCCTCAGCCGTTCAGACTTTTGCCGATATAGGTAAGGCAGCCGGCGACCCGGTGGCCGGCTTCGGTGATGGCGTAACTTTTGTCGCCGCCCTGACGGATGAACCCGGCTTCCCGCAAAACCTTGAGGTGAAAATTGACCTTGGTGTGATCCTCTACCGCGAGAAGCCGGACCAGGTCCATGAAACGGCTTGCCCCCTGACGGTCGAGGATCAAGAGAATCTGACGGCGCATGGCATTGGCCAGCCCGTGGAAGACCCTGTCCAACTCCACCGCCTCTCCCTCAAGAAAACGGGCCTGCTGAAGATTGCGGCGCACGGCGAGCAACATGGCCTCGATCTTGAAGGGCTTGACCAGATAATCATCCGCGCCCTGTTGCAGAGCCTGGACCGCGTTCTGCACCGAGGCGAAAGCGGTCATCACCACGATCCTGGCCCTGGGCGCCTGCTTGCGGATGAGCGGGATCGCGCTCATCCCGTCGGTGCCCGGCATGATCATGTCGAGGAGGATCAGGTTGAAGGGGGTGCGTTTCAGCAAGGGAAAGGCTTGGTCGGCACTGGCTGCCTCCTGGACATCCAGCCCCTCCTTGGCAAGGATTTCCGTTAGAGTGGCGCGCAGTTCGTCTTCGTCATCAATGATCAGAATGTGTTCCATGTTCAGTTCATCCTTCTTAGCCATGCCTCGGCCTGGAGGGGGAAAGTCAGGCGGACCTCCGCCCCGGCACCCTCGGGTCGCTCGGACACCTCGATGGTCCCGCCGTGCAGTTCCATGATCCCGTAGCAGATGGCCAGGCCCAGACCGGTGCCCTGGCCGATTTCCTTGGTGGTGAAGAAAGGTTCCATGGCCAGGCTGCTTTTACCGGGCGGGAAGCCGCTGCCCTGATCGGTCACCGTGATTACCAGTTTGTTCCATTCCCGATGGCCGCCAACTTCAATCACCCCGCCTTTGGGCATGGCGTCCATGGCGTTCAGGAATAGATTTAGAAAGAGTTCTTCCAGTTTCAGGGGCAGGCCAGGCACCGGGGGGAAGCCGGCCAGGCGGCAACGAAGCCGGTAGTTGTCGGCCCGGTGGGCCGCGAGCTGCCAGGCCTGGTTGACCGCCCGTTCCAGGAAAACAGGCGAAAATTCATCGTCCGGTTCCCGGCCTCCGGCAAATATCAGCAGCTCCTGGGCGATTTTCGCGGTTTTCCTCACATTTCGTTCGATGAGATTGAGGCGGTCGCGGATTTTTTCCGGCAGGGGCAGCGCTCCCATTTCCCGGGCAAGCAGTTCGAGTTGCAGGGAGACGCTGCTCAAGGGATTGTTGATCTCGTGGGCCACTCCGGCGGCCAGCCGGCCCAGGGCGCTGAGTTTTTCCGAACGGGAAGCGAGGCTCAACCTTTCGGCGATTCTCGCTTCCCGTTCATCGAGGAAAATATCCAGAGCATACATGATGAAGTGGAGGATGACAAAGGCGGCAAGTCCGCGCCAGGCCTCCACCGGCAGGCCGATCACCGTTCCGGATGGGATCAATCCGGCAAGAACGCCATAGAGCAGAAAAGAGATTCCGGCTCCGGCAAAGTTGCCGGCCCCGCGCGTGCTCATGTTCCGCAGCCGGTGGGCGTAGAGTAGAAAACCGACTCCGGTGAGAAAGGCGCCGGGAAAGGCGATGAGCCGCCGGAAATCGTATTCGATCAGATCGAGGACGGCAAATGCGCTGGCGGGCTGGCGCATGAGCAGAAGAAGGACGAAAAGCTCGAAAAGAAAGAGCAGGGCCATACCGAGCCAAAGCTTGGCTCGCCGGGCCAAAACCCAGTGCAGGGTAAAACCGAAGGCAAGGAGGAGCAGAAAGGAAAAAAAAGCGAGCATAAGGCTTAAACTTCGCAGATTCATGGTCAATTCTTCGTCCACCGGCAGGCGGAGATGTCTGAACATTTCCAGCCATTCATGAAAGGCGTGGGTGAAGGCGAACAGGGCCAGAAGCCAGAAGAGCCCGGCTATCTCCAGGTTGGTGAAGGTCTTGCGCCGGGAGGTGATGGCGATGCCGATGGCAAAAAAGGCCGCTCCGTAAAGGAGATAGATTAAAAAAATCAATAGGGGGTCTTGAAACATGGGCTCTCCAGTGAAGCGGAAAAGGCAATGGAGGCTGCCGGGGAAGAAGGTGTAAGTCCCAGGCGAGCTTAAGGATAAAAGAGACTGCTGTCAATAGAGCGGTGGTGCGGGAGAAATGAATTTCCACGTTCTCTACCCTTGCCACTTGCGCAGGCAGAACTTCCAGGCTTGCGCAAGGGGGCATTTTTACTGCGGCCGCCGTTTGATCTGTGGTACCTTTGCAAGGTGCAAGGTTGTTGGTGGAATGTAATGCCTTAAAAGGGAGGAAAGCGACCAATGAAAAAAAGGAATTGTTTACTCATCCTGTTGTGTGGATTTTGGCTGGCGGCGAGTGCGGGTTGCACGGCGGCCGTGGTTGGTGGCGGGGCCGTGGGCGGCTACGCGGTGGGTACTGATGAGCGAAGCGTCGGCGTCATGGCCGATGACGCAGCTGTGGCCACCCGGGTAAAGACCGCGCTCATCGGCGAAAAAACGGTCAAGGCCCGCAATATTGATGTGGATGTGATCGTCGGGGTGGTGGTTCTCACCGGCTTGGTTGACTCCAAACAGGAGATCGAGAAGGCCGGGGCGGTGGCCGGATCGGTGCAAGGGGTCAAGCAGGTTAAAAACGAACTTCGGGTCGGCTCCCGAAGCCCCGGTCAGGTTTACGACGACAAGGTGCTTAGCGGCAAGATCAAAACCAGGCTCATTGAAGAGCCGGGGGTTAAATCCCTCAGCATTGATGTTGATGTTTACCTCGGCACGGCAAGCCTCACCGGGGTGGTCGCCACCCAGGAGCAGAAAAGTAAGATCATCGCCCTGGTTCGCTCCCTCGAAGGAGTGAAGGGAATCATTGATAACCTGTTTATTCGTTGATTCCAGTGTTCCCGCTTGACAGTAACCTCTGTATCGTGCTGGTTTCCCCGCAAGGGGCCGGTAATATCGGCTCGGTGGCCCGGGTGCTCAAGAATTTCGGCTGCCGTGAGCTGCGTCTGGTCGAGCCCCGGGCCAGCCATCTTGGCGCCGAGGCCCGGAAGATGGCCCTTGCGGCCGTGGACCTTCTCGAAGGGGTCAAGGTGTATCAGACCCTGGCCGAGGCCCTGGCCGACCGGCATCTGGCGGTGGCCACCACCCGTCGCTTCGGCAAATACCGTGAGGAGCTGCTTTCGCCCCGGGCGGCGGCGGCGGATATTTGCACCCTGGGAAAAACCGCCCGGGTCGCCCTGGTCTTCGGCCCGGAGGACACCGGGCTCAAAACCGAGGATATTGATCTCTGCCGGCGTTGCCTCACCATTCCGGTGCACCACGATTTGCCATCCATGAATCTCGCCCAGGCGGTGACGGTCTGCCTGTACGAGGTTTTTCTCGCCGCTTCCCGGCCTGCGGAGGAAAAGGCCGTGCTCAAGCGCCCGGCCGCAGGCAAGAACCTCGAAGCCATGTTCGCCCAAATGCGCGAGGCCCTGTCGGCTGCCGGCTTCCTCAACCCTCAAAATCCGGAGCACATTCTGCGCACCTTCCGCCGGATATTCGCCCGTCAGGGCCTGAGCGAGCATGAGGTGCAGACCCTGCGCGGCCTGTGGGACAAGGTTTCCTGGCTGGCCGCAAGGAAGAGGGAAGGGGGCTGAACAAACCATCTGTCGTCACCTCGGCTTTCCCCCTGGCCTGAGTTCCCCCGCGACTATGACCTCTTTGACTGGCCGGATTGCTCCGGAACGATGGGCAAATTCGGTCGGAATACGCAGTCCCGCCATTCTCTCCTTCCCCCGTCTTTTCCCGCTGGTTTTATAAAGGGCAAGTAATTTTAGGGAGCGCTAAAAAAATTATTGACAGCAAAGTTAGGGTCGCTGTACTTAGTCATAGCTAAATATCTTTGCCATTTAAAAATGCGGCGGCGACTCGGCGCCTCGACTTTGGCGATCTGTCGGGATAATGTGGCAACACCAACGACAAGCAAAGGAGATCTTATGAAAAAGAAGCACCTGAACATCGCGGTGGCGGGGTTGTTGCTGGCCCTGCCGGGGATGGCGCCGGCCGAAGAAGCCGCGCCGAAGTCGGCCGGCAATCTGAGCGAGGCCTTTACCATGGGCGAGGTTGCCGGCCATCTGGGCCTCTATGGCCAGCAGGTGAAGCAGAAGGGGGGGGCGGCAGGCGAGCTGGATCGCTTCGGCTTTGCCGCCGCCTCCGCCTCCCTGACCTGCGAGACCGCGCCGTTCCATGGTCTGAGCCTGGGTTTTGGGGCCTGGGGCAATACCCGGGTTTATCAGCGCAACGACGCCGACGAGAACCCGCCGGACGGCGACTACCGGGCCGCGCTCGGGGATGATGCCCTAATTCATCAGGCCTTTTTTCGTTACCAGCATGAGGGACTGGGCCAGCTCACCGTCGGCCGCCAGGAGAGCGATCTTGCCTGGCTTACCGATTATATCCAGGGGGTGGCGGCGCAGTTTACCCTGATGGAAGGGTTCGAATTGACCCTGGGCTGGGCGAAGCGGCAGTCGGTGGTTGAGTTCGACGAAGTGAGCCGTGGCTTCGGGCTGATGAACGGCAACCGGGGCCTATATTTCCTCGACGTCAAATACACGCCGGTGGAAGGGCTTGAGTTGAGCCCCTACTACTACCACGCCGATGAGCTGTTCAAGGCGCCCGGGATCAGGGCGAGCTATACCTTCACCCCGGTCGAGGGCTTCGAGTCGGTGAGCGTCGCCCAGTATGTCAGCGCCTCCGCCGGCCAAGAGGGGGGCTTAGACGACGGCGATTTCCTCTGGCTCAGTCAGGATTTCAGCCATGGCGATGCCGCCTTTGGCGGCGGCTACCTGGTGGTGGATCGCCGGGGCAGCGGCGGGATCGAGAGCTTCGGCGACCAGCAGCCCTTTGAAGACGGTAACCGGGTCTTCGAGGCCGATGCCCGAACCTGGTACCTCACCGCCTCCCGCAAATTGGGCGAGCTGGCCCTCGGGCTCCTCTACGGTCAGACCCGCTACCTCGACGGCGAGGATACTCTCCGGGAAAAGGAGCTTGATCTTTCCGCCGAGTATGAATTCATCAAAGGCCTGAGCCTGGGCCTGGTTTATGTCAAGGTGGATCATGACGATCCGGCCGAGAGCTACCAGGCGGTCAAGTCGCTTCTAACATATCAATTTTAGAGCGAATCCCCTGGTCTTCGTTTCGGAAAGCAGCGAGCGGATGCGGATCGTCCTGATCCGCGCACAGCAAAAAACCCGCGTTCCGTTTCCGGAAGCGGGTTTTTGGACGATACCGAACGGTATCGGATGATTCCATGGGGTGAGCGATGGGATTCGAACCCACGACCGCCGAGGCCACAACCCGGTGCTACCACCAGCTGAGCTACGCTCACCATTCGGAAAACAGGTCGCTATATACCCAATCGCCCCCTGTTGCGCAAGGGCAAAGTAGGCATGGGTGCGGGCCGCGCTTCTCCTGGCGCATCAGGCTTGAGCCGGCGGCGATGAGAGAAGTTTGCCGAGAATTATTCAACCGGTAAAACTCAAGCGGTTGAAACCGCCCTCCGCTAATCAGGGGCGGGTGGCGGGGATGCCGTTGTGCTGCTACGGCTGTGGTTTTGCCCAATCGTCCCGGCCAAATCTGACAGCGCACCCGGGGTATCGTACACCTGGCGCGGCACAGCCTGATTTTGTCTCCTGGAAAAAGCGCAAGGAAATGGCGAACGATCTGAAGGAGATTTACAAAGCTCCGACCGTTGAACAGGCCGAGGCAAATCTGATATTATTGGGGGAAAGATGGGATGCTACCCATCCACGGGTTAGCCATTCATGGCAGAACAACCGGCACGGATCATTCCGTATTTTGCCTATCCGCCGAAAATCCGCAGGGTGATTTAAACGACTAAATTCTTCTTTATGGGGGGTCACATGAAACGCCTCGTCAATTTCTTGTACGCCCTTCTCGCCGGCCTGGTCAGGCTCCCTTTTTCCCTTTATGTATGCTGGTGCGCCGCAGGCCTCTTGGTTTTGTTCGTTTTCTTCGTTGCCCTGCTGCTCGGGCCGGCCCTGCTCGCGATTAAATACCATGCCTGGTTGCTGCTCCTTTATCTTTTACCCATGGCCTGGGGCCTGCTGGGGAGGCCTTCTCCTTTCGAGTCTTTCATTGCCTGGATCGGCACCCTCAAGGGGTTCAGGCTTCCGCCCTGCGTGATCGAAAACCCCGGGGCATATCAGATCAAGGGCCGGGATACCCGGGCGGTTCTCGATGCCCTGCTGCCTGGCGATATTCTTTTGCGGGGTTACAACGGATACATAGACGGTTTTTTTATCCGCCGTCTATCGGGGACCGGGGATAAGGCGGGCGATTTTACCCACGCGGCTTTGTATGTTGGCGAGCTCACGGAACAGGACCGGAAGGTGGCGGCTGCCGATTTGCGGATACAGGATGCGGCCGGCAACTGGTTTGCCGCGCCGGAGGAACTGAAGGAAGAGGCGCGGCGCAGGTTTTTCGAGACCGGCAGGCAGATGGTAATTCATGCCATGGGACATGGGGTGCATGCCGAGGATATCCTCACCTTCTGCCGCTGCGATCAACTGACCATCCTGCGTCTGCCGGAGTTGATTCACGCCGATGATGGTTGCCGTGAATTCTTCCGCTTGCGCGAGGGAACGCCGGAATACGTTTTGCAGCAAAAGCTTGTCGAAACGAGGGAGACGATTCCGAGGCAAGAAGCGGTGCGTTCCGCCATCGTTTCGGGCCTGGGCAGGATCGGTTCGGCCTACGATTTTGAATGCGGCAGCATCGAGGATCACCGCTTCACCTGCGCGGAGTTCGTCTATTACTGCTACCGGGGCATTCACCGCTATATCGGGCTGTTGCCGAGGCGGCATTCGCTGTTCGGCATTCCCTGGCTTTTGCCCAGGGATACCATCACCCCGGATGATTTTTACGAGATCAGCGCAGCGGGCGGCCAGGGTACAGGACTTGCCAACAGGCTGTTTGTGGTTTGGAAGAGCGCCGGGATAAGATGACGCGGCCGCATGGCGCCATATGTTGCGGCGATCGGCCCGGCTAACGTACCTGATGTACGCATCGCCGTCCCGCTTGCCCGCAACCTGCGGCACCCTGCGACCGCTTCCGGCACGGCCCCTCACCCTGCCAGGCGTGGTTGTCAGAAGCGGCCGTTCAAGCCAAAACCGAGCATGTGGGCCGAGGTGCCGGTAAAGGTGCCGTTCAGGCTGCCGCCGGTGGCGGTCTGGTCAACGCTGCGGGTTTTCTTGTCGGTGTAGAGGTAGGCGAAGCCCGCGTCCAGACGGTCATTCAGGCGATAGCGCAGGCCGCCGGCCACGGTGCGGCCGTTGGCATCCGGCAGCTCAAAGCCCAGGGTCTCGTCGGGCATCGGGTTGCCATCAAGGACAAAGCCTATGCGCAGGGTGAGGGCGTCGCTTAACTGTTGGCGCAGACTGAGGCGGAAAGCATCGGTGTTGACCCAGCGTTTGGCCACGGGATCGTCGAAGGCCGCGGTAAGGACCGGATGGGCGAGAGAGGCGGGATATATGAAATCGAGCTGCTGATAGGCATCCCAGAAGGTCCGGTCCCAGGTGAATTCGATGGTGCTGTTGCAAAAGGTCCAGGCCGTGCCCAGGGTCAGCACAGCCGGAACCGGGGCCGAGACCCCGGCCGGGCCGGAGTAGGCGCCGGCAGGCAACAGACCTGGAACCGGGGTCCCATCCCCGAGAAAACCGGCGGTGGAACTCAAAGCGGCGTCGCCTTCCAGATCAAGGTCAACCTTGGACCGGTAGGTGGCGGCGAAGGCCAGGGCGGAGACAGGCCGCCAGGAGACGGCCAGGTTGTAGCCGAAGGCCACGGTGTCGCCTTCCATGCTCCTTTCGATGGTGGCGTAAATCGGGCCGGCCGATGAAGCTACTGTCGTGCCCCTGCTGCGCACCTGGCCCGTGGCCTTGAGCAGGCGCAGGCCCCCGGCCACGGCCAGGGTGTCGCTGAGTTTGTATGAAAGGCTTGGGTTGGCCTCCATCACCCGCAGGGTGAAATCCTCGGAGAAGGTGCAAGGAAAGGGAGCCGGCCAGCGTTTGCTCAACCCAGCCGGATAGGCGAGGGAAAAACCGAAGCGCATCCCGTTGAACTCGGGCGACACGGTATGTAGTACAGGAAGAAGAAATTCCTCGGTCTTGGAGGAGCCGTTATTGGCCGGATTGGCGTTGTCGGTATACGTGATGTGGGGCAGGTTGATGTACAGGAGGTCCGCTTCGCCGTGCCAGCGCTTGTTATCGAGCCAACTCATGGCCGCCGGATTGAAATAGGCGCTGTCCGCTCCATCCACCCCGGCGATGGAGGCGCTGGCTGTGGCCACCGAGTTTATGGATTGTTCCGGGATGCGGTAGCCTGATGCCGCGGCCTGGGAGGGCAGGGCAAAAATGCCGAGACCAATGGCGATGATGCAGCGGCTCGCCCGCCTGGCAGAGTGACGCGCGTAACCGGCAACGATCTTTTTCATATCCGTTGCTCCTCCTTTATGTCTTGGACTCACAGTGTATTCGTTCTGTAGTTGCCGCCTGTCCGCTTGTCAACATAAAAAAAGGTGCAACATCAGGAAGATGGGTTAAGAAGGTGGATTGGCGGCCGGAAGGAGGCGGGTGAAATTATCACCTGAATCCGTGAGCGTTCGAAAATGGTTCAGGCGGCAATAAGTCGTCACGGATTCAGGAGCTTGAAAGGCTTATCCATTTGTGGTTATAACATAAACAAGAAGTTATCTCCGGCAGGATGTCAGGGCGAGGATAGAAAAGCGACGATGTGATGAAATCTTAAGCAGGGTTCCTCCGGGGGGCGGGATAATGGAACAATCGCATGGCAAGAACAACCACCTTTTTCTTACCCCGTTTCGCATCGTTGCCCTGTATGCCGCTGTCGGGGGGCTGTGGATAATTTTTTCCGATACATTCGTGAACCGGCTCGCCGCTGATCAGGCAACCCTTTCCCTTCTGCAAACGGCGAAAGGCTGGTTCTTTGTTGCCGCAACCGCGGGCCTTCTCCATCTGCTCATCAGCCGTCTCATTCGCAAATTGCGCCTGACGGATAACGAGCTGCGCCGGTCAGAGGAAAAATTCGCCACCGTATTCCGGAGCAGTCCGGCCGCCATCGCCGTCTCTTCCTTCCCCGATGGCCGTTTTTTAGAGGTCAACCAAAGCTTCGCCCATCTTAGCGGTTACCGGCCGGATGAGGTTATCGGCCGCACTTCCCTGGAGCTTGACCTTTGGTGCGAGCCGGCTGACCGTGAACGGTATCTGAAAACCCTGCAGGAAGGAGGGGAAACCAGAGAGATGAGCATGGATTTTCGCAGGAAATCCGGGGAAACAATGAATGCTCTTATCTCCGGCGGATTGATTTATATAAACGGCGATGCTCAGATATTGAGCGTGGTTCTCGACATAAGCGACCGGGTAAGAGCGGAAAAGTCGCTGCGCCGGCACCAGGAACATCTTGAGGAATTGGTCGGGGAGAGGACCGCCGAAGTCGAGCGCTCGAAGGCTGCCTTGGTCGCCATGCTCGACGAGGTGACCAAAACCAAAAACGAGCTGACCGTTGCCAACGAGAAACTCCGGGAGCTTGACCGGCTCAAGTCCATGTTTATTGCCTCCATGAGCCATGAACTCCGTACGCCGTTAAACTCGATCATCGGCTTTTCCGGAATCCTGCTTCAAGGGATGAGCGGAGAGATCAATGATGAGCAACGGGATCAGTTGGGCAGGATTTTCCGCTCCGGCAAGCATTTGCTGGCTCTGATTACCGATGTGATTGATATTGCCAAGGTTGAGTCCGGCAAGGTAGAGCCTTTCTGTGAACTGGTTGACCTGCATTTGCTTGTTGAGGAAGCGGTTGAGCAGGTTTCCCAGCAGGCAACGGAAAAGGGCCTCCTTATCAAGCGGGAATTGCCGGCCGGCGAGCTGGGCCTGCGGACCGACCGGAAAAGACTTTTGCAGTGTTTGCTCAATTATTTGAGCAATGCGGTGAAATTTACCGAAGCGGGCGTGGTCACCATCGCGGTAAGATATCCGCAGGAAGAACCGGGGATGCTTGAAATTTATGTGCAGGATACCGGGGCCGGCATCGGGCCGGAGGACCAGGAGCGGTTGTTTCATTCGTTTGCCCGCCTGGAAAACAGGATGAAAACTTCGGTCCCCGGCACCGGCCTCGGGCTTTATCTTACCAAAAAACTGGTCACCGAGGTCCTGGGCGGCCGCGTTGGCGTGGAGAGCCGTGAAGGGGAAGGGAGCAGATTCTGGCTCAGGGTGCCGTCGGCGCTTGAGGTTGAATGAAAAGGGGATACTATGCCGATTGCTTTGATTATCGAGGATACGCCGGACAACATGGAATTGATCGCTTTCATCCTGCGCAAGAACGGCTATGAAATCATCGGGGCGGAAAGCGGCCGCAAAGGGATTGATCTGGCCCTGGCCGCGCCCCGTCCGGATTTCATCGTCCTCGATATCCAGTTGCCGGATATCGAAGGGACAGAGGTTCTGCGTGTTATCCGCGCTTCCGAGACAGACGGCTCCATCCCGATTATCGCCATGACCTCCTATGCCATGAGCGGCGACCGGGAGCGCTTGCTGACCATGGGCTGTAACGGTTATATCGAAAAACCCATTGATCCCATGGCGGTGATGTGCCAGATCCGGCAGATACTTGGAGAGGGTTCAACATGAAAATCCTGATCGCCGATGATGACCGCGATTCCAGGCTGGTCCTGCAAAAATGCCTGGAAAGCGCCGGCCATCAGGTGGAGGCGGCGGCCAATGGCGATGATGCCCTGGTCAGGGCGAAAAAGTCTCCGCCCGACCTGATTATTTCCGACATCCTGATGCCGGTGCTCGATGGTTACAAACTCTGCTATGAGGTGAAAAACGATCCGGCTCTTAAGCGGATTCCTTTTGTTTTCTACACCGCCACCTACATTGACCCTGATGATGAACGCCTGGCCATGGGCCTTGGCGCTTCCCGTTACATTCTGAAGCCGGTTGAGCCCCTGGAATTTTTGCGGCTGATTGACGAGGTGGTTAAGGAAGCTCAGCAGCGGAATTTTGCCGTGCCTGAAGGGGTGCAGGAAGATCAGCTCAGTCTTTTCCGCCAGTACGATGCCAGTCTTTCCCGGAAACTTCAGGAAAAAATTAAAGAGCTCGGCCTGTACCGCATGGTCTTTGATAATTCCACCGAGGCCGTGGCTATCGTGGATAACGCGGGCTTGATGCTCAGACACAATAAGGCGCAAGGTCTGATGCTCGGCTACAGTGCGGAGGAGTTCTCCGGCAGCAGCCCCTACCGGTATCTGGATGAAGGCACAGCAATCCTTATCAGGGGTGCTCTGGCTCACAATCTCATCGTCGAAGGCGAGGGCACGGCCCTGGCAAAGGATGGCCGGCGTCTGGCCGTGGAATATGCGATTTTTCCGATCCGCGATGAGTTTGATAATATCTCCGCCCAGGTCTGGATGCTGCGTGATATCAGCAAAAGACGAGCGGCGGAAAGGCAGCAGCATCTTGTTCGTACCCTGCTTGATTACTCCAACGATGCCATTTTCGTGATCGAGCCCGATACCGGCCGTATTATCGATGTCAATCAACGGGCCTGCCTAAGGCTGAAGTACACCCGGGAAGAATTACTGCAGAAATGTGTGGCAGACATAGACCCGTTTTTTACTGACAAAGAAAAATGGCGTGAGCATGCAGCAGAGATGAAAACCGCAGGCACAAGCATGTTCGAGTCGGTGCATCGCCGGGCTGACGGGGTGGAGTTCCCGGTGGAAATCAGCCTGGTTTATTCGGAAACCGAGGATGGTGACTATCTGATGGCCACAGTTCGGGACATAACCGAGCGCAAAGGTCTGACCGCCCAGCTGTTGCAATCCCAGAAAATGGAGGCCATCGGCAAACTGGTCGGAGGAGTGGCGCACGATTTCAACAACCTGCTCAGCATCATCCTTGGCTATGTGGAAATGGCCCTTTACAAGCTGCCCTCCACGGATACTCTGGAACAGGACCTGCGGCAGGTGGCAGGCGCGGCGAAACGGGCGGCGAATCTGGTCCGGCAGTTGCTGCTTTTCAGCCGTCAGCAGCCGTCTCGTTTTGTCCGGTTTTCCTTGCCCAACGCCCTTGCCGAGCTTTTGAAGATGTTGAACCGGATTATCGGCGAGGATATCCGCCTTGAACTTGATTGCCCTGAAGACTGCTGGGAGATCGAAGCCGACTCCGGCAATCTGGATCAGGTCATCATGAATCTGGCGGTCAATGCCCGTGATGCCATGCCCACAGGCGGAGCCCTGAGCATCAAAACGGAAAATATCAGCATAGATCACGAATACTGTCAGCGACACACTGAGGCAAGGCCAGGAAATTTTGTCCGTCTTTCCGTGAGCGATACCGGTAAAGGGATAGCGCCGGAAATTATCCCCCATATTTTTGAGCCATTTTTCACCACCCAGGAAATGGGCAAGGGAACCGGGCTTGGCCTGGCTGTGGTATATGGCATCGTCAAAAATCACAAGGGCTGGATCAATGTTTACAGCGAAGCCGGCCATGGCACGGTTTTCCGCCTTTTTTTCCCGGCTGCGGAAGTTAAAGAAGGGGAGAAAGAAGGCGTTGTCCCGGGGCAGGATGGCAAGGCCGTGTCCGGCCGTGGCGAGCGTATCCTCTTGGTTGAGGATGACGCGGCCATCCGGGAGCTCGAACGGGCCGCCCTCGAAGGGGCCGGATTCAGGACCACCGAAGCCGGCTCGGCCGAAGAGGCCCTCGAAATTTTTCTTTCGGCCGGGGACGACTTCGCGCTGGTCATGAGCGATGTGGTTTTGCCCGGGCTCAGCGGCATCGAGTTGATTGAGAGGCTGCAAGCGATCCGGCCTGGGCTCGCGGTTCTGCTGGCGAGCGGATATGCCGATCACAAAAGCCACTGGCCTCTGATCAGGGATCGAGGCTACCAATTTCTTGAAAAACCATTTACTCTTGTCAGGTTGCTCGAGGCGGTGGATAAAGCCCTTGGGCGTTAAGGGGAGAGCGGCTGAGCCGCTTGCCTGCCCCTGTTGGTAAAATTTCCCCCGCAAGCCCGGAAAACATGGGCCGGAAAACATGGAATAGATACATGGCAAACAAGATTGCCCCGCAAGGCCAGGGCGGGCCGGCTCTCTTCCCGGCCGAAACGGGCGAGGCCCTGGGCATTTATGATGGACAGGCCGGATTCCTTTACGGAAACCAGGCGTACCTCGCCATGGTCAGGGAATTTTCCCAGGTTGACTTGACTCCGGGAACCCCTTTTGCGGCGGTTCTCCCCCTCGAGCTCAGAGGCAAGGAAAATTTTCCCGGCCGCCGTGTGCTGAATGGGGAAGAAACTGTTCTTGAGCTTATCCATGCGCGGACTGATGGAGAACCTGCCGTTTATGAGCGCCTCCTGAGCCCGATGTATCAACAGGGAATCCTGTGCGGCTTTTCCGAAATTATCCGGCAGATCAACCCCGGCAGGCAGCGAGTGGCCGAGGAGGATCTCCTTGAGAGCCGTGAGCGCCTTTCCCAGATCGTCCAGGGCAGCCCCATCCCAACCTTCGTTATTGATGAAAACCACATCATCACCCACTGGAACAAGGCCTGCGCGATGATGATCGGGCTTAGTTCCGCGGAGATGGTCGGCACTCGCCGGCAGTGGCAGGCTTTTTATCTCCACGAGCGGCCGGTCATGGCCGATCTGGTTCTGGATTCGGCCAAGGAGCCGCGAATTGCCGAGTTCTACGCGGGCAAGTACCGGCCCTCCACCCTGATCGAGGGGGCCTACGAGGCCGAGGATTTTTTCGATTTCGGCCATGTGAGCAAGTGGCTGTTTTTCACCGCCGCGCCCATTCGCAACCGGGCCGGGCGGATTATCGGGGCCATCGAGACTCTTCAGGACATCACCGACCGCAAGCTTATGGAAGAGGAGGTAAGGCGAATCAACGACGAGCTCGAGGCCAGGGTAGCGGAGCGGACCAGGCAGCTTGCCCGCACCTACGAGCAGCTTTTGCATGCGGAGAAATTCAGCGCGGTGGGCAAGCTTGCCGCCTCGGTGGCCCATGAATTCGGCAATCCGATCATCGGCATTCGCAATTTTTTGCAGAGTCTGCGCGGGGCCAAGCTTGCCAGGGACGAGGCGGAGATGCTCGAGGTGGCCATCGCCGAATGCACCCGGGTCAAGGAACTGATCAGCACCCTCCAGGATTTCAACCGGCCCACCACCGGCAAATTCGCCCCGGTTGATCTGCATCGGATAATCGAAGAGCTGCTCATTTTAAGCAAGAAGAAGCTCAGCGACCGCAGGATTACGGTCCGGCGGAATTTTTCCCCGGACCTGCCCATGGTCATGGCGGTTGCCGATCAGATCAAGCAGGTGCTCCTCAACATCATCGCCAACGCGGAAGAAGCCATAGGCGTAAGCGGCGGCACGATCAGCATCACCACCGGCATGACCGGCGACGGCTTCGTCCGGATCATGGTCCAGGACAGCGGCAAGGGTATCCGTAAAAAGGATTTGCCCTTTATCTTCGAGCCGTTTTTTTCCACTAAGCCGGCGGTGGAGGGCACCGGCCTGGGGCTTTCGGTGAGTTACGGCATCGTGAAAAGGCATGGTGGCGAGATCATTGCGGAAAGCAGCCGGGGCAAAGGTACGCTTTTCACCATAACCCTGCCGGTGGTTCAGAAGACAGGATTCAGGATTCAGGATTCAGGAGTCAGGAGTCAGGAGTAAAAAACAATCCTGCCCACTTTGTCCACTAAGTCCACTCTGTCCGCCATGTCCACTCAACAACATCCACCTTTGCCGCCACAAGTCTTCTTTTCAGTAAAAAAGCCCTTCAGCAGCGGTTTTGCCGAGACAGCCAGCAAAAACAATGCAGACCCCAGCCGTACCGGATAAGGCATCAGTTCGGCGGCCTGGCCGACCACGGCCGTGGCCTTGATCCCCAAGGCGAGATAGAGGCTGTCCAGCGCCAGGCCGCAGAGCACCGAAACTACGGCAATGGCGGCCAGGTAGATCATGGTGGTCCGCCGGCCGAGCAATTTGGTCAGCACGGTCAGGGTGGCCGCATTGGTGGCCGGCCCGGTAAGCAGGAAGACCAGGGTCGCGCCGGGGCTCACCCCCTTGCCGATCAGAGCCGCGGCGATCGGGGTGGAGGCGGTGGCGCAGATGTAAAGGGGGATGCCGAAAGCGAGCATCAGGAGCATGGCGCTTATCCCCCCGGAAAGGTAGCCTCGAAACAGCGTTTCCGGCGCCAGGACCGAGATGACGCCGGCCAGAAGAAGGCCGAGAAAGAACCAGCCGGCCAAGTCGCCCCATAGCTCGCCAAAGGCGTAGGCCGTCCCGGCGCGCAGCTTTTGGCGCAGTGGGGGATTTTCTTTTGTTTTTCTCTCTCCTGACGGGAGCGAGGCGGCAGGAAAGGAATTTTTGCTCGTCAGGCTTTCGCCGATCCCGGCAACCATGGCGGTGATGAGGGCAGCCACCGGCCTGGCCACGGTCATGAGCGGGTCGAGCAGCGCGTAGCTTGCCGCGATGGAATCAACCCCCGATTCCGGGGTGGAGATGAGAAAAGCGGCGGTGGCTCCGTTGTTCGCCCCCTGTTTTTTCAGAGCCGCCGCCGCAGGGAGGACCCCGCAGGAGCACAGGGGCAAAGGAATGCCGAAGAGAGCCGCCTTGAACACCGAGCTGAAGCGGCCCTGCCCCAGATGCCGGGCCACCAGGTCCGGAGAAAGGAAGACCTTGAGCAGGCCGCCCATGATAATCCCAAAGATTAGATATGGCGCGGCATCGAGCAGCATATCCCAGAAAGCCGCGACAATTTCCCAAAGAATATTCATTTGTTAGTGTCCGTCCGGAAGCGAGCAATTTCGTTTGCGTGCAAGGCGTGATGAAGACGGAAACGCACCCCTGCGGGGCATAAACTCCGCGTACATGCGGTACGTGAGCATTTCCCGGCGAATGAGCAACGCGGCAATCGGGCGAAAGGGCTGTTTCCGGATGGGCACTAGTTCACTCCCGGATGTGTTGCAGGGCCACCTCGACCAGGCGGCTGACATGCTCGTCGTCGAGCCGGTAATAAAGCACCGGCCCCTCCCGGCGGTTGGCGACCAGGGCGGTCTGCCGCAGCAGGCGAAGCTGATGGCTCACCGCCGATTCGCTGATGCCGAGCAAAGCGGCCAGGTCGCAGACGCACATCTCATCCCGGCGCAGGGCCCAGAGAATTTTCAGCCTGCTCGGGTCGGCCACCGCCTTGAAGAACAAGGTGAGTTTCTCGATCTCAACGGCAGGCAGGGCCTGGCTCCTGGCCTTTTCCACCTGGGGGCCGTGGATGATCCGGCACCGGCAGCGGTCTGTTTCCATCTGGTCCTCTCATCTGAATATTTGTTCAGATATTAAATTTCTCGCTGGTCAATGTCAAGCAAGGTTTGAAAAAAGATCAAGAGCTGCTGGTCTCACTCGGTAATGTCTGATAAATTAAACAGGTGCTTCTGATTTTATTTTCTGGAGGGAACAAGCATGACCGAACAAGCGGCCTCCGGGCCGTCTTCTTGCTGCAGATTTACCGTAAACGACGGCATCCTTCAGGTGGTGCTGCTCTATGCCATGCTTGCCGCTCTGTGGATTATCTTCAGCGACTATTTGCTCGGTTTTCTGGTCAGTGATCCGGAAGCCCTCGTTGTTTTCTCGGTCCTCAAGGGGTTTCTGTTCGTCGCGGTTACTGCCCTGCTTCTTTACTGGCTGTTGCGCTATCGCCTGAAAGCGGAGGTTGCCGAGTCCTTGCCGCCCGGAAGGGGCGCGGGCCTGTTTGCCTGGCCGCGCTGGACTTTTTATCTCCTTGCCGCGGTTCTCTCCGTCGCCGGGCTGCTGCTGCGCCTGAAGATCGCCATTGTTCTGGCCAATCGGCCGCTGCTCAGTATGCTGGTTCTGCCGGTTATCGTGGCCGCGGCCCTGGGCGGCTTCGGCCCCGGGTTTGCCGCCACCGCGATCATCACCGGAGCTGTGGTCTGGTCATTGCCCCCGGCCGGGCATTTCTTTATCGCCGCCGTCCATGATCTGGTCCCGTTGGCGATGTTCATCGCCAACGGCCTGTTGATCAGCTTCATCTGCGAGATACTCCACCGTTCCCGGTATTGGGCCGTTGAGCGCCAGTGCCGGCTCGACCTTGCCCTGCAAGCCCAGAAAGAAGCGGGCCGGGTGCTGCTTGAGGCCGAAGCGGCCCTGCAAGAGAGCCGGGAGGTATTGCGTCTTTTTGTCGAACATGCGCCGGCGGCCCTGGCGATGTTTGACCGCGAAATGCGCTATCTGGCGGCCAGCCGCCGCTGGGTGCAGGACTATGCCATAGGCGACCGGGAGATCATCGGCCGCTCGCATTACGAGATATTTCCGGAAATCTCCGAAGAGATAAAAGCGCTCCACCACCGGGGGTTGGCCGGGGAGGTGGTCCGTGCCGACCAGGACCGGTTCGTCCGTCAGGATGGCCGGGAACAGTGGTTGTGCTGGGAAATGCGCCCCTGGTACACGGCTGACGGCGCAGTGGGCGGCATCATGATTTTTTCCGAGGACATCACCCGCCTGAAAAGCTCGGAAGAGGAACTGCGCCGCCTCAACCTCGAGCTGGAAGAGCGGGTGGCGGCCCGCACCGCGGCCCTGGCGGCGGTCAACCGCGAGCTTGATTCCTTCACTTATTCGGTGTCCCATGACCTCAAGGCGCCTCTGCGGGGGATCGAGGGCTACAGCCGTCTGCTGGTTGAAGAGCATGCCGGGCAACTTGATGATGAGGGAAAGCAATTTCTCGCCAATATCCGCCAGGGCACCCGGCAGATGGGCAGGCTGATTGACGATCTGCTCAGTTATTCCCGCATGGAGAGGCGGCCCCTGCAGGCAGGGGAGCTTGACGCCCGGGTTTTGCTCGATGTGGTGATCGCCGAAAGGCAGGAAGAAATCAGCGCTCGCGGGGTAGAATTGCGGGTTAGTATGGACGAGTGTACGGTGAGGGCTGACGCCGAAGGGCTGGCCGTGGTCCTGCGTAATCTCCTGGACAACGCCCTAAAGTTTACCATTGCCGACCAGCGGCCGCTGATCGAGGTCGGTTGCCGGCATGAAGACGGCCGTTGTCTTTTGGTGGTGCAAGACAACGGCATCGGTTTTGATATGAAACATCACGAGCGGATTTTCGAAGTGTTCCAGCGCTTGCAACGATCCGAAGAATACCCCGGAACCGGAGTAGGTCTGGCCATCGTCCGCCGGGCTGTGGAACGAATGGGTGGACGGGTGTGGGCGGAAAGCTCACCCGGTCAGGGCGTAACTTTTTATGTGGAGCTGCCGAGATGAACAGAATTATCAAACCGGTATTGCTGGTTGAGGACAATCCCGTGGATGTTGATCTTACCCTGCGCGCTTTTGCCCGGCGCAAGCTGGTTAATCCGGTGCAGGTGGCCAGGGACGGCGAAGAGGCTCTGGCTTTTCTGCCGCGCTGGCAGGCGGGCGAAGCAATGCCGGCGCTGATCCTCCTTGATCTCAAAATGCCGAAGGTCGGAGGCTTGGAGGTCCTGAAAGCGCTGAAGGCCAATCCGCAGTCTCAAGGCATCCCGGTGGTGGTGCTGACCTCTTCCGCAGAAGACCGGGACGTTAAGGAGGCTTATCGCCTTGGGGCCAATTCCTACATCGTCAAGCCGGTTGATTTTGACAAATTTTCCGAAGTGGCGGCCCAGATCGAGTTGTACTGGTGCATGCTCAATACCCCCTTGCCGTAAGATATAATCCTGAATCCGTGACGGCTTGTTGATGGTTATGATGTCATCCATCCGTAATCACAAGATAACGGCAAAAGTCTGTGCCAATACTTCGATTCACCCGCCTCCCTTCGGGGCGTACGATAAGGGCGCATTCGCTGCGTTGGCAACTCGTTTATATACCATCAGTATGATCAACATCGTCGCCGCCTGGCGCCTGCACCCTTCTCGAACGCTCACGGATTCAGGATAATGAAGATTCTTTATGTCGAAGACAGCGCGGCCGACGCCGAGCTTGCCCGCCGTGCTCTGGCCCGCCTTTTCTACCAGGCCCTCTGGACCAGCCTGAAGGAAACCGGTCAATAGCTGGGGGTGCGTCTGGCCATTGACGATTTCGGCACCGGTTATTCATCCCTGTCGTATCTCAAACGAATGCCCATTGATAAGCTCAAGATAGATCGCAGCTTCGTGACGGACATCGCCAGCGACGCGGAAGACCGGGCCATTGCCGCCACCATTGTCTCCATGTCCCGGACCTTGAAATTGGAGGCTCTGGCCGAGGGGGTGGAGACCGCCGAGCAGGCCGCGCTCCTGGCCGGACTGGGCTGCGAGGTTTTCCAGGGCTATTATTTCAGCCGTCCCCTGCCGGCGGCCGAGGCCGAGGCCTGGCTGCGCGCCCGGGCCGGGCAGGGGTGATTTTTCGCAAGCTGACGAAGCCGGAATGCTTGCGGCTAAGAGTCGGCGCCTTTGGGTCGCTTGCCGCACACCGGGCAAGCCTGCATCGTCAGCGGCTTGTCGAGGTGGCTGCATCTGAGTAATTCTTCATTTCTGAAAATTTCCCCGGTTGGCCCGTCGGCGGTGATCTTTCCCCTGTGCATGACAATGGTTCGCTTGCAGACATCAAGCACCAGATCGAGGTCATGGGTGGCGATGATTTTGCTGTGCTTAAAGGAAAGCAGCAGCTCGATCAGCCGCCGCCGGGCCAAGGGATCGAGGTTGCTGCTCGGCTCGTCCATCACCAGAATATCGGGGCGCATGGCCAGTACGGTGGCGATGGCGACATTGCGTTTCTCCCCGCCGGAGAGGTGGTGCGAAGGCCGGGCCGCGAGGGGGGTGGCCCCGACTCGGGCCAGGGCCTCGGTTACCCGCCGTTGGACCTCTTCGGCCGGCAGCCCGAGATTGAGCGGGCCAAAGGCGACATCCTCGTACACCGTGGGCATGAAGAGCTGGTCGTCGGGATTCTGAAAAACCATCCCCACGCTGCGGCGGATTTCGGGCAGGGTGCTTCTGGTGATCGGCGCCTCGCCGATCCGTACCGCGCCGCTCTGGGGCAGCAAAACTCCATTAAGATGCATGAGCAGGGTGGATTTCCCGGCCCCGTTGGCCCCTACCAGGGCCACAGACTCGCCGTGGGTGATGGTGAAGCTCACCTCGCGGAGGGCTTTGGTCCCGTCAGGGTAGGAATAACTCAAATCGTGCAGCTCAACCAGGTGGTGGCTCATTTCGGGATTTCCTTGACTAATTGGGCTCATCCGGCGGTAAGCCAGTTGCCCAGCAATAAGGGCAGATTTACCAGGCGGAAAAAGATGAGAATCGTTATCCAGCCGCCGAGATAGGCCGCGTCCCTTGTGGTGAAGCGAAGCGGTGCGCTGCCGTGCAGTTCACCGGAAAAACCGCGGGCGAGCATGGCCTGATGAATCCGGCGGGCGCGGGCAATGGTTCTGAGGAGCAGGTGACCCAGGAGCGAGGCATAGGGAGTCAGGCCTTCCCCGCGCCGGGCAAAAGTGCGCAGCGAGCGGGCCCGGACCATCCGCGCCCCCTCTTCCACGAGGATAAAAAGGTAACGGTAGGCAAGCAGGAGCTGGACGGTCATCGGCCCCGGCGTCCCGATCCGACGCAACGCGACGCAGACTCCATGGAAACCTGTGGTGGCGATGAGGATCAGGGCAGCGCTGACCGTGAGGGTGAAACGCAGGATGATGGAGGCAAAGCTTATCCAACCGGCGGAGAGGCTGACCGGGCCAAGGCTTACAAGGGGAGCAGGCTCGAAGCAGGGGTTGGCCGCACCCACCAGAATGGCGAAGGGGGCAGCGAGGAGGAGTTTTTTGGCAAGATACCCCGGAGGCAGGTCAGCCATGGTGACGAGCACTGCCGGGTAGAAGAAAAAGGGAATGAGACCGGTGATGGCGTAGCGATTGAAGCTCAGCACCGTGATTAGAAAAATCAGGGTGACCAGGAGCTTGGCCCGTGGGTCGAGCCGATGAATCGGGCTTTTTTTATAAGCCAGCCGGTCGAGCCGGCCAAGATCGAAAAGGGTGCGGGAGATGTCCACCGCAGATTATACCAGGGTACGGCCGGTGGTGCTGGTCACCAGCTTGCCGTGCTTGACCCCCTTGGCGCCGATCAGGTTGTCGGCCAGGCGACGGACCTCATCGGCCCGGCCTTTGACCACGATCACCTCCAGGCAGTTGTGGTGGTCGAGGTGGGCATGCAGGGCGGAAATGATCAGATCGTGGTGGTCGTGCTGCTGTTCGGTGAGCTTGTCGGCCAGCTCCCGGGTGTGGTGATCGTAAACCAGGGTCACCGTGCCCACGGTTTCCTCATCGGGTCGGCTCCACTGGTCTTCAACCAGGGCGCCGCGAATAAGGTCGCGGATCGCCTCGGAGCGATTCTGATAGCCCTTGCGGTTGATGAGCTCGTCAAACTGCTCAAGCAATCGTTGGTCCATGGAGATGCCGAAACGGGTAAGGTCGGCCATCTTTTTCTCCCTTTCGTGTTGAGGCTCTTGCAAAATACTTTATTGTGCTTCGACAGGTTCAGCATGATCTGAAGAAGCCATGTGATTTCAGTCTGTTGCCGCTCACCCTGAGCCTATCGAATGGTCTTTGGCTCTTTTTGCAAGAGGCTCGTGTTACGAAAAAAAATATATTGACACGATAATCCCTGTTGGATATTAGTGTGACTAAACCATAAATTGGTAACACGCGCAAGGGGGTGGGGTCATGCATATGGCAGATGCTTTGCTTTCACCGGCAGTCGGCGGCAGCATGTGGGCGGCCTCGGCGGCTATCATTGGTTATTGCAGCCGCAAGCTGCGCTTTGGGGCAGATGAGGCGAGGGTGCCCCTGATGGGGGTGCTGGGCGCCTTTGTCTTCACCGCCCAGATGATCAATTTCACCATTCCCGCCACCGGTTCGAGTGGCCATCTGGGTGGCGGCCTCCTGCTCGCCGCTTTGCTTGGGCCGCAGGCCGCCTTTCTGGTCATCGCCTCGGTTTTGACCATCCAGGCGCTGTTCTTTGCCGACGGTGGCCTCCTGGCCCTGGGGGCCAACATCTTCAATCTGGGTTTTTTCCCCTGTTTTGTCGCCTACTCCTTCATCTACCGGCCGCTCCTCGGCAAGCAGCCCAGCGCCGGCCGGATCTGGTTAGCCGCCATGGCCGCGGCAGTGTTCGGGCTTCTTCTCGGCGCCTCCGGGGTGGTGCTGGAAACGGTGGCTTCCGGGATAACCGCCCTGCCTTCTTCCGCCTTTGCCATGTTGATGCTGCCCATCCATCTGGCCATTGGTCTGGTAGAGGGCCTGGTCACCGCCGCGGTGGTCAATTTCGTCCGTAAGGCTGAGCCCAGCATCCTGGAGAGCGGACCCGCAGTGACATCAAGCCGGGCCGGGATGGGCAAGGTTCTGGCCGGGTTTGCGGCGGCAGTTGTTCTTGTGGGCGGAGTAATGTCCTGGTTTGCCTCCAGCCATCCCGACGGACTCGAATGGGCGATCGCCGGGGTGACCGGCGGCGAGGAGCTGCCCGCAGGCGGGGAAGGGGGGGGCAAGGCAGTCTTGGCTGGAATCCAGGAGCGTCTTGCCTTTTTACCAGATTATGCCTTTCCAGAGCCCGAGGCACCCGCCCAAGTTGCGGCCGTAAACGAGGCGCAGGAGAAAGAGCCGGCCTGGCCGGTGGTGGACCCTGGCACCAGCACGGCCGGGCTGGCGGGGGGACTCCTCACCCTGCTTCTTGCCGGCTTCCTCGGTTTTGCCTTGCGCCTCGGCCGCAAGCGCTGCCGGGATTCCTGCGCCGGGGCCTGACCCCCATCAGTCACATGGCCGCATCGAACGCCCCATATCGGACACCATGTTCCTTACCTGCCACCCTTGCCTGAGCCTTTTTACAGGCCACCGTTTCCCCCGGCGCCGCCGCCGGTGACGATGCCGT
>Ga0172371_10003131_pt1 | contig 25824 bp, 20 predicted proteins | sample Lak12m_FD_114543 | JGI IMG/M metagenome (GOLD analysis project Ga0172371, IMG submission 114543) | Freshwater microbial communities from Kabuno Bay, South-Kivu, Congo - kab_022012_12m | ecosystem: Environmental > Aquatic > Freshwater > Lake | place: Democratic Republic of the Congo: South-Kivu... | reverse complement strand
ATACAGCCTTTCCTTGAAAATTGGATCAACAATCACTTCTCCAAACAGTTCTCTCAATCCCTTTTCCGACATTTTCCTCACCTATCTTTCTTTTTATTCGTACCAGTAAGCTACTGGCATTACTGAGAGGATAATCACCGTGTAAAAGAGAAGGCTCCTCGATGCAGATATCCTTTCCCGGATACACCCGAGCATAAGCCCACCTTAACCCTTCTTCCAAATCAGCGGGGCTCATCAGTTTAGGTTCTATCACCGCGTGGGTGGTGTCATAGCAAGACCAATCCTTGTTCAGGATTCTCCCCTCCGCCAATAATCGATCTCTAATTTTTGTTCGGGGGTATGGAGTGAGAATTGTGAAATAGGCGTCTATCTGGTGGTAAAGAACGAACTCCACGGTCCTTTCGAAAACCGTTTGGTCATCACCATCGAAGCCAAATACGAAATTTGCCAATATTTTTTTGATGCCGGCAGTTTTTAGCTTACGAATTTGCTCATCGTATTTTTCAATGACATTGTGCCTCTTTCCCATAGAGTGTAAATTGTCGGCACACAAAGATTCGAAGCCGATGCTCAAGGCACGGCAACCGCTCTTTACCGCAAGCTCCAGTAACTCCTCGTTATCAGCAATATTGATAGAGCATTGACTCGCCCAATATATTCCCAAAGGGGTGATTGCGGAAAATAACCTTTTGGCGTGTTCGGGGTTGCCGATTATGTTGTCATCGGTAAAGGTAAACGCAAAAAATTTAGTTGGTCTGTAAACACTCCTAATATCTTCTACGACCATATCTATCGGCTTTGTCCTATGAGTAAGACCGAAGTGGATATTCGTCGCACAGAAATCGCATTTGAATGGACAGCCCCGCGATGTTTCCATCTTTTCTACATACCCTATCGTTAAATCCAAATCCCTACGCGGCGTTGGAACATCCGCCATGTTTACGAGCCGACTCGACTTATAAAATGGTTTCATGATGCCATCTTGCCAATCTCGGAGCAATTCCCCCCATGTGTATTCAGCCTCACCGATGATTACCGCATCACAAAAGGAAATTGCCTCTTCGGGCATCAGGGAAGCATGAATCCCGCCCATTACCACCGTAACGCCCCTCTTTCTGAATTCGGAAGCGATTTCGTATGCTCTAAGGATATTGGCAGTTAGGGTAGAGATGCCGACGATATCTACAGGGGCATCGTAGTCGATCGCTTCTATATGTTCATTGACCAGTGTTATTCGAAAATTAGGAGGGGTAAGTGCGGCTAAGGCTAAGAGCCCAAGTTGTGTAGAAAATCTGCCAATTTCTGGAATCTGGTAAGTAAAAACCGCTTGGGCAGGTATATAGGGCTGAATGAGCATGATGTGGAAAGCCTTATCATTTTTGAAAACTCCCTTTTCCATCATGATATTGCATTACCCTCTCGTATTTCTAGATAATTATCGATTCGGGGGATTTTAAAAAGGGACCCACGAATAATAGGACAAGCTCGACAATCCGTTGTTTCTCTCCCCGCTTGCGTTCAGAATAACCTCTAGTGAAAATTCAACTTCTCTCCGCCATTACCATCCCCCGTCTGCGTGGGTATAAACTCCCACAAGAGTACATTATGAGAAACAACTATAAGCGACCATTGAAGAAGTAAGTACTTCTAGCAGCCAGCATATATCCTGATTTTACTTTCGCACTCGAGAAACACCAAGAATTTAGGCGCTGGCGGACGATACCCAAGCAATGGGCGTGCCAATCCGCCGGCATCTAGGTCAATTCGTTAAGACAAGAGAAGGCTCAAAATACCCCCATAGCTTGACAGCACTTATCTTTTCTGGTGTTAAACGCCATAGCAAGGGGAAACAAAACATAGAAAAATACAGGGGAAAGCAATGAATGCCAACAAACTACAGACAATAGCATATTACAGCTTTGGTGCCCTCATCGCCTTCCTGTTATTTTTGATCCTCAAACCATTCCTCATGCCCCTATTTTGGGCGGCGGTGTTTTCCCTCATCCTATATCCAATTCATAAGTGGTTAACCGAAAAATCAAAGAGCCGTAACATTGGGGCAGCGCTGACAATTGTTTTGGGAACAACCATCGTCATTGTTATCCTCACTATCTTAACAGGAGCTGCTATCAGCTCCATCGATGCCATCTATCCTGCTATCCGCGCTTCCCTCTACCGTATCAACCTAGAGCTAGCCAATATACAATCGCAATTCAGCAATCTTTCCTTTTTGTTGGTAGGCAAAGAAATAATAGGTGCCCCCCTAACCGAGCGCCTCTATAGCTCCATTGCCGAAGCCCTAGATTACTCGATGCGGGTGCTTTCCAACATCGGGGCGAACATCCTGTTGTTTTCCATTAAGCTATTCGTGATGTTATATACCTTGTATTTCTTCCTGCGTGACGGTGAAAAAATAATAGCCAAGGGGCGAGATATAGTCCCAACGGGGAGCAAAATGGACATCTTGATATTCCAGCGTTTTCCGAAAGCGGCAAAGGGGGCGCTCAAAACAACGCTGGTCATGGGTTCCCTACAGGGACTTGTCGGCGGCTTGCTATTCTATCTGGCGGGTATAAAGGGCGCCGTAATCTGGGGCTTTCTCTTGGCGCTTGCTTCTCTCATCCCTTCTTTTAGTTGCGCGGTAATTTGGCTACCAGCGGGCATTACCATGTTGTTTTTGGGGGATCTACGAGCGGGAATGGTGGTACTTCTTGGTGGTGTTTTCGTTATCACACCCATCGACTATTTCTTGCGCCCTCTCATCATCGGCAAAGACATTGGTGTCCATCCGCTGCTCATTTTCCTCTCCTCGCTGGGCGGAATAATGTTCTTTGGTTTTTCGGGGCTGATTATTGGTCCGATAATCGCGGCATTGGCAACATCCCTCTGGGAAACCTTCCTCGAGCGAGAGCCTGCTTAAACACTAAAAGGACACCTCGTGGCGAAAATTCAATTCAAAAAGAAATACAAATCCATCGCCAACTTCAACGAACAAAAAATAGAAAATTTCTCAGTATTTATAGGCTCGAACGGTTCTGGGAAAACTCATTTATTAGAAGCGATAAGAGAGGGTTTTGTTTCTTTCGATGACATACCAACTTTTGAAAAAGGAATTATCAACTCCGTTAAGTGTGTTTCCTAACTAACGAAGATGGGGGATTTCGGTCTCCATAAAGAGCCGGTAAAATGCCACTACAACCAACGAGTGGGTGATAACGCCCCTACGAATGAGGTCCGGAATATCTCGCAAAGGCTTTTTCACAACGGCGATATCTTCGCTTTCGTCTTGTCTCTGTTCTCCAGAGAAATAGGTGCCAAGCGCCACAAAACTATAACAGAGATTATTTTGAATGGCAGGATTGGGATGAACGAAACCGAGAGGCAGCATCTGGGAAGCGGCATAACCCGTTTCCTCTAGTAGCTCACGCCCCGCCGCCCCTTCGGGGGTATCGCCTGTTTCCACCATTCCCCCCGGTATTTCTAAGGTTATATCGCGTGTGCCGTGTCGATACTGCTCTATCAAGATGACATCTCCATCGTTGGTGAGGGGAACGACATTGACCCAAGGCGTTGCTTCCAAAACATAAAAATCGTGAATATTCCCAGTGCGAGGAGAAAGTGCCGTGTCGATTCGTAAACGAAAAGCACGGTAATTACCCCCCTCTTTGCTGTTCAATATCTTCCATTTTTTTATTTGCATCTTTGGGGTCTTCTCACCTTGGTTTTATAAAAATTTGCCAGTTGTTAAAAAATGTTAGGCGTTCTGATGGGGGCGCGCCTAACTTAAAAATACCCGTTGGTCAATAAGGTGTGAAGACTCGATAGCAAAGGATTATTTTGCCACAAAAATAATCCATCACACACCAAAATACCTGCCCAATAGTTATCTATAGGCTCGCCCAAGATTTCTTATCGAAAAAACGAATTGAACTATCATTTGACAAGAAGTGTGCTTGTTTTCTAGGAATTCCAACATACAGGAGTGATCAGTGTGAAATCCCTCTTTAGTGAAAAAGAAATCAAAGAAAGAGTAAAAGAGATAGCCCAAGAGATCGAGCAAGACTTCCCACAAGGCATGGTAGTCTTAGGCGTATTGAAAGGTGCTTTCGTTTTTATGGCTGATCTTATTAGGGAATTTAGTGTTAAAGTAGAAATAGATTTCATTCGTGTTTGTAGCTATCATTCCGGATTGGAAAGTTCAGGAGAAATCAAGATAACCAAGGATTTAGAAATCGATGTCGAATGCCGTGATGTACTCGTCGTCGAAGATATTCTCGATTCTGGATTGACCCTGAATTTTCTGCACAGTTGGCTTATCAAAAAAAATCCTCGTTCCTTGAAGTTTTGCGTCCTTATAGATAAAAAAGAGCGATGCCAAACCTCCTTTACCGCTGATTACATCGGCTTTTCTATAGATGATGGTTTTCTCGTGGGTTATGGGCTTGATTATAATGAAAAATATAGGAACATGCGGGGCATTTTTGCCCTCGACGAAAGAGAAAAGGCAGCTTTATGAAATCTTCTGGCTTGTCTCCCCTCATTGCTCTATCCTATTGGCTGACAAACAAAAATTACGATACGAGAGCTTTGCATAATACAACAAGCTCACCAATGCGTCATTCCCTTGAGTGCGGGAATCCAGTATAATCAATACATTGACAGCCTGATGAGCAAGCCAAGAATACTAAATACTTAATTGTTCAAAGGTCTCGATACAATGTTATTTACTATGGACTATTATGAGGTGAAATAAATGATCGTAAAATGCAAGAATTGTGGAGTTAGTTATAATTTCGAGGAAAATTTACTCACTAAAGAGGGTGCCTGGTTGCGATGCACCAATTGCCATTTCGTTTTCTTTCTACCCGCCGCTTATCAGGAAGAGGAAAGCACTAGTGAACAAAATGTACCACTTGTAACAGAACCTATTTCAGAGCAATCCCCGTTATCAGGTTCCCCTGCTGAAATATCCGAAAAGAAAGCCGTCAAGAGGTTCGTTTTCCGTTTTCTGGCATGGTTTTCGGCTTTTGTATTGTTCATTGCGTTACTCTTTTCAGCCTTTGTCTTCTTTCCAAAACAGATTGCAAAGGTAGATAGAAAAATACGGACAAAGATCAGTTCCATTATTTCCCAATATAGGGCAAAATCGATGGAACCTACAGTTGCCCCACAGCCCAAAACGACCATCGAGCATCCCGTTTTGCTACCAACGAGTGAACTAAGAAAAATAGGAGTAATAATAAATAAACCGACACTTATGGAAAATACAAAAATGGGTAATATCGTTGTGCAAAGTGGAAGAATAATAAATAGAAGCGAGAAAGCGCTTAAAAATGTGGTCGTCGAAGGCAGGCTTATCTCTCCCAATGGGAAACTGATAAAACGCACTTTTGCTGTCTGCGGGAACACACTTACTCCAGAAATGATAAGAGAAGATACTTGTGAATCCGTAACCACATCGTTGCTGGATAAAAACAAAGGAGTCTCTGTTATGGATAGTAAAGAACTCCCCTTTTTGCTGGTCTTTTGTGATCTTACCGATATTCGGAAGGAAACAGCAGCCCATTTTAACTCCGATGTTATGGTGGTGGAAGCGCAAATATTAGCCAAATAATTTCTGCCATATTTGGCATATTGCTTTTTTGCAGGTTTAGGGTACTGTTTAGTCCACTAATTTAGTTTGAACAGAAAGGAGAATGATAATGGATAAAATTTTGCGAATCAAAATGCAGGTAGATGGCGCTCCTGTAGTTGTCGAAGAGGGAATCGGCGACTATAAGGGGCTCGGAGGAAGAGCAATGACCTCCACAGTTGTGGCAAAGGAAGTTCCTCCGGATTGCCATCCCTTGGGAGCTGATAACAAGCTTGTAATCGCTCCGGGAATGCTTTCTGGAACAGCAGCAGCAATGTCGGGAAGACTATCTATCGGCTGTAAAAGCCCTCTCACAGGCACGATAAAAGAAGCAAATGCGGGGGGACAGCCTTCCCAAGTTCTTGCCCGCCTCGGTTATGCAGCGATAATTTTAGAAGGCAAAAGCAACAGCAAGGATCTTTATAAAATTTACATTAATAAAGACGGAGTAAAAATTTCTATCGACAACAGCCTTAAGTTACTTGGCAACTATGCAACGGTCGAAAAAATTCGTGCCGAATACGGTGATAAGGTTGCCGTTATTTCCATTGGTCAAGCTGGGGAAATGAAATTGCCAGCCGCTTCTATCGCATGCACCGATGTGGAACAAAGACCTACTAGGCACGCCGGACGCGGTGGTGTTGGCGCGGTTATGGGTTCCAAAGGCGTCAAAGCGATAATACTCGATGATGCTGGCCTTTCCAATCGTAAACCAATCGACGAAGAAAAATTCAGAGAAGCCAACAAGAATTTCGTTAGTGGTTTACGCAAACATGGCGTTACAGGGCAGGCTCTTCCGAGCTACGGCACCAATGTGCTCACCAACATCCTCAACGAAGCAGGTGGTTATCCAACTCGTAATTTCAAAACAGGCGTTTTCGAAAATGGCACAAAGATCAGTGGTGAAGAACAAGCAAGGCTAATGACCGAGCGGGGTGGTCAGCCGACACATGGTTGTCACCGTGGCTGTGTTATCCAATGCTCAGGAATATACATGGATAAGGATGGCAAATACATCAGCAAACAGCCAGAATACGAGACCGTTTGGGCTCACGGCGGTCATTGCGGAATCGATGACCTCGATAAAATAGCGGTGCTCGATAGGATGGATGATGATTTTGGATTGGACACCATCGAAACGGGCGTTACGATTGGTATAGCTATGGAAGGTGGTTTGCTAGATTTTGGAGATGCCGATGGCGCTATAAACCTTCTTAGTGAAGTAGGAAAGGGCACACCACTTGGAAAACTAGTTGGTTCTGGCGCGGCAATAATGGGAAAGGTTCTCGGTGTGGAAAGGGTTCCTGTTGTAAAAGGACAAGCCATTCCAGCCTATGATCCCCGTTCCGTCAAAGGCGTTGCCGTTACCTATGCCACCAGCACAATGGGTGCTGACCACACCGCCGGTTATGGTGTTGCCACCAATATTCTCAAAGTGGGCGGCTTTGTCGATCCACTTAAGGCGGAAGGACAAGTCGATCTTTCCCGCAATTTACAAATTGCTACTGCGGCTGTAGATGCAACAGGAATGTGTCTCTTTATCGCCTTCCCTGTTCTCGATCAGCCTGAGACTTTCAACGCACTCGTGGACATGATCAACGCCATGTATGGCTTGAATCTAACGGGCGATGATGTCGCGGCACTCGGCAAACAAATACTTAACACCGAAAGAGACTTCAATAAGAGAGCAGGATTTACCAAGGAACAGGATCGCCTTCCCGCTTTCTTCAAAAAAGAAACTTTAGCACCACACAATACCATATTCGATGTTAGCGATAGCGATTTGGATAAAGTCTATAACTTCTAAAGATTTTTCTAAACGGAGCAAGGGCGGTGCCTCCAAAGGGCACCGCCCTTTTTCATATAATCGCAAATTTTAGATTCAAAAAAAACAATCAGGCTCTATCTTAAGGGAATATACCCAAGATCATCACTTTCGAAACTAAATTATGCTATGCTCATCGAGAATAATCTCGATAAGTGGAGGTAAGAGCAAATGGGTTTCAAATTGTCCAAAAAAAGCTTAACCCGCCTGGAAGGTGTTCAGCCTGTTTTGGTCAACATCGTAAAACGCGCCATAGAAATAACCGAAATCGACTTTGGGGTTATCGAAGGGATTCGCACTATCGAAAAACAGCGGGAGTATGTTGCACAAGGAGTCAGCCAAACTATGAATTCCAAACACATCAATGGAGAAGCGGTCGATCTCATGGCATACATAGGTAATCGCGCATCCTGGGAACTAAATCTCTACGACGATATTGCAGATGCGATGCGACAAGCGGCAATCGAATTAGAAACAGGCATCAAATGGGGAGCAGCCTGGAACATTCCCGATATCCGCCTTTGGGAAGGAACAATGGAAGCAGCTATGAACCATTATATCGACACACGCCGCCAAGAAGGACAGCGTCCCTTTCTGGATGCCCCTCATTTTGAGCTATCTTAAATGCAGATTAGCCAAATCAACATCCGAGATCTTTGAACAACTAAGTTTTTGGCATTCTTGGCTTGCTCGTAACGCTGTCAATGGATTGATTATAATGGATTCCCGCGCTCAAGGGAATGAAGAAGCGGGGCTAAATACTTGGGCAGTATCCGATGAGCGCCACAATGGTCTTTGGTTATGTTCAATTATTTAATTATTAATAATAACAAATAGTTGCCGACCTTACTTGAAAACGAAGGTAAATTTTGTTACTTATTTTAAGGTTGGTAGTTTTTTAGCAATGCCAGTTTGATGCCAATAAGAAAAAGCCAATACGCAATAAGGAGTTTTGATGATGACAAACAAAAGACCTCCCCTTCAGCAAACAAACATACAAGAGACAGAACCAATAAGCGCAGCTTCTGATGCCTCGGAAAAACTACAATTAGGACCGGTGGGGAAATTTATAAAATATCATTACCGTCATTTCAACGCCGCAGTACTTATAGACGCCGCTAAAAGCTATGATAGCTTTTTGGAAAAGGGTGGCAAAATGATGATAAGCATTGCCGGAGCAATGAGCACGGCGGAAATTGGGCTTTCTTTAGCTGAGATGATTCGCCAAGATAAAATTCATTTAATAACCTGCACAGGAGCCAATCTAGAAGAGGATGTCTTCAATTTGGTTGCTCACGATTATTACGAACGCCTCCCTAACTATCGCGACCTTACTCCCCGTGATGAAGTAGAACTCCTGAGAAGGCACATGAACAGGGTAACCGATACCTGCATTCCGGAAGAAGAAGCAATGCGGAGAATTGAAAAAGTAATTCTAAAATTCTGGAAGGAGGCGGATCAAAAGGGAGAACGCTACTTCCCACACCAATTTATGCAGCAGGCACTTGCCAGTGGCGAGTTGGAAAAATACTACCAGATAAACCCTCAATATTCTTGGTTATTAGCAGCAATGGAAAAGGGAGTACCGATTGTCGTCCCCGGTTGGGAGGATTCCACACTTGGTAACATTTATGCAGCCGCCGTGTTGAAGGGTAAAATAAACAATGTGCATACCGTACGCACGGGAATTGAATATATGATGTGGCTAGCTGATTTCTATCAAGAAACCACCGCAAGAACCTCTTTGGGAATGTTCCAAATCGGAGGCGGTATAGCCGGGGATTTTCCCATCTGTGTGGCACCAATGCTCAATCAAGATATGGGTATCGATGTCCCCACTTGGGGTTATTTCTGCCAAATTAGCGATAGCACCACCAGCTACGGCTCTTACTCCGGCGCCATTCCCAACGAGAAAATCACTTGGGGAAAATTGAAGATGGAAACACCCAAGTTTGTTATAGAATCCGATGCCACTATCGTTGCCCCCTTAATTTTTGCCTATCTTCTGGGTTGGTAGCTCTCTGCAATAAACTATTATAAAGAGGATAAACCTTGTCACTGCCAATCGTAACGGGAACTTTAGAAGCATATCTGAATGAAATAAATAGCTTCCCCCTATTGAGTGCTGAGGAAGAATTCGAACTGGCTGTCAAGCTAAAGAAGCACAACGATATGCTTGCGGCAGAAAAACTGGTGGTTTCCAATTTACGCTTTGTCGTTAAAATTGCCTACGAATACACCAGTTACGGGGTAAAATTGGCAGATATAATCCAAGAAGGCAACATTGGCTTGATGCACGCCATCAAAAAATTCGACCCTTATAAAGGTTATCGCCTGATATCTTACGCTGTTTGGTGGATAAGGGCATACATTCAAAACTTCATCATCAAAACTTGGTCGTTGGTAAAAATCGGCACCACCCAAACACAGAGAAAACTATTCTTCAAACTCAACGAAGCAAGACGCCAGTTGGAAACCATTATCCAAAAAAATCCTGAATTTGCGGAAATAGCGGAAAAATTGGGGGTTAAAGAGCGTGAAATAGAAGAGATGAGTGGCCGTCTGGGGGCGCGGGATTTATCACTAAATTCCGTTGTTAGCAGTGATGGGGAAGAAGAACACATCGATTTCCTTGCCTATGAAGGCGAAAACCAAGAGACAGTACTAATTAGAAAAGAAGAACTAGCCCTTGTTAGAGAAAACATCGCCGATGCGTTGCAGAAGCTAACGGAAAAAGAGCGCTATATCATCATCAACAGGGTCATGGCGGATGAACCAGAAACGCTTCAAGAAATTGGTTCCCGCTATGGAATTACAAGAGAAAGAGCTCGCCAGTTAGAAAAACAAGCCCTCAAAAAACTTTCTTATGCCCTTCCTTACCTAGAAGAAGATAGAAAATTACTCACTTCCTCTTCTAACTGAAAGAGGAAGTTATGCTCTCGAAAGAGGTGTACTCTTGTTGGAAAAATAGACGCACCGTTCCGGTAGGACCGTTGCGCTGTTTTTCGATCGTTATTACGGCAATCCCCCTATCAGGGTCGTTATCAGGGTCATATTCCTCTTTGCGCGCTCGGTTGTATATCTCCGGACGGTAAATGAACATTATTACATCGGCATCCTGTTCTATCGCTCCCGATTCACGTAAATCGGAAAGCTGAGGGATGGGGCTTTTTCTCTCTTCCACCTTTCTGTTCATTTGTGAAAGCGCCACCACGGGAACATTCAACTCCTTTGCCAGAGCCTTCAAGGAGCGGCTTATTTCCGATATTTCCTGCTCGCGTGATTCCTTCCCAGCACTTCCTCGCATCAGTTGCAGATAATCGATGATAACCATATCCAAAGGCTTTTCCGATGCCAAACGACGCGCCTTTGCCTTCATTTCTAAAACGCTTATCGCCGGCGTATCATCTATGTAAATATGGGCATCGTAAAGTTTCCCTGTGCTAGCAATTATCCTCTGCCACTCTTCTGTACTCAACAAACCCTTTCGGATACGCTGAGAATCAACCTTGCCCGCGGCAGAAAGCATACGCATAGCTAACTGCTCCTTGGACATTTCCAACGAAAAAATTGCCACCGATTTTCCGTAATTACAAGAAGCTTGTCTAGCTATATCAAGGGCAAACGCCGTCTTCCCCATAGATGGTCTTGCCGCAATGATTATTAAATCACTATTTTGAAAGCCTGTTGTCAGCTCATCGATCTTTTCGAAACCCGTGGGCACACCGGTGATCATTTCCCGACGATCTATCAAGTTTTCGATACTCTTCATGGCAACAGAGAGAACATCGGCAAAATTCAGCAAAGAACGGGTATCTCGTGTCTCGGATATGGCAAATATCGCTTGCTGGGCTTCATCGATAATGTCATCGACTTCCGAGGATGCCCCTGAAAAGCTTTTCTCGATAATATCCCCAGCGGCACTAATAAGCTCCCGTAACACGGACTTTTGTTTAATTATTTTCGCATAATAATCGACATTCGCCGCACTAGGAACACTATCAACAAGCTTGGCGATATAGGCAGAACCACCAATTTTATCCAAATCTCCCCGCTCTTGTAAGGCATTGTTAACGGTAAGCATATCGCAGGGTTCACCTTTGTCGTAAAGATCCAAGACACAGCGAAAAATCCTTCTATTGGCTGGTGAATAGAAATCATCCGCCCGCAAAATTTCTAAAACCTTATTGAAAGCAATTGGTTCAATAAGTAAAGCACCCAAAACCGCCTCTTCCGCTTCGATACTTTGAGGGGGAATTTTATGTTTAGTCATTTTTCTAATTACCAATTCGGGGACAAATTATTTTTCTGCCACAACGATGATTTTGAAGCGAATGGTCTCGTTAGCAGACAATCGCAAATTTACCGGATGTTCTCCTAAAGTTTTTATCGGCTCGGGAATTATTATCGATCTCTTTTCCAAGCCAATACCTTTTTCTTTTATCGCATCTTGAATATCCTTATTTGTTACCGAACCAAAAAGTTTGCCCTTTTCTCCAACTTTTTTTCTTATTACAAATTCCTTATCGATAAGAGTTTGCGCCAAAATGCCGATGTCCTTTTTCTGTTTTTCCACTTGTAGCCTTTTACGCTCTTTCTTGCTTTCGAGCTCCTGCAAATTTAATTCGTTTGCTTCGACAGCAAGTTTTTGGGGAAATAAAAAATTACGAGCGTAACCAACCGATACCTCGACCAAATCGCCCATCTTGCCTAACGATTTGATGTTCGTTCTAAGAATAACTTGCATACTGATCTCCCTATCATTCTTGCTGTTTTACCCTTTTGCGAAAATCGAACCACAAATCGAAGAGTCCCAACAGAGCAATGAGTGCTAAAAAGTATTGCTGCAAAAATAAAATGAACAAAAAAACGACCCTGATAAAAATTGGAACACGCCATTTCCGAAAAAAACAAAAGGCTATTGCCGCCCCTTGCAAGGCATAAAATGCCAAACAAACAATCGACACATTTACACCTACGGCGTTAAGTAACGGGTAAGAACAAAAGAAAGAAACACCAGCAGAGACAATGAGAACCCAAACCAATGGCTCGGGGGCTCTCCAAAAGTATGTACTTTCTATACTCCAGGAAAGAGGAAGCGATTTTCTCAAAAGTAATACCCCCAAAAGAAGGTTCGTAACTACCAAGAACAGAGAAAGTGCTACCAGTAAAGACGGGAAGATGTGGGCAATAAGTGCCGATACCGCTTGGGCATTGTCCGATAGTTTCTCTGAAGCCTCTAGAAATAGACCTTGTTCTTTATAAATTCTTACCGCTTCTTGGATATTGGCAAGGATGACTCTTTCTAAAAGAGAGCCTGGCGATTCCCCCAACTGCACCGCAGTAAGCAGCCAAATTATAAACAAGGGAACAACCAGCAGAAAAACACCACCAAAGAGTATTCTTGTAACAGAAAAACCCCTTTCTAGAGCCTCACCGATAAAAAACCCCAGTGATGCCAAAAAAAGAAAGGTTATAATTTCCCCTGGAAAGCCGAACAAATAAGAGAGAAGAATAATTATTAGAGAGGCAGTTACAAATAACAACACACCCTTGCTGGCATTGTTCTTCGCTCGATAAACCAAGAATGGTATGGGAAGCGATAGTAAAAAAACTACCCCCACGAAGGGGATTAGAAAATATAAAAAAAATAATCCCCCTATTGTCGCCAAAGCGACAGAAAAATCAATTATATCGTTCTTTCCAAACATATCTCCCCATTCGAATGATATTTTTAAAAAATTTCCGTCAGGTAAGCTATTGTTAAGGAAATCGATTTTACCCTGAAGGCAAGCTTATACACCACACCTGCTACTTGAACATAACAAGAGAATCGAGAAAGGGAAGAAACCCTATGCGTCTCCTTTTTTTTATCCCTCTCTTATTGCGAACGGCAATATCGCAATATTGCGCGCTCTTTTGATGGCAACGGTCACTTCTCTTTGATGGAGAGCACATGTTCCCGTTACGCGGCGAGGAACAATTTTGCCCCTTTCCGAGATATAATCCTTGAGAAGCTGATAGTTTTTATAATCAATTGCCAGCTTGGGATCCGCGCAAAAGCGACAAAATTTTCTTCTAGAAAAAGGTCTCCTGGGTCCTTTCCCAAACGGTGGCTTCGGTCTAGTGGGGTTAGCCATTTTTGCTCCTTTCCTCTTCATTTTCGGCAGTGTTAGATAAAATTTGTTCTTCAGAAAAGATCTCCGTCTTGGGTGCCGTAATATCCGTATCTTTAGTTTCTTGGGCGGCTTCTTCTAGCAAAGCCATTGGCTCCTTTCCCACATTTTCACCGATGGAAGCTCCGCTGGCAGTAGCCAAAGTAACATTTGCCATCTTTGCCTCTTCCACATCAGCGGCGCTGACAGTTTCTTGCAGAATAACGGTGAGATAGCGCAGAACCATTTCTTCGATTCTAAAAAGACGTTCTAGCTCATCGATAACAGCAGAATCGGCAATGACTTCCAGCAGGGCATAATAGCCACGAAGCTGCTTTTTGATGGGATAGGCGAGTTTGCGGGCTCCCCAGCGCTCTATCTTGGCAAGAACCCCACCTCTTTCGACAACAATATCAAGAAAACGGGAAATGAGAGCTTCGTTGTCTTCGACGGACATTTCCGCTCGTAGAATAAAAACTACCTCGTATCGTTTCACTCTTGAAACCTCCTCACGGATAATAAAGCCCGAAACATCCTTCGGGCAAGGAGTCTATCTGGTCAGCGAGACGGGCGCGCCCGTATGCTAGAGACAATCAAAAAGCAAGCCTTTTATAGCAGTTGTTACAGGGGTTCCTCTCAGCTGGAGAAGCCAACTTTATAGAAACAAATAAAGTGAGCGACACTGCCTAAAAGGACAAAACAATGCCAGAGGGCATGGCTAAAGGGCATCCTTTTGAGCAGATAGAATATAACTCCTAGCGAGTAAGTTAAACCTCCCACGATCAACCAAAACAAAATACTAAAATCCAAAAATTCCCAAAGCGGCTTAGCAGCAACAACAGCAACCCATCCCATAATGAGATAAAGGATAACACTGAACAACTTATTTCTACCCAAGAAGAAAATCTCGTAAATAATCCCTAATCCCGCCATCGACCAAACAACGAGGAACATTAGCTTTCCCCAGAAATCTCCTAGGGCGAGTATCGTTATCGGGGTATAGGAGCCCGCGATGAGGAGATAAATCGAGATATGGTCGCATACCCTAAAGATGTGCTTTATCCTCTTGTTGGTTACGAAATGATACAAAGAAGAAAATGTATAAAGCAACAAAATCGAAACACCGTAAATACCAAAGGCAATTATCACGCTAATTTCACCGCTTTTAAACGCCATGAATAATAAAAATATCAAGGCAAAGAGGCTGGCAAGCGCTCCTATTCCATGCGTTATTCCATTTGCCATTTCTTCCCAAAAAGTTTGCACCCTTGCCGCCGAGCCCTTATTCGCATATTTCATATCCACATTCTCCAACTACCGCATATTTCTTTGGTATTGCTGCTTCCCGTTGCCATGGCATCGAAAAACACCAGATTAATTTTAAGCCCTCAAATATTCTTAAACTGCTTAAACAAAAGGCGTAGTAACCATAGCGAATAGGCTATACCAAAAATCACTTGTGCCCCGACTACCCCATTTATACCCCAATAGAAAGCACCTAGATAATTCAAGGCAACGCAGAGTAAAGCCGTTGTTATAAGAGGCAAAAGAAGCTGTTTGGTGCGAGTTTGGCTTAGCAAACTCAAATAAGCCGCCTGTCCGCAAGCATATAATCCCCCGGCAAGCAACATCCAAGGCAGAAGATAAGATACTTCTCTGTACGCTTCAGAGACAAAAACAGAAAAAACAAAATCATTTATAAAATAGCTCACAATAAAACAAATAACAGCCATAAAAATAACTAGAGACAGAAATTCGAAGCTAACACCACGGAGTCGTACCATCCGCACCTTATCCGTAGTATCACCGGCAATGCCAAAGAGCACCGGCATCGAAAGCTGCAAGAAGATCTTTGTCGCTATAAAAATCGGATAGAAACCCAATTGATACAAAGCCGCATACAAACCTACCTCTTCGGTTGTTGCCAGTTTACACAAAACCCATTTATCGGATGAAAATTGCAACCATGTGAAAACGCCCCAAACGGCAAAGGGTAAGGAATAGGAAGTCATTTCTTTCTTCCAGTCGTAACTTTGTTCGCTTGGCACCATAAAAAGGGGTTGTTTCTTTTTATAGAGCACTCGGGGGAAAAGCAGCGCTAGGACGAACAACACCACTAGCGCCGAGAGCAGGTAACCGAACAGGGCTACCGTTCCTGTGGCACCAACTAAAAAAACCAGCGCTGCCGCCAGAAAGAATCGACACCAAATCTCCATCCCTTGCAGCAAAGCACTTTCCCGATGCTTACGAGAAACGATATATAAGCCCAGCAGGGTGTTGTTCCCCGCCATCATTATTCCATACATAACGGCAACCAAACATAAAAATGCCCATTTCCCGCCCGCCCAGAAGAAGACAATCAAAAAAAAGGGCACCGCCACCACCGCTAAAGCGCCTAGAGAACGGGAAAATAGCCACCGTGAAGTGTGGAAAAAAGACGGCAATTCCCCTCTTTCTCCAGCTAGAGGATAGAATCTCGCCGCACCAGAGGTAATCGGTGAAAAAAAGACATAAGTTAAGAACAAGGCAACGGTATTACCCAATGCCAACTCCCCGTATTGGGAAGGATCTAAAATTTCGGTAAGGATCCTGATACCAACAAGCGCCCCCAAAATCATTAGAAGCTGACCTAAGGTAACCCAAAAAGCTTCTTTCCCAATCCTAAACACCCTCCCCCAATCAAAGGCATTTTTCGGGTGTTTTTGTGCTCTACCCATTCTTCAAGAAATATACCGTCTGAGATAATCCGCCGTATGGGAATTGCTCGCTTGCAGTAGCGCTTCGGGAGTGCCGCTAGCAATTATTTTCCCCCCCGCTTCTCCTCCTTCTGGTCCCATATCGATAATGTGGTCGGCAGCTTTGATTACATCGAGATTGTGTTCCACCACCACGATGGTACTGCCCATATCGACCAACTTATTCAAAACCCCTAGCAACTTTTCCACATCAGCAAAATGCAACCCAATCGTTGGCTCATCTAGCAAATACAAGGTTTTGTCGCTTGTGCGTTTGCCCAACTCTCTAGAAAGTTTGATACGCTGAGCCTCTCCCCCGGAAAGTGTCGTCGCCGCCTGCCCAAGCTTTATGTAAGAAAGCCCGACATCATCGAGTGTTTTCAACTTCCCATAAATGGCAGGGATGTTTTCGAAAAAAGACAAGGCTTGTTTAACCGTCATCCCTAATACATCGGCAATGCTCTCACCCTTGTATTTCACCTCCAGAGTCTCTTTGTTGAATCTGCTGCCTCCACAGACATCACATACAACGAAGACATCCGGCAAAAAGTGCATCTCCACCCGCAGTGAACCGTTACCCTCACAAGCCTCGCAACGCCCGCCCTTCAGGTTGAAACTAAAGCGTCCCTGTTTGTAGCCCCTCAACTTTGCCTCCGGCAAGGAAGCAAAAAGCTGTCTGATATGGTCGAAAACACCCGTGTAAGTGGCGGGATTGGAACGAGGGGTTCTCCCGATGGGGTGTTGATCTATGGCTATAACCCGTTCTATCCCACCTAGAGAGACGAGCTTTTGGACATGGAATTGCTTTTCACTCTTTCCGTTCAATGCTCCCTGCACAACATTCAATAGGGTATCCATGATCAGCGTACTTTTTCCCGATCCAGAAACCCCCGTAACGACGGTGAGCATCCCGATGGGAATCAGGATATCGACATCCTTTAGATTATGCTTCCTGGCACCCTGTATCAATATCTCGCCCCGCTTTGCCCCTCTCCGCACCAATGGGGTTTCGACCTTGCGTTTCCCCGAGAGAAAGAGCCCGGTAAGCGAGACGGCGCTTTGCAGAATCTCGTCTTTCGTCCCCTGAAAAACGACCCTGCCCCCTTCGAGACCAGCCCCCGGTCCGATATCGATTATGTGGTCAGAAGCAAGCATCATTTCGGTGTCGTGCTCGACAACGATGACGGTGTTATCCATATCGCGCAGTTTTTTTAGGGTGTCTATCAAGCGCGAGGTATCGCGAGGATGCAAGCCTATGGTTGGCTCATCAAGGACATACAGGACACCCGTCAAGCCCGACCCAATTTGGGTGGCAAGGCGAATGCGCTGTGCTTCCCCACCGGAAAGTGTGGAGGAAAGTCTAGCAAGGGAGAGATAGCCCACCCCGACATCCTGCAAAAACACCAAACGGGTTTTTAATTCTTTCAGTACCTTTTCGCATATTTTCTCCTCGGTGGCACTAAGGTGAATGCCATCTAAAAAGGAAGCGATGTTGGCTATTGCCAAAGAAGAAACCTCATAGATGTTCTTGCCTTCTATGCTTACGCTAAGGCTTTCTTTTTTCAGGCGTGCCCCTTGACACAAGGGACAGGGGGTATCACTCAGATAACGGGACAAATCGGCACGAATACCTTCCGATGTTGTTTCGTGAAAACGCCGTGAGAGATTGGGAATGATGCCTTCGAAATGGCGAATGAAATGGCGTCGCCCACCGTCCTTACTTTCTATTACAAAGCGTATTTTGCGATTTCCAGATCCGTAAAAAATTATCTTTCTTGCCGCATCAGGAAGCTCTTTGAAGGGGGTATCGGGGCTAAAGTTATAGGCATGCGCAACGGCAGCGAGCATCTGTCTATAAAATATCGCACTTGGCGATGACCAGGGGGCAAGTGCCCCTTCATTTAGAGAAAGTTGGGCATCGGGAACAATGAGATCCTCACTGAAAAACAACTTGCTTCCCAACCCATTACACTCAGGACAAGCCCCATAAGGCGAATTGAAGGAAAATATACGCGGAGAAATTTCCGCCAAGGAAAAACCACATTCTAGGCAGGAGTGTTTTTCAGAAAAGAACTGATACTCCGTTTCGCTAGTCGCTATTTTCACCACCCCTTCAGCGACTTTCACCGCCAACTCCAACGAATCACGCAATCGAGAACGGATTCCCCCCTTGAGTATAAGTCTATCCACGACCACATCAATATCGTGTTTTTTCTGCCTTTCCAGAGCGATTTCTTCATCGAGTGCCCAGGCTTTGCCATCGACGATAACCCGTGTAAAACCTTCTTTTTGTAGCTTTTTCAGCTCCTTTTGAAACTCCCCCTTTTTGCCGCGGACGATAGGGGCGAGAACAGATATTTTCGTCTTTTCGGGATAAGCGAGAATATTTTCCAACATCGAGTCGATGCTGGATGTCGATATGGGGCTTCCACAAATGGGACAACTGGGTTTTCCTACACGGGCAAAGAGCAATCGCAAGTAATCATAAATTTCCGTTGTTGTGCCCACTGTAGAACGGGGATTGACGGCTACACCCTTCTGCTCGATGGCAATAGACGGGGATAAACCCTCTATGGAATCGACACTTGGTTTACCAATTTGCCCAATAAATTGCCTAGCATAGGCAGAAAGTGATTCGACATAGCGGCGCTGTCCTTCCGCATAGATGGTATCGAAAGCAAGTGATGATTTACCAGAACCGCTTACCCCGGTAATAACGACCAATTTGCCGCGGGGAATATCGATATCGATGTTCTTGAGGTTATGCTCACATGCGCCCCTTATCCTGATAAAGTCCATCCACCCCACCCGCTTATTCTTGGCAGTCCGTAAAATAAGAAACACGGTGAGCGTGTTTACAAGCGTATTTCGACATTGGCTTTATCGTAAAGAGAGGCTATGTAGCTATCAATGAGCTCATCTATTTTAGATAGGCGGACTTTTCTGACAATATCTTCTCGTATCGCTTCTAGAGACATATTGCCATCCAATTTCTCCGTTACCCGGATAATATGAAAGCCCATAGGAGATTCTATTATTCCACTTACTTCATTTACCTCTAGAGAAAAGGCGACCTTTTCCAAAGTGGGCAACAACATCCCCCGAGACATCAACCCAATATTCCCAGCAACGACGGCATAAGGACCTTTAGAATATTGGACGGCTACCTCTTCGAACCTTTTCCCTTTTTGGAGTTGCTTGGCGATGGTTTGCATCTTCTTGCGCAATTTATTTTTATGCGCATTACTGGGGGTTGTATTATTGAATGGCAGCATTATCTGCTGGAGGCGAACCGCCTCTCCCATCTCGTAGAATTTTCTATTATCAGCATAGAATTTGCCTATTTCTTCCCCACTGATCACTATTCGCGAGCCTATTTCCACTTCGAACAACCTCTGGCGAAGAAGCTGTTGCAAAAGTCTTTTTTTGTATGATTCGAGGGACAAGCCCTCCTTCGCCAAACCTTCTCTCAACCCAACTTCCGTCATGTTGGCGCTCTGCATCATCATCTGTATTTGTTGTTCCACTTCCTTGTCACTGGCTGTAATGCCAATCTGCTTTGCCCTTTGTTGTATAAGCTTCCCGTCTATCAATCTATCCAACAATACCCTCTTGTTTTTAAATAGGATTTTTTCCATCTCCTCGCGGCTCGCCTGCGTTTGTTGTAATATTCCCTCTCCAAAGGGAGCAAACTCCGTTTCTAGTTCATGAAGGGTAATGACCTCATCGTTCACAATTGCCACTATTCTATCATTCAAAGCGGCTACTGGTGCCCCCGGTGATAAGAAGAAGAGAAAAATAACAAACACCAAAAGCAAAAATCCCTTTTTAGAAAGCAGCCGACCTTCGATATGATATTTGGATAATTCTTTCTTCATTCGACCTCTCTATTTATCGAAGCATTCATAGCCATAAAAGATTCTAGGACCTTCTCGTCTATCTCTATTTTAGCCTTACTTTTTAATCCATCCAGCCAAATTTGGAACGCCTCTTCGCCTTTGATGGCTTTTATATCGGCTATAACATTTTCTTTGACCCTTTCGAAATCACCCTTTTTTATCTCTTCACGCTCCAATACCTTCAATATATGATAGCCATAAGAGCTTACAACAACATCACTCACTTTACCCACCGGGAGATTGAAAGCAACTCTATCGACAGTTACTGGCATGACATTGCGGGTGATAAACCCTAAATCACCGCCCCTGGCACCCTCTGGAGATATCGATTCGGTTTTAGCAGCCTCAGAAAAATCAGTACCATTTTTGATATGCGCAAGAATGCGGTATGCTTTTTCCTCATCATCGAGGACTATCTGCGCCAATCGTATCCTTGTTTCTGCAGGATAATTATTGATGTTTTTCTTATAGAAATCTCTCGCTTCGTTATCATCGACCGTTATGCGGTCATATACATCTTTTTGTATAACCAATTCATAGAGCAAGCGTTTCTTGAAATCTCTTTTCCACTGCTTGTCATTTATTTTGGCTTCCATCAAAACCTTTGCCCCTACCGCCCCCTCATAACTCATTTTTATCTCTTCTAGCTTTCTATCCACTTCCCTGTCATCAACCTTTATGTTTAGCTCTCGTGCCCTTTGTTCTATAATTTTACCGTTGATAATCTCCGCCAGAACCTCCTCCTTCAAATCTCGCAAAGCGGCAGGACCAGGAAGATTTTGGATCATTTGAAAAGATAGTTTCTTTAACACCGCCTTTTCCAACTCGGAAACGGTTATCTTTTCACCGTTTACCCTCGCCACAACCTTTCCGGAAAAAGCCTCACAAGAAGCAAAAACTCCCAATAAAAACGGTAAAAATATAAGTGTAACCAGTCGATGTCTTCGCATATAAATCCTATCTCCCGTTAGAATTACTCGTTTTCTATCATAACAATCACTTGGCTAGCAACTCAAGAACAGAGGCTATTTTTGTTTGCAACCCATCACTTTCCTTTTCTAGAAGAGGGATGGCTAAAATATCAGGGCTTTTAATCCCAACCCCCTTAAAAATTTTTTGCAGGTTTGCTATTTTTTCCCGCGAAGGAAAGCTTCCCCAAACGAAAGTAATCTGCAAAATCCCCTGGTTATATGTCATTTTATCCGCTCCAATCTGCTTTAGGGTATTCTTGAGTGATACAGCGGCAAGGAGGTTTTCGATTTGTTTTGGCAAAGTGCCGTGTATATCTCGCAGCTCAGCGCGGATGTCAGCCAACTCCATTTGCCCCTCGACAAGAGAAAGTCTTTTATAAATGCCTATTCTCATCGATACATCGGGAATAAACGAACTAGGTATGTAAGCCTCTATTCCCAAATTAATTTCGGGATTAACTTCAGGTTTGGAGAAAGAGACTTCCCCTTTGAGTTCTCTTACCGCCTCTTCCATCATTTGGGTATAGAGCTCGTAACCAACCGTCGTAATATGCCCTGATTGGGAAATGCCGAGAATATTTCCCGCCCCCCGCAGTTCCAAATCATACGAGGCGATTTGGAATCCCGCCCCTTTCATAGGCGTGTTCAAAATTGCGGCAATCCGATTCCTTGCATTGCTGGTCGTGCTCTTTGGCGTAACAAAATAGGCAAATCCCTCCACGAAGGAACGCCCTACCCGACCGCGTAGTTGATAAAGCTGCGCCAATCCCAAACGGTCCGCACGATTTATGATAATAGTGTTAGCCGAAGGAATATCGATTCCCGCAGCAATGATGGTCGTACAAACGAGAATATCGACCTCTTTGCGAATGAACATCGCCATTCGCGCTTCCACCTCGCCAACCGACAACTGCCCATGCACAACGGCGACCCTACTTTGGGGAGCTAGCTTTTTGACCAGCCTTACCACAGCGGCGATAGAGGCAATCCGATCATGAACAAAAAAGACCTGCCCTCCCCGTGTCATCTCGAAATCAAGCGCTGCCGCCAAAAGTCCTTCGTCGAAATCAAAAGAAAAGGAGGATACTGGTAAGCGATTCACAGGCGGTGAATTGATGAGGGAAAGATCGCGAATGCCCACTAGAGCCAAATGCAAAGTGCGGGGAATCGGAGTAGCCGAAAGGGATAGGATATCCACATCGGTTTTCAACTTCTTGAGTTTTTCCTTTTGAATGACTCCGAAGCTTTGCTCTTCATCGATTATCAAGAGCCCCAAATTCTTGGGAAGTATGTCTTGTTGCAAAACACGATGGGTACCAATCAAAACATCGACAACGCCGCGATTGAAATCTGCCACTATTCGCCGTTGTGCGTTGGGGTGTTTAAAGCGATTGAGAGATTCTATGCGCACCGGATAGTTCCTGAACCTCTCGGAAAATGTTGCAAAATGTTGTTCGGAAAGGATGGTGGTAGGCGCTATAAGCACAACCTGTCTGCCGCTAAAAACGGCGCGATAAGCGGCACGGATGGCAACTTCCGTTTTACCAAACCCCGCATCGCCACAAAGCAACCTGTCCATCGGTTTATTCGCTTCCATATCTTCGTTGATTGCCGCGATTGCCGCGAGTTGGTCAGCCGTTTCTTCATAAGGGAACTCCCTACAAAATTTTTCGTAAGCATCGTCTAGCGGCTCTGCCGGAGTACGAGTAAGCACATCTCGCCGAGCGTAAACTTCCATCAAATCCTTGGCAATTTCAGCAACCGCCGCCTTTGCCTTTCTTTTGGCAGTTTCCCAGTTTCTAGAGCCGAGCTTATCCAGCTTGGGTTTAACACCATCGACACCAATATAGCGTTGTACCAACTCCAGGCGAGAAACTGGTAAATATAATCTGCCGTTTTCGAGATACTCGATTAGTAGGAAATCGTTGGTTATTCCATCTACCGATAGGCTCTGTAACCCTCGATAGATCCCGATTCCGTGTTGAATATGGACAAGATAATCGCCCTCTTTGATTTCGGAAAAAGAACGGAGAAACATCCCCTTGGCAACAGGACCCCGTTTAGAATTTCGAGAAGGTCGTTTCCCCCACAGGCTCTCATCGCTCAGCAATAAGCGATCCTGAAAAAAGAAACTCTCTTTCAGGCGACCTTCGCATAAAAAGAAGTTCCCCGAAGCAGGTCTCTCGAAAATTTCCATCAAATTAGAGCTAAGAGTGGTTGGATAAAGGGAATAAGATTCTAAAAGCCCGGTGATACGGGAGAGGGCATCGGCAGCGGGGGCAAAGTATAGAACATCCTCGCCTCGTCCCAGGGTAAGGCGGATTTGTTGCACCAACGCCTCTATTGTTTTCTCTTTTATCCCCTCACGGATAAGCACGAAGGGGGAGTTGGGCACGGCAAATCGTGTGGAAATCGTCTGTGGTGATGTGTTCAAAAAAAGCTTGGGATGCCCAGCAAGCATTGTCTCTTGCTGTTGGGGTGAAAGAAACGCCTCTTCGTGAGTAACCAAGATAAAATCACCGTCTTCTCCGAGGGGTAGCAAAGCATCTTCTGCAATGCCCATCTCATCTATGCCCTTCTCGACATCACAGTCGACGCCAATAAGGGGAGCCCGTTGGGCAAAGAAATCCAACAAAGTTCCTCTACTCTCCGGGGGGAGAAAAAAGTGTCGCCAGGAAAAAGGAAGCTCCGCGCCATTCCCGCGCCTCGCCTCCAAAAGGATTCTCTCTCGCGCCGAAGCGTCGAGCGAGAGGTTATATGCTCGCTCTTTTATTATCGCACCTGCCCTTTCCCTTTCTCTTTCGCCAATGACCATCTCCGCAGCGGGGGAAAAGTAGAAAGAAGTGATGTGCTCTCGCGAGCGCTGACTATCCTTTTCGAAAAAGCGAAGGCTTTCGATATCATTCCCATCGAATTCTATCCGTAGGGGATGTGGATAAAGGGGAACGAAAATATCGATGATATTACCACGAACGCTAAAATCACCAATCTCAGAGACAAGGGCTACTTTTCTGTAAGCACTCTGCCCGATTTTTTCCAACAACACTTCTCTTTCCCAGCTTTGTCCTTGCGCAATTGCAAAGATGTTTTCTCTAAAAATGGCAGGAGATGGCGTCGGCTCGCGGAGAGCGCCCCGGGAAGTAACTACCAAAAGATTATCACCAAGACAGAGGTGTGCCAAAGTTGCCGCTCGCTGTTGATGAGCACAGTAAGAAGCGGGATTGGCAACTAGCTGAAGAGAAGGGAAATAGGTAAGTAGTCGTCCTTCGACAAATGTTGCTAATTCCAACGATATTTGTCTCGCTTGCTTCTCGTCCCTCAAAATTGCCAAACAAGCACCGTTGGCAAGGTGATGCACCAGAGCCACAAGCAGCGTCTTGGCACCATCTAGAAGCCCTTCGATAGCAACATTTCCCGTTGCCAATCCCAAAACTAGGCGTTCTTGGAAGCTATCCTTGGTACGCCGCGCTTTATTTCCCATAAAAATCTTTTTCCGGGTTAATAATAAGAATTATTGGAGTATCTTCTCCTACTATCGTCAACAATTGCAAAATGTGCCTATTTACACCGGCAGGGACACTATTTGATAAGGAATATCTTACCCTTTATTTTCCCAGTTCAGCGTTTCTCTTTCCACATCGGCAAAAAGAAGATCAATTTCCTCCTGAAGGGCGATGGTGTGAATCAAGGCGGTAACGATACAACAGTAGGAGCGGGTATCGTTCAGATCGAGGCGGCACCCCTTGCGTTCTTTTAGCCATTTTTCGCAGACTTGATAGCCGCCGATTCGATAATCCCAAACCTTCTGCGGCACGGGGAAGAAGTATTGCGAGGCGTTGATATATACCCGCCCTTCGGCAGAGGCATAGTGTAAGGCATCTCGCCCTCCCCTGCCAATTCTCCCTTCGCCCTCACCCTCGAAGCGGCAGGCAGGATGCTCAAGAACGGGGGATTTCAGAAGGTGCAGCGCTACAAGCTTCTCACCCCGTGCGGAGAGTTTCAAAAATAGCTTGGCATCAGTCGGAAACGGGATGCGGGGAAAGTCCCTCCGTAAGAACTCGGCGTATTTGGCACGGTAAGTCGGGGCATAGAGCACGGCATAAAGATAATGAAAAATTGCCTCGGGCGAAGTTACCCTGCCATAGGCATTCATCAGAACATCAATAAAAGCGGGGTCGAGATTAGGAACCCGTCCTTCATAAGCCGTTCGCGTTTCGAAGAGCGTCAGCGAATCGCTAGATAAACCTGGAGGATAGTAAATGTTGGTAGCCCGCCTAGCATCGTTGATGATTGCTTTGGAGGAAATCTTGGTTTTGGCTGCCACTTTGCCAGATGGTGGCTGCCACTTTTTGTAAATATAAAGGGGAAATAAGTAATTTATATCTAGAGCAGTGACTGCCGTTGCCCCAGCAATTATATTGTTGGTAGCAAGGGCGAAGTTCCATATATCAGCACTTCGAGAACGGCGGATGGTTATAATGCCAAGATTATCCCCGGCGAGCATCTGGTGCATCACCTTTTTGACGGTGCGCCAGACCAAAGAATCGTGATAGAAAATCCAACGCACATCGAAGGGGCGATACAAGACAGGCTTAAGGAATTGGGCT